>Ga0206129_10000008_pt1:5000-344551 | contig 344551 bp, 282 predicted proteins | sample Helgoland_Spring_8_FD_148616 | JGI IMG/M metagenome (GOLD analysis project Ga0206129, IMG submission 148616) | Pelagic subsurface seawater microbial communities from Kabeltonne, Helgoland, North Sea - Helgoland_Spring_Bloom_20160502_2 | ecosystem: Environmental > Aquatic > Marine...
TACTATCTAAAAAAGCGTCTATAAGATCTACTCCTATATTATATTTATTTACCACGTTTTGGAAAGCCTCCAAAACAGGGTTCAAACTAATTTTCCTCTCAATGGCTTCATATGTATCGAATCTAAACTTATCGAGTAAATACTTCTTATCCTGATCATGAAATGTATCTACAATCTCATCGGCAAACCTAACAAAACCGTAGATCGAATATATGGGTGATCTATATATCTTATCAAACGCACGAATACCCATTGAAAACGAAGTACTGTATCTTCTAGTTATAAGACTAGAACATTCAATGCAAACGTCAGTATATAAAGACTTGAATTTATTTTCCATGATTCGCGATACTTTTTATTACTTCACTGGCAACCATTTGTCCGGATATAATACTTGGTGGTACACCAGGACCAGGGACAGTCAATTGGCCTGTGAAATACATATTTGAAATCTTCTTGCTCTTTATGGTTGGCTTTAGTATAGCTGTTTGGTCAAGCGTGTTTGCTAAACCATACGCATTCCCTTTAAAGGCATTGTAGTCGCTTTTAAAGTCATTAATACAATATGATCTTTTATATACAATATGTCTTTTAAGATCAAGTCCGCATTGCTCCTTCACTCTTTTCAGTAGTAGACCGAAATATTGTTCTCTTAACTCTGCGGTATCTTCAATTCCTGGAGCTAATGGCATTAACAGAAACATATTTTCATGTCCATCTGGACTAATGGTACTATCAGTGACTGATGGTGCACACATATAGAATAATGGATTAGAAGGCCACTGAGGGTCTTTATAAATTTCCTTAGCATGAAGATCGAAATCAGTATCAAAAAACAAAGTATGGTGATGAATACCTGGCATTTTTTTATCTAAACCTAAATAGAATAATAATGATGAAGGAGCCATCTTTCTTTTATCCCAATAGGACTCATTGTACTGTCTATATTCTTTAGAAATTACCTTTTGTTCAATATGGTGGTAGTCTGCTCCTGCAATAACATAATCACAAGCTATACTGAATTGAGAGGTATCTACTGATTCTATCTTTCCAGCAATGACATTAATGTTCGTTACTTCATGATTATATTTGAACTTAACTCCCTTTTCTGAGGCTAAGCTCACCATAGCTTCAATTATCTTAAACATACCTCCTTCTGGATACCATGTCCCTAGCTTCAAATCAGCATAATTCATAAGACTATATAAAGCTGGAGTGTCTTGAGGTGTGGCCCCTAGAAAAAGGACTGGGAATTCTAGTAGCTGAATAATCTTAGGGTTTTTGAAGAGGGATCTAATCTGCTTAGAAATAGATGAGAACATCTGTAGTTTGAATGCACTTTTAATAACCTTTGCATCAAAGAATTCGGTTATACTTAAGCCTGGTTTCCAAACATACTCTTCCATTCCCACTTTATACTTGTAAGCTGCTTCGTCAAGAAATCTTTCAAGCTTAGCAGCCGAACCTATTTCTAGAGATTCGAACAAGGATAAGAGCTCTTTGAATGACGCAGGAATGTTTACGAAGTCATCTTTACCAAAACAAACTGTATATGATGGATTTAATCTTACTAAATTGTAATACTGAGAAACGGACTTGCCGAATTTTTCAAAATATTGATCAAACACTTCAGGCATCCAATACCAACTTGGTCCCATATCAAATGTAAAACCATCAGACTTGAATTGCCTTGCCCTTCCTCCTGGTGTCAAATTTTTTTCTAATAAAGTAACATCATGGCCAGCACTCGCTAGTGTAGTGGCTGCCGCCAACCCAGAAAATCCTGCTCCTATGACAATTATCTTTTTCAACTTCTTATTCTTAATTTTTTCGTAAGGTAATAATACATACAAACAATCTTTTTGTTTAATTAAACATCTATAAATATTCAACAATTTAAAGGCTAAATAAAATGCCCTTCAAGAATTAACTTGAAAGGCATCCATTTCTAATATTCAGTATAAATACTGGTTACATTTTACCGCCGTCGTGCCCATCTTGCCATACTTGCAGCTCATCCCACTTATCATCGGCTGCCAGTCTTGACTGTACTGGCCATGATGTTGGATCACGCGTCTTGTATCTGCTTCCCGCTTCGGCAAGAATCTCCTTGATCTTACCAACTTCAGTGCTAGCCAATGCTTCAAAAGTAGAAATTCCATTAGTTGTAAGTAACTCAGCAATCTTAGGTCCTATACCTTCAATCTTCTTGAAATCATCAGGCTTACCTTCTGCTTTTTTAGTTAAAGATTTGGACTTAGTTTCAACTTTAACTGAAGATTTAACTTTAGCTTTTGCCTTAGCTGGTGTAGAATTATCTGCATCCATTTGCTGCTTAAGTTGAGAAAATACATCTAACTCACCAAGAGTAGCTCTTTCAACTTTAGACTGAGTAGATTTGATTGACTTTCTAGTCTCATTTCTCTCAGTACGCTTCTCTTCTTTTACTGTATTGTCAGCTTCCTTCTGAATATCATCATGATATCTAGTATGTGAAACTATAATACGCTTATCATCTCTATTGAATTCGATCACTTTAAATGTTAGAGTCTCATCAGCTCCTGCTGTAGATCCATTTTCTTTTCTCAAGTGCTTGATAGGAGCATATGCTTCTAGACCATAAGGAAGTTGAACAACACCACCTCTATCATTCTTCTTAATGATAGTAGCTTCATGATAAGAACCAACAGGGAATACATTTTCGAATGTATCCCAAGGATTTTCTTCTAATTGCTTATGTCCAAGAGAAAGTTTTCTGCTGTCTTGGTCTACTTCTAAAATAGTGACATCGATAGTCTCTCCTACTTTAGTGAATTCTGAAGGGTGAGAATATCTCTTAGTCCAAGATAGATCAGAAATATGAACCATGCCACCAATACCTTCTTTGAGTTCAACAAATACACCATAAGGAGTTAAATTCTTAACCTCTCCTGAGTGCTTACTACCGTTGGGGAACATTTCAGAAATTTTATCCCAGGGATCCTCTGCTAGTTGCTTAACAGAAAGAGACATTTTTCTGTCGTCTCTATCGATTGTTACCACCTTAGATTCAAATTCTTGCTGTAGCGTAAAAAACTCTCGAGCATTAACAGGTTGGTTGCTCCAGCTTACTTCAGAAACGTGGATAAGACCTTCTACACCTGGGATGATTTCTAAGAATGCACCATAGTCCTCTATGTTGACAATCTTACCTTTCACCACAGAACCTATATTAACATCCTCAGGAAGTACTTCCCATGGATGTGGCTGTAGTTGCTTAAGTCCAAGAGAAATTCTTTTCTTGTTCTCATCGAAGTCTAATACTACTACGTTAAGATTTTGGTTAAGCTCTAATACTTCGCTTGGGTGGTTGATACGACCCCAAGAGATATCTGTAATGTACAGAAGTCCATCTACACCTCCAAGATCCATAAACGCACCGAAATCTGTAAGGTTCTTAACCGTACCTTCTAATACTTGTCCTTTTTCTAAACCACCGATGATAAGTTCTCTTTGCTCAGCAAGATCGCTTTCAATAAGTGCTTTGTGAGATACAACTGCGTTTTTAATCGCTTCGTTGATTTTTACTACTTTAAACTCCATAGTCTTGCCTACATAAGCATCGTAATCGATGATAGGCTTAATATCAATCTGAGATCCTGGTAAGAATGTTTCTAAACCACCGCAATCGGCAATAAGTCCACCTTTTGTTTTAGATATAATTGTACCATTTAAAATAGTACCGTTTTCGTATGAATCAACAAGGTCTTCCCAAGCTTTCAGAAGCTTAGCCTTCTTTCTAGATAGTACAAGTTGACCTCTAAGATCTTCTTTGTCTTCTACGTATACTTGCACTTCATCGCCGATCTTGAGATCTGGCATATCTCTAAATTCAGAAAGAGAAACAAGTCCATCTGACTTATAGTTAACATCCAGTACGACATCACCATCGTGGATCGCCGTAACTTTACCCAAAACGATTTCATTCTGACCGATAGTCGATAGAGATTGTTCGTATTGATTAAGATAGTCTTCAATTTCTTGCTCTGAATATGAGAGCGTATGTTTGTTACCTATGCTCCAGTCGAATTGATCGTATGGAGTTTGGTCTAGAAGGTCTGGGCCTTCGTGAGCCTCTAGAGTTGGTGTATCTACCATCTCAGTTGCTAATGTTTCTTCTTGAGTTGATTCAAGATTCTTATCTTCAGTATTCATACAAAAGAATCAGGTTTGTATGTCTTAGCTCTGTAGCTTCGACAGTGTGATTAAATAATAATTCATTCTACCTTTTTGATAAAACGAGCGCGAATATATAACTATAATTTAGTAATGCAAGTGTTTATTTGAGATAGTATTAGGTATACCTAAAACTCCTAATACTATCTTCAGAAGATTTGAAGGAAAACATAATTTTAATATTTATAGATTTTAATGAGTGATTAGAAGCTATTATCTCTAACCTTCATGATCCAGGTACGATATCTGTAAATATATTTTGTAGACTATCTTGAACGATTGGTCAGCGAAAGCCACACTGTCACTCCTACTACAGGGATTTTTCTGCGAAAATTCATCGCTTGTTTGTACCTTTAAGACTTATGAGTGAATGTCTTTACATTCAAGAAAGAAAGAAATAGAAGATATATGGACTATAGACCATGGTTAGCTAACTATCCCGCCGGAGTACCTGCCAACATCAATGCAGATCAGTATGATTCATTGCTAGCATTTATACAAGAATGTTTCAATAACAATGGCAAAAAAGAAGCATTTGAATGTATGGGAGCTATTCTTACATATGACAAATTAGATAAACTTAGTACCAATTTTGGTGCATACTTGCAATCACGTGGACTAGAAAAAGGTGATAAAATTGCACTTATGATGCCTAATCTATTGCAATATCCTGTAGCACTATTTGGCGCCCTGAAAGCGGGTCTCACAATAGTGAATACTAATCCTCTATACACTCCCAGAGAGATGGAGCATCAATTTACTGATAGTAACGTGAAGGCGATAGTCATAGCGGAAAATTTTGCTATTAACCTACAGCAGGTAATTGGAAACACAGAAATCAGCATCGTACTTACTGCAAGTATTGGAGGAATGTTGGGAGCCATAAAAGGTCGTCTTACCAACTTTGTGGTAAGAAAAATCAAAAGAATGGTACCAGCGTACAATATACCTAATACGGTTACTGTGAAAGACGCTATCAAACAAGGATCAAAATTCACATTGACAGACGTGGAGTCTTGTAGTGAAGATGTGATTGTGCATCAATATACTGGAGGAACAACTGGAGTAGCTAAAGGTGCAATGCTAACAAATAGAAACCTACTTGCCAATATGCTTCAAATCAAAGCATGGCTATCGAACTCAATGGGTGATGGCAAGAATGTGACATTATCACCCTTGCCTATGTATCATATTTTTGCCTTTACGGTGAATTGTATGGCTATGATGAGCTATGGTGCAAAGACCATATTAATAGTCAATGCTAGAGATCTTGGCTCAATAATCAAGGAGTTTAAAAACCACAAAATCAATGTCATGACAGGTGTCAATACACTGTTCAATGCATTACTGAATAACGAAAAATTCAATAATATAGACTTTAGCGAACTAAAAATCACAGTAGCGGGAGGAATGGCTCTTCAAAATACCGTAGCTACCAAATGGAAAGATTTAACCGGATGTACACTCAGTGAAGGATATGGCATGACAGAATCTTCTCCAGTGGCATCTGTTAATCCCGTTGATGGAAGCGCGATAATGGGAACTATCGGACTACCAGTACCCTCAACGGATATGCGAGTGGTAGATGAAAGTGGAATAAAACTAGGTGTTGGTGAATCTGGTGAAATCCAAATAAAAGGGCCACAAGTAATGAAGGGTTATTATAATAAGCCTGAAGAAACCGCTAATACGATAAAGGATGGTTGGTTGTGTACTGGAGATATTGGTATGATGGATACGAATGGGTTTTTTAAGATAGTAGATCGTAAAAAAGATATGATACTAGTTTCCGGATTCAATGTATATCCAAATGAGATAGAAGAAGTCATCGCACAGCACCCAAAAGTACTAGAAGTAGCTGCAATAGGTGTACCCAGTGAGAAATCTGGAGAAGTCGTAAAGGTATTTATAGTAAGAAAAGATAAGTCGCTCAAAGAAAAAGAAATCATTACGTTCTGCAAGCAACACTGTACTGGATATAAAGTGCCTAAGGAAATAGAATTTCGTGATGAGCTACCGAAGAGTAACGTAGGAAAAATATTGAGAAGAAAACTAAGAAATAATAACTAGATGAGTATAAAATCACAAGTAATAGAGGGGAAAGCTACGCCAAGAGGAAAATATCCTCACATCAAAAAGGTAGGTGACTTTCTTTATGTATCTGGAACAAGTAGCAGGCGATCGGACAATACTTTTGCTGGTGTAGAAGTTGATGAAATGGGCACTACTAATCTCGATATCAGAGCACAAACCAAGGCGGTATTGGAAAATATAGACTCGATACTAAAAACTGAAGGGTCTAGTCTCGAAGATGTAATAGATGTCACATCTTTTCTGGTAAATATGAATGACTTTGGTGGATATAACGAGGTGTATGGATCATTCTTTGATTATAATGGACCTACTCGTACAACAGTAGCTGTACACCAGCTTCCTCATCCACATTTATTGGTAGAAATAAAAGCTATAGCCTATATTGGCAAGTAGTTATTAACTAAAGTTAGAAAAAATATTATCGGTTTCATTTTAGCTTCTTAGGTACACTTTCGATTACATTCTTTTATTTCTTGCAGAAGATTTAAGGTCGTAAAGTATACTTAAAATTACAGCCGCAATAATAACAGATTTGACATTGATTATGAAGATAAAGAATTATATAAACGGCGAACTGCTGGATCCTATAGAAGGTAATCAAATTGATAATATTGAGCCTGCGACTGGTAAAGTGTTTGGAACTATACCGGACAGCCAAAGTACTGATGTACAGAAAGCGGTGGATACTGCCCAGGCAGCATTTCCGTCTTGGTCTTCTCTCGACCATAATAAAAGAGCTCAATATATGTTTGCCATTGCGGACGGTATCAGAGCAAGGTTTGAAGATTTTGTAGCAGCGGAATCTCAAGACAATGGAAAACCTATATCACTTGCCAGAGCAGTAGATATACCCAGAGCTATTAGCAATTTTGAACATTTCGGTCATGCCATAACTCAATTTAGCTCTGAATCTCATAGTATGCCTGGCGTCGCTATCAACTATACACTTAGACAACCTATCGGAATAGTTGGATGTATCTCACCTTGGAATCTACCTCTATATCTCTTTAGTTGGAAAATCGCACCTGCTCTAGCAGCAGGAAACTGTGTAATCGCTAAACCGTCTGAAGTAACTCCTCTGACAGGATACTTGCTTTCTAAAGTATGTAAAGATGTTGGTCTTCCTCCTGGAGTACTGAACATATTACATGGTACTGGACCATCTGTAGGAGACGCTATTGTAAGTCACCCAAAGATCAAGGCCATATCATTTACTGGTGGAACAACCACTGGCAAAATCATTGCTGCTAAGGCAGCACCCATGTTCAAAAAATTATCTCTAGAACTTGGCGGGAAAAATCCTAATATCATATTTGCTGATTGTGATTACGATGAAATGCTGAAAACTACGGTAAGATCGTCATTCGCTAATCAAGGTCAAATATGCCTTTGTGGAAGCAGAATAATCGTAGAAGATAAAATCTACGAAAAATTTGTAGCCGACTTCACTGACAAGGTGAGTAAGATGAAAGTAGGAGACCCTAATGATGCCAATACTAAATTGGGAGCTCTCGTATCTAAACCTCATATGGAAAAAGTGTTGTCTTATATCGAAGTGGCTAAAGAAGAGGGAGGAAAAATAGAAACAGGAGGCCATCAAGTAAATCTAGAAGGAAGATGCTCTGATGGATACTTTGTAAGACCTACAGTAATTACAGGATTAAGCCCAAATGCTCAATGTAATCAGGAAGAAATATTTGGACCAGTAGTCACTATTACTCCATTCTCGACTGTAGAGGAGGTGTTATCCATAGCCAACGGTGTTGTTTATGGACTGTCTTGTACTATATGGACCAATAATATAAAGAAGGCACACAACCTGGCTTCTCAAATTGAAGCAGGTGTGGTATGGATTAATTGTTGGCTACTTAGAGATTTGAGAACTCCATTTGGTGGCATGAAAGCTAGTGGAGTTGGCAGAGAAGGAGGATTGGAAGTTCTTAGATTTTTTACTGAGGCTAAAAATGTTTGTGTTAAGTTATAAGTGCCTTGACCAGCAATCACTTCTGATCAAACACGGAAGTAGATTAGAGTCAGTATAAAAAGGCCTCTTCATAATCCTATAAATACGCTCATAAAAAACTAGCATGTTTTCCCTCTGCAAGTTTTCTTGACTTTACTTTAAGTATTCTTCTTAATTGTATTGCTAATACCTTGCAAAAAGAGAGTCATTTTACATAGTCTAATAAGCAATGATCTAAACACTGAAATGACCGTCTTTGGTACAAAAAGCATTGATAGTCAACTAAAAATAAATCTAATGGACTAGTAATTCATATAAATTTACTGGTCGATCAAGATTTCATGCTATTAAAAATAACATGAAATCAGACATCACCTTGAGTGGGCTAATGTTCAACAATTTCGATTAGTATTTTAAGATGTATTCTACTTTTTCTTTAAGACGGTCTATCGGCAGGTATTGATTCTCAAGAGACTTGTTGAATGGAATAGGTGTGTCTAAACTAGCTACTCGAATGACTGGTGCATCCAAGTATTCAAAAAGATGCTCTGATATATATGCAGAAATATCGCCTGCTATACCTCCGAACATACTATCTTCTTGCAATACGATCACTCGATTCGTTTTTTTCACTGTAGCTACTATTGCCTCATAATCAATTGGTGATAGTGACCTTAGATCCAATACTTCTATTTCACATTCTGATGAGTCAGCTAGCCGTTTTGCCCAATTGACAGCTGCCCCATAGGTAATGATACTCAATGCATTACCGCTACAAACTATTTCGGCTTTGCCTATTTCTGTGGTATAATACCCATTCGGTACTTCAGCAGATGTATAACGATATAATGCTTTGTGTTCGAAGTATAGAACAGGATTAGGATCCTCGAACGCAGCTAATAAAAGGCCTTTGGCGTCAATAGGATTAGATGGATATACCACTTTGAGTCCTGGTACGTGTGTAAACCACGCCTCGGTACTCTGAGAATGATATGGCCCTGCCCCTACTCCTCCTCCAGAAGGCATACGTATCACAGAGTTAGGTGCATGACCCCACCTGTAATGCGCTTTGGCTAAATTATTTACAATCTGATTAAATGCACATGTAGCAAAATCCGAAAATTGCATTTCGACCATAGATCTTATGCCTTTAAGAGATAGTCCCATACTAATACCTATTATAGCACTTTCGCATATAGGAGTGTTGCGTACTCTACCCTTTCCATATTTTTCCATGAGACCATCCGTGATCTTGAATACCCCGCCATAATCTGCTATATCTTGTCCCATGAGTACGAGATCATCATACTTATCCATAGCGATAGATATACCGTCAGCAATGGCATCAACGTATCTTCTTTCTGTAGTATCAGTATAATCTGGAGACGATACTAGTTGATTGTGAGATGCGTATACGTCAGCTATCTCAGTATCAAAATCTACTTTAATTTCTGGCTCTACAAATACTTCCTGTACATCTTGGTTAATCTCAGCCTTGAAATGCTCACGAGTATTGATAATGAAATTTTCATCTATGAATTCTTCGGCAACGAGGTATTGTTCAAAATTTGCTATCGGATCTCTATTTGCCCATTGTTCCAAAAGTTTCTTTGGAACATATTTGGTACCCGATGCCTCTTCATGGCCTCTCATACGAAAGGTCTTACATTCTATTAGCCATGGTTCAGGATTTTTAGTTATCTCTTTCTTAATCTGAACTATGGTCTGATATACCTCTAAAATATTATTTCCGTCTATCACTTTACTTTTCATACCATAACCGAGACCTCTATCAGCTAGGTTTTCACAAGCGTATTGCTCTTTTGTTTCTGTCGATAGACCGTATCCATTATTTTCAATTATAAATATAACAGGTAATTTCCATACTGCCGCGACATTCAGCGCTTCATGAAATTCTCCTTCTGAGGTGCCTCCTTCACCTGTAAATGCGACAGAAATTTTCTTCTCTTTGGCTAACTTATGTCCCAATGCCACTCCTGCGGATAATGATAGTTGAGGACCTAAATGTGAAATCATACCAACAATACTGTATTCCAGTGTACCGAAATGAAAAGATCTATCTCTCCCTTTTGTGAAACCATTTGCTTTTCCTTGCCATTGAGAGAAGAGCCGCTTTAGGGGAATCTCTCTAGTGGTGAAAACACCAAGATTGCGATGCATAGGAAATATGATTTCATCAGCGTCGAGTGCAGATGTAACTCCTACAGATATAGCTTCTTGGCCAATACCAGAAAACCATTTTGATATCTTCCCTTGCCTGAGTAAGATCAACATTTTCTCCTCTATTAATCTAGGATAGAGCATGCTTAGATAGAGCTTTTTCATCTCTGCTTTCGAGACTGCTCCTTTCTTATATTTGATTGCTGATTTTGACGTAATCGATGCAGTTGCCATGATAAAATATTATGAAAAGCAAATATGGCATTTTTTGTTGAAGTAACGATATGTATGAGAGAAGGAATTGGAGTCTTCTTTTACCGTTGAAGGTATATAGTCCAACCTTGTTGAGGTCAATTAATTCTCTATGTTTAACTAACATAGTGTTTACCCTCACAGAGGGTACGATTTGGGGCATTTCTTTAAGGCATATTCTAAATATCCGAACACATATATTTACCACGAAAAACGTAATGTTTTTAAATAAAAAACTGTCTTAATTCGCAGTCCTCGTATTTCCTTAAAAATTCGATATATACGCACAAAAACAGGACTCTGCACGGAGCAAAGACCTGTTTTGTTTTTCTCTGTTTTCATGACACGAAAAAAGGACAAATATTAAGCTATAATTGTATTTCCTAAGAAATTATTTACTGCTTTTACTGCTTTATCCACTATCTCATAGTTAATAGTATAATGGATAAATTTTCCTTCTTTGTTAGCACTTACCACGCCAGATAGTCTTAAAATTTTAAGATGTTGGCTTGTAATTGATTGCTCTATGCCTAGACTGTTGTAAATCTTATTTACCTGTGTCTTACCCGATCTATTGATGTACTCAAGAATTTTCATCCTGAGTGGGTGAGCTAGAGCACGCATCAATTCCGAGGAATAGTGCAACTTTTCGTTATTGAAAATAACTTTAGTTTCTCTCATTGTGTTCCTTATTTTGTGTAGTAGTCGACCTTAGAAACAAATATGAGAATAATTTATAATATATAAAAGTTTTATATTAATTAAATTATATATCTATTAAAGCATCTGAATAAGCAGTTTACATGAAAACTTTAGAATATACGTATTGCGTGTACATATATCAATTTAGAAAGATGCTTTTGAGGTCTTCTATCCTGCCAGCTCTTCTACTAATCTGGAGATTTGAGCTAATCTATCATTATCTAAAGAATAATAGATAAACTTTCCGTGTCTTTCTGTAATTACAACTCCTGCTCTACGCAGTATTGCGAGATGCTGAGATGCTACAGATTGCTCTAGCCTTAATTTAATGTAAATGTCAGTAACCGTCATCGTATCACTATCATCTAGAATATCGATAATTTTTTGTCTGAGCTTGTGGTTAACTGCTCTTAACACCAATACAGCTTTTCTTAGATCAACGTAATCTAACTGTACTTCTTTGGAACCTTTCTTAAGTATTACTGTTTCGTTTTTTTTATTTCTCATACAAAAATTAGTTAATGTTTACGAATGTATTAGACATAATGCAAACGGTGTGCCAATCAGGTAAAACCCACATTATAAGTGGCTAAAATTTGATATATGTAATTTTATAAGCATGTAATTCGTCAATAAATTAACAGTTATGCCGAATTATAATTTATTTATTATCAGCTTATTATGTTAAACGATTACTAAAATTAAGCCATAAATTTCGCAAGGTCTAAAAATGCCATGAATCAAGCATATACGAAAGATCAACTATACGTAGTAGTCGAAATTTGGGAATTAGATATGATTTGATAGAGACTTGTGAATAGTAAGTTATGTTTAAGGGAATTTTTTATTTGTTGAGTTTAGTTATACAAATTGTATTATTTAATGCCGTATAAAATAATCTAGTTTAATCTTCTTAGTTCAATGCAAAAAACGCATGCAAATAGAATGGTATCATTCACTCATTAACATAAACCCACAATGATTATAAATCTGGTCGTAGTCACGACGAGCATTTCAACGCAGAAATTAGATAATTGAAACAAACTATATGCAGCATTGCGTTATATATTCTGAATTATATATTCAAGAGATATCTTGTGATTAGACTAATAAGGGCAGAATCGCACAGATTAAATAATTATAATCATTTCCTAGGAATACATTTGGAACATGACTCGAGCGACAACTGACCAATCTTTATTATAGACGTTTTGTAAAAGTTTTTTTTCAAAACTCTATCACAATAGCGTACTATGATAATTCATAGTGCTATTTCTTGAACATTATTGAAACTTGCTTTATTTCTTATCTAGTTTTTACCATCCTCAAGATTGTCTTAACCAAATGTTTGTTAGCCTGGCCTTCTAAATAATTAAAAGTGCTTTAAAAATATTTTTTATTTGATTTGGTGACGTTGGCACCTTTAAGATAAAAAGGCTCATAATAACCTAAATCTGAAAAATCTTCAGCTAGTAAAGCTTTATACGCTAGATTGACCATGTGAATCGCTGAACTATAATGCTTGTGAAGCAGTATTTTGGGTTGTGATAATACGTCTAAGGTCTTTTCTGCTCCATTACCTACTATATGGTGTACGATACCCATATCTACATAATCACTGTATGCGGCCTTATCTACTACTAGCGCATGGTCTGGATCTAGTTTATTCCCATCATAGTCGTAGACCGCTGTATAGACCTCCATACGTCTAGCATCTACCATTGGTATAATAAAGTCTCCTTCAATAGCTGATGTAATGCAGGATGATGCTAACACATCCAAGCTAGGAATGGTAATCAGCGGAATGTCATGAGCAAAACAAATGCCTTTGGCCGTAGAGCAACCTACTCTAAGAGAAGTATAAGATCCTGGACCTGAAGCTAGTGACACAGCCGCCAAATCCTTGTAGCCAATCTTAGCTAAATCCATTAACTCTTGTATAAAAACCGTAATTACTTCAGTATGACTGTTAGCTTCAGTGGTTTCTTTGTGAGTTAACAGCATGTCGCCATCAGAAATAGCTACGGAACAGATACCTGTCGTAGAATTGATATGAAGTATATAGTTAGATTTTGACATGTATCTATTTTTATAATACCGCTCTTCTGAATATCCTCAATCAAAACGCGGAAATGATACGTTTCGTTGTTTCTGTTTTACTTTGGAAAACCAAAAACTACATTGGTGACTTCAGAATATCGTCGTATCTAGTACGATCGTTGAGTAATTCAATTGCAGCACTTACCTCGCTATCATTTTGGAGTTGTTTTTGGATTCTACCTTTCTGATTGAAATATCTAGATACTAGCTCTTGTTCTACTTCGAAGATGATCTCGTCTTTATATTGCTCAAAATCATCGGCCTTAGCAGTATTGATAGCCGCTTTCAATTTGTCGATAGAACTTTTTAACTCTTCATCTATGTCATCCTCAATAAGCTTCTCTTCAAGGGTTGTTAGCACTGTGTTGCTTCCTGTTTTGTACTTAAATCCTAAATTATCCGCAAACGCTATGAACCCAGCGTAATCGGAAAACTTAAATGCTACAGGATCTTCTATTGCGCTCTGCTTCTCAAAATAATCGTTGGCATACTTGAAGATGATATATTCCTTGTTAAGTGCCTTTAGTAGAGGAGATACTTTCTTAGGTTCTAGTTTAATATCTGGAGTGATTCCACCTCCATCTAATACTTTTCTGCCATTTTTAGTCTTAAAAACTGATCTCTGGTCATCGGGAATATCCTTTGGCTCTCCATTTTCGTATGCTACACTTTGAATGCATCTACGACTAAGTATATAGTACTTTGATGTCGTTAATTTTACTCGTGAGTTATAATTGAGGTCTTTAGTGTTCTGCACTAATCCCTTACCATATGACCTCTGGCCCATGATCACACCTCTATCTAAATCTTGTATAGATCCTGAAACGATCTCAGATGCTGATGCCGATTTATTATCTATCAGCACAACTAATGGAATCTCCACATCCACTGGTACATTACGAGTTGTAAAAGCTCTGTCTCTATCTTTTACTTTTCCCTTAGTTGTTACAAGATCAAGGCCCTTTGGCACAAAAATATTAGTTACGTGTAATGCTTCGGCTAACAATCCTCCACCATTATGACGAAGATCTAAGATCACACCTTTCATATTAGGATTGTCCTTTTGGAGTTCTTTAAGTCCTTTAGCGATATTAGCACCTGCAGCTTGTGTAAATGTGGTTAACGATACGTATGCCACTTCTGGAGAGACCATATCATAATGTGGTACATTTTGGCGCTCTACGCTACCCCTTATAAGCGTAATCGCCAATGTCTCTCCTGAGCTAGGTCTATATATTTGTAGTTGTGCTTCTGTACCTGGTGCTCCTTTGACAATTGCACTTACTTCTTCTAATGATCTACCTTTAGTAGCGTATCTGCCTACATTACGGATCTGGTCTCCTGCTTTGAGCCCTGCCTCTAAGGCTGGACCACCATCATAAGGCTCCACTACGGTCACATAGTCATCTATCACTTCCATACGAGCACCAATGCCCTTGTACGTCTCTTGATCATTGAGCCTATAACTAGCGATCTGTGCCTCAGATATATATGTTGTGTATGGATCCAAAGAATTAACCATAGCATCGATACCTATACGCATAAGTTCGTTAGGATCAAGTTCATCTACGTAGTTGGCGTTGAGCTCTTTATATACTTCCGCAAATATTTGTAGATTTTTAGATATCTCGAAGTAGCGATCATTTTGGGCATTGACTTGATGTGGAGAAATAGTAGCTATTATGGTTACTAATGCTAATATTGATATTAGTTTTATATTCATATTTTGATTCTTTCTATTCTATGTGTTTGAGTAGGCAAGAGTTATTATTTCATTAAGTCAGCCATTTTAGCTTAACGCTCTATATCAAATTTATCTATACAGCTAAAAACGATTTGATCGCTGATAATAGTTCATTTGGTTGTTCTGCATGAACCCAATGACCTGCAGCTGCTATCGTTATGAGTTGCATATCTTCAAAATGGATGAATATTTCATCTAAATCTTCATCTTGAATATAGTTTGACTTGCCTCCTCGGATAAATAAAGTCGGTATATCTACTACTTCATCAAAGGTAATACCTGCAAGAATTTCTTGATAGTGCTTGATCAAAAGTTTGAGATTCATTTTCCAACGGTAGCCCCCCTCTTTATTACGAGTGAGATTTTTCATCAAAAAAAGTCTAATTCCAGGCTCTGATATGTAGCGAAAAAGATGCTTATCTACATCCGCTCTCGTCTTAACGCTATCTATTGGTACGCTAGTTAATGCCTCTAAGATGGTCTCATGCCCTCCCTTGTAAGACTTGATACCTATATCTACGACGATTAGCTTTTCTACAAGTTCTGGATAATCTTTGACTAATTGTAATGCAGTCTTGCCACCCATAGAATGGCCAATGATATAAGATTTATGTATCCATTCTGCTTCGAGAAATTCTGCGATGTCTTGAGCCAAAAGAGGATAATTAAAGTCTGTTGTATGTTCTGATTTACCGTGATCTCTAAGATCAATAACGTAGACCATGTATTCTTCTGATAAATTCTTAGCGATGGTCTGCCAATTATCTAGCATTCCGAAGAGGCCATGCATTATTATTATTGGGTCTCCGGAGCCGAAGGTTTTAAAATTTAAGGTAGGCATTGATATATATATTCTTAATTATGATTCTATGACTTTAACTTCTTTTTGAGAGCGAAAAGTTCGTCTCTATATTGGGCAGCGCTTATGAAGTCTAAATCTTTGGCTGCTTTCTTCATCTTGAATTCTGTTTGCTTGATCATATCCTCAATTTTGTCTTTAGACATGTAGGCAATGATAGGGTCTGCTGCTACGCTAATCTCTTCTGGCTCTATATATGCTTTGGGTTGAGCGACACGAATATCTAAAACAGTCCTTTGATTGATAATATCCTCTTTACTCTTTGTAATAGTAGTTGGTGTGATGCCCCACTTCTCATTGTATGCTATCTGTGTGGCTCTACGCCTGTTGGTCTCATCAATAGTGATTTGCATACTATCGGTGGTTTTGTCGGCATAAAAAATTACTAATCCATTAGAGTTACGTGCGGCTCTACCCGCTGTTTGAGTAAGAGATCTATTGTTACGTAGAAAACCTTCTTTGTCTGCATCTAGTATAGCTACCAAAGATACTTCTGGCATATCTAGACCCTCTCTCAAGAGGTTGACACCGACTAATACATCGAATATACCTAGCCTTAGATTTTTGATAATCTCAACCCTTTCAAGAGTATCTACTTCCGAGTGAATGTATTGTACTTTTATATTTAATTTTTCTAAGTATTTAGTGAGCTCTTCGGCCATGCGCTTAGTTAGCGTTGTGATCAAGATTCTTTCGTTTATTTCTATTCTTCCATGGATTTCTTCTAATAAGTCATCTATCTGATTTATACTTGGTCTAACTTCGATAGGTGGATCGAGCAAGCCTGTAGGCCTCACGATCTGCTCTACCACTACTCCTTCGGTCTGCTCAAGTTCGTAATTACCTGGAGTGGCAGAGACGTATACAGTTTGATTAGTTACCGATTCGAATTCTTCAAAAGAAAGTGGCCTATTATCTATCGCAGATGGAAGGCGAAAACCATAGTTGACCAAATTAAGTTTACGTGCTCTATCACCTCCCCACATACCTCTCACTTGCGGCAATGTTACGTGACTTTCATCGACAATCGTAAGATAGTCCTCAGGGAAATAATCTAATAAACAGAACGGTCTTGTGCCTGGCTTTCGTCCATCAAAAAATCTTGAGTAATTCTCTATCCCATTACAATAACCTAACTCTCTCATCATCTCAAGATCAAAAGTCACCCTCTCCCTTACTCGTTTCGCTTCAATAAACCTTCCTTCTGCCTCAAAGAATTTCTCATGATCATAGAGCTCATCTTCTATATCTTTAATAATAATCTTCAATCTGTCCTTTGGGGCTATATACAGATTCGCTGGGAAAATAGCGCAATGATCTAAATCATGAATACGTTTTCCTGTCTCTATTTCTATACGTTCGATCTTCTCAATCTCATCGCCAAAGAATATTACTCTATATCCATAGTCAACGTATGGAAGATTTATATCCACTGTATCACCCTTCACTCTGAAGGTAGCTCTCTTAAACTCGATCTCAGTTCGTGAGTATAGACTATCCACTAATTTGTATAGGAAAGCATTTCTTGCAATGACTTCACCTTTCTTAATTCTGATTACACTATTCTTAAAATCCTCAGGATTACCCATACCATATATACAAGAGACAGAGGATACTATGATCACATCTCTCCTACCTGACAATAATGACGACGTGGCTCTCAATCTTAGTTTGTCTATCTCCTCATTAATAGAAAGATCTTTTTCTATGTACGTGTCAGAGCCATGCATATATGCTTCTGGCTGATAGTAATCATAGTATGACACAAAGAATTCAACAGCGTTATCTGGAAAAAACTCCATGAATTCAGCATATAACTGTGCCGTGAGGGTCTTGTTATGGGTAAGTATTAGCGTTGGTCTCTGTACCTGCTCTATGACGTTGGCCATAGTAAAAGTCTTACCAGAACCTGTCACACCTAGAAGTACTTGAAATTCTTCGTTTTTATTAATTCCTTCAACTAGTTGCGTGATCGCATTGGGTTGGTCGCCGGTTGGTTCAAATTTAGATGTTAACTTAAATGACATTTAATATATGGTTTGCCTTCTTAGGATTTGTTAGTGGTAAACGTTTTTCTAATTGCAGAGAAAAGCGAATCTTTATTTGAATTTGCAAATGAGTTTGAATGCCATTTAATGAAAATCTTTAGTGTAAAATACGAGACTTATAAAGAAACCCCAAAACTAACATTGTTGTTGGCATATTGTAATCCTTTTACAAAACGATGTCGCAATACACGCAATCTGCGTTTTTCACTTGACAGAGAAAAGTAATGCTTGTTCAATTTATACAATATCAAGATTGTATTGTCCGCTCATTATTTCTTTTATAAAAAAGTACCGCTCTAACAAAAAAAGGATTCCCACCTCTGGGAATCCCTTACAAATTGATTAACAAAAACCAAGTATTAATCTTGGCTTTTTAGCTATATTTTAGACGTTTCTGACATTTAAATTTATTTTCCTAAAAAAGAACTTCCCATTAACAGATTCATCTTTATCAGTCTTGGCCTATAAAGAGCATTGTTTTGGGCTTTATGGTAGTATTTTTTGAACAAGATTTCTGCAAAAACACTACTTAATCAAAATTATCTCCTCCATGTATCTCTGTCCTTTGTAATCTATAATAAAGTGGTATAAGCTACTCGGTAAGTTAGATATATCTATTTTTCCTAAATCAGAATTTAATACTTCAGCTCTGACTAACTCTCCAGTATTGCTAAAGATGTTTAGCATAGGTCTTTCTGTGCTAGCATTATCTAATCCAGTCAGCTCTAACTGTACATAGTTTGCTGTAGGGTTAGGAAATATATTGATCATAAAGTCATAATCTGCTCTGGTGAAGTTTACTGCTCTAATACCAGAATACTTGTACTCACCATCTATATCTACCATCTTGATTCTGTAGTATTGTACCACATCGTTTCTTTCCATGCCAACCTCTCTATCAGAGAACTTGTAATCTTGGTCTGTATTACTGTTACCTGTAGCTTCAACTCTACCAATCTGAGCGAAATTCACTCCATCATCAGAACGCTCTACATCGAAGTGACTTCCATTTACCTCTGAAGCTGTAACCCAATCAAGATTGGCATCTCTATTTTTGAAAGGTACTGCTGTAAATGATTTTAAGATTATCGGAAGGGCTACATTAGCTTGTTTTGCAATAAAAGTATTACTTCCATCTCCGTTATTTGTAGTCTCAATATCATCATCATCAAATACACTACTAGCATCAGAGCCAGTAAAATCAAATCGATCTAAGCCTCCACCAAATAAAGACAAATAGCTTGGTGTAAAGAAATCGTTGTGCACAAGTTCCGCATCGACAGTTTCTGCCTCCATGCCCGCAACTGCATTCATCCTTATAGTCACTATTCTATAGGCTGTTCCGACTTCATAAGTACTTTCTATTTCAGTATTTAACTCTTGCCAACTGAAATGATAGTGGACATATCCAGATTCTGCTCCCTGAGTATCAGTACCTACAAAAGTTAAGCCTCCAGCGCCCGCTAGATCTGGAAAATTTATTTCATCCGAAGTGGCTACCATATTATCAATTTTAGCTGCATCATCTGTTGACAATCGTATAAAAAATTCTGCTGTACTAAAGCCTATATTCAATGTTTCGGAATCTGGGGTTAGGTAAATAATCAAATCTTGATTATCATTATCTAAAGATGCTTTAAAATTTTGAGCACTTATCGAACCAACGAGCATATATGCTGTAATTATTATAGTATTAAATAATTTCATCTCTATTTTTTTAAAATAATTATTAAAATGCTCGCACTATTAAATTAGTATAAACACCGTCTAGTACACCTAAAAGAAATAATGCATCATTAATCGTACTAGGACCAGTCATACGAACATTTCCATCTAAATTTAAATCCTCAGTTTCATAAACATCAAACTGTGTAGCAGTATAAATACCTCCTAATTGATTTAATAATGCAAGTGCATCATTAATCGTACTAGGACCAGTCATACGAATTCCTTTATACGCAGTTGCTACCGCGGATTCACCATTCGCATTCCCACCATATACTCCATATACGCCTGTTTCTAATTCTTCTTGCTGATCACCAACTGCTTGATTTACTGCAGAAGTAAAGTCATACACTGCAGTAGTTCCTGGGCTCATAGACACTATTCCAGATGATTTTACACCTAAATGATTTCTGTGTCTTACAACTATAGTATAATTATCAAGAGTAATTCCTTCGAAACTTACTGCAGAGTTACTTCCATCAATATCAATTATATCTCCATCTCTTTGTAATAAGGCTGATCTCGTAGAAACGACTGCATCTGCACTATCTCTGATTTCAAGAAATACCCAATCTACAATATCATCACCATCAGCTACATAGTCAAAATCTTCTAAAGCATCAACTGTCTCTCCACCTCCTCCACTTACATGAGTAAATGCAGCCATATCTGAATATGGCTCTTCCAGTGGAATAAGAGATTTTGTTCTTAGTTGATCTCTCATCAAATCCTGAGAAGCTTGATAAGGTCCTTGTAAAATAATCTTAGCAGCTAAAAACGCTCTTAACAATCCACTATCTCCAATAATAACATAATCAGTATCATCCAATACAAGACCTACATTTGTTACAGAGTTAATACCGTCAACAGTAGTAGCGGCTCCTGTTGTTGCAAGTGCTGTATAATCTGTACCATTGAACTGAAATACTGCAGCATCTGTATTATCAAAAGTTGTAGTCTCGTCCGCTGCTGCCCATGAAGGAGCAGCAATAAGATCAGATCCTCCTATAACTGCTTCTGTGATTTCCCAAGTAGCGCTAACTACATCGTCTACCATAGCGTCGGTCTGAGTGACTGGTGCATCATATGCATCTGTCAATACCCTTACACTGATATCATCAACTGTACCGCCTTCAGCCAATGTAATATCATTTTGAGAATCTATAGCGGCTCCCACTGGAAACTTAAATGCTGTAGATAAACCTTCTTTAGTAACCACACCTGCCCCATCGGTAACGATGAATGAATTAGTCACTGCCACGTTATCCGCTGCAGAAGTTGCACTAAGTACTAAGTTATTCGCTCCTAGTATGATTTGATTGTCATCTTCCGTAAATGTAAGATCACCATCGATATCTAAATCTGATGCTAAAGTTAGGTCTTCAGCAGTTTTCGCCATCTCTACGTCACTCAAAATTGTCGATGCCATAAAGTTAATCGTACTTGGTGTTGTTCCTGAAAACTTCAATTTAGAATCAACAGCTGATGTAAACGAAGCCGCAGCTTCACTTGTAATATCACCTTTGACTTCTATAATTCCATTATTTACGATTGATCCAGTTGTGTTCGTGATATCTGACTCTACTACTAGTGTGGCTCCAGATTGTATAGTAATTGTTCCCCCTTGATTGACTAGCTGAGCAGAGACTCCTAGAGCCATTCCAAGAAAAAGAACTAATGTTAGTAGTTTCTTCATAATTATAATTTTTAAAATAGGATCAACTTATTTTACCTAAGATATTTTCAAATTTAACTAATATCTACCTTTTTTGCACAAAAAATGAGTGAACCATGGAAATGGTTTTGTGAAATGTCGTCAAATACCTCAATTTTCTCATTTCTTTTTTAAAAAAATTCAGATGTATTTATCATCATTGTGATTGTATAATCCTAATCCATTGTCACAAAATTCCGTAAAATCACCGTTTAAAGATAAATATACATTGTCATATATCTGAGTATTCTATATTTCGCAATGCCATATATAATTAACTCAAATACAGCCGGAGCGGTCATTGTTTTCACCCAATAAATATTAGTCGGAGGTAGATCCGCTGCTGCGCTAGGTACATCTCCAGTCAAGCTATTGCTTTCGAGATATATCGTTACTAGCTCAATTAAGCCATTAAAGTTCGGAAATGATATACTTAGTATTGATATAGGATCAATATAAAAAGAAAAGTATGCCAAAATTATGATCGTATAATATGATCCTTTATGGAATATCAAGCTGATAAAAGATGTTAATTTTGTAATGAAAGGAGGAGAAGTTTATTTGAAGTAGGTTTTTCAGTTGGCAGTTTTAGATCGTCAAGTGGCGAAGGTTTTAGGACTTAATAGGAATACGGATTTAACGCATTAACACGTATTCTTTTCTACAATAAATACGATTTAAATTTTGGAAATAATATCGTAGATATGATTGGCAATCAGGCGATCGTCAAATTGATTCATAACGATATTTCGGCCGGCTTGGCCCATAGATTTACGCTCTTCTTCTGTTAGCGAAATTATTTTTTGCATCGATTCTGCGAGGTCGTTGGCATCTCTTAGTTTGGCAAGATATCCGTTTACTTCTACTTCTACTGCCTCACGACATCCTGCAGTATCTGTAGTGATTACTGGCTTGGCCATAGCCATAGCTTCTGTAATAGTACGCGGTATGGCTTCTCTATAAGAAGGCAAAACGACACAATCTGATTTGGATATAAACGGTCGAACATCTCTTTGGAAACCATGATAATACACTATATCAGAATCTACCCATTCGATGAGTTCATCTTTCTCTACTGTTGCTGGATTATCTGGGTCCAATTCACCTACTAACCAAAATTGAGTTTTAGGGTGAACTAGTTTAATTATTCTAGCCGCTTCTACAAATTCTTTTACTCCCTTGTCATATAGTAATCTACCTACAAAGGTAAATATCATAGCTTCATTTACTTCCTCATTAGGATAAGGACGGAAGTATGTAGTATTTACTCCACAACCCTTAACAGATATGCCCTGGCCTTTAGTAATAATATTTTTATTTTCGAAAAGCTCTCGGTCTTCGATATTCTCGAAGATGAATTTTTTATGATACTTACTTGTGTATTTATATAAAGCCGTTGTAACAGATTTAATAAAACCATTGTGTATAAATGCGTACCCCAAACCAGTTACTATTGCAATAGAATCTACCTTAGCTCTACGCGCTGCTATTGCTCCATAGATATTTGGTTTATTAGTAAAGTGAATTACCAAATCTGGTTTTAGTCTTTTGTACTTGCGAGTAAGCTCTGCTATAAGTACAAGATCTTTTAACGGATTTGTACTATCTCTATCCAAAGATCTTAATGCGACATGCTTTACTGCAGGGTACTTTTCTTTATATTCTATATATTGGTCTACCGGTGCAATCACTATTACATCATACCCCTCTCCAATAAACTTGTCCAACAGGTTCAATCTAAAATTATGAATATTCCAGGTAGAATTGGCTACTAAAGCTATTGTCTTATATTTCGATACGGTGCTCTTTATACTCATTTCCTTCTAAAATAATATGCTGTTCTAGCTCTGCATATATAGCATCTAACAATTTTTATATTCTTATTCTTTTGCATTCTCTAATTCCAATAATTTCTGCTGTTTATTACTTTACTTCCAATATCGATTTTCCAGCTTTGATTGAATAGTCACCGGATATTTAAAGTCTTTTCATTATTTCGTTATTAATTCCTTGACCACATTCTTAATTTCCTGCTCATCACCCTTTGGATATATTAAAAGTGCATCTGACTCGTCCACAACTATATAATCGTCTAAGCCTTTGATAACTAATACTTTTGCACTATCAGATCTTACGATTGTATTCTTTGTGTCGATTAGATGTGTGTTTGCTCCTATCGTTACGGAGAGATTCTGATCTTTATCCAGGAATGCGTGCAAGCTATTCCATGTACCTAGGTCACTCCATCCAATATCCGCAGGGATCGTATATACATTATCGGCTCGTTCTAGTATTGCATAGTCGACAGAAATACTAGGTGTATCAAGATATACTTTATCTATATATTCCTGCTCACGATTTGTTGCAAAATTACTTTCATCTTGTGTGAGTACTTCTATTATTTCAGGAGCATTCAATCTAAATGAATCGATGAGATCATTGGCTTTCCAAATAAATATTCCACCATTCCACAAATAGTTACCCGCGTCTAGATATTGCTGTGCTACTTCTTTATTAGGCTTCTCTTTGAATGATGATACTTTATGAATTTTATTGGGTACATCACTTTCATCGTTAGACACCTCTATATATCCATAACCTGTATCCGGTCTCGTAGGTTGAATACCTAAAGTAACAATAGCATTATTCGCTTCCACGTATTCAAATGCTTCTGTAATCTTCTGTAAGAATGCTTCTTCTTTTAATATCACATGATCCGATGGCGCCGTAACAAATACAGCATCAGGATTTTCGGCTCTCAATCGTAATGCTGTATAGGCCACGCATGGTGCGGTATTATTTCGACTTGGCTCACAAAGTATATTTTCTTCTGGAAGCTCTGGCAGATGTAATTGAGTTAAAGCTTTGTACTTCTTATTGGTCACAATTAAGATTCTATCCGCTGGTACAAGATTAAGAAACCTTTCGAAGGTTAGTCTCAGAAGACTTTTTCCCACTCCAAGGATATCAAGAAATTGCTTAGGTGTATCCTCTGTACTCGCTGGCCAAAATCGCGAACCCACTCCGCCAGCCATTATTGTTATGTATCTGTTATTGTTTTTTGACATGTAATAAACTTAATGTTGAAAATTTCTTAAACTTGAATTTACATAAAGCCCAACTATACAATTGTTCTAATTGATTCAAAATTGGAACTCGTTGGAAATAATTATGTCCCGGATATCCCATATGATCTACTATACGATAACCCAGTGATTCGAAATTTCTATTGGCTTTCTGAGAAGGAAAAAAGCACCATCTATAAAATGCAGGATATTTATGATTTTTATCCAAATCTCTATTTTTGATTTTACTGAGAATAAACGATCCTATAGATTCCGGTAAAATTCCATTAACAATTGCTGGTATACTATATGGATTAGCATACAGATGGATTGCTGAACCTCCCCTCTTTAGTAAATTGAAAATCCCTTCATGAAAACTCTTAGAATCTTCGATATGCTCTAATACCATTTGACTTATTACCAAATCGAATTTATTTTCTAAGCTAGAATCGAAATCTCTTTGCAAATCGATATTAAATTTTTCTACCTCAGGATTATACTCTTCCCAATAGGTAGTCTCAATATCAATGATAGTATAATCTAATCCTTTCGCTTTAATGATACTTGACTTTATCGATGGCTGTCCAGAAGGGCCTATTTCACAGATTCTTATTCCCTCAAAGACTGATGACGCTATCAACTTGTGATAGTCTGGATAGGAATGGCGAAAAGGTTTGGTCACGTATTATAACTGAGCTACCATCTCTACAATACGATCCGCAGTCTTTCCGTCCCATAAATCAGGAATCGATCCTGACTTCCAATCACCTGCGATAAGCTTCTCTAGATAAGGTACAATATTATTTGGATCTGTACCCACGATTACGTTGGTTCCCATAGTAACCGTCTCAGGTCTTTCTGTGCTATTACGAAGTGTCATACAAGGTACATTGAGCACCGTAGTTTCCTCAGTGATTCCTCCTGAGTCAGTCACCACACCAGCACTATGTTTGATCATGTAGATAAACTCCAAATAAGACATGGGTCCAGTAACTATCAACTTCTCAAAGGCGATACCAAACTGGTCAAACATTTTCTTTGTTCTTGGATGCATTGGAAATACTACTTTCTTATCGCCTACATTATCATTAATGAGAGAAAGTAGTTGTCTAAGATTTTCATACCCATCTACATTAGACGGTCTATGTAAAGTCATCACTAAGTAACCTTTGTTCTCTAGATCATACTCATTCCATAATGGTGGCTGAATTAACCTCTCCATATTACCCAAAAGACTATCTATCATTGTATTACCTACGAAGAAAATCTTCTCTTCGCCATGTCCCAAAGCACCCAAATTAGTATTTGCTAATGCAGTAGTCGTAAAGAAATAGTCTGTTATACTATCGGTTACCATTCGATTAATTTCTTCTGGCATCATTTCATCTCCTGATCTGATTCCTCCTTCGACGTGGGCAACTTTGATCCATTCTTTCTTTGCCACGATTGCACATGCCATAGTAGAAGTCACATCACCGACCACGATGCATAACTCAGGTTTCCAATCTTTTACAGCTTCTTCATATCGAAGCATGATATTTGCAGTCTGGGTTGCCGCTGTTCCAGATCCTACACCCAAATTAAGTTGAGGCTCAGGAATGTTGAGTTGGGTAAAAAAGTCTTCACTCATTTTTTTATCATAATGTTGACCCGTATGAATCAATCTATACTCTATTTTCTTTTCTACTGTAGCATTATGTTTTTCTATAGCAAGTACTATTGGACCTATTTTCATAAAATTTGGTCTTGCTCCAGCTATTATATCTATTCTATGCATTATGTATATAAATTTTTAAAATTCTCTTCTCGGTATTCCTTTGAACCAAGTATAAACTATGTCACTTTCTGGCTTAATTACAACCCATACTGTGGCAAATATAATTTTAAAATCTGTCCAAAATGATTGATTCTTCTGATACCATTTCTCTAGCTCTCCCTTGTGAGGGTAAATTGTATTCTTATAAAAATCCCAAGTATCACCTCCACTTTCTAAAACCTTGGTAATCAATTCTTCTTCATCCCTAAATACGATTGAACCTATACCCGTCAAACCTGGCGTCACATTATAAATTACTTTCTGTACATCCTCTGAATATGCAGCAAAACTTTTCTGCATAACCGGTCGTGGACCTACAACACTCATATGACCAAAAAATATATTGCATAATTGTGGGAGTTCGTTAATTTTACTTTTTCTCAAAAAACCACCCATTGGAGTCATCCTAGGATCACCCTTAGTAGTAATCAATCCACCTTTCATATTTGCACTATCTTTGAGCATAGTTGCAAATTTATAGATGTCGAATAATTTATTCTTATGCCCAACTCTTTCCTGAAAGTAAAAAACGTACCCCTCACCTGTGAGTTTAAGTACAATGGCAATCGGAATGACAAAAGGAGAAAGTAACAATAAGGCAATTCCAGAAGAGACTATATCTGACGCTCGTTTGAAAAATTTGTACAAGGTGTTTTGTTTATTTTATTAGGTGATTAGGAGACTAAGTAATTAAGGGGTTGAGCAAACCATATAGCTATTGAGGTATTAAGCTGTTAAGCTGTTCAAGTAGGGCGATAACTATTATTAATTGATGACGCCACGAGCTTAACAGTTTTTTTACATTTTTTGATCCAAACTCTTACCTGTTTCGATGTGGCTAAAGTCTGGAAGATACTTTGAGATGAGCGACACGACCTTTGCCTTATTCACATCTTCTGCATCGAACAATTTTCTAAAATCTCGCAATGTTTGATCGATATCTGATTTCAATGGAATTACTGAATTTTTAACTACACCTAAGGCGTCAAAAGTATCCATATCTACTTCGTCTGATTTCGTGTAAAATTCTTCAAATGACTTTTCACCACTTGTATCAGTTTTAAAGAAATAGACTGGATATGTTTTGTCCGTTGAACTCCAGGACTGCGCCTTCAATTTCGCTTCTTGTTCTGTTGCGCACTTTTCTGCTTCAAGACCAAGCTCTTCTAAGAATTTCTCAGCTATGGTAGAAAATGTCATCATCTGAGACTCGTCTAACTTAGGGAAGAAGATATCTGACGACTCCCCTAATAAACAGGCGAGCATACATAACTGACCACTTTCTTTTGGAGACAGAAAATATCGCTTTACATCATTTGGAGAAGAGAGCGGCTGTCTCTTCATCATACGCTCAATAAATCCTGCCAATAAACTGCCATTACTAAACGCAACATTGGCAAACCTTGCCGTACATATTTTGATTTCATCACTATAAGACATCAAAACCTTCTCCATGAGTTTCTTACTTCCTCCCATTACGTTTACAGGATTGGCCGCCTTGTCAGTAGATACAGAGAAGAAATGCTTTGGCTTAGATTCCAAAGCCAAAGCAATAAGTCTTTTTGTATTGAATACATTATTATTAATCATAGCTTCTATCGCTAGATGATCTTTCTCACTACGTACATGCTTATGTGCCGCAAAACATGCCACTATATCAAAATCTCTTTTACGGAACATCTTAGCGAATACCTCACCACCAAAATCAAATGGATAAGTAATATATTCAGCTGGTATATATACATCTTGACTTCTCAGATCTCTTGTGAGTTCTGTTAGTCCATTTTCACTATAGTCTACTACCACTACACTGGATGGCTCAAAAGGTAAAATTGCTTTTACGAAGGAAGATCCTATTGTTCCTCCGCCTCCGATTACGAGAATTTTTTTTCCTTTGATTTCAGAAATCAATCTGTCTCGATTAGATTCTATATCATTCAGAAAGTAAGAGGTAGGCCTCTTAGTAATGTGCTTCTTTATGAATTCGTCTATTTTAAAATTTAGCATTGTTCAATTGTATTTAAAAACAACTTTTAATAACCTTCACTACTTCAGCAAGATTCTTTTCTATTAGATTCACGCTACTTGGTATACTTAGACAATTAGCATGTATATCTCTAGCGTAATCATGCTTAGTATAATATTCATTATCCACAAACATGGGCAACTGATTCATAGGAAACCAAAATGGTCTTGCGATTATTTTATTTTCCTTTAGAGCAGCTAGTATTTCTTTTTGCTTAGAAGAGTAAAAAGTAAACAGCCAACAGTTGGGATCAACTTCTTCAGCTACCTTTTGGAATTTAATATCTCCGACTCCTTCTAAATACTTTCTATAATATGCATCTATTTCTTTCTTTTTATCTATAAAAGAAGGCAACTGTTCCATCTGCGCTACACCAATAGCTGCTAATACATTTACTAGTCTATAGTTAAATCCTATTTCATCATGGAAGTATGTCTCAGGATCTACTTTACTTTGTGTAGACAAGTGTTTTGCTCTTTTGGCGTGTGCTTCGTCATTTGTGACTATTACACCACCACCGCCAGTAGTGATGATCTTATTTCCGTTGAAAGAAAAAACATTCATCTCGCCAAACGATCCTGCAGATTTTCCGTTCCAATAACTACCTAATGCTTCTGTACTATCTTCTATTACATGTAAACCGTATCTTGCGGCTATATCCATAAGCTTAGACATATCACACATATTACCCAATACATGGACTGGCATCACTGCTTTTACATGTACTCCATTATTTTCATCTAGCCATTCCTCAAGTAGATCTAAATCAATCTGCCATGTATCAGGATCTACATCTATAAATACTGGTGTCGCTTTAGTATAGGCCACAGCATTAGCAGAAGCGATGAAAGTTATATTAGGCACCAAAACTATATCCCCTTGCTCTATACCCAACATATGCATAGCCAAATGTAATCCTGAAGTTCCATTACTAGTAGCTACTCCATATTCACAACCAGAAAAATTAGCAACCATGTTTTCAAACTGAGTTACATAGCTACCTGCGGAACTGACCCAGCCTGCCTCTATGCAGTCTGTAACATATTTAAGTTCGTTGCCTCCTAAGTGTGGAATGGAGAGTGGGATCATATATTTATCTGTTTCCTTTTAATAATTTTTGCTGGATTTCCAACTACTGTTTTACCATCTGGAACATCACTCAAGACTACTGCACCTGCACCTACAATAACATCATTTCCAATTTCAACACCCTGCCTCACCACTGCATTAGCTCCGATAAAAGAATGCTTACCTACTTTTACATTTCCAGCTAATACGGCACCAGGTGCGACATGTACAAAATCACCCACTTGACATCCATGCTCTACTACAGCAGCTGTGTTTATTATACACCCTTTCCCGACTACTGCCAAAGAGTTAACAATACTACCTGCACATAATAATGTTCCTATTCCAATTTCTACAAAAGAACCAATTATACTAGAACTATGAGAAATTGTTTGGAGAGCGCCAACAGACTTATATTTTTCAATAATCCTAGATCTTATTTTATTATCTCCTATAGCTACTATCCACTGATTATTAGTAAGCACATCAACACTATCAAATCCCAAATACTTCAAGTCAAAAGGGTTTTCTTTTTTCTTGACTATTTCACAATATCCAGTAATACTTCCGCTGCAGGAGTATATTGCTTCTATAGCTACCAAAGCATGTCCTGAATATCCGATCAATATCATTAATATCTATTTATAATTAAGTTGACAACAAACTATGAGTATAAAAAATTAAATATCTCTTCATATCTTGTAGTTAAAATATTAAAATCATTATTTCGCATAACATATTCGCGACCATTATCACCCAAACGTTTTCTTTCTTCCGAGTCCATATCCCTCAATTTAACTATAGCCTCAAAAATTGCTTGATGATCATTTGGCTTAACCGCTATGCCACAATTAGCAAGTTCAATTACATTTTCTCCAATATTACCTGCCATAATAATCGGTTTTCCCGAGTACATATAGTCAAAAATTTTATTCGCAGAAACTCCAAATCTATATAGTGAAATATCATGCCATGAAAGTATTAACACATCAAAATGATCTAACAAATCAACCACCTCGCGCTTTGACACTGAATCCAAAAAAATCGTATTTTTATTTGTCGATATTTTTTCTAAAGAGGACTTCTCATAACCCTCCCCTACAATACACAATGCTATATCCTCGCCGCACATATTTGCGGCATCTATAACGGGATTCATTGCATTAGCTACACCAAGTGACCCAGCATATCCAACAATAAATTTTTCTTTGGGTATATTACGTTTAGTACAATAATTGAGTTTTACCGGAGCCTCTTTTTCATCTAAATAAATTCCATTTGGTATGTGCGTAAAATTTGATCTTGATCTTTTCAATAAGTTTTCAATATGTTCTTTAGCAAGAGGTAGCAAAGAGGTAATGTGATCGTACCTTTTATAACCAATCAATTCTACCCATCTTAAAAAAACCACTAAAGGGTTATACTTACTAAATCCACCCAATTCGATTATAGATAAAGGCCAGATGTCTCTTATCTCAAGTATTAACTTACAACCGTACTTCCTCTTCAGTAATAATCCATTAAGTATCGAAAGCAAAGATGGAGATGAAACGATCACTACATCTGGACAATCAAGTATAGAAAAAGGAAAACAGAATAATTTAATCATAAAAATTATCATACTCCAGATCCTACCCAATCCTCTTGCCGAAGCATAACGAGGAGTTTTTACCAAGCCTAGAGTTATACCTTCTTCTTCTTTGACTTCAAAGTTTTTAGACTGCTTAATATTCTTTCTTGGCACATGAGAAAATGTACTAGTTAATAGCGTAACATTATAATCTCTGTTATAAAGAGTCTTCGCTAAATAATAATGTCTATGTCCATCTACACCCATAGAAGGAGTGCCTATGTGTTGATTAATAATCCAGATATTATTCATGTAGTATAGATATACTTATATTTATTAACAATTTATCGTAAACCAAATTTTTAGTATATCGCAACTATTTATTTTCTAATAAATCCTGATACAAAACCCTCAACTTATCAAACTCAATAGACCAATTATATTTTGTTAAAATGGCCTGTCGCCCGTTTTTTCCCATTTCCTCAGCAAGTACATCATTAGATATAATAGTGCCGATTGCCTCTCCTATCGCTTTCGAATCAAGAGGATCTACAGTTACACCGCATATATTTTCCTCTATGATACTATTCCAATACGAAAAATTGGAAGCAATAACGGGTATACCTGCATTCATATATTCAAACATTTTTACCGGCAACGAATCCAAATAATTTTTTTGCGGATATAATGTAACCAAACCTACTTTAGACTGAAGTAATAGATCTGCCACACTTTTTCTATTTAAATAACCATGCTCAACCACTTTCGACCATTGTGGGTAACCCTTAACTTCGGACTCTATATCATCATTAATGAAACTACCTGCTAAATCCAAACGTACCCCTTTTGTGTATTCCAGCGCTTTGACTATTTCTCTTATCCCTCTTATTTTAGCGATTCCTCCAATATATACAGCAGAATTTTTCTTTTCACTCCAAGACACTTTTGTATCAATTTCACTTAATTTTGGATAATTATTGACATCAATAGTATTAGAATTGATTTTTAAAAACTTGTTTCTTATAAATGGCGTAGCGGCTACAACTGCTGACATTTTTGAACATGCATAAGACTCATACTTTCTAACCACCCGAGATAATATATGAGCAACATATTTATTCAAATAATACTTACTCAGTATTTGCATTGGCAAATCTTCATGCGCGTCAAATACTACTTTTTTACCTCGTTTAAGTAACTTTAATCCATAGGGTATTAGTTCTGGATCATGCAAATGATAAATATCCGCGTCAACTTCTAAAGCCTTATGATATACCTTTCTAGCAGACTTGAATATTCTACCTATTCTACTTTTACTCTTACCAACATCAAAAACTACGATATCTTCTTCTTCTGAATTGCCTAGGCCATCTGCAACTATTAAAGAAGTATCAAAGCCTTCTTTAGCTAAGCTCTTACATTGTTTTACAAAAATTCTTGTATCCCCTCTTGCATGGGCTGATGTTAAATGACAGATACTCTTTTCAATCATTAATTTAGACCCTATGTAGTCCAATTTTTATAGCAAGAAAACACTTTACTCTATTCATTATATTTTGGATATTATATCGTAATTTTTAATGGAAAAAAATTATTCATTACTACGTGATAATAAACCGACTCCAAAACCTAATATAGGATAAGTACATTCCTTAGCAACAAATAAAGCAATAAAAGAAAATATTAGCATTGCTATACCGGCTCTAGAATAATTATTAATACGTCGAGATAATGATATTTTTAATGTTTTAAAAAGAAACATACAGAAAAGTATTAAGTATTGTGTAAAACCTAATATTCCATAATTATGCCATGCAGATAGTATATTATGAGGATAATACCCAAGCCCTCCATAAGATGTGTATGATCCATAATTTCCAAAGAATAGAGACTCCTGTATTTCATCAATACTAAACTGAAGTGCATTCTCTCTTTCGTTCAAACTACCATCTGAAGATAAATCATATAAAGTACTAAATCTGCTATTAAGACTAATAAGGTCAAGAAAGATATCTGAAAATAAAATAATGAACCCGCTAGAAATTATAAACAGCGAAATCATTGCTAAAATCTTAGATGCTTTCACAAAATTCATAATAAAATAATATAAAGGAAAAACCAGAATCATCAGAATCATTTCAGTTCTAGCTCCGATGAAGACCATACAGATAATTGACAATATAATTAATAAAGACTTTTTAATAAAAGAAGACATAACACTAATAACTAGAATCGCTAAAGGTGCATAAAGTCTTGCATAAAATTGATAAGTAGCTATCGACGCATTTTCATCAACATTGTAATGATTTGCATATCCTGCACTAATACTTAGTAATCCATACTCCCAATTGACATTAAACACTATGAGGGCCGATAAAGCTAAAAAAGAAATCACTATTACATTCATGAATATATTACTATCCATATTAAGACTAAAAGCTGCTAAAAAGTATAATAAAAGCACTAATAAATTGCCTGTTGAACGACTAAACATTTCCAATGTCAATTGCTTTGGTATACCTAGTGATAGGTAAATTCCTGAAGCAAGCAAACTAAAAATAATTATGGAAAGAAAAATAATTTCCAATCGAGAAAATACTAAGATAAATCTTTTACTATTAAGATACTGCATGAAAAATACCGGCAATGTCAAAGCTGTAATAAAACCAGCACCACCACCCGGCAATATAGCTCCTATCGAACCTGTAGAAACTAAAAAATTATACAAAAACAACCCAGGAAAATACAACCAAAACATTAGGTAGGTTAAATTCGTAAGCAGGGGAAAACTGACTGACTTAATCATATGTAAAAGCAAAGACGATAATCATCAATATTAGATATAAATTCAAAAATTATAGTCAACTATTCTGTAGATTAATTTTTAAATATTCACCTTTCGATAAAAAATAAATATAAAACAAACTCAACAGGTGAGAAAAAGCACTTGATATGGAAAAGAACAATACGGCATACCAAGAGTCATCATAGAAATAATACCCAGAAAAGATAGCCGAAATAATTAAAATAACACTTAATGTTTGTATGCGTAAATAAATAAATTGGGTATTTGTAATCTGAAAAATTGATCTAAAGGGAAGTGAGAGTAATTCAAAAAATAGTCCAAAAACCAATAATTGTGCATATGTGCCAGCCTCACGCCAAGAAGCTCCTAAAACAAATTCAAATAAATCAGGAGCTATAAAGAATAGAATTGTAAAGGGAATAATTGCAACTAAAATTAACTTTTTAAGAAGTGACAGAAATAATAATTCGCAATTTCCGAAATTTCTGTAGGAATCTAGAGCTTCGTTCCTAAAAACACTATTAATTGCATTAGCTAATATTACCAAAGGTAATTTAACTAACCGCAGTGCTAATGCAAAATGACCTACAACCACTTTAGTGAAAAGAAAAGCAAATATAATCGGAGTAATCTGAGCAGCGGTAGTAAATAAAAATTCAGAAGGGAGCTGGTACTTTGGAAAATTACTATAATTTTTTAGAGTATCTAAAACATCACCCAACTTTGAACGTACCATTATGGATTCAAACAAATTATTTTTTCTCAAAAAATAAATATTCAAGCCTAACGTAAAAAACTGAGCTATAACATAAGCACAAACTAAACCATTAGAAATAACTTGAGTATACCCGAAAACAAGATTAACCAAACTGATAACTATTGCCGAACCTAAAACAATAATCGAACTTACATGATATTTACGAAATCGTAAAAACCAATGGTTAAAAATTGTATTAAACGCGATAATTACAATACTAAGAGGTACCAACCAAATAAAATAAGACAACTGCTCCAATTCCAACAATGACACAATATTGTCGAAAAACAGCAGAAATACTAATACTATTAGAAAAACTAACAGATGATTAATGTATAAAATACCTTGTACTAATTGACTACTTATTATAGTTTTTTTTGGAAGTACGATAGCTAACTCGAATTTCCCGGTGCTACCTACAGTTAACATAGATAAAATACTCATAAATACTGATAAATTTCCGAAATCTTCAACAGTATAAAGTCTTGTTAAAATTGGAGTGACACAAATTAGCAGTATCTGAGCTACCAAGGTACCAGACATCATTAATGAAATGTCACGATATAAGCTGCTAGACTGTAAGAATTTTATTATTCTGTGAATCAATATTTTCTAATGATATGTTATAATTAAAATCATCATCATGCACTACATTCTTTGTCCCTGCATCAATTAAACTATAATATTTTCACAAATGATTGTAATTACTAAAGTTTCCAGTAATTCTGAATACCAAGGTGCTTAACAACGCCTTTTATATCAAATAAAATTATATTAGATTTTGACAATTTTTCAAAATCAGACTTGGACATCTCCTTATATTCTTTATGTCCCACAGCTAATACAATCGCATCATAGTCATCATCTACGCCTTCCTTTAAATCAATCTTATATTCGTGAAAAACCTCTTCTTTGGATGCATGTACATCAATCACATCAACTTTAACAGAGAAATCAATAATCTCACCTATTAAATCTGCAACCTTACTGTTTCGAATATCAGAAACATCTTCTTTAAATGTTATACCCATCACCAACACTTTACATTCAATAGGGCTCTTTCCAGAATCAATTAGAGTCGTTACTAATCTCTTAGCTATAAAACTTGGAATATAATTATTGACTCTTCTTCCTGCTGCGATAACCTGAGGATCGTGACCTAATTGCTTAGACTTATGCATGAGATAATATGGATCTACTCCTATGCAATGCCCTCCCACTAATCCAGGAGTATATTTATGGAAATTCCATTTCGATCCTGCAGCATTAATTACCTCCGTAGTGTCGATTCCTATTTTATCAAAAATAATAGCTAATTCGTTCATCAAAGATATATTGATATCTCTCTGCGTATTTTCTATTACTTTAGCGGCTTCGGCTACCCTTATGGAAGAAGCTCTGTATGTTCCATTTTCTAGAACATGGTTATAGACCTTATCTATCTCTTCTAATGCTTCATCATCACAACCACTAACTATCTTTAGTATTTTTGTAAACGTACGTACTTTATCTCCTGGCACTATTCTCTCTGGTGAATATCCTACTTTAAAATCTTCTCCCATCTTAAGGTTCGCTTCTGCCTCTATCAGTGGGACGCAATCCTCTTCTGTACATCCTGGGTACACTGTACTTTCAAATACAGCATAATCACCTTTCTTGATGATTTTACCAATATTTCTAGTAGCTCCTAAGAGCGGCTTCAAATTTGGCACATAATTATCATCAATGTCAGTAGGCACACCTATAATGTGAAAATGAGCTTTAGATAAATCCATTGGATCAGAAGTAAATTCTATATCACATCCTTCAAAATCGCTACTATCAAGCTCTTTACTAGGATCAATATTTTTCTTCATCAATTCCACTCGATCGGCATTAATATCTAATCCGATCACCTTAAAATACTTAGCAAACTCTAATGCCAAAGGCAAGCCTACATAACCTAGACCAGTAACACTAAGGATTTTTTTCTTTTCTAAAAGTTCTTTATAAATTCCCATAATTTTAGTTCGACATTGCGTCTGTATATATTTTTTTAAATAAAATAAAAACCACTGCTAAAAATGTTCCAATCATTAATCCCTGAATAAACGATTTTAATAATGATGATTTAGATGGATCAATCGGATTAAAGGGAGTATCAATAGCCATAAACAAAGGTTGCATATCTTTAAGGTTGACATCAGTCATTTCTTTGTTCTTCATTAGCTCTGCATATGCAGTGGTTAATGCCATACTTTCTTGAGATAATATTTTCTTCGTAGCCATGATTTCATTCGATACCATTCCTCTATTGCTATCTTCAAATTTTGCTATCTGTCTCACTTTACTTTCATTGAGAGACCTGATAGAATCTGATTTAATTGCAAGTATATCCGCCAGTTGTTTTTGATTTTGAAATACTTCTTCTTCGAAAAATAACTTTATCTCATCATATAAGTTATTAGTAATAGCTAAACTCAATTCTTCAGAAATAGTCTCAGAAGATAATGTGTAAATACCAGTTTCATCATTTAGTTTTAATGAAGTCATTGGATCCACATTTTCACTACCCCACACTCTAGCTCTTAGTTTCTTAATTGCACTTCGTTCCACTCTGGATTCAGAAGTGTTTAAACTATTTCCAAATCTAAAATTTTCAAAATCTGGATTTGTCTTGCTCCACACCTGAGTCAAATCATATTCTTGTAGTATAGTGTTAGCCACATTAATATTTGATGGTAATTTATGGAAAAGCGTTTTCAATAACATACTAGTAGATTTTCCCACTTCGATAATTTTATACGGATTAACCTTTCCTCCTTTCTTAATTCCAAAAGAGCCTAACAGACTACTTAGGCCTCCACCTCCACTACTCTGACCTTCTACAACAAACCTAAGTTCTGCCTGATAAATCGGAATGTGTGTCGAATGGTTATAAGTAAAACCTAAAACACCAACTATACAAAATAAGCCAATTATCCACCATGACCTTATTATTTCAGCCCAATATTCTTTCAGCTTTAGAATTAGCTCTTTGAGCGTTATCTCTTCGTTGTTAGATTGATTAGTTTCATTCATGATTTGGAATCAATTTTATTATCTGTAGAAATAAATATTTTATTGGGGGTTTTATAAAAGGTATTCCTGACTACTATAAATAATGGCCAAATTTATCCTTCTTAGTTCGGAGATACTCCACGTTTTCTTTTCGGGGCTTTATATACAATTCAATTCTTTCTTGCACACTTATGGAAGATTCTTTATCAAGCGCTCTAATCTTTTCTGGATTATTCGAGATTAAATTAATATTTGAAATTCTCAAATCCTTTAATATCATAATCGCATCTTCATAAGTCCGATCATCATATCCAAAACCTAATTCCTTATTTGCCTCTGCGGTATCAAAGCCTTCGTCCTGCTTAATGTAAGCATGTAATTTATTTATAAGTCCTATTCCCCTTCCTTCTTGTCTCAAATAAATAAGGACACCTGTATTTGCTCCTATATACTCTAAAGACTTCGTCAGTTGCTCACCACATTCGCATCTAAAACTGCCAAAAACGTCTCCAGTCATACACTCTGAATGAACCCTTACATTAACAACATTTTCAAAGTTTGTATCTGGATGAACAAGTGCCAAATGTGGCATCAATTCATCTGCCTTATCCGCATATGCAATTATATTCAAATCACCGAATCGCGTTGGAAGATTTACTTGAACTAGATTTAATATTTTCTTTATTATTTTCATTCTCTTTCTATAACTATATTACCATCCCCACCCCTACTGTATTATTAGTAGCTTCATCGATAAGAATAATACTTCCGGTAATTCTATTTTGCTTATATGCATCGATGAAAAGAGGCTTGGTAGATCTTAACATCACTCTGGCAATATCGTTTACTTTTATCACTAAATTATTTTGATCTCTACTGAGTGTTTCTATATCCAATTTATACTTTATTTCTTTGATGATACATCTCGCTTCTTGCGTACTATGTCTAATGACATATTTACCACTTAGCAACAAAGATTTATTATTATCAAACCAACATATCATTACATCTATGTCTTGTGTTACTTCTGGCTGATTGTTAGGCCTTACAATCATATCACCTCTACCGATGTCTATATCATCTTCCAATAAGATTGTCACTGATTCAGGTGGAATTGCATCTGTCTGATTTCCCTTTGACCCTTGTATAGATTTAATTTTGCTATGAAATCCAGATGGTAAAGCTACAACTTCGTCTCCTACTGAAAAGGTGCCTCCTGCTACTCTACCCGCATATCCTCGGTAGTCATGATATTCGTCATTATATGGTCTAATAATATACTGCACCGGAAATCTATTATCTATCAGATTGTGATCACTTGCGATATGCACATTCTCTAAGTAATACAACAAAGTAGATCCTTCATACCAACTCATATTCATTGATCTGCTTACAACGTTATCTCCATTGAGTGCAGAAATTGGAATAAAACTGACATCTACTACATCTAGTTTACTCGCGAATTGTTCAAATTCAGTTTTAATCTTATCATACTGCTCTTGAGAATAATTTACCAGATCCATTTTATTGATACACACCACTAAGTGTGGTATCTGTAGCAAAGAAGATATTATTGCATGGCGTTTGGTCTGCTCTATGACACCATTACGAACATCAATCAAGATTAGAGCCACATTGGCAGTACTCGCGCCAGTTACCATATTCCTTGTGTACTGAATATGACCAGGCGTATCTGCTATTATAAATTTTCTTTTGGGTGTAGAAAAATATCTATATGCCACATCAATCGTAATTCCCTGCTCCCGTTCCGCTTTTAGACCATCCGTTAATAAAGCCAGATTTACCCCCTCTTCACCTCGCCTTTCACTTACTTTCTCTATAGCTTCATACTGATCTTGATAGATAGATTTAGAATCGTATAACAATCTACCAATGAGCGTAGACTTACCATCATCTACAGATCCTGCAGTCGTGAATCTCAAAAGACCATTATCATTTTGAATTTCTTTCACTTTTTATAATCGTTTAAAAGTAGCCTAATTTTTTTCTATCCTCCATACTTGACTCACTTCTCCTATCGTCAGTACGTCCACCTCTTTCTGTCATTCGAGTAGTAGAAACTTCCTTAATGATTTCCTCTACCGTCGTAGCATCAGAGCGCCAAACACCCGTACATGTCATATCACCTATAGTTCTACATCTAACCACCTCTTTAAACACTTCCTCCTCTGGCCTTTTATTGATATACTCACAATCTGCTAGCAATGTACCATCACGTTCAAATACCTCTCTCTCATGCGCAAAGTACAATGAGGGTAAAGGGACTTCCTCCTGCGCCAAATATTGCCAGACATCCAACTCTGTCCAATTTGATATAGGAAATACTCTAAAATGTTCGCCCATATTTTTGCGACTATTAAATAGATTCCAAAGTTCTGGTCTTTGATTTTTAGGATCCCACTGACCAAATTCATCTCTATGCGAAAAGAACCTTTCTTTTGCTCTAGCTTTCTCTTCATCTCTCCGCGCTCCACCCAGAGCCGCATCATAATTTCCATTTTCTATTGCTTCCAATAGTGCAGTAGTCTGCAATCCATTACGGCTTGCATTAAATCCTTTTTCTTCAGCGACCAAACCTTGGTCGATAGCCTCTTGTACTGATCCGATCACAAGCTTTGCGCCAAATTGCTCTACTAGCTTATCTCTATATTGAAGCGTCTCGGGAAAATTATGTCCAGTATCTATATGTAATAATGGAAAAGGAATCTTGGCAGGAAAAAAAGCCTTATAGGCCAAGTAGACCATTAAAATACTATCCTTTCCACCAGAAAACATTAACACAGAATTATCAAACTGTGCAGCTACTTCACGCATGATGTAGATAGACTCTGACTCTAACTCCGATAAATGATTTACTATTCTCATCTTTTAATAGATTCTATATCTTGTATTAATCATCTAAACTATGAATTAGTCTATTGATTAAATTCGTTCGCAACTCACTATAAAATACCTAGGCGTAAAACTTCTCAATAAAGGCTTAAAGCCAATCTTATTGCTTTTACTAACCCATTTCTCTGAATCGATAATCCTCCAACCCGATTTATTTAACAGCATATCGAATTGTCTAGGTTCGAATTCGTGGTAGTGCCTATCCCATTCATCCTTCTCATTCCAATACGCTTTTGCAAACCAAAGGCTAAGTGGTATAGAGGCTATTAAATTGGGTGCTGTAATTTCTCTTAGTAGATTAAACGGCGCAACCATGTGTTCAAAAATCTCAAACGCAGTAACCACATCGTATTTTTCATTTGTAACTTGACTATAATCCAAATCCAAATCTTGATTCATGTCTGTATTATCGACATAATGGCCTTGATCTCTTAGCATATTTGAAAAAGGATTATCAATTCCTAAATCCAATATATTCACAGGTTTTGTAAGTTGTTTATTTACAAAATTCAGTGTATTAGCGTATCTACGCGAAAGTGCTTTGTCTTTAAGATTATATGAATATGTATGCGTCCCCTTATACATTAGTTGATATATTTTTGATATAAATCAGTTAAATTTTTTGCCGTTTGGCGCCAATTATATTTTGACAAAACCGCTTGTCTTCCCCTATCTGCCATTTCAAGAGAAAGAGATTTACTTTGAGACATAGCAATAATTTTTTCTGCAATATCTTCAATACTATTTTGCTTAAAAATAAATCCACAATCAGTCTCTTTAACTATTCTTTTGAGTGGCTCACAATCAGAAACTAAGACCGGCTGATTCATAAGCATATAATGAAAAAGCTTATGTGGAATTGTATTATCTGTATGCGCTGTTTTCATATGTGGTATTATACATGCATCCGAAGTTGACATATAAGCAGGAAGGTCTTCTGGATATTGCCATCCCTTAAAAATAACGTATTCGGTTACGTTTAATTGACTGGCTAAATCTTTCAAATCCTGAACATTACTTCCTGTCCCTACAAGCACCAATTTGAAATTAACTATAGATTTTATAATGGAAGGTATAGCCCTTACCACATTCTCCAGGCCTCTATGTAAGTCCATACCACCTGTATAGGTTACTATGTAGTCACCAGCATATTGCATTTTCAATTCTTCGACCTCGGTAGGGTTAGATACTTTAAAATCCTCAATATTTACATAGTTCGCTACTACACAAATAGGTTTGTCCGGTGCTATTTTCTCAACTCTATTTTTTGCCTCCTCTATTACCACTATAATATCACTTGCCATCTTAAGCCATTCCTTCTCTTTTCTTTTCCACTTATTTTGAGACACTAATACGCTTCCTGGAAAAGTGGTAGACCATTTATAATTGGCCAAAGCATGCACATAGTTTTCGTGTAAATCAGCCACAATAGGAACGTTTAATTTATTTGAAATCTTTATTCCTGCTTCCATCATCCAAAGATCATGCACATGTAGTACATCTATTGGATATTCCTTGACCAAGTTCAAAATACGCTTACTCCACCAGCCTGGATAAAAGTTGAAAATAGTATTGTTAAGACCATTCAATTTATTCTTTGCAAACTTTGAAATTGGAATTCTAATAATACTAGCACCATGGTAGTTCTCACTCTCTGGTTTTGATCCATAAGTAAGACAAAAAACAAATACTTCGTGGCCTGCGTTAACCAATGCTTGCACCTCATTTTCAACTCTCATATCACCTGAGAATTCGTTATCGAGAATCATTCCTATTCTTAAGTAAGTTTTCATATTATAAGTGACTCTTTGATGAGATTACCTAATTATAATTTTTGTATACTTATCCACAAGGCTATTAAAATCTATTGAAGCCTTACTCCAATATATTGAACCAATAAATAAAACCGAAATTAATATAGATCTAAGGAGGATACCTAAGACAACAGAGTCCGGCATTGGTAATATGAAAAGCAGTCCGAATACCATCACACCTATTAATAGCACTTTTAGCGTATCTAAAGTAAAAGGTGACATATCTAAAGTGAATTTTATAAAAAACAACTTAATTAAATTATACAAAGTCAGTGATATCAAAGTAGCCATTGCCGCACCTGCAATGTCATATTGTTTTATTAACACTAAATTCAAAAACACATTTAACACTCCTAGACATAGAAGAAACAAAAGGTTGAATTTATAGTATTTAGAGTATAGTAATATGTGTGTATTGATACCCGTCAATCCGTCTATTAATTTAGCAATTCCTAAAAAGAGAAATATTTGAGTTGCCCCAAAGAAGGCTTCAGGCTTAGAACTCAATGATATAATAGCATCTAAGTTGAACCAAATTCCCAGAAAAATGAGCATCCCAACAATCAATGAATTGATTGAACCCTTTATGTAGATCAATTGTATCTCTTCATGGTTATTGTCATTAAATGATTTTGATATAATTGGCCCTGCTATCTTTCCAATAGCTTGGCTTGGTATGTCTATTACCGCCGCCATTACTAAAATATTGAAATATAATCCTGTACTCACCTCACCCAATAATCCTGTAATCATTACCGCATCTATTCTAAAGATTAGCAATGAACCCAGAGTTCCAAGTGCACTATAAAGGCTATATTTTGCAATCCGTTTTAATTTACGAGATGTCAAAAAAGACAAATCGACTTTCCGACTTATTCCACCAATTTTGGCCAAGTAAACCATCAATACAATCAGTGCTATTGCAAAAAATGCAATCATTAAACCTGGAATAATATTCTTTTGTACTACGCCATAAACAACTCCCAGTACTACCAGGGGTAGAAATAGTTTATAACTAAATTCATTAATAATTGTAGGAATGACTATCCTTCCAAAATTACTTATATAAGAAGTTATCGTCATATAGAGGAGCAATAATATAGACACAATTACTATAACCGTACTGTTTTCTCGGAATAGCGTAACATCCAAACCCATATAACCAATAAGACTATACATGGAATCGTCAAAGAAGTAAAAAAATATACCACAAAGTAAAAGTGGAATTAAATGGAGTGCAAATAGAATCCAAATAAATCCTTTTCTATCCGACGTTTCGTTAAGATACTCTGGGAAAAATTTAATGGCACTCTGTGACAATCCCATTGCTAATAAAGGAGTCAGTAATGTAGCTGCACTTAGAATAAATGCTGCATAACCGTATGAAGCATGATCCAAAGGGTAGATAAGCAACAAACTTATAAAACCTATAAGTACACCGACAATTTTCACAACGGCTTGCTTAGACCCCTGTCTTATAATTACACCCAATCGTTAGTATTTAATTTTAATCCATTCAAAATTGTCTATACATGCTTTTGTAAACTTTATCAAAACCTATCCATTCCTGAGAATTAAATGAAGAATTATGCCAAAGAAATACAAACTCACCTTGGTACCGATGCACTTCTTTTTGTAAATTTTCAATCCTGGAAAGTGCTTGCTCAATTTGCAATTTCTCATACTTCAATAAAGTAGTATCCATTACAATCAATGGCTTTTCTAATAAAAAAAGTTGCTTTCTTCTATAAATATCATATACTGGATACGTATAACAAACGCCACTTCTAAAACCTGCCTCATCTGGATATCCCAAAGTACTATCACATCTCACATTGGCCTCTTCTAAGTTGTTCCACGTACTAGAAGCATCAAACCTTAGGTAATGCTGTCTACTAGCAGTTACTTCCATACCGGTTGCCATCTTGAGAGCGTCTATTTCCGAAAACAACATTTCGGTATTATTGTATGTATTATAAGAAGGGTGAATCCCAATACAATGATTCCTTTCTTTTATTCTCTTGATCAAATCGATTACAGCTTGTTCTCCTAATTGATAAAAATTATCAAACTCAGTTTCTCCACCAGCCATAAAGAAAAAATGGGCTTTCTCCCCAATTGATTCCGACATGTCCATCAAAAGGTCAAAAGTATCAAATGGATCAATTCCAACGGCTAAATTACCTGCACGCAATTTAATTTCTTCCCTATCTCTTCTTAGCAACAATGAAGCTCCTATTGACTTCATTTTTCCCAATTTAGACCTCCACAAATAGGGTCTATCTACGTCGTGAGTTGCCACTGTTGTGTATTGCCTAAATTTACGTTCTTGGTCCAAACCAAACGACTTGAGGGTCTGATATAGAATTTCAACATACTCATTTACAATCGGTCGATGTAAAAAATTATTTTTATAAGCCAAAGAGTCAATAGCTAAAAATCGATTATGCTCATCTTTATTTTCTATGACTGTCTCTTCCCATCTTGTCAGCATATAAAATGATGCTGCTACAATATCATTCCCCCATTTGAATCCACCTTCTTGCTTACTCCAACTAGAATTCCCGAAAATAATGACTTGCGAAAACTGTATGTTTTCTAATTCAATATCAGAAAAATTTACCACAGATGGAAGATTGTCAAGTTGATAAAGATGCTCTACTCTATCGTCTTTAAAAAAGAAATTGGCAATCTGAAGAGTTTGAGAGTTACATGTGATTTTATAATCACATGATGCATCATCTATGACTATCTCATATCGTAGTCCCAAAAACACTGATAGTAAGCAATGAAAAGTGTATGCTACTTCAGGAACATTGACGGATGGAATTGTAATTACAATTTTACTAGACACCGTTTCCTACTATTATATCTTAAACGGATGATTACTCAATGACACTTTACAAAACGGATGGTACTCGCCTTTGAGACCAATAGGATCTGCATGTCGTATGTCATAAACCGTCTGTATCGCTTTACGCGCTTCTCCGATTCTAAATCCGTTTCCAGAAAGTATATCTCTATAACTATCCGTATGTAATTCTGTAAATCCATCAGAAAATTCTATTTCCTCTCCATCAATCGTAATAGATCTATAGGTACGTTTTCCAGTCGCTTTTATTTCTTCTGGAAGTGTATCATAGTTAATAGAAAGAAACCACCTTACTCTAGCTTTATCGAATTCCAAATATCCTGCCGCTCTATCATGAGTATGTAGATTGACTACGTTCCGCTTGACATCCCCGAAAATCCAACCTAGCATATCAAAGAAATGCACTCCAATATTAGTGGCTATACCTCCTGATTTTTCCGCATCCCCTTTCCAACTAGTGTAATACCAATTCCCTCTAGAAGTTTGATAAGTAAGATCACAATCATATATTTTATCTTTGGGTCCATTATCAACCTTACGTTTTAAATCTATAATACTTTTGTGAAGTCTCAGTTGGAGGATATTATAAATGCATTTACCAGTTTCTTTTTCAATTTCTTTTAAGGCGTCAATATTCCAAGGATTAAGCACTATAGGTTTTTCACAGATTACGTCCGCTCCGTACCTCAGTCCAAATCTGATATGTGCATCATGCAGATAATTGGGACTACATATACTCATATAATCAGCTTGATTCTCTGTTCTTTTCAATTTCTCCATATGGCGATCAAATCGCTCGAACTCTGTAAAGAATGCCGCATCTGGAAAATAACTATCTATGATGCCGACGCTATCGTTATTATCCATAGCAGCTAATAGTGTACTTCCTGTATCCTTGATAGCCCTCATATGCCGAGGAGCTATATATCCAGCCGCACCAATGAGTGCAAATTTATTATCCCTCATACTAATTCCTCTTCGTTGAATTTTCTAATAATAGAGAACTGATCAGCGCTCCACAGTTTCCGTCGCCGTAAAGATGATTGTTCCACTTTGCCGGCATTGCCATAATATCGTTAAGGCCACTAAGATCATTAAAGACAAGAGTATTCGCTGAATCTATTAAAGTCTCAATCCACTCAGTCTCAGTCCTAATAGTTATACATTTTTTCTTTAGCCAATATGCTTCTTTTTGCATCCCTCCACTATCTGTTATCAATCCAGAGGAGAAATATAGATATGATAAATTATCAAAATACCCTTGAGGATCAATAAACATAATGTTAGGATAGTTATCTCTTAACAAGCCGAATTTTGACATCGCATTTATAGTACGAGGATGAATAGAAAACATAACAGTTTTATCTGCCTGACTCAGACTCTCCAATATATACATTAACCTTTCTTTTTCATCCGTATTGTAGGGTCTATGTATTGTGGCATAATAATAATCTCCTTGTTGTTTTCTTGCAGTAATATGATTATTATCGATCGAATATATAACCAAATCTTTCATGATATCTCCAACCGCATGCACATTATTTCTTATACCTTCTTTCGCCAGATTCTGCACGGCAACATCACTAGGCACTAGTAGTAAATCTGATATATGATCTGTAAGTACTCTATTTACCTCTTCAGGCATCTCTTTATTAAAGGATCTCAATCCTGCTTCTATATGCGCAATAGGTACGTGCAGTTTGGCGGCCACTAGAGCACCCGCTAAAGTAGAATTTGTATCTCCATATACTACCATCCAATCTGGCTTTTCATCTAAGACAATTTTTTCAATTTCTTCCATCATCATACCCGTCTGTGCACCATGACCTCTACTTCCGATTTGAAGCATATACTTGGGACGACTCATGTTCATTTGATCAAAAAATACTTTACTCATATAGTCATCATAATGTTGACCAGTATGTATAGTTATCAACTCTGTATCTGATGCAAGAGATTTTTCAAAAGGGAAATGTTTAATAAATTGTGGACGCGCTCCAACTATTGCAATTACTTTCAATTTGTTCACTTCTTCGTTACCTCTCCGTTTAATAATTGATATTCTTCCTTGCTCTCTTCGCAAATCGCCACACCATTAACGTCAAAATTAAGTCTCTGACCATATTCACTCATCCACCCTATTTGTCTGCCGGGATTACCCACTATAAGTGCATAAGCTGGTACTTCTTTAGTAACCACCGTTCCTGCTCCAATAAAAGCAAATTGCCCAATATCATTACCACATACTATAGTCGCATTGGCACCTATCGAAACTCCTTTTCTGACAGTAGTTACTGCGTACTGCCCTCTTCTGTTCACTGCGCTTCTAGGGTTAATGACATTGGTAAAAACCATAGAAGGTCCCAAAAACACATCATCTTCACAAGTCACACCTGTGTATATAGATACGTTATTTTGCACTTTTACATTATTACCTAAAACCACTTCTGGTGATATGACAACATTTTGTCCAATATTACAATTTTCACCCAAAGTACAATTGGGCATTAAATGAGAAAAATGCCAAATTTTGGTTCCTGATCCTATATGACAACCATCGTCAATTACTGATGTTTCGTGAGCAAAATATTTCTTATTCATACAATACTTTTATTTACTTAGCAATCTGAATTAGTATTAACGTTCCTGATACATGGCTTGATCCCTCCCATTTTCGAGTAACGACTAATCAATAAAATTACTTATAGAAGCTCTTCACAGCTTCAATAATAATATCTTGAATTTCTCTATTCATTTCAGTATGAATAGGTAGAGATATTACTTCCTTACACAATTTTTCTGTAGCTTTTAGTTGAATATTAGGATCATAGTGTTTAAATGCTTCTTGCTCATATAAAGGCACTGGATAATACACCATACTAGGCACCCCTTTTTCTTTCAAATATTCTTTTAACTCATCTCTTCTTCCTGTTGTTTCTCGTAATGTATATTGATGAAATACATGTGTAGATTTCGATTCTCTTTTAGGGATATTAATACCTTCAATATCTTTCAATTGAGTATCGTAATAAGAAGCTGCTGTCTCTCTTGCATCACAATACAGATCTAATCTTTTTAACTTCACATCTAATATTGCCGCTTGAATGGCATCCAATCTAGAGTTACATCCAATTACATCATGATGGTATTTTTTAGCTTGGCCGTGGTTTGCAATTTTTCTGAGCATTTTAGCTAGAGCTTGATCATTAGTAAATAATGCACCTCCATCTCCGTAACATCCTAAATTCTTTGAAGGATAAAAACTAGTAGAGCCTATATGTCCAATTGTACCAGATTTCGAAATGTTTCCATTGTGGTGTTTATAGTTGGCACCAATTGCCTGAGCGTTATCTTCTATAACATAAAAATTATGCTCTTTAGCTAATTGCATTATTTCATCCATATCACCAGTTACTTGACCAAAAAGATGGACCGGCACTACTACTTTAGTTTTTTCTGTCAGAGCAGATTGTATTATATCTGCAGTTACGTTAAAGGAATCTAAATCCACATCAACCATTACTGGAGTCAATCCCAACAATGCAATCACTTCAGCCGTAGCTACATAGGTAAACGCAGGCACAATTACTTCATCCCCAGATTTCAAATCCAAGGCCATCAATGCGATTTGTAATGCATCGGTACCATTGGCACAGGGAATTACATGCTTGACATCAAGATAAGCTTCTAAATTTGCCTGAAATTCTTTGACTTTTGGGCCATTAATGAAAGCACAGCTATCAATCACCTCTTGGATATCTTTATCAATTTCTTCTTTGATGTTGAGATATTGACCTCGTACATCTACCATTTGTATATTCTTAGTAAACATTATTATTAACCTCCAAATTTAGTTTTAAAATATTCGTAAGTACGACGGAAACCATCATGTCTATCAACTGTTGGAAACCAATCTAAAATATTTTGTGCTTTAGTAATATCTGGACGACGCACCTTTGGATCGTCTTTTGGTAACTCTTGTTGTATAATTTTGGAAGTTGTTCCTTCTACTATTTCGATTACTTCTTGAGCCGCTTGTAATATTGTGATTTCATCTGGATTCCCAATATTGACAGGAAGGCTATAGTCACTATGTAACAATCTGTAGATCCCTTCCACCAAATCATCTACATAACAAAACGCTCTTGTTTGACTTCCATCTCCATATACCGTAATATCTTTACTCTCTATGGCTTGCGAAAAGAAAGTAGGTAAGGCTCTACCATCATTCACTCTCATACGTGGGCCATATGTATTGAAAATTCGAGCAATTCGTATTTCAACACTATGGTATGTATGGTAAGCCATAGTCATCGCCTCTTGAAATCTCTTTGCTTCATCGTACACCCCTCTTGGACCAATTGGATTTACATTTCCCCAGTACTCCTCAGGCTGTGGATTGACTAATGGATCACCGTATACTTCCGATGTAGACGCAATTAGTATTCTTGCTCCTTTTGCCTTAGCCAAGCCCAATAAATTATGTGTACCTAATGATCCTACTTTAAGCGTTTGAATAGGCATTTTAAGATAATCAATTGGAGATGCCGGAGAAGCAAAATGCAATATATAATCTAAGTCACCAGCTATATGGACATAGTTACTTACATCATGATGATGAAAAGAAAAATGCTCTAAAGGCAAAAGATGAGCAATATTATCCATGTCACCAGTGATGAGGTTGTCCATACCTATCACTTCATATCCTTCTTTGATGAATCTATCAGACAAGTGTGATCCTAAAAATCCTGCAGCCCCTGTAATTAATATCCTCTTCATTTAATTGAGTGAATTTAATTCTGTATTTGAAATGGCATAAGTATTAGGCTTTGTAATCACATAACTTCCTGCTTGATTGGCTTTGTTAATGGCTATAGATATATCTTCTCCTTGTTGGATTAAAAATACCAATACAGCAATTACCGTATCACCTGCTCCTGATAAATCATATATATCAACTTTTCTACTCTTAACATGTAAAATCTCGTCATGAATATGAGTCATCCCCTCTTCTGACCGAGTGATTAGTACATGTTCAATATTATATCTTGATCTAATTTCCTTTCCAAATTGAGCAATTTCACTATTTGTATTTTCTATAGAAGTATTAAAAAGTTCTTCTAACTCTTTGACGTTAGGCTTAATCAAAAATGCACCTTCATATTTAGACCAATCTGTTCCCTTTGGATCAATAAGTACTTTCACATCATTATTAGTAGCCCAAGTCAAAATAACTTTCATCGCCCCTGGAGAGCATACGCCTTTAGCATAGTCTGACACTATGATAGCACTACCTTGAAAAAAAGATAACACTCCAGAAAGATGATTTACGAAAGCGTCTTCATCAGAAAACACTTCCTCTCTATCCACTCTAACCATTTGCTGATTTCGTGATATTACCCGTGTTTTGACAGTAGTAAATATATCTTCATCTAACAACTGATTCGCTATTCCTTTGGCCTCCAATAATTCATTAACTATCCTAGCATTATCATCTCTACCAACGACTCCTAACAATGAAACATTCGCCCCTAATGCAGCTAAGTTATTGGCTACATTGGCAGCTCCACCTAATACAGAAAATTGAGAATCTATTTTGACTACTGGCACCGGTGCTTCAGGCGACAGTCTATCTGTTGATCCAGATACATATTGGTCTAACATTACATCTCCTATTACTAGTATATCGTTTGTTCTACTCACCGGTATAGACTTTATTTCCTTTGGCCAAATATTCGTTAACGTAATGTGCAACTGTCTCTTCTAATGATATAAATGCTTTCTCGTATCCTGCAGATTTTACTTTGGTCATATCCGCTTCAGTAAAGTATTGATACTTCTCTCGGATATCTTCTGGGGTATCTATATAGTTAATCAACGGATCTTTACCTACCGCTTTAAATATAGCCTTTGCGAGGTCGTTATATGTTCTTGCATTACCGGTACCTATATTGTACAATCCATTATTTATTTTCCCTTCATTATCATGAAAATGAAGCATCACATTTATTAAGTCGTCAACATAAATAAAGTCTCTGGTCTGCTCTCCATTTTTATAGTCATTCTTATGCGACTTAAATAAATTGACTTCACCCGTTTTTATGAGTTGATTATAAAAATGAAAAACAACAGAAGCCATCCTACCCTTATGATACTCGTTAGGGCCAAACACATTGAAAAATTTAAATCCATACCAAGCTGGTGGGCTCATAAATTCTCTTAATGCCCACTTATCAAAATTGTTTTTTGAATCACCATAAGCATTAAGTGGTTTAAGTGAATTCACGATTTCGTGATCATCTACAAAACCGTGTTCTCCAAGTCCGTAGGTGGCCGCTGATGAGGCGTAAATAAGCGGAATATCTTCTAGAGTACAATGGCGCCATATATCTTGTGAGTACTCCACATTCAGTTTATCGAAAATATGCTTTTTGGTTTCAGTCGTATCTGTACGAGCGCCTAAGTGAAAAACAAAATCTATAGCTGGTTCATTCTCTTCTATCCAAGTAAATAAATCATCTCTTTCTATCCTTTTACAAGACGATAAGCCCTCAAGATTTTTGTTCTTTTCTGGAAAGTGAAAACTATCCACGAGAACAAGATCATGCCCTTCTTTAAATAATCTATGCGCCAAACAACTAGGAATAAATCCAGCTGCTCCTGTAATTAATATAATAGATTTTTTACTTTTTGTCATATACAATTCTTAATCAACTACTTTCCGTATTGCTTGTTATAATACTCTTGATACGTTCCGCTGGTTACATTGTCCAACCAATCTTGATTAGTTAGATACCAATCAATGGTTTTAGATATTCCTTCTTCGAATTGTAAAGAAGGAGTCCAACCCAATTCATCCTGTAATTTTCCTCCATCTATTGCATATCTCATATCATGCCCTGCCCTATCCGTTACATAGGAAATTAGCTTCTCACTTTCACCTACTTCTCTACCCAATTTGCTATCCATGACAGCACAAAGTGTCTTGATCAAATCTATATTAGACCATTCATTATGGCCTCCTATATTATAGGTCTCTCCATGTATGCCTTTATGAAAAATATCATCTATTGCTCTTGCATGGTCCTCGACGTATAACCAATCTCTTACATTCTCACCAGAACCGTAAACAGGTAAAGGTTTTTTATTTATTATATTATTAATAAAGAGCGGAATTAGTTTTTCTGGAAAATGATTTGGACCATAATTATTGCTACAGTTAGATATTACTACAGGCATATGATAAGTATGAAAAAATGCTCTTACCATATGATCTGAACCTGCTTTACTCGCAGAATATGGACTGCGAGGATCATATGCTGTATTTTCAGTAAACATACTATCATCCAATGGCAAACTACCGTATACTTCATCAGTAGATACGTGATAGAATAGTTTGCCTTCCCAATTATCTTTCCAAGCCTCTTTACATGCTTGCAGCAGGTTAGATGTACCAATTAAATTAGTCCTTACAAAGATTAAAGGATCTGTGATCGATCTATCTACATGCGACTCTGCCGCAAGGTGAATAACACCTGTCACATTATAATCTTTGATGACAGATCTCATCTGCTCTAGATCTGCAATATCTCCTTTTACAAATGTATAATTGGGAGATTGATCTATATCTTTGATATTCTCAAGATTACCCGCGTAAGTCAGCTTATCCAAATTGATAATATTGTATTCAGGATATTGAGTTACGAATCTGCGTACTACGTGTGACCCTATAAATCCTGCTCCTCCAGTAATTAATAAGTTCATTGATTGAATATTTGATTAATAATTAATTGACATGCCTCCTCAATACTTTGCGCTACTGTTTTAATCTCTATTTGAGGATTCAATGGTGCTTCATATGGTGCATCGATTCCAGTAAAATTTTTAATTTCTCCTGCTCTTGCTTTTTTATATAATCCCTTTACGTCTCTTGCTTCGCAAACTTCTAGCGGAGTATTGACATATACTTCTATAAAGTGCTCCTCTCCAATAATATCTTTAGCCATTTGCCTAATTTCAATCGTAGGACTTACAAATGCATTAATACAGATTACGCCAGCATCAATGAATAATTTTGACGTCTCAGATATTCGTCTAATATTTTCGCTTCTTTCCTCAGTTGTAAAACCAAGATTATTGCAAAGTCCTGTACGAACATTATCCCCATCTAAAAGATAACAATAAAATCCTCTGGCATAGAGTTCTTTTTCTAACGCTATTGCTATAGTACTCTTGCCGGAGCCAGATAAACCAGTAAACCAAAGTACTTTCGCCTTTTGATTCAATAGGTTTTCACGCTGCTTACGATCGATTGTAAGATGGTAAATTGGGTGTATGTTAGTTGATTTATTAATTGTATTCAGTCTATAAAATCTTGAAATTATAAGGATTAAGGCCTACCTATACTGCTATAAACAAATCCTCTTTCCTTCATATCTATTGGATCAAATACGTTACGCCCATCAAAAACCACTGGCTCTCTAAGACTTGACATTATTCTATCATAATCCGGGGTGCGAAAAACATTCCACTCTGTAACTACTGCTAATGCATCTGTTCCTTCAATGGCATCATATTGATTATCACATAAAATTATTTTATCGCCCATTAAAGCTTTCACATTTTCCATAGCTTCTGGATCAAAGGCTTTTATTTGAGCTCCTGCTTTTAGCAATTCATCAATAATCGTCAATGCGGGAGCTTCTCTGATATCATCTGTATTGGGTTTAAAAGCTAATCCCCAAATACCAATTGTTTTATTAGCTATTGATTCACCAAAATAATTTTTTATACGTCTAGATAGGATTGACTTTTGATCCTCATTGACATCCATTACAGATTGGAGAATTCGAAAATCACAATTGTTTTCTTGAGCCGTCTTAGCTAATGCTTTTACATCTTTAGGAAAACAACTTCCGCCATAGCCTACGCCAGGAAATAAAAATCTTTTACCTATTCTACTATCGCTTCCTATTCCTTTGCGGACCATGTCAACATTTGCTCCAACTTCCTCACATAAATTTGCTACTTCATTCATGAAAGTAATCTTCGTAGCTAGAAACGAATTAGCAGCATACTTAGTCATCTCTGCAGATTTTTCATCCATAAAGATCACAGGATTGCCCTGTCTAACAAAGGGATTATATAACCGCTCCATTACTTTTTTCGCTTTAGAAGATGATGTTCCTATCACAACTCTCTCTGGCCTCATAAAGTCATCTACTGCAACTCCTTCTCTTAGAAACTCTGGATTAGATACCACATCAAAAAATGATTCGTCTAAGTTGGCTGCTAACCTTTCATATACTTTATCCGCTGTACCTACTGGCACTGTACTTTTATCTACTATTACTTTATAATCGGTAATGATATGCGATAGATGTTCAGCTACTTTAAGAACATACTTTAAATCTGCAGATCCATCTGCGCCGGGAGGAGTTGGTAATGCGAGAAAGATTATCTCGGCATTTTTAATTCCTTCTGTAAGATCTGTAGTAAATGAAAGTCTGCCTTGCTTAGTATTTCTTTCAAACAGTACCTCTAATCCTGGCTCATAGATGGGTACTTCGCCATTTTGCATGCGTAGTACTTTATTTTCATCTATATCTATACAAACTACATTATTACCAGTCTCAGCAAAACACGTACCTGATACTAGTCCTACATATCCAGTCCCTACAATGGCAATATTCATATCTATATATATTGAATTAATGTATTAAAGAGGTTAAATCAACAAAAGGTATAGCTCCGCCTTTGATAAGTCGCAACAACTTAGCCTCCAAAAAATGATAATTACTAAATCCTATTATATCGCCACAGCCACCCTACGGATGACTCTGAGATGATTTGGATCTACATTTATTTTAAGTTGGTAGGAAAGTGACCTCAGCTCTACCAAAAAATTATGTTTACTCTGTTTCTCAACCAGAATTCCTCTCACCCCTGTTAAGTTACCCGAGACGATTTCTACTTCCATTCCTTCGGCATACTCTATCTCTTCTACTTGGATATCATTGTATTCACCCGTAATACGTTTCAATAGGTCTATTTCCTCTTGTTTTACCGTACTCAACTCTTTTCCAACTTTGAGGAATGAAAATACATATTCTGTTTGTAGCACCTTGATAAACTGATCAGGACTCACATGAACGAAAGAATAACAATTTATCAAAGGAATTTCTCTAGTCACTAATTTTCGAGTATATTCCTTAGTTACGCTTAGCACTGGTGTATAAGCCCTTACATTCTTACTTATAAGAGCATTCACTACATATTTTTCGCACTTATATTTAGTATGTATCGCATACCACTGCGCCTTTGATGGAGTTATTTTTTCTATACTCTTCATATCTTTTCTACCTTTTCATTACTCCATAATAGTAGAGGGTGCATTCTAGATTCTATGAGGTGCTCTTCTTCTTTATCAAATATCACGTAGCGTACTTTTCTACTAATTAATTTTTCTACTTTATCGATCAACTCAATTAGATAAATTTTATTGACTTGCCCAATGAATACTAAGTCGATAATAGTACTATCAAGACCTTTGGCAAAAGCACCGCTGACAAAAACTTTGTCAACATCTCCAAGTCTTTCGACAACGTTTTCGATAATTTTATCAAATCCAATATGCTTCAATACAATATTATGTACCTCATAAAATAGAGGATGCTTTTTATTAGCTTGAAATATTTTCTTATTCCCTTCCGAAGATGAACTAAGCATTCCAGCTTTCTCTAGTCTGTTTAATTCTAATCTGATTGAATTGGATGATTCACCGAACTCCGATTCCAATCCTCTGAGATAGGACTTGGTGCTGCTATTCAAGAAAAACTTGAGTAACAGTTTGATCCTAGTCTTAGATGAGATCAGCGTTTCTATCATAAATGAGTAATATTATTACTCAAATATACTATATATTTTCTATTAATCAACACTTTGCAAAAGCAGTATTAATGACAAAACAGTAGTTGCTTGTGCTATAGAATCTGCCAATACACTTCCCCAATCAATATCTTTCTTCTCACCATTTGGAGTATTTTCTTTCTTTACTATTTTATAACCAACCGTTATTTTAGATCCAGGCTTAACATCTGGATAGTTCCTAAAAAAAAGAAATCTTTTCATTCTCTTGACTTCACCGTTAGCATATTCAACAGCAATTTTACTTATATCTCCTCTATCACTTAATCCACCAGCATACTTATTGATATAGTATTTAGCATTCTTTCCCTCTTCGTAAGGAAATGTTTGTAATCCAGATTTATAAACATCACTGGTATATAATTCATTAGCTTTAGTGGCTCCTGAAATCGAAACTAAACTATTTGCCTTGGGTAGTTCTATCATATCGCCATCTTGCAATATAATATTGTTGAATGAGTTAGGGTTCTTCATTGCATCCTCTAGATCAAATATAACGTAACCCACACTATCTTTTGAACGGAATAATTTAATTCCCTTAATAAACGCTTCGTCAGTAACATTACCAGCATCTGCTAATAAATCGAGTATTTTAGTATTATCATTTGCCAACACATAAGTTCCAGGATATTTCACTTCTCCAATAACATCGACGTTCCTAGGTAACTCAAAATCTGGAGCCTTTCTTACAATTACTTGATCAAATGGTTGCAACATAAAATTTTTCCCTTCATCAACGGAAAATTCATCATTAATTTTAAGATTAGCAGCTAATATTTTAGTTTCTCTATTATCCGAAAAATCAACTCTATATATATTTATTCGTTCTGGATCACTTTCTAATTTTAGACCACCAGCCAAACGTATTGCATCCTGCAATGTAAGTGAGGAACCATATTTAATCTGTCTAGGATTTTTTACTTCTCCTAATACATCAACAAAGAAAGATTCCTTAAATTTATTGTTATTGTAAATCACTAAACTATCATTAGGTAATATCTCAATATTACTTTCTGATTTTGGATTAAAAATAGCTTCTTTGAGATTTACGGTAACATATTCCAAATCTACTGATGTTGGACTTATTTTTCTGTATATATAAGCATACTCCTCAATCGCATCTTTAGTGAGACCTCCAGATAGGAATATGGCATCACTTACTCTTAGGCCCCCATTAGCGTTGATAGGATATTCCCCTTCTGACCGTACTGATCCAGTTACTTCAAAAGAAGCTTCATCCGCAAAAGAAGACAATGCTTTAATCCTCAACTTATCGCCTTTTTGTAATTTGATGTTTGCGGCTCCACTAGGATTTTCTAGAGCAGATCTAAGGTCTAGTACTTCGTACCTTACAGTTACTTGATCAAGGTTTAACCTTTGTAGATAGATCGTTTTAGTAATAGCATTTTCCTTGAGCTTAGCCTTATTAGCTAAGTCAACTAAAGTCATATTATCCGTCAAAGCAAATACTCCTGATACTTCTACCGCACCAGAAATAAATACTACTTTTTCTAGTTCAGAATCCACCGTTTGCACAAAGATCTTATCTCCATTTTGGAGTGCTATGTTTTTGGAAGAAGAAAGGTCAAAATCAACATCAATGATTTCCAATTTATCGCCTACCCTCCTTTCTATTTGAATATTTCTTGATAATGCATTGGACTTCAATCCACCAGCATAGTTTATAAGATCACTCAGTGTCTCATTAGGTAATAACTCGTATTTATATGACCTATTTACTGCCCCGTAGACAGTCACTAACTTCTTCGCTACAGGCACGTAGATATAATCATTCTCTTGTAAGAAAAAATTATCTCCTACAATAGGATCTTGTATATACTTATATATATCAAGCGTTTTCGGCGACTGTCCTGATCTTTTGAGCTGTATATTACGAACGGTACCTATATCACTAGGGCCACCACCGGCTACAAGTACATTGAATGCATTATTAAGTGCTGAAACATTGAAATTACCATAGTTAAATACTTCACCAGAAATATTTACATTAATCGTACGAGCCACTAAAACAGACATATCAAAATCATCCTTACGAAATCTTACATAATTAGCCATCTTTGACTTAAGTAAGACCTTAGCATCTGACAACTTTAACCCTGTCAGATATACTCGTAAATCTGGAAAGGGAGATATATGACCATCTTTAGATATAATGAATGATTCGTTGTAGACTGATAATCCCCAAATAGAAATCGAAATTTTATCATCAGGACCTAAAACATAAGATGATGGTGCTTTGGCATCACTAGATTTATTATAAAATTTTACACTTTGGGATCTAAATATATGTTGTCCATAAGTAATCGCGTCAGGCAATTTAACTTCTTCATTTTCTCTAACGATATCAACTATAGCTTCATCTAAAGTTGCTCCATCTTTTTCTGCTTTGATTACTTCTGAATCATCTACTTCTATAGATTCTTGAGAATTGCTTTTTTCTAAAGGGGCAACAATTTCTCCTTTATTCGTTTTTGCGTTAAGCTCGTCCTTCTTTTCGGCTTCAATTTTTGAGATGATCTTTTCCAATATAGCTTGTACACGTGACACTTCAGTTGGATTAGTAACGTCTACATTATTAATATCTATACCATACTCTGACAGTTCTGCTTTAATCCTATCTTCTTGGTCTGCTAGACCTCTTCTAGCTAACTCTTCTTTTGCTGCTTGCTCGGTAATGCTTTGACTTATTACAGGAGCGACAAATGTGAAGGCTAAAACTAAAAAGAAAATATATTTCAAATTCTTCATTATTTATAATTTAGTGAAGGAGCTAATATTTTTTCTGCTTCTTCTATAGTTATCTCTTTTCTTGTTGCGTAGTCTATTATTTGATCTTTATCAATCACTCCTAATCCAAAATACTTTGAATCAGGATGACCAAAATAAAACCCACTGACAGATGCCGCTGGATACATGGCTTTACTCTCAGTCAATTTTATCCCTATTTTATTTTCTACATCTAGCAATTTCCAGATGGCATCTTTTCCTGTATGATCAGGGCATGCTGGATAACCAGGTGCAGGTCTTATACCTTGATACCTCTCTTTTATCATCTCTTCGTAATCAATAACAGATTTGGCCTCGTACCCCCAATAATCTGTTCGTACATCATAATGAAGCTTCTCTGCTAAAGCCTCGGCTAATCGATCACATACTGACTTACACATTATAGCGTTATAGTCATCATGATCAGCCTCGTATTGTGCCACTATCTTTTCAATTCCTATTCCTGCTGTAACAGCAAACATACCTAAATAGTCATTATGACTTGCTGGAGCAATAAAATCACTTAATGATGCATAAGTTTTCCCAGGTGCTTTTTTACGTTGCTGTCTGAGGAAGTACACAACTTCTTGCATACCTATATTATTGTCTATCACAACGTCATCACCTTTACTATTAGCAGAAAATATGCCGAAAATAGCTTTCGCCGTAATAGTTTTGTCAATAATGATCTTTTCAAGCATTCTATTAGCATCATCATAAAGCTTTTGCGCTTCTACACCTATTAAATCATCTTCTAATATAGCTGGGTACTTTCCCTTCATTTGCCAACTCGAAAAAAAGGGCGTCCAATCTATATATTGCGTAATCTCTTCAATCTTAATCTCATTTAAAACTGTAATCCCAAGTTGATTAGGTATCGGAGCTGAATAATCATCCCAGTTTAATAGTAGCGGCTGATTACGTGCTTCTTGGATCGTAATGCATTCCTTGATATGAGACCTATTCTTACGTTGCTCTCGCACTCCTACGTATTCCTCCTTGATACTAGTTTTATATTTATCAGCACGCTCAGTACTTAGTAAATTACTTGCTACTGTCACAGACCTAGATGCATCTAAGACGTAAACTACTGGACCAGAGTATTCTGGATCTATTTTGAGTGCTGTATGCAACTTCGATGTAGTCGCGCCACCTATAAGCAGCGGTATCTTCATACCTAAACGCTCCATCTCTGAAGCCACGTATACCATCTCATCTAGTGAAGGTGTAATCAATCCACTAAGGCCTATAATGTCCACATTATGCTCTTGGGCAGCCTTGATAATCTTATCTGCAGATACCATAACTCCTAAGTCAATGATCTCATAGTTATTGCAAGAGAGGACAACGCCTACTATATTCTTGCCAATATCATGCACATCGCCTTTGACGGTAGCCATCAGAATCTTTCCATTAGTCTCTACTTTTCCTGCTTTCTCTTCTTCTATAAAGGGTGTGAGATATGCCACAGATTTTTTCATTACTCTGGCACTTTTCACAACCTGTGGTAGAAACATTTTACCTGCTCCAAATAAGTCTCCGACTACATTCATACCATCCATAAGCGGCCCCTCGATTACATTGATTGCAGATGGATATTGCTTACGCGCTTCCTCGGTGTCTTCATCGATAAATTCTTGTATGCCTCTAACCAATGAATGAGATAGTCGCTCTTGGACGGTAGCTTCTCTCCATTTCAGGTCTTTCACCAACTTCTTACCTCCTCCTTTTACTCTCTCTGCATAATCTGTCAATCTCTCCGTCGCGTCTGGGCTCCTATTGAAAAGTACATCTTCTACTAACTGAAGTAGGTCTTTTGGAATATCCTCATAGATTTCCATCATCCCCGCATTCACTATCCCCATATCCATACCTGCATGTATAGCATGATATAAGAAAGCTGAATGCATTGCTTCTCTTACCGCATTGTTTCCTCTAAACGAGAAAGATATATTACTTACTCCCCCACTAATCTTAGCATGTGGGCAAGCTGCTTTGATTTTGCGTGTAGCTTCTATGAAGTTGATCGCATAAGGGTTGTGTTCTTCTATACCTGTGGCGACAGCAAATACATTAGGATCAAAAATGATGTCTGTAGGATCAAAATCGATGTCATTGACCAAAATATCATAGGCACGTTTACAAATTTCCACTTTACGTTCGATGGTATCTGCCTGCCCATCTTCGTCGAAGGCCATCACCACAGTAGCGGCTCCGTATTTTCTTAATATTTTTGCTTGTCTTTTAAATTCTTCGACTCCCTCTTTCATAGAGATTGAGTTGACGATGCATTTTCCTTGTACGCATTTAAGTCCTTCTTCAATCACTTCGAACTTAGAAGAATCTATCATGATAGGAAGCTTGGCTATATCTGGCTCTGACATCATCAGATTGAGAAATTCTTTCATTACCGCCTTGGAATCCAGTAATCCTTCATCCATATTAACATCAATGATCTGTGCGCCACCGTTCACCTGTTGCTGTGCCACAGATAGTGCTTCTGAGTATTTGCCATCCTTGATGAGTCTAGCGAATTTCCTAGATCCTGTTACGTTTGTTCTTTCCCCTATATTAATGAAATTGAGATCGTCTCTTACGTTTAGAGGCTCTAATCCTGCATACTGTGATATAGGTCTGATTGTCGGTATTGGCCTTGGTGCATATTCACTGGCTGCGGTTGCCATTGCTTCGATATGCTTTGGAGTAGTACCACAGCAACCACCGATAAGGTTGACCATATTATTAGCCAGAAAGTCTCTAATTAAATTAGCCATCTCGTCTGGACCTTGATCATATTCTCCCAGTTCATTAGGCAGCCCAGCGTTAGGGTATGCACTTACATAGCAGTCTGCTATTTTAGATAATTCGTTGAGATAGGGGCGTAATTCTTTAGCTCCCAATGCACAGTTGAATCCAATCGTAAGTGGCTTTGCATGCTTTACGGATATCCAGAATGCCTCTGTAGTCTGTCCACTGAGTGTACGTCCACTTGCATCTGTAATAGTACCTGAGATCATGATTGGTATGTCTCTTTGTACTTCTTCTAATACTTCTTGAATAGCATAAAGGGCTGCCTTAGCATTAAGGGTGTCAAATATCGTTTCTACCAGAAAAATATCAACACCACCATCGGCAAGTGCTTTAGCTTGCTCATAGTAACTTTCTTTAAGATCATCGAAACTCACTGCTCTATAACCTGGGTTATTGATGTCAGGTGAAAGAGATGCTGTACGATTGGTTGGGCCTAAGGCTCCAGCGACATATTTTGGTTTAGCAGGATTGTATTGTGTATATATATCTGCCACTGACTTGGCGATTTTAGCAGACTCCACATTCATCTCATAAGCCAGTTCGGTCATATCGTAATCGGCCTGAGAGATACTATTAGCTGAGAATGTATTAGTCTCTACTATATCTGCTCCAGCTTCATAATACTGCTGATAAATCTCAGCGATGATCTGTGGCTGAGTAAGAGATAGCAGTTCATTATTCCCTTTAATATCCATATGGTATTCAGAAAATCTATCTCCTCTATAATCTTCCTCAGTCAGCTTATGTCGCTGTATCATGGTACCCATCGCTCCATCTAGGATGAGGATACGTTCTTTTATAGCTTGTCTTACGCTCATCTTCACTTTCACTTAATAATCAAGTTGTTCTCTTTCCATATTAACTCTAAGACCAAGACTCATATACTTAGTATCAATTTGCTTGCTAGTCAACTCAGAGTCAGACTTGCGATAGATAACGTCTAGATCAAGATAATAATTATACATCAACTGATAACTTGCGTTAAATCCAAGCATCATAATTTCTGTTTGTAATCCTTGAGCGGTCTCATTGCCAAAATCCATATTTCTACTTGTATTGACTAGCAAGATGTTGTTGCCGAAATTGTCTTCCGGTCCGTCTTCACCATATTTGCTAAACATCATTCGTCCCTGAAAGTAAAATTTGTCACTCCACTGATATTTTGCACTTAATAGCACTTCTTTAAAATTAGCTCCCAGTGGGTGTGCAAGAGGTTGACTATTATGCGAATAGCTTGCAGTACTAGCTTCTGGAAATACGGACAACTCCCTTCCATGTGAATAGGTATAAGGCCTTACAGTATTATATTCTATTTGTAAATCTAAATGATCTACGTTCAGCGCATTATAATATTTCAAACCTAATTGATATCCAAATTTATTGGCCCACCAACCTGTGCCTGCTTTAAATTCATTCAGTTTTAATTCATCTAAAACCAACTGACCATATACTTGAAAATGACCTCCAAATGTATAATTGGCATTCATTCCTAACAATACATTATCTGGAGAACCAATACTTGATTCTATAACTCTGTAAAATATCATTGGATTCAGATACTGAAATTCAAATTGATTCTCTCTGTTAAATATAACAGTCTCAAATAAGCCAATTTCAAAACTCTTAGAAGGCTGATAAGAAAGATAATGTATAGCCGTATATTTTTTTGATAATAATTCATCTCCACCTAATGAGCGTGTATTTAAAGCATTGAGTTCTGCCCAAATATTTTGGTATTGAAGCTTCCATATTCGGGTATTAAGTTTGACATAGAAGTAATTATCGCCTGTATCAGACAACAGTAATGATCTCATTCCATTACCTAACATATGCTTACCATGTCCTAGCTCTAATGCTACGTTTCTGCTTACATCTAAACCTACATATCCCTCAGCATCAAAGTAATCGTAACCCTCGAAATTATTCAAAATAGAACTTTGAAAATTTTTATAAAAACCATGTCCTGGTATATATTCATATTTATTTATAGTGGATTCTATATAATCCGAAAAATTTCGCTGTGTATCACTTATCCGAGTATAATAGTAAATCTTATTATCTATAGTTCCTCTTATTTCTGCTCCTCGAGTATTACGTATGATCGATTGATCTCCATCTTTACCATATTGAATATTTAGAACAGGATTGGCTCTGAGCGTAAAATCATCTGTATTGATTTCATAAAAGTTGGCCCTATTATTATAGAGCATTCCCAATACTCCTTTCTTTACTTGTTGCAGCGATTCTTTACTTCCTGTATTCTCTTTATCATAAAAGTAAAATGTCCCGGAACGATCCACAAAGACTTTATCATCCTTAATAGTCACTATTGATTGACCATCCTTCGTCTTTGTCCAATATTCAGTATTATTTTGAATGACGTACTGTCGATCTTTTTGGTCAACAGAAGTGATGCCGTCTTGTAGAAACTGAGCTCCATCCATTAAGTCTCTCCGATTGATATTTCTAATAGAACTCATTCTAGACTGATCATATCCAAGAACATACCATCTATCACTAATATGCTCTGCTCTAGTACCAGGCAATTGATAATAAGATTGGCCTATAAGCACCGTCAATGGTAACTGAAATAATATGAGATTTAGAATTTTTTTTATATCCACGATCTATATATTTATCAAAAACAATAAAGTTACTGATTAAGGTTTGTAATGAATTTAAACTGATCTAATGCTGACTGATTTCGATCCCCTTTACTTTGCGATACAATTCAGTAGCATACCCGTCAGTCATTCCTGATATGTGATCGATGACTAGCATTATCTTTTCATAACTTGATTGCGTATTATCGATTTTATACTGATTCGGCATCAGTCTTAGGACCTTCTTTTCATAAGTGCCTCTATTGGACTTTAGTACTGTGGGAATATACATCTGCAGCAGCTCGCTCATTACATTATATCCTGCAATCTCTATCTCCACTACAGATTCGTGATTGTATATCTTATCAATAGAAAGTTGAATTACTTTATTTAATGATGGACAGTCATCTGAAATTACATCGATAAGCGTTGAAGTGAATTTACCCGCTAGTATATCGTCCATATTAGCGATGAAAATTTCTGCTCCACGATTCACAAGTGTATTGATTGTCATTGCTCTTAGAAAAGATACCGCTTCATTATCATCGCCTATTTTTCCACAATATTCTCTTAAGTTAGCACCCTCATCTTCACCTTTCACCTCACATATAATAGACAGTAAAGCATTCTCCACTTGAACCCTATCCAATATGTTGATCCTGTGGGCATCTTCCATATCTATAACCATATAGCAAATATCATCCGCTGCCTCTGTTAGATATACAAATGGATGACGGAAATAGCATTGTTCAGCATTATCATCTTTGATCATGTTAGTATTCGCCGCAATCTCTTCGAAAATCTTCTGATCTGATCTAAAGAATCCGTATTTCTTACGGTGCTTATACATTCTACTGGTCTCATTAGAGGCACATGGATACTTAAGCAATGAAGCTAAAGTAGTGTATGTAAGTCTCAATCCTCCAGCAGACTTACCTGCATATTGTCTACTGAGTATTCTAATCGCATTAGCGTTTCCCTCAAAATTGATCAGATCTTGCCATTCTTCTAATGTACAGTGATCTTTCAGCTTTTTACCTTCTATTATCTCGTCGGCAAATTTTTCAAAATAATTAGAAATAGCTGCTTCACCGCTATGACCAAATGCAGGATTACCTACATCATGCGCAAGGCAAGCTGCTGCAATTACACTCTTGAGTTGATACTTATAAAATTCTTTATCTCTATTATCTAAACCCGCTACGTTATTCGAAATATGATTGCCTACTATCTCTCCTAGTGACCTACCTACAGATGAGGTCTCAAGGGAATGTGTCAATCTATTGTGAACAAATGTGTTTCCCGGTAAGGGAAAAACCTGAGTTTTACCCTGTAACCTTCTGAAAGCTGATGAAAATATCAACCTATCAAAATCTCGCTGATAATTGTGCCTGTAGCCGACATCTACCATCTTAGACGATGATCCTGTTCGCTGATCTGATATACAATTTTGCCAATTCATAATACATAAATGTAAGAAACTGCAACTTAGCAAGAAAATGAATGACCTAAGGCAGATATATAGGTCTGTTTTGTGTCGAATAAGCTATATAGCGTACACATCTGCTACTTTGATATAATATATCCCTCTACTTCCTTAATTTCGCCGCTCAAAACATATTTAACATGGCAACTCAACAACTTATCGAATGTGTACCTAATTTCTCTGAAGGCAGAGATTTATCTATAATTAAGCAGATCACAGACGAAATAGAAAGTGTAGAAGGTGTAAAACTTTTAGATGTAGATCCTGGAAAAGCCACGAACCGCACTGTGGTCACATTTGTAGGTGAGCCTAAACCTGTCTTACAAGCTGCATACTTAGCTATCAAGAAAGCTAGTCAACTCATAGATATGAGTCTGCACTTCGGAGAACATCCGCGCATGGGAGCAACTGATGTATGTCCACTGATCCCTATCTCAGGTATCACTATGGATGAAGTTGTCAAGTATGCTCATGAATTGGGTGAAATGGTAGGTGCCGATCTTGATATTCCATTCTACATGTATGAGTCTGCTGCTACGTCACCATCACGCAGAAACCTAGCGAATGTCCGTGCTGGTGAATATGAAGGTCTAGCACAAAAGCTTCAAGATCCTAAATGGAAGCCCGACTATGGTCCAACAAAATATAATGCTAAAGCTGGAGCAACAGCGATAGGCGCAAGAGACTTCTTAGTTGCTTATAATGTAAACTTAAATACCACATCTGTTAAGAGAGCAAACTCTGTAGCCTTTGATATCAGGGAGAAAGGAAGAGTAAAAAGAGAAGGAAACCCAATAACAGGGAAGATCTTAAATGATAAAAAAGGAAACCCAAAGCGTACTATTGGTACTTGCAAAGGAGTAAAAGCTATTGGTTGGTTCATCGATGAATATGGAGTGGCGCAGATATCTATGAATATCACAGACATCAATAAAACATCACTTCATAAAGCATTTGAAGAGTGCAGAAAGAGTGCGAATAAGAGAGGCTTGCGTGTTACTGGGTCGGAACTAGTAGGTCTAGTACCTAAGAAAGTTTTACTCGAAGCAGGAAAGTATTTCTTAGAGCAACAAGATAGATCCACAGGAGTGTCTGAGTCTGAGCTTATTCATATAGCCATCAAATCAATGGGACTGGATGAGTTAGGAAAATTTGATCCACAACAAAAAGTTATAGAATATCAACTTGAAAATGCCGCAAGCAGACCATTAGTACACAAAAATCTAATCGAATTTGCAGATGAAACGGCATCAGATAGTCCCGCTCCCGGTGGCGGATCTATTTCTGCTTACGTAGGTGCGTTAGGTATATCATTATCTGGAATGGTAGCTAATCTATCTGCAGGAAAGCGTGGATGGGAAAACCAAATCGCCTACTTCTCAGATGAAGCGGAGAAGGCACAGTCGTTGAAGAATCACTTGCTAAGGCTGGTAGATGAGGACACTAATGCATTCAACATGATCATAGACGCTATCAGGATGCCAAAAGGCTCAGAATCAGAAAAACAAGCTAGATCTAAGGCGATCAACGATGCGACTAAAAATGCAATCGAGGTACCTATGATGATCATGGATGTATGTATGAAATCTTACGCGCTGATCAAGGACATGGCTAAGAAAGGTAATCCTAACTCTATCTCTGATGCTGGAGTAGCTGCACTTTGTGCGAGAACTGCCGTATATGGTGCCTACCTCAATGTAAAGATTAACTGCAAAGATTTCAATGATTCTGCATATATAATCAAGACGGTTACCAAAGCAGATAAGTGGCTGACAAAATCTGATAAGTTAGAAAAAGAAATACTAAAAATAGTAGAAAAAAATCTCTAATAAATTAAAACAAAATATGTCACTCGAATTACGCCAAACCCTTTGTTTTAAGGCCTTTATAACGCAAATATGCTCGAATTGACAGAAGATAATGAAATGCTATGCCAATATGACTTATATATAGGTATGGCAAAGCGTTTGATTATATAAACATATGTTTAACAAACAAAGAAAAAAAATGACTAAGAAGCAAGAAGAAATCCAAGATGAAGAAGTCATAAAAGACGAGAAAGATACCAAGTCAAAGAAGAAGACTAAATCCTCTAAAAAAGATAAGCTAACAGATAGAATCGAAGAGCTAGAGCAAGAACTCTCAGAGAGTAAAGACAAGTTCCTCAGATTGTTTGCAGAGTTTGACAATTTTAAGAAACGTACGGCTAAGGAGCGTATTGACTTCCGTGCTACAGCTGGAATGGATGCACTCCAAGCCTTTCTTCCTGTGATGGATGATTTTGATAGAGCAAAGAAAGTTGCTGAAAATGAAGATAACAATGAAGAATTCTCAGAGGGGGTAAAGCTGGTTTACCAAAAACTGAAGTCTGTATTGACATCAAAAGGAATCAAAGTAATGGAATCTACAGGTGAAACTTTTGATCCTGAATTACATGAAGCTATCACTGAGATACCTGCGCCTACAGAAGATATGAAAGGTAAAATCATAGATACAATAGAGCAAGGTTACTACCTCAATGACAAAATTATTAGATACGCAAGAGTAGTCGTTGGAAATTAAAAGGTAAGTTACTATTAAATGGGCGACTTCCTGAAAGTGTGTGTTTGATCCATCTTAATTAATAGAATTAATTTTGTTCGATTTATCGAATCAAATAATGAACTAATAAAACATTCGAATCATTGTTGATTGCTGGTTACGAAATTAGTAATTCGACTTCACCATTCGAAATTAATATCATATGGCAAAGAGAGATTATTACGAAGTACTGGAAGTAAAGAAGAGCGCTGACGCAGCTGCTATCAAAAAAGCATACCGTAAGACGGCTATGAAGTTTCACCCAGATCGTAATCCAGACAATAAAGAGGCGGAGACGAAATTCAAAGAAGCGGCAGAAGCCTACGAAATACTAAGTGACGACGATAAGAGAGCCAGATACGATAGATATGGCCATGCAGGAGTAGATCCTAACCAAGGTGGTGGATTCCGTGGCGGCATGACTATGGATGATATCTTTAGTCAATTTGGTGATGTATTTGGCGATGGCGGTAGTCCATTTGATTCATTTTTTGGAGGTGGTGGAGGTCGTGGTCGAAGCACTAGATCTGGCCAGAAAGGTTCTAACATCCGTATCAAAGTAAAGCTCTCATTAGAAGACGTAGCTAATGAAGTAACTAAAAATATAAAAGTCAAAAAATCAGTAAGCTGTAAAAGTTGTGAGGGTAGCGGAGCTAAAGATAAAAGCTCAGTATCTACCTGTGGAACTTGTGGTGGGTCAGGGTATGTACGTCAGATAAAATCTACTTTCTTAGGTCAGATGCAGACCACTGCTGTATGTCCTAATTGCTCAGGCAGCGGACAACAGATCACTGCGAAATGTGGCACTTGTAAGGGTGATGGTACAGAGATGGGGTCAGAGACGATATCTATTCCTATCCCTGCTGGAGTAGAAGATGGAATGCAACTATCCATGAGAGGTAAAGGTAATGCCGGAAAAAATGGTGGACCGAACGGGGATCTTCTCATCAATATAGAAGTCCTAGAAAGCGATAATTTCAGTAGAGATGGACAGAATATCATTCATGATCTATATATTAATTTTGCAGATGCTGCATTGGGTACTTCTATAGAAGTACCTACTCTCTCTGGAAAGGTGAAAATCAAAATTCCAGAGGGAACTCAGCCAGGTAAAATATTTAGACTGAGAGGAAAAGGTCTTCCATCTGTACAAGGATATGGTACTGGAGATCAACTTATCCATGTGAATATATGGACACCAAAACAACTCAATAAAGACGAGAAAGAATTGTTAGAAAAAATGCGGGAAATGCCTAATTTCGTTCCAAATCCAGGAAAGGAAGAAAAGGGGTTTTTCGAACGCATGAAAGATATGTTTCATTAATGAAATACTACATATATATTACAGCTATACTCTTTGTCTTTACGATTTCTTCTTGTGGACCAAATATAGTCTATGAGCAAGAGCATGACCTAGGCAAATCATGGACCTATGATGAAAGTGCTGAATTTGCTTTTAAAATTTTTGACCCCAATCAAGAATATGATGTATTGCTAACTGTAGTACATAATCCAAATTTTTCACATCAAAATTTCTACTCTAATATAACCACGACTTTCCCTACTGGAGAAGTATTTACTGATCCTCTATCTATTGAACTTGCTAATAAAATGGGTTCTTGGTTATCATCATGTAATAGTAAAGTATGTACGCTTCGTCTTCTTCTACGAGATGACGTAAAGTTTAAAGATGTAGGCGAATATAAAATTTCTTTTGACCAGGACACAAGAGAAGCTCAGCTTGAGGGAATAGAATCATTAAGGTTATCCTTGATTGAAATTGAGAAGTAAGTAAGGCTTTTATACTTTTTTAAGGAATATTTCTCCAATACTCAGAAAAGTAGATATCAGTACAACGTAGTGTTTTATCGAATAGCCTTAAGCATTCTATTACATAAAACTTTTATTGCCTGTTTGGTAAAGCAATACTATTCCAAACACTACCAAAGCGGCTCCAGCCACTCTACTTATTCTCTGTATATGATCTGATTCTAATCTACCTCGAATGGCTTTAGCACCAAGTACCTTAATGGTATCCGTAATAATGATTGTCAGCATTATAGCTGAGATAAATACAAATGCTTGAGTGTCATTCATATTGATACCAATCACTTTTGTAGAAATAACTCCTAACCAAAAAATAAAAGTAAATGGATTGACAGTATTAACAAGAAAACCTTTCATCCAAAAACCAAAGTAATTTTTAGCTGTGAAGCTTCCGCCTTCCTTAATTGATTTTGTCTTTTTCAAAAAAATAACAATACCGAAAGTGATCAGAATAAAACCACCTACTAAACCCATCCAATACTTAAATACTTCATCTTGGACAAGAGCGTCCACTTGACTTATGAATAGGTAAGAGAATAAAATAACAAGTAAATCGCTGCTCCATACTCCTACACCGACGGTTATTCCTGCTCTTGCTCCCTTATCAATTCCGGTCTGAGTCAACGCGATAAATATAGGACCCAACATTATCGTCAATATTAGTCCAAATACTACTCCTTCTAGAAAGATAGCTAGCAATCGAATGTAGTTTTATGAGAGAGTCTATTTAAGACTCCAAAGATTATACTTAAATATACAATATATGGCACGGAAACCATCTTTCCAGCTTATCTTCTTACCCTCTTCATAGGTACGTCCGTAATACGATATTCCTACTTCGTAAATACGCACGCCTGGAATACGAGATACTTTTGCAGTTACTTCTGGCTCAAATCCAAATCTATTCTCTTTGAGATTTACACTTTTGACCAGTTCTGATTTCCACATCTTATAGCATGTTTCCATATCTGTAAGATTAAGATTCGTAAATACATTAGATAATGCGGTCAGCCACTTGTTACCTATTGAGTGCCAAAAGAATAAAATCCTATGTGGTTTGCCACCAATAAATCTAGATCCATATACTACATCAGCAAATTCATCTAATATGGGTTGCAGCAATAGATTAAATTCTTGCGGATCATACTCAAGATCGGCATCTTGTATGATGATATAATCTCCTGTAGCTTCTTTAATACCTGTTTGGAGTGCCGCTCCTTTTCCTTTGTTCTTTTCATGCTTAAAGTACTTTAGAGGAACCTTTGGATAATCTTTTTTATACTGTAATACAATAGCCTCAGTTTCATCCTTAGAGCAATCATTAACTACCACCAACTCTTTTTGTACACCTCCAGTGAGATCTACCTCCATTATTTTGGTAAGAATGTTAGCGATCGTTGCTTCTTCGTTATATGCAGGAATAATTACAGAAAGTGTCTTAATCATATTAGAATTAATTGTAATGTTGAGAGCTAAAATAGCGTATTCTATCGAAATCTAAGTCAAAAAGAACATTGTCTCTATTTGGAAGCTCAAAAGAAATTCGGTGTCTTTGAAAATAATCCGTAGTAATTGAAAACATAGTCATACTGTAGGGTATTTTAGCATATAGAAAGCACAACACTAAATAATATAAGATATGTTTGATAGACTAAAGGTTGGTAAAATAGTAAAAGAAACAGAAGGTACGATATCTATCTACTTTGATATACCCAATGATCTGAGAGGAAAGTACAGCTTCAAAGCAGGACAGTACCTTACAATAAAGGCAAATATAGCGGAAGAAGAAATCCGTAGATCATATTCTATCTCTACTGCGCCTCATGCTGCATCACCTGCTGTGTCTATCAAGCGAATACATGGTGGTCGCATGTCTAACTATCTTCATGACCAACTCACTGCTGGACAGTTACTTGATATATTACCACCAGAAGGAAGATTTACAGTATTACCTGATGCTGCGTTGGCAAGAGACCATTATTTCTTTGCTGCAGGTAGTGGTATTACACCTGTGATGAGTATGATTCAAGATGTGTTAGAACATGAGCCTAAGAGTTCGTGCCACCTTATGTATGGAAGTAGATCTGAAAAAGGCATCATCTTTCATAACGTGTTGGATGATCTAGCGAAAAAACACGAAGGTCAACTAAGTGTATCGCATACTATCAGTCAACCTACTAAGGTAAAAGCTAGAGGAATTGGTGGCCTATTAGGCAAAAAATCTATATACTGGAAGGGTGATACAGGCCGTATCGATATTGCAAAAGTAACTGACTTTTTAGCTAAAAACCCATCTTATACTAAAGCTCAACTATACTACATCTGTGGACCTGGTACAATGATCTCTAACGTAGAGGGCGCATTACTCGAGCAAAGCATCAGTAAAGATCTGATCAAGAAAGAATATTTCGGTGGAGCTTCGGAGGCAAAGACAAAAAGTGCTGGTCCTCTAGCTACTGGTTCGTCTATCGTAACTGTCAAACTTAATAGTGAAGTCATTTCATTATCTATGGATAATAGTAAGACGATCCTCGATGAGCTAATAGACTTAGGGAAAGAACCACCATACTCTTGTACTAGTGGGGCTTGCTCTACCTGCATCGCCAAGGTGACATCTGGAGATGTGAAGATGGATGCTTGCTTTGCTCTAGATGATGATGAAATCTCAGATGGATACATCTTGACCTGTCAAGCTAGGCCAGAGACCCAAGAGGTTACTATAGAATTCGAAGGGTAGAAATTAAAGCATTCCTTGATCTATGAAACTATAATATCCGATATCCGCTACTATAATATGATCCATTAGAGTAATATCGAAGTACTTAACAGCTTCTTTGATTTTATTAGTAATCTCTATATCTGCTCTACTTGGCGATAAAGATCCGGATGGATGATTATGCACCAATATGATACTTTGTGCATGAGTTTCTACTACTGCTTTCAGAATCATTTTAACATCTAATATGGTGGCAGTAGTTCCTCCGGAGCTCATTTTTTGCCTTCTGATCAGTTTGTTACCCTTATTGAGTAGTATAACCCACATCTCTTCGTGTGCCATATCGTCTATGGTTGATCGCATCAGGTCATAAGCATCCTTGCTAGACTTAATGATAGGCTTAGTCTGAGGAGACGTAATCGATCTCCTTCTCCCTATCTCTAATGCTGCTGCAATAGATATTGCCTTAGCCTCTCCTATCCCTTTGAATTTAATGAGATCAGCAATAGATAGTTTACCTAGTTCATGGAGATTATGCTCTACGGAAAAGAGCACCCTTTTGGCCAATGCGACTGCCGATTCATCACGTGAGCCGGAGCCAAGTATAATAGCTATTAGTTCTGCATCGCTAAGGCTAGCTCTGCCCTTTAGAAGCATCTTCTCCCTAGGTCGATCCTCTTCTGCCCATGATTTAATGGATTCTATTGATGGTGTAGACATAAGAGTAAGATAAGGAGATTTTCGAATTATAAGATAGCTAGCTTTAAATTCAACTACATATATAGATAGTATTAGAATCGCATTAAAAACGAGGCTGAAACCTCAATTACAAAAAAAGGCATATTAGTCTTTACCAATATGCCTTTGCGCTAATTTTTCTAAATGTTTAAAGTGCAGTACACTATGTATTTGCTAAATTATTTAGCTAAGCTCTTGTTGTACCAGATAGTAAAAAGTTACTCTATTCTTCATTCTGATGCCAGACATTTTAACTGTTACTGTCTTTGCAGCAGCCATTCCTTTGTCTTTGTCTTCCACACCTAGCTTCTTCACTACGAATTTTCTACGCACGGTCTCTAGCTCTGAATCATCAGTGCCAGATACGAGTAAGGCATCTTTGTTATCGATGACCAACCTATGTCTACCGGCCAATATGTATCAAGATATACAATTTCAAATTAATAAAAAGTATTCTATTTTCTCCCTGTGGCGTCGCCAATTTTTTAGATTTTACACAAATAAAAAAGTCAAAAAATAGTATCTCAGATCAAATTTAATGTGTTACTAAGGCTAACTGCTTGATTCATTATAACTTAGCCAAAGCCTTATCTAGATCTTGAATAAGGTCCTCTATATCCTCAATACCCACACTTAACCTAATCAATGAGTCGGTCATTCCCACTTTGAGCCTTTCTTCTCTTGGAACAGATCCGTGTGTCATACTGGCTGGGTTTCCTATCAATGACTCTACACCACCAAGAGACTCCGCCAAAGCAAATAGGTGAGTTCCACTAAGCATTTTCTTAGCTGTATCTAAATTATCTTCCTTGAGATCAAAGCTAACCATACCACCGAAGTCTTTCATCTGTCTCTTAGCCACTTCATGATTAGGGTGAGACTCTAATCCTGGGTAGTACACCTTATTTACTTTATCATTAGTCATTAGATATTCAGATATCTTCCTAGCATTCTCGCATGCCCTCTGTACTCTAACATGCAGCGTCTTAATCCCTCTCAGAATAAGAAAGCAATCCTGTGGTCCAGGTACTGCCCCCACTGCATTTTGGATGAATTTGAGTTTCTCTCCTATATCGATTTCCTTAGCAATAACAGCTCCATGAACTACATCGGAGTGCCCACCTAGATACTTAGTAGCTGAGTGAATAACAATATCAGCACCTAGATCAATTGGGTTCTGAAGGTATGGTGATGCGAAAGTATTATCTACACACACTTGAATCCCCTTAGTCTGAGCGTATTCGCTGACCATTTTGATATCTATGATGTTCAACATTGGGTTCGTTGGTGTCTCCACCCAGATCATCTTAGTATTATCATTTGCAACCGCATCTATTTTCTCTATAGAATCCATACCTACAAAGTGAAATTTTATCCCATACTTAGCGAATACTTGATTCATAATACGGTACGATCCCCCATAAATATCATTGGTAGATATTACTTCATCTCCAGGGTTAAGTAGCCTCAATACGGCGTCCATCGCGGCCAATCCACTACCATAACAGATTGCCATTGCACCATTTTCCAATGCGGCTAAATTTTTCTCTAATACAGTCCGTGTAGGATTTTGAGATCGTGCATATGCATATCCTTTGTGTACTCCAGGTTCAGATTGCACATAAGTAGACGTCTGAAAAATAGGAGTCATGATCGCTCCCGTAGATGGGTCTGGTTCTATACCTGCATGTATTGCTTTAGTTCCGAATTTCATATGTTATGTCTGTCCTTTTTCTGAATGAATATAATGATATAAGGATATTCCAAGCCCAACTGATTACTGATTATGCCAGTTTAAGCAAACAATCGATATCTCTTTGCTAGATTAATGAATGGTTTTTCAATAAAATAATACATCAAGGTAGCACAAGTGATCGTTATCAATATCACTAAAAGAAGTAGACACAAAAACCCTAAATAAAAATTAGGGAACATCGCAATATAATGATCCCAATATTTCATAACATGGACTACTACTAGCCAGTGGGCTAGATATACACTATAAGATATTTTACCTAAGAATAACCATAAGCCGTTGGTTAAGATTTTTTGCGCTGGCCTATTATTAATAATGAAGAGTAATATCAATGCGCTTGCAATTCCGGTATAATGAAACATATCAATGTTTAAATATTCTGCCACACTGTCGTATGTACTACCAAAGGGAAATATGCGTCTTATATGTCGTACAGAAAAAAGTAGGAAAACTATCAAAGCAATCAAATATCTAAACTTCCAATATTTAGATTTAGAACAATTATATTCTTTTATCTGCGGGTAATAATAGGCCAACATTACACCCAAAACAAAATGTAGAGCAAATGACGAAAAGTGATTCTCAATGAAAATAGACATGGGAATCACCCACCAAATCATTTTAATATTTTTTCTACTAAGGTAAACTAACGCCGGCACTACTAATGATAAAACCATCTCAACTCCTAATGTCCAACCGGGAATATAGAATTTATGAGCCAATCTTACCATAGCTAATTCTTCCCAGAGTTTTTGATCATTATTCAAAAACATATCCTTCAAAACTGAAATACAATTACCCTCAAGCAATAAAGCTCTATTCCAGTATAGATAGTTAACTATAATAGTAAATATGAATGCAGGATAAAGCCGCAATATCCTTTTGTATATATAATTTCCCATCTTAATCTCCTTATCCGATTGAAAATATTTATAGGAAAGCACAAAACCACTTAAGACAAAAAAGAACGAAACGGCATCTGCTCCATTAAAAACCATACTTGCAACATGGAACTTTGTATAATCCGGCCAATTCCATCCTATAAAATGATATATTACCACCATCATAGCTGCAATTCCTCTTACAGAATCTAAGTAATCCAACCTTTGTGGTTCGGTATCTATTCTACTAGTCAACATTGTTGATCTTTTATTCTAATACTAAAGAATTACTCTCCTATTTGTAACCAATAGGAACCGCCGTGTCTTTCCACTTCTTTGAGATTATCAAGATTCCAAATCGGCTCTAGTTGCTTTGCCAATTCTTCATCTTCTGACACGAAGTAACATGGAAATATCGTTTTATATCGCTTAGGGTTTGCCATTACATACATGGCTAGACCATATTGCTCCGTATAGAATCTATCACACATAAATTGTGGATAATCATACGGTAGATATATATCATGGATATGTACTATGACTCCTTTATTGAGTTGCGGAAATATCTCCATGTAAAAAACCATGCTATCAGAATTGGGCAGTATCCTATGCGAATTATCTATAAAAAGTATATCACCAGCCTCTAGATTCAACACTTTTTGATAATCTATATCTTCAAATGGCTTTCTGATTACTACATCTGCCAATTGGTCTATCTCAGCTCTAGGCATAGGGTCTATTGATGTGATCTCCAGACTATTGTGCTGCTCTTGCTTAACTTTAAAAGCCACTTTTGTTGAGTTACCAGATCCCACCTCTACATAGCGCTTTGGTTTATAAAAAGAAATCATCGTATATATTGCAATGATATCAAGACCTGGCAGAAATCCATTGTTCCATCCTGGAAGCTTACTATCTGTTACCTTACTACTATCCTGTATCTCAGCGATCTCGTTTTGATTGCTCAATGCAGCATCTATCAATGCTCTATAAGTATTTCTCTCAGCATCTATGATATCATAGAGTTGCTTATGCGGAGGAAGTCCATGTCCATATCTAGGTTTCATATCCACAGGATACTCATTAATTAGAGCCTGATATTTGGGATGTATACGTTTGAAAAAAGATTTTAGCATTGGACGCCTTTTATGTTTGGAAAGCTAAGATATAGAAAAGAGCGATTTAGTAGTACGAAAACTATGAACTTCAGAATCTTACAATTTTCTTATCCACCAACTATAATTGAAAGTCCAGCTTAAATACTGAAAATCCAAAGCAAACTCGAAACTTTACATCAACAATTCATCGAATAATTCATCAGTGATTAATCAGGAATCGTAATTTTAAGTATCTTAAATATCATAACTCAACATCAAGTCATGTAAGAAGACTTGAGAGACAGAAGGGGCAAATCAGGACCCTGGATTATTGCTACCATATTACTTGCTGCTCTTGCTGTATCGTATTATTAATGGAATAGGTATACAACACAAACGAAGATTAATGCGGAAGTAATGAAAGATTACAATCCTCCAATTAATAAAGGTACTCGTGGAATTACATCTAACTCTAACCTAGTAGATCAAGCCATCAAAGAATTTGATCTTAGAAACTTTAATACTAGCAATAATCTATTTAAACGAACAAATCCTAAATCGAATAGCATATACTGGTACATGGGTCATATCTCTTTGATCAATGGCAGTGTTATGAAACAAAATATCAATTGAAAAAATAACTTCAAAGACTTTACAAGATGACTTGTTAAAATATGTTGAAAAGATTATATCGAAGTACCAAATATTCTGCTATTTGTTGGAGCATTGGTAACTGTAGCGAATGCGCTACCTCAAGATTTCGAACTGTGATGTCATCAGGTATACTTCACATTTCCCGTCATGCTTAGTCTTAATCACTCTAACGACAATAAATGAAAAGAAGGATTATCAAGCGGTGATGCTCCTATAAAGACAAAGTAAAGTTTCAAATCTTCGAAGAAATTTCTGCTCTAAAATATTGGGTAAATATCAAACTTGAGAGAAATCCTAATCTATATCTTTCAAAAAAATAAATGCTTTAAAAAATCCTTATACAATAAGAGAATTAATATTTAATAATAAAAAAGAGCCTCACAAATGAATGTAAGACTCTTAGTATATTATGTGAAGCGAAAAAGGTGATATCTGTAAGATTATAGTGTATTATCCACCCAGCGCAGCAGCACCACCAACGATCTCTGCAAGTTCTTTAGTAATGGCCTCTTGCCTCGCTTTGTTGTAGCTAATTTTTAGTTCCTTCATCAATTCTTCTGCATTTTCGGTAGCATTATCCATTGCTGTCATACGTGCACCGTGCTCTGAAGCATGAGTGTCATATACATACTTTTGGAAAGTCGTCTGTAATATACTTGGGATCAAGTGATTAAGTAATTCTTCTTTACCTGGCTCAAATATATAATCCGCTTTAAAGTTCTTGCCTTTAGCCTCGTCTTCTTCTTTCGTACCTTCCATATTTTCTACTGGAAGGTATTGTACACATTGTGCGAACTGAAGTGCAGCATTTTTAAATTTACTGTACGATACATCGATACGGTCATAGTTACCTGAAGCGAACTCATCCATTAGCATCTGAGATACTTTAGCTAAGTTCTTATAATCTAGATTAGAAAATAAATCAACATAATCATCAATGATATTACAATCACTATATTCCTTACGGAAGTAATCATAAGATTTTTTACCTACACAGATAATAGTAAGATTTCCATTAGCTCTCACTTCAGCGTAATCAGTATTGATTTTCGCTACAGCCGCTTTAATGATATTAGTATTAAATGCACCTGCGAGTCCTTTACTAGATGTAACTACTGTGATAGCTACCTTTTGAATATCTCTTTCAGCTGCTAGTGGAGAATTAATTCCTCCTTCAAGATTAGACAGAATATTGACCAACATCTTATTCAATCTATCAGCGTAAGGTCGCATCTGAGTGATCGCATCTTGCGCTCTCTTCAGTTTAGCGGCAGATACCATTTTCATGGCCTTAGTAATCTGCTGAGTACTCTTCACAGACACTATCCTCTCTCTTACTATTTTTAATGCTCCAGACATATATATTCAATTTTGAATTTCGAGTTACGAATTTCGAATGCTAATCAAACGATAACCGTCTTTCCGAATATGTAATTATTAATCTTATCAATTAACAATCTCTAAAGGTTTACGCGTTGTATCTACTTGCTATTTGAGCAGCAGTGGTCTTAATTGCAGTCACAGCTTCATCAGTAAGTTTACCTTTTCTTAATGACTCTAAAGCATCCGCATTTGACTGCTCCATAGTAGTTAAGAACGTCTCTTCAAATTCTTGAACCTTATTAACTGGTACATCACTCATTAGTCCGTTAGTACCTAGGTAAATGATCGCAATTTGCTTCTCTACTGATACTGGAGAATATTGTGGTTGCTTAAGCATCTCCACGTTTCTCTTACCTTTTTCTAATACCGCCATAGTCGCTGCATCTAGATCAGATCCAAACTTAGCAAATGCCTCAAGATCACGATACTGTGCTTGATCGAGCTTCAATGTACCTGCAACTTTTTTCATCGCTTTTATCTGTGCAGATCCACCTACACGAGATACAGAGATACCTACGTTAATCGCTGGTCTGATACCTGCGTTGAACAAGTTAGACTCTAGAAATATCTGACCATCGGTTATAGATATTACATTAGTAGGGATGTATGCCGATACATCACCTGCTTGTGTTTCGATTATCGGAAGTGCAGTCAATGACCCGCCACCCTTTACGATTCCTGCATCCTTGAGGGATTGAGGAAGATCGTTCATTTCCTGTGCGATACTATCTACATTGATTACTTTGGCTGCTCTCTCGAGAAGTCTAGAGTGAAGGTAGAATACATCACCTGGGTAAGCCTCACGTCCTGGAGGTCTTCTTAAAAGAAGAGATACCTCACGGTAAGCAACCGCCTGCTTTGATAAATCATCATAGATGATCAACGCTGGTCTACCCGTATCTCTGAAATACTCACCGATAGCAGCACCTGCGAATGGAGCGTAAAACTGAAGAGGTGTAGGGTCCGCAGCAGAAGCAGATACAATAGTTGTATATGACATAGCACCTGCATCATCTAATGCTTTATAAACTTGTGCTACAGTAGAAGCTTTCTGACCTGATGCCACATAAATGCAATATACAGGTTCACCTCTGTCGTAAAATTCTTTCTGATTAATGATCGTATCGATCGCAATAGCGGTCTTACCTGTCTGACGGTCACCAATGATCAATTCTCTTTGTCCTCTACCAATAGGAATCATCGAATCAATCGCTTTGATACCCGTTTGCAACGGCTCAGTTACTGGTTGTCTATAGATAACACCTGGCGCTTTTCGCTCAATAGGCATTTCATAAGTAACACCTTGTATTGGACCTTTACCATCGATAGGAAATCCAAGAGCATTAACTACTCTTCCACACATACCTTCTCCAACCTCAATAGACGCAATACGATTAGTCCTACGAACATTTGACCCTTCACTAATGCCTGAGGCATCACCTAAAAGTACAACTCCTACGTTATCTTCCTCAAGGTTAAGTACGATCGCTTGTGTTCCTGTTTCAAATTCTACAAGTTCACCTGCTTGTGCTTTTAATAGACCGTATACTCTCGCGATACCATCACCTACTTGTAATACAGTACCCACTTCTTCGAGTTCTGCTTCTGTTTTAAATCCAGAAAGCTGCTGCTTTAATATTGCTGAAATTTCGTCTGGCTTAACGTCAACCATAATTTGTTTATTTATAAATTTCTAAAATATTGTTCTACTAAATTGCACCCTCGTGCTGAGTACCTTTAAACTGCTTCTTCATCTGAGAAAGTTTATAGGCAATACTATCATTATATAGTTTATCACCTATCTCAATAATAAATCCTCCTAAAATAGATGGATCTACAACTGTATCTATGTCAACCTGCTGTGCTGTCTCATTACTAGAGAGTAACTTAGCTTTGATAGATGTTAGATTGGCTTCACTGATTGGAGATGCAGTTGTTAGTGTTACATCTGATATCCCTTTCATTAATTTATACTGAGCTTCAAATTCATTGCTAATAGCAGGGATATATTTTTCTCTACCTTTATTTAGAATGATATTTAAAAATCCTAAAGTAGTCTCTGACAGTTTACCTGCGAATACTACTTTGAAGATTTCTTTCTTCTTAAACTCGTTTACAATAGGACTCTTGAGTAGCATGACTAGGTCTCTGCTCTCTAGCGCTTTATCTAGCACAGCCATATCATTCTTAACTTCTTCAAGATTATTATTCTCTTGAGCAAAATCGATGAGTGACTTAGCGTATCTAGATGCTATTCTGCTTACTGACATGCGCCTTTATTAATTAAGGTTAAACTTATCTACTAGCGTATTCACTAGTCCTTCTTGTTCTGCATCACCTTTAAGATTCTTCTTAATTAATGATTCAGCGATTTCGATAGCCATAACACCTGCTTGATTTTTGATATCATTTACAGCTGCTTTTCTTTGGTTATCGATTTCTATTTTAGCGTTAGCTACTATTTTATTAGCTTCCTCTTTAGCTTTGTCTTTAGCTTCGTTGATGATGCTATTTTTCATGTCCTTAGCTTCTTGTAGAATCTTGGCTCTATCATCATTAGCTTGAGCTTGCATCTTGGCATTCTCAGACTTCATGTTAGCCATTTCTTCTCTAGCTTTTTTTGACTCATCTAAAGCGTCTTGGATATCATTTTCCCTCTTTTTAAGAGCATCTTTGATAGGGCCAAAAGCCATCTTTCCCATCAGAAACCAGAAAATAAGGAAGATCAATACTGTCCAAAAGAACAAACCAAAATCTGGCTTAATTGGGCTAAAATCTAGTAATACAAATAACATAGTGTACTATTATTCTTATTATTAAAATGAGGTCGTTGCCCCAAAATATATTATTCAAAAAAACAATCCAAAAATGATCTGACGCTGCAGCCAACCGCTAAACAGCGTCAGATCTAGATTTTACAATCTCTTTGTAAGCTTATCCAGCTACAAGAAAAGATAGTAGTATAGCGATAAGTGCTGCACCCTCTATGAATGCTGCCATTAAGATCATATTTGATCTAATATCACCTACTGCTTCTGGTTGTCTAGCGATTGATTCCATAGCTTTTGCTCCGATCCAGCCTATTCCTAGTCCAGCTCCGATTACTGCTAATCCCATACCTATCGCAACGATTGATCCTACCATGATTTTGTAGTTTTAAATGATTGTGTTTAATAAAATTATTACTCTTTAATCATCAAATGATGATCTACTTTTTCTGTTAATGTGCCTCTTCAGTTGCAGCACCTATATATGAAGCTGTCAATATTGTAAATACAAATGCCTGCACTAAAGCAACGATTAGCTCTATCGCCATCATAAACATTGTCAATAATGTAGATCCTACCGCTGCACCACCAGCACCTACTAGACTTTCTCCTGATTTACCAAATATGAATATGAACCCTATGAAAACCACCATTACAATGTGACCCGCTGTAATATTAGCAAAAAGTCTTAGCATCAAAGTCAGAGGCTTAATGAATAAACCCATTAGCTCTACAGGGATTATGATCAACTTCACTATAAAAGGAACACCTGGAGCTACCAATAAGTGCTTCCAATAATGTGCATTACCACTAAAGTTAGTAATCAAGAATGTAAGTAAGGCTAGTACCATTGTCACAGCAAGATTACCTGTTACGTTAGATCCTCCAAAAAATGGAATTTGTCCAAATAGATTGAGTCCTAGTATAAAGAAGAAAATACTCAGCAAGAAGGTAAAATACTTCTCCCAATTATGACCTAGGAATGGTATTGCCACTTCATCTCTTATAAATAAAACGAAAGTCTCGAGCATACCCTGAAGTCCCTTAGGCGCTTCACCATCTTGCTTTTTATATGCTTTTGCCGCTCTCCTAAATATCCAAAACAAGAATAGACACACTATTAACATCGAAGTTACATTCTTAGTCAGTGAGAAATCTTTGTATGAAGACATTCCTCCACCAAACAAACCTCCATCAAATGTACTTTTCTGCTCTAGTTTATGCATCGCATCTCCTGTACAAACATAAGTTACATCTTTTTTCTTTCCTCCAATCTTTTCCTCTGAATGCATGAATCCTTCTACATCAAATTCGCCCATTGGAAATGATGCGTCAGCTATTCTCTTAACTATACCTCCGTGAAGTACGTATCTATTATGTCCTAAGTGACCATCTCCATGTCCTAGTAGATCTGGGTGAAACTTTGAAGACATCCCTAATTCCCATCCATCATCAGACTTAAGCATGATAGGCAGAGGAATCTGTAATGGCCCGATACTATATACATTAGCATCACTTATATGGTGCATAGCAGTCTCTGCTACATCAAAAGCTGCATGATGTCCGCATCCTCCGTGTTCGTCTCCATGAGCCTCGGTTTTACTAGCGTGAGCCGAGTGATCATGACCAGAGTGATCCTGTGTAGAATGGTCGTGGCCTGAATGATCATGACCATCATGATTATGCTGAGCAGACATACTAAATGCCACACAAATCATCAATGAAAAAATAGCTGCTAATCGTATCATAAATAAAATATACTTCTGTACGTCTCAAAATTCGGTGCAAAAGTATGATTTATATCTTGTAAACTAGCTATTATCAGAGTTTTATTTTAGTAGCAGAGTCTATATTATTAAGGGCTTTGATAAGAAATAGCAGAATGACAAGTAGAATATCCAATAACCACATTAAAAAGGAGGAAAAGACATATAAAAAACTGACAATAAGACTAAAAGAAGGATTATCTATAAGGTGAGACCTAAGGTAAAATACCAACTTCTAGGATCACTGGGAATAATGCCAGGACCAGGATATCCCGTTGCTCGGCGAGTATAGTAGGATATATCCAATAAATTATTAATCCCTGTCTCGATTTTCCACATCCTCCAACGATACGATACGGAGAGGTCCATTACATTATATGAAGGTACAGGACCTATGATTCCATTACGACTATCACCCAAAGGTACCGGTTGAGAGTTTTCGACATCTGTATATTGTTCTGCCAGAAAACTATACTGTATACTAAAAAGTAGGTTACGATAACCTCCTCTTATGCCCGCTTTAAAATTAAGCGCTGGTATAAATTCCACCAACTTGCCTTTCACATTAGGTACATCGCTTTCTAAGTATTCGGAATTTGTCACAGCACCGTTGACAAATACATTGAGCCTATAGCGATCCGTATTTTTATTTATGACTGACATCAAATTATAATCTGCGAATGCCTCTAAGCCATATATAATTGCCTTACCAATGTTTTTCCTTACACGATTAGCTCTGTCATCGAATACAATACCAATTCGATCATCATATAGTATAGTAAAAGCCCCAACATCATAGGAAAGCACTTTCTTTAATTTCCCTCTCAAACCAATATCAAGAGTAAATCCACTTTCATCCATAATATCAGGATCTACTTTGAATGATGGGCTTACCACTCTGATGTCGCTAAAAGTAACCGATCGGTAATTTTGTGAGATATTACTATAAAGTTGAGATGACAAATTAATCTGATAGCTGAGGCCTAATCCAAAAAGTGCAAATTTTCTACTCAGTTCTCGATTCTCTAATCTTTGAGCAACTCCAATAGCATTACCAGCGATATCAAAAATTATAGAAGTATACTCACCTTTACTTTCAGTTTTAATGTATTCCCATCTTACTCCTGGAGTTACTTCTAATCTATCCGTAAGTCTCCAAACTTGTTCTGCGAATAATGATATATTTTTATTTGGGAAATCAAATTGTGATTGATTAGCGTAAACTGGAAAATCTTGACTATAAATAGTGAAATCGGCATCCACAGCTCTACTTCCTGGACCTTGATCACTTGTGTTATTAGATATGTATATTTTGTTGCCAATCAGAGTAGTCACAGATTTACTAAAGAAATCTTGAGTATAAATCAGCTTAGATTCCAAAGCTATATTATTAAACGTTCCATTGATAATATCTCTTGGCAACAAATAACTGCCATCGAAATCCTTTTCATCCAATGCGGTGATAGGGTTTTGATTGAGCTGTGATGGATCACCACGGAAGCCTACCGATTTTCTACTGGCATTCAAATATGAAACTTGTATTGACCCTCTAGTATTTTCATTAAGTTTATGATCAAGGCGTGCTGCCACTAGATTCCAATCCACATCAAACCAATTTCTCTCACGATTAGAATAATCAGGATCCAACCTAAATTGATTATCCGTTAAACCACCTGCTTGTTGAGCAAGGTAATTTAACTTGGTGTAGTCCAGTTTAAACTGTGTACTTTCGTCGAATTTATATTGAAAAGTTACAAAACCATTTCGTGAAGCATATTCACTATTATCTCTAAATCCATCTCCTTGCTTATACTGGAAATATCCATAGTACGAAACTTTCCCATTAGTCCCGCCAATAGATAGGAAATTATTGATCAATCCAAAAGAACCTACAGAGTTTCTGAGCTTTACTTCAAGAGGTTTCTTGCTAGGTTTGTTCATTACAAAATTGACCAACCCTCCAAATTGTGTACCATACTGCAGCGCTGCAGCTCCTCTAATTACTTGGATCTCTTTGAGCGCTTCTGCCGGTGGTGTATAATAGCTCTCAGGATATCCTAATACATCTGCAGAGATATCGTAACCATTCTGTCTCGTATTAAAATTGGATGTACGATTAGGGTCCAAACCTCTACCTCCAATATTAAGTTGCAAACCTGCATCATTACTATCATAAATATTAAGGCCAACTACTTGAGCATATATCTGCCTTGCATTATTAGATGCTAGATTAGCCGATACTTCACCAATGAGTACCACTTCATTTTTCTTCCCAGAATTGATGGTCATGCCCTCTACAGATTGTAGTCTCTTCATAGCGAATAATTCGTCTCGTCTTGCCCTAATCTCTACCTCCGACAATTGAGAACTTAGTGGCTCCATAACAACAATTATATCATTAGGAGCGCTAACTTCCATAACGACTGTCGAAAATTCAAAGGATATTATAGTAAGTGTAAGTTTTCCAGAAAATAAATCAAGCAGCTCAAACTCTCCATTGCTATCTACTTGTATGAGTTGGTTTGTCTCTGAGATAAACACTTCTGCATCAAGCACTGGATCGTTTGCAGTATTGGTCACTCTTCCTGTTATTTGTGCGAAGACAATTAATGGAAAGATAAATAGTAAAATAACTAATAGATTTTTAATGTTTTTAATTTTTGTTTTTTTTAAATACTTCCCTATTCTTCCAAATTCAAAACTCCTAATTATCCAATATCCATTCCTTGTGTCTCCAAGTATTGCTCTCCTTCGTCAAATCTACTTCAGGATCAATAAACCTTTTGCTCAATGCCCCATTAAGCGTTACGTAACTTTCTACATAAACTTCAATATTTTGATGGCCTTGATTGGTGAAATGATCCCGAAGATAATGGGCATATTCAATAATCATATCTGGCTGAGTTGCCATTTGTTTTTCTTGAAATGAGGTAAGAAAGTCTCTATTATCTACATAAAATCTTTTTTTGGTTTCTCCATCTACTATCTTAAATGAAGCAGTTCCAGCTTTTTCCATCAACATTACTCTCCAACTAAATCGATACCCTTCTTCTGTCCAATATAAATTATCTGGATATAATAAATACCTAAATGGAATTAACAATTGCAACACTAAGAAAATACTGACTATAAAAATGCTAAAATTTCGATTCTCTTTTATCCTATAAATTGCGCTTGAGCCGTTATCAAATATATTTTTTGACTTTCCTATTATTTTAGCAAAAACATCTAAGATCCGCTCATGTACTCGAGAATCAAAAAATATCATGGTACTTAAAATCATAATAAATGGAAACATCCCGATTGGAAACAACACTCTAGTTAATAAATGAAACACAATTACCATGAAGAAAGCCACTTTTCTAGTCGGCTTCCATAGCAGCAGAAAAGGTATTGTTAAATCATATATCATACCGCCCCAACTAAATGTATACGCCATCCAGGGTTGTTCCAATAACCCACCGATAAGTGGAAGATCATATGATCCCGGTAACCATATTTTCAAAGGTAATGCATTGATCAACCAATCATAATTAATCTTCGCTAATCCCGCATAAATATATACTATTCCTAGGACTAACTTGATTGCATCTACTGTCCACCTAGGTATATATTGCGCCCTTAAATTATCATTTCTATATGCATCAAAAGAATAGTATCTATGCATTGGTAGCCACATCATCAAAAATGCCATCACAGATACGAAGTAATAATGATTTAGATAAGTAGTCTTATCCATCAATTCAATATAAGTAAAGCTCAAAAAAAAGATTATAATACTGATACGATACTTATATCCAATTGTCACTCCAATTGCAGAAAATCCACAAATTGCAAAAAGCAAATACGTCCATTGACCTAATGGTTTTACCCATGAAAATCCCAAATAAGAAAAGAATAATTCTGGAGAAATATACAATTTATCAATCCACCCTAATGAAGTAAATCTGATCAAACTAATTATCATCAAAAGACCAAATAAAATACGAAAGACCGCAAGTGATGCGGCCTTTGTAGTTTTATTTAGATATGAGTGTATCGTCATAAAATATTATAAATTAATCTCCATCTGCATCTACATAATCAACTGAAACATTCAGCGCAGATAGCATATCAGTCTTCATTAGAACTGTAACTTCTTGCAACGCATCATATGTGGCAAGCATCTTGCTATTGTCTTCTTCTACTTGTATATAAAAATCATCATCGAGTCCATTCGACACTTCAATTGCATTATCTATTGCTGCTTCTATAGCACTACTAATATTTGCTCCACTTGTAAGAGTTTGTATATAAGATAGGTATTCGGATAGAGATGGTCCATTACCATTATATTTCGATTTGCCTTCAAAAAAATTTTTAAAACTCGAAAGCGAATTTAAATAAAGAGACTTGCTAAGTGTTGGAGTGAAAGTATACAAAGCTTCTACATTATTAGTTAATGGTGAACCTGAGAATACTCCTGCAGGAATTCCTATTTTTCCTGATCTAAGGAATCGTTCGTAATAAAACAAATAGTCGTTGACCATTCTATTTACAGAACTACTTGCTGAAGATCCATCATCCTCTATAAACATCTCCCTATATCCTGTCGTCCAATTTGTATATACTTCTCCTGTAAGTATTCTTATCTTAGTGACTAAATCAGTCAAGTATGTCTTATAAGCAACATTACTATTAAACAGATCTACTATTAGAAGATCTGTTTCTGAAACCGCATAAATTAAAAATTCTATAGCTGGAAAACCCTGTTGATCAAAAGTAGAAGGAAGTGTTAAATTATATGTTTCTGATATAATATTGCTCAGAATTTCTTCCCTATTTGTAGGATAAATATTAGTATGCTTTCTTAGGGCTAATTCTTCAGCCCTGCCAATCTCAAACATACTAACCTCCTGCCATGCATTATAAGCAAATCCAAAATTATTGCGAAGGTCATTGAGTCTAGATATATCTGGATCGGCCACAAATTTTTTTGCCTTGGCGTCCAAAGAATCTATGGCTTCGAGATAAGATTTATAACCAGGAATGATAAATCCATCAACCCAATGCTCTAACATTACAGATCTGTCGAATTGATCATTATCAGCAGAGGGGTCAGGCATATCATCACCACATCCAATCCATACGGTAGATAAAGTAGCGAAAAATAATGCTAAACCTAATTGTGATATTTTTTTCATTATATACGATATTTCTCCTGAAAAATATTAATCAGCCGCTTGCGCTACAGTAAAGTCGAATTTGGACGCTATATCTTCACTAATCTGATCTAAGGTATTTGGTCTTATATCCCAAAAACCATTAGTACCATCTCCCATCAAAGTAGAAATAAATCCATCAACTTCATCTCTTGAAAATAATGCATCTGTACTGTTAGAAGATCTCACAAATCTCAAACTATAAATAAATCCATAGCCTTCTGATAATCCATGAAAAGCTCCTCCTTTATTACTATCAAGTTGAATCTTTGACTGCTGCAAATAGTAAACAGCTCTAATACCAATTACATTTGATAATAAACCTTTAAGAATGTCAGCTTGTTCATCCCTCAGGTTGTAATCTTTAGCGACTATGGCTGCCCTACCCAACTTAAATGCATTGTATATATCCTCTGCTATAGTTGAGAAGTCTTCATCTCCTTTTACCCTTCCTAGATACTTGTTTAAAAAAGAATCTCCACCACCGACATTACTTAAATAATCTATAGCATCCGCGGTACCAAATAGATAACCAAATGCTTCATCCCACTTATGCTCCATAGTCGTATAAGATTGAGCTTCTTCAGTAATTTCGTTATCATTTTCCGCCCTATTGTCCTTATCATCAAGAACCGTAATACTTAGATAGTTATTTACAATTTGATCTAACATAAGTCCCCCAATGAGGCTTTTTGCTACGGCTTGATTGTATTCTAGACCATTGGCATTTATGAATCTCGTCTTCGTTCCATCGGCTATTTGACCAGCAACTCCTGGATTGGCTAAAACATCTTGATTAGTAGCCACTTCGTTAATCTGTGCCTGCATCCAATCTTCAAACTGCGATTTAATTGCCAAACTTTCTACTGAATTAGTATTAAATAAATCTTTTGAAGCCGCTACTTTAGATCTAACGCTCTTAGTAGATATATTTAGTACATCCTGCGAAAATGGTGCAACATCATTCCCTAATGCATCCATATTGGCGTACATCTCGTTAAGAGACTCTACAGATTGGTCAAAATCTGACATAGCGCTTACTAGCTCTTCCGCCATCATTATCCTAGTAGTCTGACCGCTGAATGATACTGTATTTGCTCCATTTCTTTCAAACTGATATTGAGCTGGTGCTGTCACAGTAATCTCTGCGACATCATCATTTCCACAACTAACAAGTCCGATTACGAACAAAGTAAACATGGTGTTAAGTATTGCCTTCATTTTTATTAATATTTTTAGGTTTTAACCAGATGATGCAAATGTAAAACACAACTTTGAAATACACAAAGTTTATTTAGACTAAATCCAAATAAAAATAATAACGGCCATTATTATGGGGGTTGGGGAGTGAAGATATAAGCAATAAACCTCTAATGTTAAAATATATCAGAGGTCTCAGCCGATATATAAACTGGACAGAGTAACTCCATTTCAAATTTTATCTGTGCATTTTAAATTCACTTTGATAATCATAAGGAGTCTTTTAAAGTTGTTGCAAAATCTCAGCCCCAATTATAACTAACACCAAAAAAACGGTTAACCTGCTTTCACAAATTAACCGTTTCATTAAAACCAACTTATATTATTTCTTATGCTATCTCTGTTAATTTAGCCCTCAAACCATCTTCAGTTCCATATTGTACCTTAATCAGCTGCTTCAGTGCTTTACGAGCGAAGAAAATTCTACTCTTAACAGTACCCAATGGCAATTCAAGCTTATCAGCTATTTCTTGGTATTTGAACCCTGTATAATGCATCATGAACGGTGCCTTAATACTATCATCTAATGATTCAATCATTAAATTTAATTCATCCATAAGAATATTTCTCCCCGCATCATTTTCTATCATAGTCGCACCACTATTGATAAAATACATATTGTCTGTAGTATCAATAATGGTATTTTTTTTCTTCATCTTACGATAATTATTGATGAATATGTTCTTCATGATCGTAAATGACCAAGCTTTGAAATTAGTCCCTGGTCTAAACTTCTCCTTATTAGAGATGGCTCTAAAAGCTGTCTCTTGATATAAATCTTTTGCATCTTCCTTATTCTTTGTTAGATTATATGCAAAAGCATTTAATGGACTTTTGAGATCCGTAAACTTCTTTGTGAATTCGATAGTAGACATCTTATTTTAGATTTAATTTAAAATTGGCTGCTAGATTTAAAAAATTAGTTCATTTCTTAATTTCGTTCCACAAATATATATTAACATTGAACAAAAACCTAATTGTAGTTATACAGAAAAGGTAATTTATATGTTAACAAGTTCTTAATAATACCTATTTCATTGATTAACAAACAATTACAATAAAACAAAATCAATTAAACTTTCAGTTAATAATGAAAGTATTGAGTTTTTAATTGTTTTGTTTAACTAAATAGCCATTATAATCCAATGCTAGGTCAAAGATTGCTCTCTAAATTGGTGTTTTTTGAAGTGTCATCAAATGAATAGAGTTTAATAGAAATAAACAACAAGTAAATATCAAACTCGTAACTGAATTAGAATATTACCTTATCATTGAAACGAAGTATAAATCAGATACTACTAAAAGCCTACCTAACGGTTCGATACAAAAGAAACAATCTACATCTTGACAAAAGTGAGACTATAGTCATTACCGTTGAGCTCCAAGCTCAGAAAGTAGATTCCCTTAACTAAAGATGAAATATCCACTTTTCCATTTCTAATCATAAATAAAGAAACTTTTCCATTGACGCTAGAAATGCTTATCTTAGAATCTGAGACACCATCGATATACAAAAATTCTTGCGCTGGATTAGGGTACACATGTATAAGATCGGTAATTACATCATCTACATCGACTAACATACACTCTGCTGATACTTGATTGCAGTATACCCTCGCAGCGAGACTACAGTCTAAAACGAATGGATTGGCCTTACCTTCTTGCCATTGTGCAATTTTATGGCTACGCTCCCACTCTACTTGATCCACCGGATCCTCATAGTGCCAGTCACAGAGTATCTCTTGCTGTAAACCAAAAAAATCGGGATCTGCAGCATTGGCCTGATCTCGGTACATTGTATAGAAGTACATTATAGATCTAGCAATATCTCCTTTTACAGATTCTCTAGGTTCGAATAAGTTGTTGCCGAGTTCACTCCATTCATCAATGCTGGCTCCGGGAGTATTCCCTTGTTCCGTCGTATTGCGATACCAAATTAAGGTCTGAAAATCATTAGATTCATCAAATACCTTAGATCCACGATCATTATTGGTTTGCGATCTAGTAGGATAAAGGTGATGCATATCACTGCGTGCATTTCCATCTGAAGCTCCTTTACTTTGTGGATAGCTATGCTCTGTATTGATCCCATTTGGTGCTCCATCTAGATAAACGGCTTGTGTAGGGTCTTCTCCTGGTGTCAGGTATCTCTTCATGCCTGTATAGATGCACTCAAGCGAATCATTGACAACATCTATCTTAGAAAACATTGTATCTCTTGCCATTCCGTAAGTAAGTACTACGTCAGGTTTATAAGTATCTACAACCTCTTCGTATAAATCATCACCGTTAAGATGACTAAAAACTGAGATGTGGTCATATTGAGCTACCACGAACATTGGGATCAACAATAATGTGACTTGCATTATTAATCTATTCTTCTTCACCATCCTTTTTTTCTTTGACTACAGGTGTTACTGACGGTGCCTTCCACTTAGCCGTCTCTATAGGATTAGAAGTGGCTTGACGCATAATTTTACTTCTCACTTTATTGTCACTTATGAGCGCCCATGTCATAATAAGACTAGTCACTATAATCACAAATAATAATATTCCTTTATCAAATCCAGGCACTAACATCTCTTCGGGTATAGAATAAAACAATAGAATAGTTATCAATCCACGAGGTCCAATAAATACCTGAGGCATGGTGTCTTTTCCAAAAAATATCGTCAATATTACCCATCTAATAATATAAATAGAGGCAATAATGGCCAAACTAATCAACGCTACATTAAAACTAAGCATGGAGGATAGTGTAATCGTAATACCAAATATCACAAAAAAGAAAGTACGGACCACAAACGCTGTTTCTAATGTAATAACATGAAGACCTTCATAAATCTGATTGGCCTTCTCTACAACCAAGTATTTACCCAACTTTCCTCTGAAGAACAAACCCATATTGGCGATCACCAATCCAAACACCAGAATGATAATGAGTGACGATAAATGAAATTTCTTGGCAATAGCATAAAGCAGTAATAATACTGCAATAAGTAAGAACAACTTAGTATGACTTTTAATATGTTGGAAAATAAAAATTATTAAATAACTCGCCACAAAAGCCAATACTAAAGTAAGAATAGTTGTAGCACTAAACTGTAATAATCCACCTGCGTGATCTGGTTCCATATCTCCTAAGAGGTAGTAGAAAAGCATGATTCCTAAGATATCTGAGAATGTACTCTCATATATGTGAAACTCTTTTTTTGTATATTCTAAACTATTTACACTAGGTATAATAATAGCACTAGATAAGATAGACAATGGGGTAGCATAAATCATCGCAAGTTGCATAGTCATTCCATCTACAGTATAGTGTAGAATAAGGGCCGCTACATATGTAGACGACAATAGACATACCAATGCAATGGCAAGAGCCTTGGCAATTGACCAATACTTATCTTTCTCCAACTTGAGTTCTAATGCCGCCTCCAAAACGATCATGATTACTCCCACTGTCCCTAATAGCTTGAGTACTGGTAGTAATAACTGCTCCAGATTTTTGCCTTCGCCAAGTATATTGGACTCTTTAACTCCAAATTGAATCAATAGCCCCAATACAATTAACATTAATACAGAAGGTACATTAGTCTTCTTTGCAATCTCTCCAAAAAAGAAAGAGAGAATCAAAATAGACGATGCTGCTATTATTGCATTATATGTTGAAAAAACTTCCATGATCTATTTATTTAATTTAATGGTTTACCACTATATCGCTGTATTGCCATCCGCGCAGTAAAGATACGATATCATCTAAATGTGATTTATCTCTTAATACTACTCTTAATGTAATTTTATCTTTATGTATTCCTGATACCCCTATTTCTGGAATTGAACTCCAATCAATATATGGTGTATTGGCTAATTGATCCAATAATCGTGTTTCTGGATCTTTATTACCCTTTATTTCATTTACGAAAATTATAGTATAGAGGCGACTTATTTCATCTCCTCCACTTATAGTATATCCCTTATCCAATAGCGACTGATAGGACAACATATGAATCCCCTTTTGTGTTTGAACTTCTGTTCCTAGTTTTCCAAATTTGATCACTTTTCCATTTACATCTCCACTATGAATATATACGCCTTGCTTGATCCTTTTGTTGATCATAACTACGGATCGGCTGATATAATTGCACCAATGTCTATGACTAATAATTAACAATATCACAACTATAGGCAATATCATACTAGGCTTTACACCTATTAAAGTTGACAGTAATAAAAGTAGAACTAAAGGGTCATATATCAATAAGAAATTTTCAAAGACGTTATTGATAATTATTGCATTGGTCTCAGAGAGTATTGTACTCCAAGTCAGGCCCTTTAAGATACGAACTCCTTGATTTACAAGCACGACAATGATTGCATAAATCAAAAACTGCGAAAGTGTTGTGTATGGTGTTAATCCTATCATCTGTGATTAAATGTTAGGTAATTTTTTCTTTCTAATAATTGGCCTACTTCGTTGACTACCTTCGAATTGATTTGAATTAGATTATCCACATTACGCGTTACTAATCCTACGTTAATCATTCTCTGCAATAATGTACTATATTTTTCTTTAAAGGCCTCTCCGAAAAATTTATGTAAATAAAATTCATTTGTCTTTCTTGCCGTTATAATTGTCTCCAACAATAAGAGTGTATCCTTATGGTCAATATCTGGAATACTCTGAAATAAAACATTTGTCATTATCACAGAATTGACATCATGGTATTTCGTATCGGCGGCCCACTTCGACAGAGCATCACCTACATTTCCATCTACATTATGATGTAACCTTTTAGTAATTTTATTGAATTCGTCTTCTGTAATTTTCCGCTCTTCTGGATTGAGTAGTTCTTTATATGTTGCTCCTTGACGGATACTAATTATCTGTCTTATTTCTTCTAGCGACATCCGATCGAGATTGATATCTGCCTGGAAAACACTATTAATTCCATATACGCTATTCATCTTATGCTGCAACCAGTTACTCATAGTCACAACAAAAAATATCTTGCTAGAGTATTTGTCAATGATCCTAGTAAGTTCTCTAATATTACTTGATAGTGTCACTTCCTTATCATACCAAAGTTCAATATCATCTATAAATATAGCGGGCTTGGTATCATGGTGATGCTTTGTTATATTCCCCAATGTTTCTTTTAGGTTATATGTCGAAGTAAATGTTCGTCCGTTGATCTCATACTCCATATTAGGTTTGAGTTGTATCGTCTTTCCATTTAAGACTTTGATATTCGCATACTCTGCAAATAATGATTTGCCCGAAAATCTCTGTCCCGTAATAAGTATGGATCCTCGATATCCTTGACGCCAATTATCATAGACGCTTTTAAAATGATCCAGCTCTTCTTGCCTACCTATGACAAATGATTCACCTATATAACCCTTAACCAAAAATATATTAATATACTGTCTATTATCCTCAGCAAATTGGCGACTATCCACATATCTCACTAACTTCTCAGAAGGACTTAGGGTTCTTTCTTTCTCAGCTTTTTTGCGCAAATTGGTATAGAACGAAAATGATTTTTTAAGCCATTTAGTAACTTTGTGTCTTAGCTTAGTTTGATCGAGATCTATATTACCTAATGAAGATTGTACAGATAGTGGTAAGAAAAGTCGCTCATTGTTAAATAGCTGAGATATATTAAATTGGTATTCAAGTTTATCTGAGGCTGAGTCTATAAGTTTTTTGTGCTTCGCTGCTATATTATGATATTCATTTTCAAACTTTTCAATAGCTTGTCTAAATAGTGTTCCTTTATTCTCAGCAGAATCATTCTTGAGTAAAGTCAGATAATTTTGGATATTAACCAATATCATTTTCAACTTATTTTTAAGCTGATCTTCTACTTCTTCTACTTCGTAGAATAATAGATAAATCTCTGACTCTAGCCATTGCTGGGTAGTTTTCTTGAGAGAGAGTTTCTTGACATTGAGTTTACCGTTATCACCATCTATTGCTACCTCTAAGGTATCTGCCATATCTTCTAAGATTTTCTCAATCTGTTCCAGATGATGTACATCTACGAATAGCTCGTTAAGTCTCTTGTGGACACTCTCTATCTTCTGTAATTTCTGTATGATATTAGGTTTGCCTTCATCATTACTAATGTCCTTGATCGTATTAAGAGCCTCTATAGCAGAATATGATATCTCCTTCATATTAGACATACGCTTGTCAACATAGCTCTTAAGACTACGTTTTATCGTTTTGTACGACCCATTACTTCTATCTAATTGATTGCCTAATTTGGATATACTTCGGCATTGTTCAGCTATAGCTTTAAACTGTATACTATACTCCGTCCAAGGGTTAATTTGTTTTTCCCAGTTTAGTACTTGACGTTTGACTTTCTTTGGATCACTACCTAGATTAGCTATCATAGTAGGATACACTTTTTGTAAAGAATATATGCTTTCTTGGAGTACAGATTTTGACTGATCCAACATTTTCTTGACAGTTATATGCTCTACTGAGCCATCTAGCTGATAATAAAATGCCTTAGTGCCCTCCAATAAAATATCTCTCCAAAGTATCATGAAATTCTTAGCCTCTTCCATCCAATAATACAGAATGATAAACTTATCAGCATCTATGGGTTGAAGGTCTTTCTTATTAGTGACTACAATATCATACTGTGCCCCTACATTCGCAATCTGATTAATTAATGCAGGCGTCTCTACAGACATCTCCTTGAGATACTCAGACAGTGTGTCTCCATCGTACACCTTATCCACTGATGATTGTAGTGTATTGAAGAATCCGTTAAGTATATCCTGAGTATCTAACATGTGATGGAAAGGTAACGATAATCTGAGTATTGGAGTCGTTTAAAAACGTATTGTTAATTAATTTTTAAATCATTTTTGACACAATGTCTTAAATAACTTCATTGATAATTACATTATTATTATGATTTCTAAAAGATTTTGGCACAAAGTCGTTGAGTAATACACAGGAACTCCTAGAGTTCTACATTTTGCAACTTTACACTTACCAAAAATAATTTTAACAATACAATGGGAAAACTGTAGATATTCTTCAAACTGTTATTTCCCCATCCTCATGAATCCTCCGAGCAGCATATTGCCTTTCGATCTAAGAATAGTCTCGAGCATCGAATCTGCTTTAGTTGAGAAGTGTTTGAGGTCTCTGATCATTTTACAAAATTCATCCGAGGCTTCGCATTTGCCTTCTACAGTAGATACGCTTTGAAGCATTTTGATCATCGGATCTAACTCCTTCTGCTTTCGCTTGAGTAAAATGTGTGTGAATACTTGCCAAACATCTTTTTCTCCTATAAAATAATCCTTACGATCACCGACTATATTGTGCTTGTAGACAATACCCCAATCCTGTAGAGCCCTTATTGTTGTATTGGCGTTTCCTCTAGATATTTTGAGGTGTTTCATGATATCCTCACAACTCAATGGACTATGAGCAACAAGCAAAAGAGCATGGACTTGACCCATCGTCTTATTTACTCCCCACTCTAAGGCTAATTTGCCCCAGGCAAGTATAAATTTTTCTTTTCCTTCGTCGAGTTGCATGGAAATTATATAACATGTTAGAATTTACATTATAGTAAGTTAATAGAAATCAAGTGCGATTTGTTCAATAACACATTCAATTTTCTTAGACTTATAAATACAAACATAAAGTAGATAGTAACTAAAGCCTATACAAAAGGAAGTTTAACAATTTCTGCTTTCATCAGCTTCTTACCTGCCTGGAAGTGAATTTTACTCCCACTCTTATGGTGGCCTAATTTGACATATCCCATTCCTATAGGACAATCTAGGCATGGAGACTGTGTTCCAGATGTCACTTCTCCAATTTCTGTCTCTCCATCCTCAGAGAAAATCTTATATCCTTGTCTAGGTACTCTTCTGTCAGATACTTTGAAAGCAACAAGTCTCTTCTCTACACCAGCTTCCTTTTGCTGGATAAACAGTTGCTTACTGTTGAAATCAAAATCTTGCTTAAGCTTAGTAATCCAGCCCAGTCCTGCTTCTATTGGTGAGGTTTCATCATTGATATCATTACCGTATAGACAGAAGCCTTTCTCTAGTCTGAGCGTATCTCTAGCCCCTAAACCCGCTGGTTGTAGTCCATAAGGCTCTCCTATCGCTAATATAGCATCCCAAAGTGTCCTGAGGTACTGATTGTCTACGTAAAGTTCAAATCCTCCACTACCAGTATATCCAGTAGCTGATATTATTACATTCTCTATTCCTGCTACAGACCCTTTAGTGAAGTGATAATACTCTATTTCGCCGAGATTAGATTTCGTAAGATTTTGTAGTAATTCCGTTGCCTTAGGGCCTTGTATAGCAAGCAATCCTGCACTATCAGAGATATTCTTCATCTTACAATCGAAGCTATTATTCTGCTCTATCCAACTCCAGTCCTTATCTATATTAGATGCATTCACTACTAGCATAAAGGCCTTCTCTCCATCTGCACATTTATCTTCATCTAGCCTATATACGAGCAGATCATCTACGATACCACCCACAAGATTAGGCATGCAACTATACTGGGCTTGTCCAATCTCTAGCTTACTAGCGTCATTACTCGTTACCTTCTGGACTAGTTCTAGCGCCTCTTTTCCTTTTACTAAAAATTCACCCATGTGCGACACATCAAATATCCCACAATGCTCACGTACCGCTATATGTTCTTCTTTGATTCCAGAATAACTTATCGGCATGTTATAGCCTGCAAATTCTGACATTTTGGCGCCAAGATCAATATGTGCGGGAGTAAGGGATGTGGTCTTCATTATAGTATTAATAAAAAAGTGAATATTTGATGAACCAAGTATAAACAAATGTAATAGGTATAGGCCGAAATACGGATTGAATACACTAAAACTTCTCAGTAAAGAACCAATTAGCCGTATCGTTAACCTTCTTGGTGTCATTGCTCTACCCCCTATTGACAGTTTCCTTTACTTCATGATTTGCTCCATTCTATAAATTTATGTTATCGCTAACACTCTTGATATCATTGCTCAATTCTCATAATTGACTGTATGTTCCCAATCAGCAACATTTTGATTATTAGTTATATCTTGTCCTTATATTATAAATACGCTTGAAATAAAAACTCTCCTGTAATATGAAATTATTAGTTATTCTAATTTTAACAGTTACTTCTATATCTCATATTTTTAGACAAAAATCCGCTGATAATTTACTTAAAAAATCTATTCAATATCACGACTCTAATGGAACACTTATGCATCATGATGTTACACTCCATCTTAATGAAAAAACACCAAATGGCACAGACAGAAAGTTTACTATAGCATTCAACATCTCAAAAGAATCTTATACTAATACGAAAATAAACAAAGAAGATAAATTCTTAGGCGAAGATATATTGGATAAATTGATTATCAAATAATATTCTATGATAGCTATTGTATTGGGCTCTGGAATGAATAGTCTTATAGATTTTGTTACTTTAAACAAATCCATTACCTATGACAGTTTTATTGATTTCGAAATTACAACATTAGAGGGTCATGATCACATAATTTACGAAGCAAAAATAAATGGTACTCCACTAATAATACTTTCAGGGAAGTTGCATTTATATGAAGGATATAGCTACGAACAAAGTGTTGCTCCGTTGAAGTATGTCTCTGAAAAATATCAAATAACAAATTGGATAATTACCTCTGCAAGTGGAGCACTCTCATCAAAAGCAAAAGTCGGAGTCTGGCAAAGCATATCTAGTACAATCACATTAGAAAACATCCCTAGATTGTCATCCTTCACCAAATGTATTTCTCACAAAGAAACTGAAGGACTAATCTATGCATATCAGAGAGGACCAGCTCTAGGTACTGTATCAGAGTACAAAATGCTACTTCAATTTGGAGCTGACCTAGTGGGAATGTCTATGTTACCTGAATCAACATATTTAAATTCTATTGGTGTAAAACCACTACTCTATTCTCTGCCTGTATGCAATTATTATCCTATTGACTATAATATATTCGAGCCCAGTCACGAGCAAGTTATAGATGAAACTAAACAAGCAATACCAAAACTAGTGACTATCTTAGACTCTCTAACAACTACATTTTGACCGAACTAGAAATCATAGCTACCATTACAGGTATAATCTCAGTTGCTCTTCAAGCTAAGGAGAAAGTAATCGCTTGGCCGTTTGCCATTGTGAGCGTATCTATTCTAGCTTATATATTTCTTTCCGAGAAGCTATACTCAGATTTAGGACTCCATGTTATATACATCATACTAAATATCTACGGATGGATACTTTGGTCGCAAAAGAAAGATACAGAATCAGTCACTCCCACAAAACTATTGTCACAAAATGGAATGTTCTATTCATTCACCACTACAATAATAGGATGCGGTTTGATTGGCTACATAATGTCAACGTATACAGACGCTGACTTACCTTTTTTTGATTCATTCACTACAAGTGGAAGTCTCGTTGCACAATATTTATTAGCAAAAAAATATTTACAAAATTGGTGGCTATGGATCATAGTAGATTTGGTCGCTATACCACTATACATTTACAAAAGCCTATATATAATTGCAGGATTATTTACTGTGTACCTAATAATTTGTGTTTGGGGATATATTAGTTGGTCAAAAGCTATGAAACCGAAACATGTAACGTAAATCCTTCAAAAAACTAAAACCAAACAGTTTATAATCTATTACATAATTATGAAATATTATTATGAACAGTACCGTTAGCCATAACTCCTACAAAAAAGAAAAAATATGAGATTTCACACACGTAAATGGGTAAAACCTGAGGACCTAAATCCCAATAATACTTTATTCGGTGGACGTCTGCTACAATGGATAGACGAAGAAGCAGCGCTCTATGCTATGATACAATTAGACAATCGTAAGATCGTCACTAAATACATGTCAGAGATAGATTTTATCAGTGCACCCAAGCAAGGAGATATTGTTGAAATTGGAATCATAGCTACTAAATTTGGTCGTACCTCTCTTACTCTCAAATGTGAAGTAAGAGATAAAATAAATCGTACACGGATACTTACTATTGAGAATATAATATTTGTCAACCTCAACGAAAATGAAGATCCCACTCCACATGGAAAAACAGAAATTAGTTTTCCTAAAGATAGATTTGGTGAAGATTGAGAAAATTAATTATTAATTTGTATCTAATTCCATTCCTTGTAATATTCCTTTTTCCAGCGCCGGCACTCCGCGCTTCATCCAACTTGGCATAGAAGTATCCATTAAATAATGATCAAAAAACTGTTCCATTCGAATATTGAAATCTAATCTATTTTGCCATTTAACCGGCCAGTGTGGTTCTCCATTATAGTTGAGCATCCAAGCAGGTTTACCTAATCTTCGAAGACCTACGAAATATTCTATTCCTTGATACCAAGGAACCGCTCCATCTTCATCGTTGTGTAATATCAATACGGGAGTATTCACTTTATCTAGATTAAATACTGGTGAGTTTTCGATATATAATTCAGGGTTTTCCCATAGTGTAGCACCGAGTCTACTTTGTGTTTTTTCATATTGAAATTGACGACTCATACCACTACCCCAACGAATGCCACCGTATGCAGAAATCATATTTACTACCGGCGCTCCAGATTCTGCACATTTAAACATATCCGTCTTTGTGAGTAAGTGAGCTACTTGATATCCACCCCAGCTATGGCCCTGCACACCTATTCGATCTTTGTCTACGAATTCTTTATCAATAAGTGACTTTACTCCGGAAAGAACGGCCACCTCACAACTTTTGCCTGGATATCCATTTTTATAATAGACGTCGGGATTAAACAGTATATAGCCTTTGCTCGAATAGTACGCATAATTGATAGTAGACCTATGTGCATAAGGAGCTCTGTGCCGATGTAAATTTTGAGAATTACGTTCATAAAAATTCACCAACAAAGGGTACTTTTTCTTTGGATCAAATCCATCAGGTAATACCAATAGTCCTTTTCGCAACATATTTTCATCATCTTTCCACTCGTGCATATGGATAGACCCCCAACTATATTCAGATTGTTGAGGATTAGCATTTGATATTATATTTTGTCTTTGAAATAGTGTATCACTATGAATCAAATCTGGGAAAATATCATAGTTTTCTTTAGTCCAAATAATATCGTTACTACTTTTTGCCTTCAAGGGCGATCTATCGATTCTGTATGGTCCTAAAAACAATTGTGTAAGCTCTCCAGAATCTACATTTAAGTGAGCATATCCCTCATCCTTTGTCTTATGGTTGATCCACCTGACTAGCCACTGTTCGGCTGAAAGATAATCACGCTCTTTGTCAAGAATAACTATTCTATATTCTATTTGATCTTTTCGACCATTTGTTATTTTTCTGATTTTTTTACTTTCATTGGGGCGTGCTAACCAAATATCATATCTATCATAGATTACTAACTCTTCTTCGTCAGCTGTCCATCCACCATATCCATATGACCTTGGATCCATTGGTCTGTCATTCTCCTCATCATAAAAGATTCCTAACTCAATATCTGTGAGAGAAAAACTATCTTCATTTTCTAAGTCATAGCTATAATGTCGACCATCTTCTCTATTAAACCAGTATAAATAATTTCCAGATGGAGACATTCTAGGGTTTCTTGGAGATCGAGATATGATACGCTTTGATTCGCCAGTTGTCATATCAATTCTGTATATGTCCTTGTATGAGTAGCCTAGCCAACTTATAGTTTTTTGATACTTCGTATCATCAACTCCAATCGCATACTTAGCATTATCTCTAGTACTTACGTCTTTTATTTCAGCCGTTGCAAGTTGAACGAATCTTTTATTTGAAAAGTCATAATAACACAAATAAGTTTTTTCTCTATCTCTTTTCTCCCTAATTTTTTGCTGAGTATGTAGAATTCCATCAGTATGAGACCATACTTCGACATTAACAATTTCATCATCTAATATCAAGCTATCTTTCAACAATACCGGCGGTGCAATCCCAAAAAATAATTTAGATGCATTTTCTGAAAAATAAGGAGTATCAAAATTACTTATCTCCCAGCCTTGAGGTAAAAAACCACTGTAGTTATCTGCAATCTTTTGAGCAGTTCCATTAGTCATCGACCATCTATATAACTCGTAAGGTCTATGTCTTACTTCGGTCGTATCACTATCTACTATGAATGCCAATTGCTCACCTTTCATGTCCAAAGTTAAATGATAAACTTCACCCTTAGTTTGTAATATTTCGAAATCGTTTCCTGACATCAAGTCAACCACATGAATACCACCCATTCGCAAGGAATCATCCCCACTCGTATGATATACTAGCCTCTTTCCTTCTTCGGCAAATTCGTAGTCTTTCACAAAATAAAATGTGTCTTCTTTTTCAGAACTAAGGTGTCGAAGTATCATTCGACTTCCATCTTCTTTCGATTCCTTTTTTTTAAACTTGCTTAGAAAAAGAGAATCCGAAGGGTGGCCACCAGGTTCTAATTGATACGCCACAAAACCTCCATACTCATCTGGTGTCTTATATGACTTAAGAGTGTTTATTACCGAAGTATTATTTGTCACAACATCAAAAATGAACAAACTATCACCTGGCAATTCTTCTTTCTTTACTTTGCGTCGTTTCTGCTCTCTGATAGTATCTACATCAGCAATTGATTTCCACATGAATATATTCCCACTATAATCTATGCTAGGCTGATCTGCCCTTGGGAAAATATAGGTATCCTTCGAACGTGTATTATATATATGTAGCTCCTTATTAGTTCTTTCACCAGAGAGCGTATATAGCACCTTACTGCCATTGGTTGCGATCTTCACATCCTTAATTCGATTCCATGATTTATAGTTATCTGGAGTAAGTTTTTTTTTGGATTGTGCAGATAAAGACAGTGATATAAGTAATATCGCCCAAAGCAGAGTAAGTTGATGCATTTTCATACTTTTTAAATTAATTTTTTTACAATATGGAGAAATTAATCTTATTAGACAATAAGGCAACCCACAGCTGTCAATTTTTCATCTTCAGATAGATATACTTGATGTTATGATTTTTATACATTATTTCTCCCTTTTTCCGTGGAATATAAAAGATATACAGGCCCACTTTGCCAATATTCCTTAGAGTCGACATTCCATAGATTAACACCACATAATGGAATATCTGTATCTTATCTCTGAGTAGGTGAATGACCTGTGTATATCTCCTCATGGAGGCGAAGCCATCTGGGATAGCGTATAGATGTTGGTGTCAGGCTTTCGTCCATTGCTATGTCAGTCTCCAAAAGCAGACGATAACAGATCAATATAGAAATAGAATTTTCTCCTACTAGACCAAGCTGAAAAGTAAATCCTGCAAGTACAAAAGATGTTTTTTATAATCTATGTGATAGTACCTCATCTTTTGAAAAAAGATAAGATATATGTCTTTGTCAGCTTGATTTTTATGTTTATAACTAACTAATGTGCGTAATCCACCATGCTGTTCCCAGTTAGAATTGTCCTATCCAGTCATTAACCTATACTCGCGATAGAAGTCATGATTACCTTTAATAAATATGGAATTGTATGATTTTTACAAATCGATGAGATACTCAATCACTTTATAGGATTGACTTCAACCATCTACAAGGTCTCCGAGAAACAATTGTGTATCAGCTACTGTTACATTTGACTTTTTGATGACCTATAAAAAGAGCTCTACAGGCTCCGTGAATATCACCAATTACTATAGATCCATTCATTATTGATTGTTGGCTTTAGATTTATAAAAGTAGCTTATCTTCGCATTACCAAAATTAATAATACATATGATTAACATCGCACTCATAGCACATGATGGTAAGAAGCCAGAAATGGTCTCTTTCGTAATGCGTAATAAAACATTCCTTAGCAAAACAAAGATATTCGCTACAGGAACGACAGGGTCGCATATCGAAAAAGAAGGATTTAATGTAGAGAAACTACTATCAGGACCCAGAGGAGGAGATGCTCAGATAGCGGCATTACTAGCAACTGGAAATGTTGATATCGTAATATTCTTCAGAGATCCTCTCGATAAGCATCCACATGAACCGGATGTACAGATGCTTATGAGATTATGTGATGTGCATAATATACCACTAGCTACTAATCCAGCTTCTGGCAATTATATATTAAAAGGAATAGCAGAAAGCTTGAAAGAGAAAGAAGGTTAAATGACTACAGAGGATTACAAGAAATTATCAGATTCTATCCCTAAAGATCCTGGTGTATATCGCTTCTATGACAAAGAAGAGACGATCCTCTATGTCGGTAAAGCAAAGAATCTCAAGAATCGTCTGTCATCTTACTTTGGCAACAAGAAGCATCAGGCGCACAAGACACGTACAATGGTCAAGAATGCAGATCATATAGATTATACCATAGTACAAACAGAAACCGACGCACTCCTCTTAGAGGCTACCATGATAAAAAAGTATCAACCTAGATACAATGTCATGCTCAAGGATGGTAAAACATACTCGTATATCTGTATTAAAAAAGAAAGGTTTCCCCGTGTCTCTGCAACTAGACAAGTAATAAAAGATGGCTCTACTTACTTTGGGCCATATACTTCTAAATACAACACTAATATCATATTAGATCTCATTAAAAAATTATTTCAGTTAAGAACTTGCACCCTTAACTTAAATGAGAACGCCATCGATGCGGGTAAGTATAAAGTATGTTTAGAGTACCATATCAAAAACTGTAAAGGTCCCTGTGAAAATCTAGAATCTGAAAAAGAATATAATCAAAAAATAGAACAAGTAAAAAATATCCTTAGAGGAAATTTCAAACCCGTAAAAGACTATCTACAATCAGAGATGGAACATTACGCAGAATTGATGAAATTTGAAGAGGCTCAACTGTTAAAAGACAAGTTTCAAGTTTTCGTTAATTATCAGTCCAAATCTACAGTTGTACATACATCTATCAAGGACTTGGATGCATTCTCTATTGCGAGCGATGAAAAGCATGCATATATTAATTATCTAAAAATAATTAATGGCGCTATTATCAATTCTGATACGGTAGAAATAGAAAAAAAACTTGACGAAGAAGATAGAGAAATTCTTGAATTTGCTATACCTGCTATAAGAGAAAAATTTAACAGCATAGCACCTGAGATAGCAGTACCTATCGAAATAGATTTCGTAGATCCTGAAGTGCTCATCACTATACCAAAACGTGGAGATAAAAGACACGTAATAGAGCTCTCAGAAAAAAATGTAAAGTACTTCTTATTTCAAAAAAAGAGAGAAGCACTTAATAAAATAAAAAGGCAAACTCCAGCGGAACGTATTCTTAAGACTTTACAAAGCGATCTTCAGATGGACAAGATTCCCTTCCATATTGAATGCTTTGACAATAGCAATATACAAGGAACAAATCCTGTGGCGAGTTGCGTAGTATTTAAAAATGCTAAACCCTCTAAAAGAGACTATCGAAAATTTAATATTAAAACAGTGATAGGTCCTGACGATTTTGCATCTATGGAAGAAGTCGTTGGTCGTAGGTATAGGAGGCTTGTATCCGAAGGAGAGTCACTTCCAGATCTTATTATCATAGATGGTGGTAAGGGTCAGTTGAGTAGTACCGTTAAGATATTAAAAGAACTTAAGATACTAGATAAAGTAACCGTAATTGGAATTGCCAAAAAATTAGAAGAAATATTTTTCCCAGACGATCCGATTCCATTATACATTAATAAGAAATCGGAATCACTTGTTTTGATACAGCAAGCCCGAAACGAAGCACACAGATTTGCCATTACGTTCCATAGAAATCAAAGAAGCAAAAACGCTCTAGGTACGGAATTAACTAATATAGAAGGTATAGGAATTAAGACTTCTGAAAAACTTTTGAAAAAGTATAAATCTGTTTCTAGAATAAAAGAATTAGCTGAAACAGAAATAGCTGACATAGTAGGAAATAGTGCAGCTAAGAAAATCGTTACATACTTTGAAAAACAAGCGATAAACGAGAAAGTAAATGAAAATTAAAAAGAAGAAAATGAAATACATATACATTATATCAGTAGCAATAATACTTTGTATAGTATACAGCTGCAAAACAGACTTTAAAGAAGTACATCCTGATGTCAGTGACATAACTGTAGACTTTAACATTATCAGACTTGATGAGATGGTAGCCAATATGGACACCAACAAACTAAGCTACGAGCTCGATTTACTAATGGACAAATATCCATCCGCTGCAATGCTCTACTTCGGTACACTTAATCCATTCACAGCATCAAGTAATCGTGACACTATCGCTGTTAGATTAGGAGTTTTTTTGAGAGATCCATTTTTTCAAAATCTGCAAGATACGATTGGACTTATTTTCAGCGACATGTCTGATATCAAAAAAGAATATGACCTAACATATAAGTATTTTCATCACTACTTCCCTGATGCTGACATAGCTAATATCTATACTATGAACACAGGATTTAATTATCAGCGATTTCTCTTCGCTGATGATAATGAAAAAAATGCATTGGGTGTTAGTTTAGATCTATTTCTAGGAGACGATTACCCATACAAACGTCTCGATCCACAAAACCCAAGCTTTTCAAAATATCTCACAAGATCATTCGACAAAGAGCATCTAGTAAAAAAGACGATGGAAATACTCGTTGATGAGCAAATCGGCACAGCCAATGGTGTTCGAATGATCGACCATATGATTCATAATGGAAAGAGACTATATATCCTAGATCACTTAATGCCAGAGACACATGATAGCATCATTATGGAGTATACTACCAAACAGATGCAATGGGCCAGTAATAACGAACTCTCAATGTGGGGATTTTTCTTTGACCAAGAGCTGTTCTATGAGACCAACATGATGTCTATCAATAAATACCTTAGTCCAAGTCCAAACTCTCCTGGAATGCCCACAGAAGCTCCAGGACGCACAGCAAACTATATCGGCTGGCAGATAATAAAGAAATTTATGCAAAAAAAACCAAAGCTTACGATGCAAGATCTTATCGCACATAATGACGCTCAAAAATTACTGGAAGAAAGTAAGTATAAGCCGAGGTAAGCGTAATTTTTTTATAGAAAAAGCGATGATTGCCCAGTCATGCATTGTTTCATAGATACGCCTTGACTTGGCTATGATAAATCAAATCTTTTAAGTTTAGATCAAAGTGTTTAATTGGTAAATACTTATTTGAGTGTAATATGGCTTGATAAGAAAATACGTCACCCACTTTTGAAGAGCACGTTCAAACATATAAGGTATATTTCAAATAAATTGAAATTGACACCATAGTTATACTGCTATAATATTGGCTGAACACCTAATTGTCTGGCTACTTGAGTAGTAGGCGAATGAAATATCAGAAACATTATTCGAGAGAAACACAAAAAAAGATTACTGGTTTTACTCAATATTCGTAATTTAATCTAATTAAGTATGTGGTCTGCCACCAACAGAAACTCTGGTATCTTTACTACATATTCTTTATTCGAATCTAGATTAAGTATCGTATAGTTACCATGCATCTTGCCTATCTCTGTATGTAAAACACTCCAAGACATGTAAGTGTGATTACCACCTGGCCTGATGATGGGTTGTACTCCTATGACTCCCGAACCTTCTACTTCACGAATAGTCTGATCAGAATCGTGAATAAACCAATGCCTTCTTAGTAACTGAACTGCATGCTCGTTATCGTTGATTACGTTTACCTGATAACTGTGTACGTACTTTTTGAGCAAGGGTTTAGAATGTTCTGCTTCATATCTTGAAGCTATTTCTATTGTTATTCCATTAGTAGTCTGCCAGATCATGCTCCTGTCCCAAAAAAATTAAAAACTATTCTTCCTCTTCTGATACATTGAGAAAAGATTCGATCATTATTTCTGCTTCCTTACAAGCTACCGTAAGTAAATCATTGACTAGTACTTCGTCAAAAGATGACTCGTACGAAAGTTCTTTTTTCATTCTTGAGATTCTCTTACTAAGACTGCTTTGAGTTTCAGACTTTCTATTCTTTAGTCTTTCCACTAATATGCTGAACGATGGCGGCTTGATAAATACTGCCAGACATTCGTCACCATAAATACTTTTAATGTTAGTAGCACCTTTAACCTCAATGTCAAAAATAATGTGCTTCCCTAAAGACCAGATCCGTTTTATCTCTGATTTTAGCGTACCATAAAATTGATCTTTATATACTTCCTCGTACTCAGCAAATGCACCATCAGATATTTTTTGACGAAACTTCTCTAATGACAAAAAATAATAATCTTTCCCATCCACTTCATGATCACGCTTATCTCTAGTCGTAGCTGACGTAGAAAATCCTAATTGATTTTTATATCTTTTAGTTAAGTGTCGCACAATCGTAGTCTTCCCAGCCCCACTCGGTGCAGTAAATATTACCATCTTTCCCTTAAATCCTCTAGCGCCCATATAAAGACCATTTCTACTTCAAAATGTCAATAATCTAAAAACTATATTAAACTATATTTAATACTTGCTCCTTAATTTTTTCCAATGCTTCTTTCATCGTCACTACCACCTGCTGCATTTCTGAATGCTGTGCTTTAGCACCTAACGTATTGATCTCACGACCCATCTCTTGAGCTATAAAAGACAACTTCTTTCCTTTTTCTGGCTTGCTATTGTTAATTACATCTTCGAAGTACACACAATGTTGAGAAAGTCTTACCTTTTCTTCATTGATATCTAGCTTTTCTAGATAATAAATCATCTCCTGCTCAAATCTATTTTGATCCACAGAGTCACTTTGTTTAAACTCATTAAGATTCTTATTCAATCTTTCTTTAAGTCTTTCAATTCTCTCTTCTTCAAACGGAGCTATCTTAGGTAATGCCTCCGCTATAATGTTTCTACTATCCATCAAATCCTTATACATCGCCTCCCCTTCATCCGCACGGAATACATTAAGAGATATTATAGCTTTCTCCATTATAGACTCAACTACCTTCCACTCTTCGTCAGATATCTCCTCATCTCTACTCGATACCACATTAGGTATACGAAGTATTGCCGTAGCTATATCACCTGTAGGTGCATCCAATGACTGATGAATCTCAAGAAGTTCAATGAAGTACTTTTTATACAAAGCTGCATTAATCCCATATTCATCGTCTCCAGAATCTGACACTATAGAAAGGTTAGCCTCTATTTTGCCTCTAATAGCCCCTTTGAGCAAAGTGCGTCTCACGACCATCTCCTTGTCTTTGTAATAAGATGGGACTTTAAGGCGTATATCTGTCGCTTTACCGTTTAGTGATTTGAGTTCTAGGGAAAATTTCTGATTTCCAACTACCTCTTGAGCTTGTCCAAACCCTGTCATTGATAACACCATAAGATTAGATATAATAATTTGTGCAAATATACCTTTTAGCGCTAAAAAATCAGCCTATCATTCGATTCTTCGATTTTCAAAAAATTGAAGAAAATAATTTACTAAGACTATAAGTCTAATGCTTACTCTTTCAATGCAAGTGATACCAACGCTTTACAGCCCTAAATATGTGGACATTTATTATTAATCATTTGTAAATGAATAAGTTAAATGAATAAAATATGCCTTTAGAAGGAAAAAAAAAAGGCAAAAGCTTTCTTAGTCCTAATATTTTGCGAAATTTGCCTCACTTTGAGGTAAACAAATTCATAATTAATTAATAATCAAACAGTAAGGGCGATGAGAAAGGCTGATTTAGTAGCAACAATATCTGAGAAAACAGGAGTTCCTAAGGTAGATGTGCTAGTGACGTTAGAGATGTTTTTTAAAGAAGTGAAAAGTTCGCTTTCTACTGGTGAGAATGTATATGTTAGAGGATTTGGGTCGTTTGTGATCAAAAAAAGAGCAAAAAAAATAGGTAGGCATATCAAAAAGAATGAGGCTATCGAAATACCAGAACATTACATTCCTTCCTTTAAGCCTGCTAAAATATTTGTAGAAGAGGTGAAGCTAAATGTAACCAGTCTTCCAGACGAAGAGAAAATAGATTAACTACTTATGGCGCTTAACAAGACTCAGTTTAGTTCTATCGTCATTGCAACATTAGCATTTTCTATACTCTATTTTGGATGTGATACTAAAAGTGACAATCTCAAGAAAGCGAACCAAGCAAGGTCTCTCAATATGGAGGCTACAAGTATTCAGAATATATTATTAGATGTTAAAAAGACTCTTACAAAAGAGGAAAAATCTATAGTAGAAGCTTTAAACGTAGAGCTCAAAAAAGCAAATTCGGATGAAACCAAAGTAGATCTAAGCAAGAGACTGTCAAGAACATGGTACGAAATAGGACAACCAATTATAGCTGGATACTACGCAGAAGAAATCGCTAAGATTGAAGAGACTGAAAATAGCTGGAGTATAGCAGGAACAAGCTACCTACTGGGTGTTAAATCCACACAAGAGAAGAAATTTAGAGACTATGCCACTTCCCATGCCATAACAGCATTCGAGGCAGCGATGTCGATCAATCCTGAAAATATAGACCATAAAATCAATAAAGCACTATGCTTCGTGGAGAATCCAGTAAAAAGTCCAATGGAAGGGATAATGATGCTTCGCAAACTGAACGAAGACAATCCAAAGAGCGTTAAAGTTATAAATCAGTTAGCAAAGCTAGCGATTAGAACCAATCAAATAGATAGGGCAATCGAAAGACTACTGATAGCAGTCGGGATCGATTCTGAAAATAATACTTCTAACTGTCTGCTCGCACAAGCTTACAAAGCTAATAATGATGCGACTAATGCGCAGAAGTATGCAGCAAAATGCAATTAATTAGTAACACAATAAAGTATAAATTATGCCTTGCGGTAAAAAAAGAAAAAGACATAAGATCGCTACGCACAAGCGTAAGAAGAGACTTAGAAAAAACAGACACAAGAAGAAAGGTAAGTAATTACTATACACCACTTCTAGTGAATCAACAGAACGCTGAATATGACTTTCATTAGTCTATTCAGCTTTCTCTGTTTAAAGACAGGTCTTTTTAAAGTTCTGTTTAATATCTCATATCATATATAAAAGTGATTTGTGAGATACATTAATATTAGTTGTAGTTTTACTATACAGTGAAAGTTGGTAGTAGATTTCTCAACTAATTAGACGTTGAGCTATATAACTGATAAGATACAGCAAAGATTGGTAGACTTTTTGGAGTACCTTTGTCGTCATATAAGCTATTATGCTATCATAAATTGAAAGACTTTATGTCTATTAAATAAGATATTGATTATGATTGATCTGTTTATTTGATAATCACGGACGTTTGTTATTTAAAGTCTATTCAAACAGGCTTTTAATTATTTGACAACGATGTACCTTACTTTTAACGTTGCTGACCTTTGACTTTTATTGTTGTTTAAAACGGTTTAGGCTGATCAACAACATTTTATACAGGGTGACTAAATTATACCAATCATCCTGACAAAACCTTTTTATAGCTCATAAGAGCGCACGGCTGGAGTTTGATATGACTTGCTCTACTACCCCAGTTGAAAATCATTTTTTAATAAACATAGTCTACTAAGACATATGACAACACACTAGATAATCGTAGAGAAAGTTAAGTAAAATATTTTTAAGAAAGAAAATATCTGTGCCACTCAAATTAGAAACACGAAAGTCCAAAAGACGCAACGCACAAATACTTCATCCCCAAAGGAAAAACCGAATAACTCTCTACAAGCTGATCAACCATTAACAAGACATATTTTCCCAAGATATCTCCTCTTTTTTCAGCATTATTTCTAGCTATCGTTTAATAGTCTAAATGATTATGTGAAGCTGCACTATAATTAAACATAGTGGGCAAAAACATATATGTAGTGTCTAAAGAATTAATTATTAGCACCTCTCCAACAGAGGTAGAAATAGCATTAATAGAGAATGCTAAATTGATAGAAATCCATACCGAAAAGACAAAGGATACATTTGCAGTAGGTGACATATTTCTAGGTAGTATCCGTAAGATGATGCCTGGCCTCAATGCTGCTTTTGTAGATATTGGTCATCGTAAAGATGCATTTCTTCACTACACAGACCTTGGACCTCAAATCAAATCGTTAGCTAAGTACACCAAGACCGTACAGAACGGCAAAATTAATACTCAACGTCTGGATAATTTTCAAAATGAATCCGATAATCCTAAGGGCGGAAAGATCGACAACGTATTCACTAAGCATGAGCATGTACTTGTACAGATCCTCAAAGAGCCTATCTCTACAAAGGGACCTAGGCTGAGCTGTGAGATTACAGTTCCAGGAAGATTTATCGTATTGACTCCATTCACAGAAATAATCGCTATATCGAAGAAGATAACTGACCCTGAAGAGCGCAAGAGACTTAAGCTACTCATAGGAAGTATCAAACCTAAAAACTTTGGTGTAATCGTACGTACAGCTGCACAAGGAAAACAAGTAGCTGACCTTCACTCAGAGATCAGCGAACTCAATGAAAAGTGGAAGGAGATATACCAACAGCTACGAAACACTAAGAAGCCTAAGAAATTACTAAGTGAGTTAGGTAAGACAACGACCATCATCAGAGATATACTTACTGACGACTTTACGTCTATAATCACTGATGACAAAGATGTTTACAATGACCTCAAAGGTTATCTTAAATCTATCGACGCCGATAAAGTCAAGATTCTGAAACACTTTACTGGAGCTAGATCTATATTTGATGAGTTTGGTGTAACCAAGCAAATCAAAGCTAGTTTCGGCAAGAATAGTACCATGTCTAGTGGTGCATATATTGTATTAGAAAGCACTGAGGCGATGCACGTTATCGATGTCAATAGTGGACCTAAGATGGTGAAGCGCAGTCAAGAAGATGCAGCTATGGCTGTCAATATGGAATCTGCAGAAGAAATCGCTCGGCAATTGAGGTTGCGTGATATAGGAGGGTTGATCATTATTGACTTCATAGATGTACGTAAGTCAGAACATAAGACTAGATTGTTTCAAGCCATGAAAAAATACATGGAAGGAGATAGAGCACAGCATACAATATTACCCCTCAGTAAGTTTGGTCTGATGCAGATAACACGTCAGAGAGTAAGACCTGAAGTCAAAATAGATACAAGCGAACAATGTCCTGTTTGTATAGGAACTGGCAAGAGTACACCGTCTCTACTAGTGACTGACTCTATAGAACGTGACATAAACTTCATACTAGATACTAGACCGACTAGTAAGATCAAGCTAGAGACACACCCATTCGTATATGCATACATTAAACAAGGTCTTCCTAGTCTACGTATGAGATGGTGGATGGAATACAAAAAATGGATCACTGTCGCCCAAAATAACAACTACGACTTATTTCAATACAAGTTTTACGATGAAGCTAATGACGAAATCCGAATGGAAGGGTAAAGTGTGACTAATTATCGAATAGAGAAAAACACGCGGATTACTCGGTCAGGCAGTATTTCAAAGAAACGCGTTGACTTTTCGGTGATAAATATTTTCATAATCCTAGTTCAAGGATATTAAGTAACTAAGAAAGGTTCAAAGCAAAACATATTAGTTTTCGTCGAAAAAGAAGCAAATAAATAGCTCTTGTTACTTTATAACTAAGTATTTCGGTAGCGGCTGAAGTGGACTGAGACTTAATTTTTGCTCTAAAAAACTAATGCGGAATTTGACAAATATATTTCTTGTTTAAGATTAACACTTGAAATTGAACTTCTTATGATTACTACACTCAAACAACACCAACGCATCCTTATTGCCGCACTACATTGGGGCTTTGGTCATGCTACGAGATGCATACCTATCATTGATCATTTAATTTCATTAGAAAAAGATGTGGCCATTGCCGGAGACAATACTTCTTTTGCAATGCTGAAACGTAGATATCCAAACTTAACTTCCTTTGAGTTACCTTCTTATAAGGTCAGGTATGGTTATAGTTTGACACTTAGCATGTTTCTTCAGGGACCAAGGCTTATTGCTACTTATCGCAAAGAATTAAAAGAGGTAGATCGTATCGTCAAAGAATGGCAACCTGATGTGATTATATCAGATAATAGATTTGGGGTAAGACATAAAGACACGCACAATATCTATCTCACTCATCAGCTCAACATTCAACATAGAAAGAAAAGTATAGCACTTTTCGCTAATCTTTTACATCGTAGATTTATCCACCGATTCGATGAATGTTGGATTCCTGATAACAAAGAAAGAGATCTAAGTGGAAAACTAAGCGACAGCAGTGAAATCCATATTCCATGCAAATGCATTGGCGCTCTCTCCCGTATTAAGTTATCCCTTGAAAATCCCACTATAGAACTACTCGTATTACTCTCAGGACCAGAACCATCAAGGACTCAATTCGAAAAATCAATAATTTCTAATGAATCTCTATCAGAAAGAATCGTTTGTATTGTACGCGGTACAGACAGCAAGAGACTGAAGAACTATCCTGCAAATTTTACTATTCACAACATTGTTGATCAAGAAGAACTCACCTCTTTTATCAACACCTCTGCTGCTATCCTTTGTAGATCCGGCTATAGCACTATCATGGATTTACAAGACTATGATAGACCGAAATATTATATACCTACTAAAGGCCAAACTGAGCAAGAATACTTAGCTGAATATCATGATGGAAAAAAGGGTGTGAAAGTGTTGAAAGATGGGCAAAATATTTAGTTCTCATATTTTATTCACTTTTCGATATAAAAAGTACAATTTTTTTCGCTCCTACTCTTTACTAATAATTTTGGGAGCCTATATAGTTACAATACTTGTTTTTCTTTTTTGGCCAATTGTAACTTTATATTCTATTTTGACTATTAAATCAAAATATCCCCAGTCATCTCTTCTGGAATATCTACTCCCATTATAGATAGAATTGTAGGCGCTATATCTCCAAGTTTACCATTTTTTACCTTAACATCAGTTCTATCAGTAACTACTATAATCGGAACCATTGATAGTGTGTGTGCTGTATGTGGAGATCCATCAGGATAGCTCATGATATCAGCATTGCCGTGGTCAGCAATAATGATCATCTCGTATCCAACTGCAGTAGCTGCAGTAAGTAATTTTCCTAGACAAGTATCAACTGCTTCAGCAGCAGCTTTCGCCGCTGACATAATACCTGTATGACCAACCATATCCGTATTCGCAAAGTTGAGACAAATGAAGTCTGGATGCGTTTCCTGAATATATCCTATTGCTGCCTCTGTCACTTCCTTTGCTGACATCACTGGCTGCAAATCATAAGTTTTCACCTTCGGAGATGGAATCACTATTCTGCCCTCACCTGAATAGGGCTGTTCTTCTCCTCCGTTGAAAAAGAAAGTAACGTGTGGATATTTCTCTGTCTCTGCGATACGCAACTGTGTCTTACCTGCTTGAGCAAGAACTTCTCCAATAGTTTGCTTTAGATTTTCTTTAGTGAAGACGACATGTACGTCCTTAAATGTACTATTGTAACTAGTCATAGATACAAAGTGAATTTGCAGCTTATGCATACCATAATTAGGCATATCGTCTTGTGTTAGCGCTCTTGTAAGCTCTCTTGGACGATCTGTACGGAAGTTGATAAAGAAAACAGCGTCTTGTTCTTCTATCATTTCCGGTTTACCAACTACTATTGGTTCAATAAATTCATCCTTGATTCCTAAGTCGTAGCTAGCTTGTATACCACTCATCGCATCCGAATAGTGGTCGCCAACCCCTCTCACAATTAAATTATATGTCTTACTGATACGATCCCATCTATTGTCGCGATCCATAGCATAAAATCGCCCGACAACAGTTGCTATCCTAACGTTAGTTCCGTCGATATAATCATGTAGTCGCTGTACAAATATCATCGCACTATCGGGCGGAGTATCACGACCATCAGTAAATAGGTGTAAATAAACTTCAATATCTTCAGATTTGAGTAAATCACATATTCCTAGTATGTGCTCTATACTCGAGTGTACGCCACCATCAGAAATCAATCCCATCAAATGTATTCGCTTAGTATGACTCTTTGCATGTGAGATCATTCCCTGAAATACATCATTATTATTGAGATCACCCTCTTCTATCGCTTTGTTGATCCTTGCAAGCTCTTGATATACTACACGTCCAGCTCCTAGGTTCATATGTCCCACTTCTGAGTTACCAATCTGACCCTCTGGAAGACCAACTTGCTCCCCAAATGTCACCAATTCGGCATTCGGATAATTTTCATATAAAGTATCCATCGTTGGCGTATTTGCCTGAGATATAGCGCTTACGCTTTCATCCGTTCCTTTCCCCCACCCATCTAATATAATTAACGCAACTTTCTTATCCATTACAACCATTTTTCGATTTATACAACAAATGTAATATATGACGCTTAATGTCCTGTTGACAGATGTTATTATTACCCTAAATATGAACTATATCACTAATTTAGTTTGTTTTTTGAAATATGGATGGTGTGTACTACGACGAATCAATCGTTTTAGTCAGTTATCTCTTTGATTGATTGCAGTAGAAACCATTTATTTTTAACTGCGGTACAAAATGAAAAAATATGAAAAAATTACTTTTCGCGATTTTTATAAGTATAAATACGTTGACATTTGGTCAGACAGAAGAATTCTACAAAGCTGTAGAAAAACAAGATATAAAATCAATCACAGATCTACTCCTGGACGAAGTAGAATTATGCATCAAAGATGATCAAAGAATCATATCTAAAGCTACTGCTACTAAGACCATCAAAGAATTTTTAGCCCAAACAAATCCTAAGTCTGTAGCATCCCTACATAGCGGTTCGTCAGGAGCAGGGTCAAAATATCAAGTAGGCAAAATGATAACAGGAGATGGCACCTACAGGATATTTGTCTATCTAGAAGGTAATAAAATACAGGAATTAAGGTTTGATACTTTTTAAGTGTTGGTTTTAAAATGATTAGTCAATTTTTTATTGATTTATAAAAGGATATGCCCATTGGCGTATCCTTTTTTTATTAAGAATATCACCCTTTGAAATCAACTAAAGCCTCACGTCTAGAGAAGTAGAAATAGCTAGCTTGAACGTGTAACTAAAATCTAGCACACAAGCACATTGTGCATGAGCGTTCACGGTAAAACACAGAAAGCGATTGGTTTTCTGAATGATTATAATATATGTTTCAAAAAAACCATAGGATCATTGCCTAATATTATTATTTCTTTTTTAGCAATAATATTGAATATGATAGCCTATAATCTCATTGCGATAAAAATCCCCATTGTCATTTTTAATCAAGAAAAATTAATCTCCACTACTTAGTGCAAAAAGAAACCGTCGGTTAACAAGGCAATACTTGAGGGTCGCTTATTAAATACTATAAATTTACATTGTAATTTAATATTTCTCTATATTCAACCTACCAAACCATAACGAATATGCAATCCATAACTAAGTCCAAGTTATCTTTCATGATGTTCCTAGAGTTTTTCATTTGGGGTGGATGGTTCGTTACATTAGGTACTTTTCTCTCTAATAATCTATCAGCATCTGGCGGGGAAATAGGACAAGCATTTTCAACTCAATCATGGGGTGCTATCATTGCACCTTTAATAATTGGACTTATAGCAGATCGATATTTTAATGCAGAAAAAATATTGGGTGTCCTCCACTTAATCGGAGCGGTACTGATGTATCAATTATCCAATGTAGAGTCATTCGACATGTTCTATCCTTTTGTATTAGGCTACATGATAGCTTATATGCCAACATTGGCGCTTGTTAACTCAATATCATTTAACCAAATGGATAATCCCGCAAAAGATTTTCCGCACATAAGAGTCTGGGGTACTGTGGGTTGGATAGCTGCAGGATGGATAATTAGTTTAGGATTCCAATGGGATTCACTACGAAATATAGAAGGTGGAGCTCTTAAAAATACTTTTTTAATGGTAGCCATCGCATCGGCTGTACTAGGAATATTTAGCTTTTTATTACCTGCTACACCACCTAGTAATAAAAAAGACAAGTTAGCTTCTATCTCAGAAATGTTAGGGCTTGATGCGCTTGATTTACTAAAGGATAGGAATTTTATTATCTTCTTTCTATCTTCGATTTTGATATGTATTCCTCTAGCATTTTACTATCAAAATCTAAGTCCATTTCTTGCAGAATTACAAGTTGAAAAATCTACTGCATGGGCATCTGCTGGCCAAATTTCCGAAGTAATATTTATGTTACTCCTGCCTTTCTTCTTTAAGAAATTCGGCTTTAAAAAAACAATCCTTGTTGGAATGTTAGCATGGGTAATCAGATATGTGCTTTTCGCTTATGGTGATTCTGATGGTTTATTTGTAATGCTCATCAGTGGTATATTATTACATGGTATATGCTATGATTTCTTCTTTGTATCTGGACAGATATATACAGACAACAAAGCTGGAGAAAAATATAAAAGTTCTGCGCAAGGGCTCATTACATTAGCTACTTATGGAGTTGGAATGCTTGTCGGATTCAAAGTAGCTGGGATGATTACTGATAAATTCTTAATAGAAGGGGGCGGTCATAATTGGGAAAGTATTTGGATTTATCCAGCTGGGTTTGCGATTGTTGTTCTAATTATATTCGCACTGTTTTTCAAAAATGAAGATATAGAATATAAGTAGGGTCGGGCGAAGACCTAGTTAATTATAAATCACATGCCTTAAATTCATTTAACTCAAATTTGCAACGCAATGTTGCTACTGAAGGTTACGCTTTTACATTACAAAAAAGAGGAGCGGTTGGGTTGTTAAGAGGTTTTTATTTCTTTTGGGAGAATGCCAAAAACGAGAACCTGCGGTAATGAAGATGTAATTGACTATTGTAATTAAAATTTAAAAGATATTATTTGTGACGTAACATGATTTACTACAATAGATTATATATTCAGAAAAGATCATAGAAATTTCGTTTAGTAAAATACTGATTCAACATTTCTATTTATTGTGATTTAACCAATCATTACTATCGCGGGTCTTTTATGGAAAAATTTAAATTCTGCTGACTCCCACTCTGAGACTTTCTTAGTCTTGATATACTCAGTACTCGCACTAATATCAACGGCCACACATAGCATAGTGTTCGGACGTAAAGAATCCTTGCAGGTAGACAGTAAAAATTCATTTCGATAAGGTGCATCCATAAATATCTGCGTTTGCTTCTGTTTATGAGCTATTGATTCAAGAGTTTTGAGCTGTTTGACAAGAGCAAGCTTTTTATTAGACAGGTATCCATTAAAACAAAAAGACTGACCACTCATACCTGACGACATCAAAGCTAGCAATATAGACGATGGACCTACACATGGCGAAACGTCAATATCTTCTCTATGTGCTATGGCTACTATATCTGCTCCTGGATCAGCCACTCCTGGGCAGCCAGCTTCTGAAATCACACCAATTGATGAACCTTTTTTAGTTTTGAAAATAAAGTCTTTAAGTCCTTCGACTTTACCATGTTTGTCGAGTTCGAATATTTCTAACTCTGATATAGGTTTAGGATGTCCACTTTCTTTAATAAATCTACGAGCGGTTCTTGCTCTTTCCACTATAAAATGATCCAAAGTATGTAATACTTCCAATGTTGCTGGCGGTAGACTAGAAATCCCATCTTCGATTATAGGACAGGGTACCAAATAGATTTTTCCTTGCATGAGTGTAAGGTAACTATTCTGCGTGTTAACAATCCGTTAAAATAGATAACTCGACATTCAACCTACGAAAGGCTTAGTTTATATTAAGGTTTTCTTTTACAAGAATAAATTAAACAGCAACTTCATTTTTAAGTGAGAGATAGTATTTATTAACTTTGTGATCCTTCATTATCGAAGGCTTTCTTTTAAAGAACAAAACGAAAATATGCAACCATCAGTAGACATAGAAGCACTAGGCCAGCGGATACACCAAGACAGTGCATTTATAGAAGTACTCAATGCAGAGTCATCAAAGGTAATCGTAGGACAAAACTATATGCTTGAGCGCCTACTCATAGGGTTATTAGCTAATGGACACGTACTATTAGAAGGTCTTCCTGGACTAGCCAAAACACTAGCAATCAAAACTTTATCTTCTGCAGTAGATGCAAAATTTAGTAGAATACAGTTTACTCCTGATCTACTCCCTGCCGATATCATAGGTACAATGATATATAATCCCGCAAAGAACGACTTCTTCGTACGAAAAGGGCCAATCTTCGCTAACTTCATACTTGCTGATGAGATCAACAGAGCTCCGGCCAAAGTACAATCTGCTCTTCTAGAGGCGATGCAAGAGAGACAAGTGACCATTGGTAAAGAGACATATAAGCTAGAGGAGCCTTTCTTAGTACTAGCCACTCAGAATCCTATCGAACAAGAAGGAACATATCCGCTTCCAGAGGCTCAGATAGATAGATTTATGCTGAAAGTCAATATAGGCTACCCTACTAAGGATGAGGAGAAACTCATTATGCGTAAAAATATACTCGGTGAGATCACACAAAAAATCAATGCGGTAGTAACTCCAGCGACTATTATAAAAGCCAGAGAATCTGTCCGTAGCATATACATGGATGACAAAATAGAAAACTACATACTCGATATAGTCTTCTCCTCTCGTAGTCCATCTCAGTATGGTCTCAGTAGTATTGCTCCGCTAATATCATATGGAGGATCTCCTAGAGCAACAATAAATCTAGCCCTTGCAGCTAAAGCGTATGCATTCATTCAGAGAAGGGCATACGTAATACCAGAAGATGTACGTAACATCTGCAAAGATGTAATGAGACATCGTATCGGTATAACTTACGAAGCAGAGGCAGAAAATATTACAAAAGACGATATCATAACACAAATTCTTAATACCGTCCAAGTACCCTAGTGAATTTTCTTTCTAGACATATCATAACAGCAATAATAATATTTATTGCCTTTAATATCTGTAACGCTCAGTCGTTACAAGAGTATTACAAAACCATTCATAAATCCACAGAATATTGTTTAAGTTACGAAGGTTTGTTAGATGAAGTATTTCCACTAGAAATGCTAATCTGCGGTGATAAAGGTTTGTACAAAATGAAGTCAAGCTATGATATCTATAGCTTATCCATAGAGGTAGATAATGATACAATAGAAATGATAGAAGAAGATAGCCAGGGTCGTAGTTCTGGATATATCACTCTTACCAAAAGTGACAATGGATTTTCTGGTGAGTGGAACCAAATAGAGTCTGCAGCCAGATACTCGTTTACTATTAATCAAGATGTACATAAAAATGAGCTAACCCCTTACTATACCACTCGACTCTCAGGTATTATACGTAGCAGGATAGTAAACATTGACATCGACCATATCAATGGTACATTAGAGATACAAGAAAAGTATGGCCTCAAAAGCAGATACAAATCTAAATATACTTGTAAAGATAAGAATTGCAACAAAGTAATAATAAACCCAGAAGGTATCATCGGTGTCAGCTCGGTAGAAATCTACAAGAATAAGAGCGGTGATTACAAAATGATCGTACTCACTGCCGATCAAAATAGAGAAATCACTGAGTTGCGAATACTTTCTCAAATAAAAAAGAAAACTAAAGCATATTCTGATTACCGCTCTATGCTACTTGCAGAATACGCAAAGTTCAATGATAAAGATCTAGATACATATCTCAAAAAAAAACAGGCACATTGGATAAAATCTACTTCCATTAACTTAAGAAAATTTCATAAAGCAGATTCTACAGAAATCGTTTCTGATCGACTCAAGTACCAAGCTTCTTCTTGGATAGATATCGAATTATGGACAGAAGACTTTATCTCTGGAGTACAATACAAACAATACAACTGGCAACCTGAAGTAGAAGTTACAGCATTTGCCTATCATATAGATAAGTCAAAAGCTGTAACACTTACTGACGTATTGGACAAAGACTGGAATCTGACCAACCTAGATAGTACTATTGACAATGAAAATAGTACTTGGGTAGTCGGATATGATGGAATATATAAAATCTATTTTGATAGAGTAAAAGGTATACAGAGAGAATCCTATCTCTATTCGGATCTAACACAATATATTGACCGTGGTAGTTGGTTAGACAAATTGGTAGACCAAAACAAAATCAATGATTAGGCGCTATGGATACTAACGAACTCATCAAAAAAGTACGGAAGATCGAAATCAAAACTCGTGGACTGAGTAAGCATATTTTCTCTGGAGAATATCAGAGTGCTTTCAAGGGTCGTGGTATGTCATTTAGCGAAGTACGCGATTATGCCTATGGTGATGATGTACGTAATATAGATTGGAATGTTACCGCTCGTACTGGTGAACCTTTTGTAAAAGTATTCGAAGAAGAAAGAGAACTAACCGTAATGCTTTTAGTCGACTTGAGTAAGTCTGCCATGTTTGGTACTCAGTCCAACTTTAAAAGTGAAATCATAACAGAACTCGCTGCTGTGATGGCATTCTCTGCGATCAACAATAATGATAAAGTAGGAGCAATATTATTTACAGATAAGATTGAAAAATATATTCCCCCTGGAAAAGGAAAAACGAATACGCTACGTATCATCAGAGAACTTATAAATCATGAAGTAGAATCAGATGGTACAGATCTAAATAAAGCGCTAGAATATCTTAATAATGTACAGAAGAAACGTGCGATCGTATTTGTACTTTCAGATTATATGACTGACGGATACGAAACTGCGTTAACCGTCGCTGCTCGAAGACACGATATCGTAGGCATGCAGATATACGACGAAAGAGAAACGGAATTGCCCAATGTAGGACTCATGCATGTGCGTGATGCCGAGACAGACAAAACTAGAATACTCGACACCTCATCTAAAGTTGTTAGAGAAAGATATGCTAATTGGTTTGCTGAACACACAGAGAACTTTCGTCAACTCTTCGCCAAGACTGGAGCAAATTCACTTAGAATCAATACAGAAGAAGATTATGTAAAAGAGTTGTTACGATTTTTTAAACAACGAGGAAGGTAAAAATTTTTGATTGACAAGTAATACTTGTTACATAATTTAGAAATACAAAATGCTATTAGATAGCTCAATGATAAAAGAAATTAAATACATATTACTATTGCTTCTGATTGGGAATATTGCATTCTCACAGAATTCTATATCTGTAACCGCACAGCAGGATACTATATTGATAGGAGATCATTTGATTATCGATGTAGTATTACGCACGGACAATGTCAATGATCTCGTGTCTATCGACTTTACGGGCTGGCGTGATCTAATCAATTTAGCCTACCCAGGAGATACAATCAACTTGGAAAAAAATACTACCGCAGTTATCATCGGTAATAATGAATGGGGTATCTCCGATCAATATTTCAGCACTCCAGTAGAAGCGATGGAAGGTTGGTTCAAAAATGGAAATACCATAACGAAGCAAATCAAAATATCAATCTATGACTATGGTATATGGATGATACCGTCTCCAAAGATTACCAATAAGTCTGGTAAAAGATATCCAGAATTAGAGCCTGCAAGAATATGGGTAATACCGGCTAATATGGGTATGGCGCAAGACAGTATGGAACTTATGCCAATCAAATATATCATCGCTGAAGGTGAGTCTTGGGAAGATTACAAAATCTGGTTCTACTTACTTGGCTTTGCGCTACTAGCTCCATTACTTGTTAAGTTATTTTGGGGAAGAAAAAAAGACGAGGAAATCGCTGTCGAAAAAGAAATAATTATTCCAGCTCATAAGAAAGCTCTTACTGCATTACAATCCCTAAAGAGTGAAGAGTTATGGCAATCTGGAAACATAAAGAAATATCAGTCTGAATTGACTGATATCGTACGTAGGTATCTAGAAGATAGATTTGATATAAATGCATTGGAGATGACTACAGACGAAATCAGCAGAGCTTTACGAAATAAAGATTTCGACACTAAACATAGTGTTACTCTTCAGAGAATACTGACGATAGCTGATTTGGTAAAGTTTGCAAAAGCAACTCCACCACTAGAAATTAATGCAGAGTTTATGGATGAGGCTGTAGCCTTTGTTGAAAGTACAAAGAAAGAAGATGTGGAAGACCTTAAAACTGAAATGAATTGAATATTATACATAACATAGAATTCTCTTCTCCTTATTGGTTGCTACTATTAGCGATCATACCGCTTATGCTATTGTATAAGTACTATAGTAAGCGTCAAGAGATTGAGCCTATGACCTTCTCTACTTTAGAGTCCATTTCTGGGTTATACAGTTGGAAGGAAAAAGCAATAAAGTACTTGCCCATATTAAGATATCTTGCATTGGCCGCGCTAATGTTGGCCATGGCTAGACCTCAACAAACACTTAAAGAAGAAGTGGTAAAAGCAGAGGGAATAGATATCATATTAGCGATGGATCTTTCCTCTAGTATGCTTGCTAAAGATTTTGATCCAGATCGACTAACCGTAAGTAAAGAAGTGGCGGCAAAGTTTGTAGACAAGAGAGTGTATGATAGAATAGGATTAGTCGTCTTCGCTGGTGATAGTTTTACACAGACTCCTCTCACAACAGATCATAACATACTAAAAGACTTCTTAGCCAATATTGAATGTGGAATGCTAGATGATGGTACAGCCATAGGTATGGGTCTTGCCACAGCAACGAATAGGCTGAAGAATAGCAAGTCAAAAAGTAAGGTTATTATATTATTAACCGATGGAGTGAACAATGCTGGTTACATCAAACCATTGACGGCTGCAGAAATTGCAGAAGAATATGACATGAAAATCTACACGATCGGAGTAGGTACTACAGGTGCTGCACTTACTCCTGTGAATAGGCGTAACGATGGTAAATTTGTATTCGGAATGAGTAAAGTGAATATCGATGAAAAATTACTTTCTGAAATATCAAAGATGACTGGCGGACGGTATTTCAGAGCAACAGATGAAGCTATGCTCAATAGCATATATGACGAGATCGATCAGTTGGAAAAAACAGAAATGGAAGTCAATGTATTTAAAAGATACAAAGACATATTTCGTATTCCGCTGATACTTGCATTCGGACTATTATTATTAGAATTTATTTTAAGACAAAGTATATTAAGGACTTTACCATAGATGTTTAGATTTGAAAATATCGATTGCCTATATGCCTTGCCCATTGTATTGGTCTTGGCCGCACTCGTATATTACCTTATGAAGCGAAAGAAAAACCAACTGGCTAAAGTAGGAGATCCGAAACTACTAAATCGATTGATGAAAGATAGGTCAACAAATAAAGAATGGTTGAAATATGGTTTATGGTTATTCGGAATAGCATTTTTGATAATTGCTTGCTCCAATCCTCAATGGGGAACGAAAAAGGAAAAGGTAAAAGCCACCGCGGCTGATATCTATATAGCACTAGATATATCACGTAGTATGGATGCTAAAGATATATCACCATCGAGATTAGAGCGTTCCAAAAAATTCGTCGAAGAACTTATAAATACTCTAAAAGGTGATCGTATTGGTTTAATCTCTTTTGCGGGTAGTGCATACTTACAGATACCACTTACCTCAGATTACGCAGCGGTACAATTATATGCCAATGCTGCCAATACCGATCAAGCTGGAACCCAAGGAACAGCAATACAAGAAGCTATCGATCTAGCGAGCAAAGCATTTGAAGATGATACGCCACACCAAAGAGCGATCATAGTCATATCAGATGGAGAAGATCACGATGATGCGGCCATATCTTCAGCTAGTGATGCTAGGGATAATGGATTGGTCACCTTCGCGGTAGGAGTTGGTACAACAGAAGGCGGTATGATTCCAGTGATAGATAGGGGTCGTGAGACTTATAAGAAAGATGAAGAAGGCGTTCCTGTCATAAGCAAGCTAAACATGAGTTTGATGCAAGATTTAGCCGATGCTGGTGGAGGTAATTTTTACCTTATCAATCAAGGGAGTGATGCTATTAAAGATCTAAAATCAAGACTAGACCGGTTACAAAAAAGAGATGTAGAACTAAATTCATTTACTGAATACAACAGTTATTACCAGTACTTTTTATTTATTGGATTGTTATGTCTATTATTAGAACAATTAGCAACCCAAAGGAAATCCGGCTTTGACAAAGAGGGAAAAAGATTGTGGGACTTTTAAATCAACTATAATGAAGACTACAAATATAAAAAACCGCAGAGAAATAAGATTGATTCTGATTGCACTATGTGTTTTTATTAGTATAGCGCTACATGCACAGAGTAAACATCAATTACTACGTAGCGGTGATGCATCTTACTCCGCAGGGGAATATTCTAAGGCAGAGGAGGCGTATAGAAAAGCCATAGAAAAAGAAGGGAAGTCACAAGCGAAATACAATTTAGGTAATTCTCTATACGAGCAAGAGAGATATGATGAAGCACTCGAACAATATCAATCGGCTATCAATTCTGCACCTAATAACGAATCTAAGAGTCAAGCCTATCATAACTTAGGTAATTCGCTTTTCAATGATCAAAAGTTAAAAGAGAGTATGGAGGCATATAAACAGGCTCTAAGGTATCGTCCTGATGATTTAGAAACAAAGCATAATTTATCTTATACTAAACAAATACTGAAACAGCAACAACAACAGAAAAAACAAGAACAACAGAAAGAAGAGGAGAGCGAAAAAGAACAAGAAAACCAAGAAGAGCAGCAACAGGAAGGAGAAGAGAGCGAAGAAGAACAAGAGAAGAAAGATCAAAAACCGCAAGAACAAAATCAAGAGCAAAATCAAGAGCAACAGAACGAAGTAAACAACGAATCTGAGTCTGAATCTACTAAAGAGAAACGTGACTTAGACAAAGAAGATGCTCGTAAGCTCTTAGAAATAGCAGAGAACGAAGAGAAAAAAGTACAAAAAAAAATGAGGAAAGTTAGTAGAGGAAAAAAGAGAAAAAAAGATTGGTAGCTAAATCGAAAATAACAATAACAAATAAAGAACATAAGCCCGAAGAATCCAAAAGCGAACCCAGTCAAATCGTTGATTTTAAAAAAGAACGCACTTTAGTCGGAGAGAAAACATTTATACTTGAAGATTTCTTAGCGCTAATAAAACTCCTTAATAAAAATGTCAATCCTGACAAACTGAAACACAGTTATGATATTTTTTACAACTTAATAATATGAAATACTTTCTATTAATTATTAGTATATTTTTAACTATAGATATCAGCGCACAGACTTCTCTATCTGTATCTATTTCTGCAGATACTATTGGATTGGAAGATGCGATAAAAGTTACTTATAAACTATCTGGAGCACAAGAGAAACTAGAAATACTGCCATGGGAAGGGTTGCAGCAAGTTGCCGGACCAAATGTCAGTAGTTCGTTCTCCTTTGTTAATGGTGTGAGTTACAAAGAGTATAGTGAGAGCTATATACTAGTGCCAAAGTATGAAGGAATAATATATATTCCATCTGCATCAGTAGTAATTGATGGTGAACCAATAGAGACCGAACCTATTGAACTATTCGTAGTAGCAGAGCCCACTTATCAGAAAAATAAAAGCCTAGAAAGAAAGTCTATCAAAAAATCACCTACTCAAAAGAGTAAACTAGATGATGAAGCGGAATATCAACGCTTACTGAAAAAGAGAGAATTGGCTAAAAAGAAAAAGAAATTTTAGAATACATGTAACCTAATGACTAAAGCACTTAACATATTACTATTACTTTTTTTGTCGTCAATGATATCTTTAGCTCAAAACGTCAGATTTGAGGTTAGTGTAGATGCTCGAAAAATAATACAAAACTCAACAGTCAATGTTGAATTTACAATCCATAATGCTGAAGGTCAGAGTTTCACTCCTCCAAAATTCAATGGATTCAGAATAGTAGGTGGCCCGAATCGTTCCACTCAAATGAGTTTTGTAAATGGCAAAAACTCAAGCAAAAAATCTTACGGATATGCATTGATGGCCACTAAACTTGGGAAATTTAGAATTGGTGCTGCAACCATAGAAGTCGATTCCAAAAAATATCAAACCGAACCTATTACTATAGAGGTAGTTAAAGCAGACCCAAAAAGTATGCAAGCCTCTGAGGAATACGACTTCTTTGTCAAAGCAATACTTTCTGATAGCATTGCAATTATAGGGCAACAAGTCGTACTCAATTATACACTTTATACTAGAATAGATATTCAAAACTATGACTTAATGAATGAGTCAGACTATGATGGCTTCTTCTCTGTGCCGCTCGAAGGAAGACGTAAAAGAGCACAACGTGAGATAATAAACAATAAAGAGTATTACGTACAGAGTCTTAAAAAGGTTGCCTTATTTCCGCAGCAAACAGGAACCTACGAGTTCGATCCTGTAGTAATTAATTTGGGTATTCGAGATGGCAGTAGAAGAAATTCATTTTTCCAAAGAAATACTAAAAAGATACAGCGCACTACTAATCCAATAAAAATTCAAGTAATCGCTAATCCGCCCAACGAACCCTTAAGCTATTCCGGAGGTGTTGGGTCATATGATATGAATGCTCAAGTAGACAAAAAAACAATCACAACTGATGATGCGATCAAAATCACTATGATCATCAAGGGTTCTGGAGATGCAAAAATTGTCACCGCACCGAAACAAGATTTTGACCGAAATCTAGAAGTATATGAACCTAATATATTGAGCGAAGATCAAATGGTTGACAAAGGGTTTGTGAGTTCGCAAAAAATATTTGAATATTTAGTAGTCCCAAAAAAAACAGGCCAATTTACTATACAACCAAAATTTAGTTATTATAGTCCTGACAGCAATAGATATGAAACATTAACGGCTGGACCATTTTCATTCAGTGTAGCTCAAGGAATGAAAGCAATCAATACCATGGAGGCTGTGAAGTCGGACAAAGTATTATCCCCTCTGATTGCAAGTCCAATTTTTGTATCTAAGCCTACTATCCTATTTGGAAGTTTATTGCATTGGGGATTGTTAGGACTGATACTAGCCGCAATTCCATTCCTGTTCATGTATAAGCTCAAACTCCGTAAAGAGGCAAATATAGACCCTCGACTAATACAAGCTCAAAATGCTGAGAAAGTAGCTATTGCAAAACTGAGTGTCGCAAAATCTCTTATGAATGCTGGATCAATTCGTCAATTCTACGAAGAGATACAAAATGGAATATTTGGCTATCTATCTGATAGACTAGAGGTTCCCTATAGTCAAATGAACAAATCAGATATCAATAAAATTCTCACAGATAAAAATGTGCCACAAGATTTTACTGATCGTGTATCCACAATACTACAAAAAGCTGAAATGGCCTTATTTGCTAATGCTGGTAGTATAGGTATGCAGGAAAGCTATAATGGTGCTAAGGAATTAATATTGGGTTTAGAAGTGCACTTTAAAAGGTAGTTTTACTCTTTAAAAATTCATGTTTTTCACCTTAATGCAATTTCTCTTATGCACAATTAGTACAAGATTATGGACACCCACAGAGCATCTTAGCTGTATATTTTTGACTTGTTAATCTATAATATTCCGCCAATGCAATTAATAAAACGAAAAATATTAGCACTGATTTTTTAGTATTCTAAGAAATAAAAAGAGGGAATCAAAGTAACCACTATTGCCTAATAAGCTCTCTCGTTATTTCCTTCAAAGAAATTGATGAATGCCCTATTTACCACTCGTACGCCGCCTGCAGTAGGATAATTACCTGAAAAATACCAATCTCCATTATTATTAGGACATGCCTTATGAAGATCAGGTAAGGTTTGATAGATCACTTTTACGGGAACTGTTACGTGAGCAGGAGTAACTAATTGTGCGATCTTTTCGGATATCTGTTCATCGGTGTATCTAGCATAGAGAAACTGAATAGCATTTTGCATTTCTTCTGGTGGAAGAGTCTCTTGATGTTTGCAACCCCAATATGCTTTCTTGAGTAAATCTTCTTTACCATCTTTCTTAAGCAATTCTATCAGAGCATTAAATGCTACAAAGTTTTTCATCTTACTCATATCGATACCATAGCAGTCAGGATATCTAATATGTGGCGCAGATGATACGATTACTATTTTTTTCGGCTTGAGTGTATTTAGTATATTGATGATACTTTCTCTTAGCGTGGTACCACGTACAATACTATCGTCCATGAGTACGAGCGTATCTACATTATTTTTTACAATACCATAAGTAACATCATATACGTGTTTTACTAGCTCATCACGCGAGGCATCATCCGCAATGAATGTTCTCATCTTTTCATCCTTCACCGCTAGCTTTTCTACTCTTGGCTTGAAGCTTAGGATCCTATCTATATCTTCTTCAGTTGCGTCTGTACCTAATTCCAGAAGTTTTTTCTTATTGATTTTGTCCACTTCCTTTTGGATACCTTCAACCATTCCAAAGTATGCCACCTCTGCAGTATTTGGTATGAAAGAAAAAACAGTATTTTTTATATCGTTATCAATTTCTTTCATGATAGCAGGTGCGAGCAATTCACCTAGCTTTTTGCGCTCTAGATAAATATCTCTATCCGTACCTCGAGAGAAATATATACGCTCAAACGAACAAGCGGTACGAGGCAACTGATCTTTGCAAAGTTCCTCGGTTACTTTCCCATTTTTCTTTATGATGAGTGCGTGTCCTCGCTTCAGCTCTTGTACTTCTGTATGATGAACATTCATACACGTCTGAATTGCTGGACGTTCTGATGCTACCACTACGATCTCTTCGTCCTGATAATAAAAAGCAGGACGTATCGCAGATGGATCCCTCATAACAAATGCATCTCCATGTCCCATTAGTCCAGCCATGATATATCCACCATCAAATTTACGACAAGCTCTCTGTAACAATCTCTGAACATCTATATGCTCTGCTATGAGAGTATTGATTTGCTGGTTACTATAATTTTCCGCTTTGAACCAATTAAATAATCTCTGTACTTCATCATCGAGGAAATGACCAATCTTTTCCAATACGGTAACCGTATCAGATTTTTCTTTAGGGTTTTGTCCTAGGTCAACCAACTCTTGGAACAATTCATCTATGTTAGTCAGATTGAAATTACCAGCCAATGCAAGATTGCGAGTAATCCAGTTGCTCTGTCTGAGAAATGGGTGTACTGTCTCTATAGTATTGCCTCCGTGAGTACCATATCTCAAGTGGCCCAATAATAACTCTCCTGTATATGGTTTGTTCTCTTTGAGCCACTTTGGGTCATTGAGTTGCTCAGATGTACAATCTACAAAGTGTGATCTTATCCCTTGGAATACCTCCTTAATATACTGCGGAGAATTACTTCTACGGCGACTGATATATCTATTACCAGGAGGCATATCTAGCTTGATAGTAGCGACTCCTGCCCCATCTTGACCTCGATTACGTTGCTTCTGTAGCAGTAACTGGAGTTTATTCAGACCATACAGAGATGTACCGTATTTTTCCTGATAGAATTCTAATGGTTTGAGTAGACGGATGAGTGCTAGTCCGCACTCGTGATTGATTTGCTCACTCATGAGTATATCCTTAGCTTTCGCTTTAGAGGTTTAGTTGATACCTACAGAAAAATAAATATCTGATTATACAAAGGTCAAATGTAAAGCTTTTTTTAATTTTGAAAGGGATATAATCGAATTGACAAATCTAACATATTAAGAATACCAAATAGTGGTAAGGAGGTCTTCTAACTATCATATAGGTGAATATATAGTATAGAGTATCCCTTGTAATACATATCACGTAAATCTGCATTTGTATAATACTGTATATGAGTGACAAATTGTGTAATATAGCTTTTTGTTTTATTATAGGTTTAACCATTTCCACAACTATGAGATTACTTTTTATCATCTTTTTGAGTATACCATTTAGTCTATTCGCTCAATTCGAAACCCCTTACCAATCTACATATACGATTACATCTGAAAGCGAACCTCTGTGGATAACCGAGATGTACAAGACTGATTCCGATCCTGGTAAAGTGGTAGATCTATATGACGAATACTACAAAACGAATACATTCATAAAGAATAGTCATACTCAATACTACAAAAGATGGCTACGATCAATATCAAGAGAAGTACAATCATCCCCATCATTAGACAGAAAATATAAAGAAACACAAAATCAAATTTCTACACGCACTGAGTCCTGGACCACTATTGGACCGATAGACTGGGATCATGATGCTGCAGCTCGTAGTTATGCCCCTGGCGCAGCACATGTCTATACTATTGAGCAATCAGAGGCAAATAACGATGTTGTATATGCCGGTACTGCTAATGCTGGAATATGGAAGACTACTGATCGCGGCACTAACTGGACACCACTTACCTATAATATTAATACAGGAACAACTACAGCCATAGAAATTAATCACGAAAACGATGACATTGTGTACGCAGAGTTATTTAGTAGTATATATAAGAGTATAGATGGTGGTAATATTTGGTTACCTACTGGAGATGCTTCTTTTCAAGGTACTGCTTTGAATGTAACCGATATCAGAATGGATCCAACAGATACGAACAAACTTTACGCAGCAACCAATGAAGGCTTATACCGTACTACTGATGGTGGAGTCACTTGGACAGAACCTCTAAATGGCGATATACTCGAAATAGAAATACACCCAACTGATCATGATACTATCTATGCAGTTCTTAAATCTAATGATGAGACAGAATTTTATAGATCGCTTGATAATGGACTTACCTTTGATCTCGTTGGAACCGAATGGCCACAACCTGATGTCGCAGCAGGTGAAGAACAGAAAAGAACAGAAATTGCGGTTAGTGCAGATATGCCTGATCGTGTAGTTGCTCTTGCTACTGGATCAGCGAATGGTGGATCTGGATTGTATGGTATATATGTAAGTGATGATAATGGGACCAATTGGACCTTTAAATGTTGCGGACCGCAACCGGCAGGACCTCCTTCTGAAGATAATATGAATCTTATGGCATGGTCCGATCAAGGAACAGACGATGGAGGTCAATACTATTATGATCTTGCGCTCGATATATCCCCCACTAACGGAGATTCAATCTTTGTCGGAGGGGTAAATATGTGGGTAAGTGGTGATGGAGGAGATACGTTTGTGTGTCCAGCCAAATGGAGTCATTCGTACAAGCCAAATTATGTACACGCCGATATTCATGATATAAAGTACAATACATTCAGTGGAGATCTTTGGGTATTGGGTGATGGAGGAATTTTTTACTCTGATGATAATGGCGATAATTTTACAAGAAAAATTTATGGAATCGCGGGTACAGATTTTTGGGGATTTGGTCAGGGATTTTGGCACGGAGATGTGATGCTCGGTGGAGCCTATCATAATGGCACTATGCTTAAAGAAGAAGAAGTCTACGACAATGGGTGGATCTGTACCGATGGAGGCGATGGGGTGCGAGGATTTGTAAATCCTGGTATAGATCGACAAGCTTACTCAGATTACAATATCAAAACGCTGAACAGCGATAGAACAGTAAGTCCAAGTACAAGAGGCTTTAGTTTTAAGCCAAATGGCACTTATACTACTGGTAGGTCAAGTGATTTATTATTTCATCCTGAACAATATACAGCATGGTATAGTGGAAGTGGCACCAAACTTTACTTTACAGAAGACAATGGATATACATTCGAAGAGAGATACGAGTTTAATGAAGATGTATCAAGTATGGACATAAGTTGGAGTAATCCGAACTATATCTACGTAAGTACTTTCCCTTCTTGGTGGGGAGAAAAGAAAATGTACAAAAGTACAGATGGAGGAAATACATTTACAGACATCACCCCTTCAAGCACGGTGATGCCTGATCGTCGATGGATACCATTTGACATAGAAGTAAATGCTGAAGATCCTGAAAAAATATACATAGGACGTACAAGTATGTATGGTGATGGTGCTTACGAATGGGGAGTGTATACATCTGATGATGGCGGTACTACTTGGAGCAATATAACTGGCTCTCTAAATGGAGAAGCAATCACCAACATCAAACATCAAAAAGGTACTGATGGAGGATTATGGATTGGTACACGATTAGGCGTTTATTATAAAAATAATACTATGGCAGATTGGGAATTATTTGTCGATGATCTTCCAATGCGAACACACTCTGTAAGAGTAGTGCCTTACTACAGAAAGGAAAAAATCAGAAATGCAACTAATAGATCAGTATGGGAATCCGACTTATATGAAAACAGTAAACCCTTAGCACAGATAAGTGTAGATCGTAAGTTAGTTTGCACCAATAATGATACGTTGAATTTTGTAGATCACAGTATCGTGTCTGACAATGATGTGAGTTGGTTGTGGACGTTTGACGGTGGTACTCCAGCAACTAGTACTGAGCGTACAGTACAAGTGGCTTACGCAGATGCAGGACAATATGATGTAACGCTTACTGTGACAGATACCTATGGAACAAGCACTAAAACTTGGGAAAAAATCATCTCTGCTGACAACTATTGTAAGTTAGAAGATAAACCTCTTATGGCACTAGAATGCATTGAAGTTAATGATCATGTAAATGTCCCATCGTTTGACATCACAACTAATAATTTTTCTGTGACAGCGTGGATAAAACCCAATGGTATACAAGATGAATACACCGGAATATTTTTTAATGATGATGACTCTGCAGGACTCAATTTTAGAGAAAGTAACAATACACTTGCATACCACTGGCCTGGAGGGTCTTGGAGTTGGGATAGTGGATTAGAAGTACCAAGTGATGTATGGAGTCATGTAGCTCTAGTGGCTGAGCCATCAGGTGTAACTGTTTATCTCAACGGCGTCGGCGTCAAGCATAATGACGCAATTAATACAGCAACATTTGGTACTGGAAAAATAGGTAGTTACAAAGGATGGGACTCACGAAACTATCGTGGACAAATAGATGAAGTATGTATCTGGAATAAGTCACTCACTCAAGAAGAAATAAGAGAATATCGCCACTTGGTTAAAAATCCAACATTAGATACGGACATATTAGCCTATTACCAATTCAATAGAAGTGATCCAGCTATCACTGACTTTGCTAATGGTAGAGACGCAACACTAGCAGGAGCAGCTACACTTGTCACATCAGATGGACCGTTTGGCGCTGGTGAAAGTGAAAGAGTAACTGTAGTAGAATTAGGTACTTATGATTTCCTAGATGGAGATATAGATATAGAATTTGTAAGTGGAATAGTGCCAGATGGAGAGTTAGTAGTTACTCACCTTAGAGTAGATCCAGACATTACTCCAAAAGTAAATAAAGAAAATATAGATGCCGGGTATTGGATCTTAAACAATTATGGATCAAATCAAAATCTTGATACATACTTAATAAATAGTTTTAAGAATACCGGCACTATCTCCCAGGCTATGTTAGATGATAACTTTCCAGTTTCAATTTATAATAGAGATCAAAATGCCCATACAGATATATGGGAGCTACTTATTGACAATCCGGATTTAGACAAACAAACTGGTAAGAACGGCATTATAGAATACACCAATGACATGCGTCATTCAAGAATAGATTATCAATATTTAATCCTTAGAGATTCAATGCCAACTGGAATTGCAGATATACGAATGTCTACTCCTGACGCAAACAATACTTCACCAAAAGGTGGTAGTAGTATGGCTCTTCATATTGATGCCTTAGAACAAGGACTAAAACTTCCTGTAATGACTACATTACAAATAGAAAACATTAAGAGTCCAAGTGCAGGATCGGTTATACTTAACAGTACTGACAAATATATATATCTATACAACGGAGCGATATGGAAGGCATTATCTGGAAATTCTTTCCTCGCAGTACCCACAGAAACCGTGACAAATAATACAGCCGGGTTCTCTTTTGGTGGAAGCCCTACCGGATCATCAGCATATGCACTGCCTGATAATGCTGGAGTATTATTGCTCAATAGTTTTACTGATGCAAGTGTAATAGATATCGATTACCCCCAGGTAGGTATGATGATATACAATACTGATGATGCATCTATTAATTATTACGATGGTCATCAATGGAAATTAATAATTACCACGGATATAGAAATCACAGCAGCAATTGGAGCAGCGGATTATGTAGAAGGAGTAATCGCAGGAGAAGGACCAAAAGACCCAAATGCAGCACTACAAATCATCTCTGCAGATAAAGTAATTTCGATCCCACAAATGAATGCGACAAGTGTAGTCAATCCCGTACAAGGACTTATCATATATGACATATTTAAGGAAGCATTAGTATATTACAATGGAGTAAACTGGAATACTTTGAATTAGTCTTGTCTCGAATATAGTTTTATAAAAATGGCATCCTATAACTTAAATTTCTTGCCAGGGTTGTCCTTTAAAAAACTATCCCAGCCACTGTATTTCTTTTGGCCACCCGCAACACTACCTGTTTGATAGTAATGGCATATAGCGACACCTAAAGCATCTGTAGCATCCAAATTAGGCGTATCTATTTTTACTTTGAGAATACTATTAAGCATAGCAGCAACCTGCTCTTTGCTAGCATTACCATTACCTGTAATAGATTGCTTGATTTTCTTAGGTGCATACTCGGAAATATCTAGACCCATTGTCATCGCGGCTGCCATCGCAACACCTTGTGCACGACCCAACTTGAGCATCGACTGTACATTCTTACCATAAAAAGGAGCTTCCACCGCCATTTGTTTTGGTAAGTATGTCTCAATAATTTCTTGTAATTGTAAGAATATCTCTTTGAGTTTCGTTTGGTGATCCTCGTAAGACTTTAGCCTAAGTATACCTAAGGTGATGAGCTTGAGTTCCTTTCCCCTTACCTCTATGAGTGCATATCCTAGTTGATTAGTACCTGGGTCAACACCTAGTATTTTATAACTATCTTTCATCAAAGCTAAAGATAATACATATTAGTGATTTATTTAATGCAACAATAAACATTACTACTTATTTAGCATTACCAAACATAAAAGTCGCTCTCATCTTCCGTACTCTCTTGTATTAAGTTTTATCCACACTTTTGATTCTAATGGTTTTTTCATAATTGTATTGTTAATTATCCGTTCTTAATAACACTTCATTACCTTGCCAATAAATTCAATGTCGCAAAAGATTAATAAACTTTTCGATAATGAATAGTCTCACAAAAATATATTGGACTACGTAGAATATAAATACATGCATCTAAGAAATTATAATTTACAAATAAACTTATTATTTAGTGCCTTCATATTGTTAAGTTTCTATTCGTGTAGAACAAAGAAAAAAATAGAAAATTTGAAAAACAAATATCAAACAGCTTTTGAAGCGAATTACAATTACAGCGCATCATACCAAGAAGGAATAGATTACTACAATGTACTTGCAAATGATTTCGATGAGATCCAAATGAATGCTTTTGGAATGACTGACTCTGGTAAGCCACTACACGAAGTAATCATCTCCGCCGACAAAAACTTTGATCCTGTAAGTCTAAAATTTCAGGGCAAGACGATACTATATATCAACAATGCCATACATCCTGGTGAACCCTGTGGTGTAGATGCAAGTATGATGTTTGCTAGAGATCTAATGATAGATCCAATCAAACACAAACTATTAGACGAGACAGTGGTGGTCATTATACCATACTACAATATTAGTGGTGCACTCAATCGCGGATCATATAGCCGAGCTAACCAAGATGGGCCAGAAAAATACGGCTTTCGTGGCAATGTACGCCACCTAGATCTCAATAGAGATTTTATCAAGTGTGATAGTAAAAATGCGCAATCGTTTAATCAACTATTCAATAAATGGAAGCCTGAAGTGATGATAGATAATCATACTAGTAATGGCGCTGATTATCAATATGTGATGACATTGATAGCTACTCAAAAAGATCAACTTAATAAACACGTATCTGCCTATATGACGGATAAGATGTTACCTGAATTATACAGTGGAATGGCCACCAAGAGATATGAGATGACACCATATGTATATGCACGTAAAACACCTGATGAAGGTATTTCTGGATTTTTTGACTTACCTAGATATTCCTCTGGATATGCAGCGATACACAATACGATCTCATTTATGCCTGAGACACATATGCTTAAATCATACAAGGATCGTGTTCTGAGTACTTATGATTTTAGTCTTACAATGCTTGAGCACATAAATCGACATAGATCAGAACTCATGTTGGCTAGGAAAAAAGCAGATGAAGACACTCGTACCAAAACGATTTTCGACATACGCTTTGCCTTGGATTATGATCAAGCCGAAACTTTAACATTCAAAGGGTACAAAGCCAAATATAAACCAAGCGCAGTAACTGGAAAATCTAGATTATACTACGATCGCAACAGCCCTTATGAGAAAGAAATACCATTCTATAATACCTATAAAAGTACATTGCAAATAGAAAAGCCAAAAGCATATGTATTCCCTCAAGCATACCATAAGGTCGCTGAGAGACTCATGTGGAATGGTGTGAAAGTAGAGCGTATAGATACTAAGAAAACTATGACTGTGCAGAGCTACTTTATAGAAAATTATAAAGATCAAAAAGCCTATGAAGGCCATTATTTACACTATGATATAGAAATAAGTCAAAAACCTGTCAACCTTAAAGTCTATGAAGGAGACTATATCGTATATACCGATCAGACAAGCAATAATTATATCATGGCTACACTGGAGCCGCAACATCCAGATTCATTCTTCGCTTGGAATTTTATGGATGGTATTTTAATGCAAAAAGAGCATTTTTCTCCCTATGTATTCGAAGACCTTGCAGCAACCATATTGAAAAAAGACGTAGGGTTAAAGGCCGCTTTTGAGTCTAAAAAGAGAACGGACACAGAATTCGCAGAAAATGCCAGCGCTCAGTTGAACTGGATATATGAGCGCTCTCCTTATTACGAAGAAGGCTACAAAAGGTACCCTGTGGCAAGAATAAAATAGTTTACTGAAAATCGTTTGGCTCAATTTATGATTATATGTAACGTGTTCTACGACCAATAGAGAATTAATCATGCTAAAATCAACCCACACGAAAATATATATTATTGCATTGATCCTACTTATAGGATTAAGTCTATCCGCCCAACTTAATATTAAAGTAGGCTATGAATACAACCGAAGCAATAAGGCAACACTGGCAAATCTAATTAGTCAATACAACGCAGAACGACCATTCTTAGAAGTACCTCTTGATCAAGCCAAGAATAAGTCTGGAATTGCATTGGGAATTAGATATAGATTTTACACTGCAGCTGTAGAAATGTTTGTTCACAGATCTAAAGGTGAAAATGAAGCATTTGGTAACGATAATGGAACTAACTTTAATGAAAAAATATCAACTACTAATCTATACTACGGACTAGCACTTGAAAACCAATTTGGAATAATAGGATTAGGTGCTTCTATAGGGTATGAAACTTTAAAATTCAAAACTAAAGTAACTGGAAACAATAAAACTCGAGAGTTTTTAAATCAAAAAGAATTAGCTAGTAGATTATATCTCAATTTCGAATTTGCTTCTGACAAAATAGCTTTCTCAATTAAACCTTATTACCATTTTTCATTAGAAGAATATAATTTGGTGCCATTCAAAAATGAACTTCTACCTAATGTAGATGTCAATGGGGCAGATCTAGTTATAAAACCGACTTCTTGGGGGATTACTGTGATCCTTTATAATGGTGCGCAATAAGACTAAAGAGAGTAAAGTTTCTACTTTTAGCAACGAGTCGAATATTGCTGTCTATTTCCCCGGCAAGCAAAAAAATAATTGTATTAGTAACGTATTATAAATTTCCTAATCCTCTTCAATATAAACCGTCTACATTCAAGGCGCCCTCCGTCATATAGGGGAATAACTCTAAATAGCACTGGATTAAATTCTATTATAATACGAGATGTTACTGTAGGTGAAATTGGTGGCCTTGATTCTCGCCTATTCATTTAGACCGCATATTACAAGATTTCGCAAAGGTATGTTTCTCTTCGATACTATTGGAATTGGACTATTTACTATCCTCGGATTACAAAAGACATTAGGCGTCGGCCTTTCTCCTAGCATCGCGGTTATGATGGGAACAGTCTCTGCAGTATTCGGTGGAGTGATTAGAGATGTACTTACTGGTGTAGTGCCACTCATTTTTAGAGCAGAAATATATGCTACAGCATGCTTAGCAGGAGGGGGAGTTTTTCTGTTATTAGAAAACTTTTTTCCTCATGAAATGATCAATGTAATAATATCTATGATTACTGTGTTTGCTATCAGGTTTTTCGCAGTGAAAAAGAAATGGTCGTTGAATTTTAGCATTGATTAACACCATTATAGCAGACTCCGATGATTTAATAATCGTAAGAGCTCTCCATCTCATAAACGAATTATCATTATTAACCCGGCCTGATGGCTATGGTATTTCCCTACTTTCTCCTACTCTTCCCTACCCTCTTATTATCCGGTTTGATTTTAGATGGTCTACGTTTACTAGGTACTGATCCACTACGAGCTCTGATCGATTCATGCTTTCTTACCTTATTATCATCTAGTAATTTTTCTACAAGATCTTTACGGCCAATACCATTGAGTTTATCTCTGATCTTTTGACGGTTTTCCTTTTTATACCAAAAGAAAAACATGTGTTGATTCTTCTTCTCCTTATCCGTCTTAGCGGTATAGACTGGTTTAAGTGTATATGGGTGCACACCAGTATAATAGATAATCGTAGCTACCGTCATCGGTGTCGGAGTAAAATCCTGTACCTGCTCCAGCTTAAATCCCATTGACTTTGTCTCTGCTGCAAGATTAGCCATATCTTGTGGCTTACAGCCTGGATGGCTAGAAATAAAATAAGGTATCAGCGGCTGATTGAGGCCATGCTTTTCGTTCGCCTCTTCGTACTTCTTTTTGAACGTATGAAAATGCTTAAACGATGGTTTTCGCATCACCTTAAGTGTATCGTCACTCGTATGCTCTGGAGCTACTTTGAGTCTACCAGATACATGTCTACTTACTAGCTGATCTACGTATTCGTCTATGCTATCGTTATCCTGTTTATTGTATTCTGGCACTAATAAATCGTACCTAATTCCACTACCCACGAATGCTTTTTTTACTTTAGGATGTGCATCTACTTTTCTGTATAGCTCTGTCATCTGACTATGGTCAGCATCTAGATTGCTACATACCACTGGATGAATACAGGATGGACTTACGCATTTATCACAGATTTCTTGTACTTTTCCTTTGAGACCATACATATTGGCAGATGGTCCACCAAGATCACTTATATAGCCTTTGAAATCTGGCATACTCGTCACTGTATCAACTTCTTTCATGATACTTTCTTGCGACCTACTAGATACAAACTTGCCCTGATGCGCCGATATCGTGCAAAAGCTACATCCACCGAAACACCCTCTATGCATATTGATAGAAAACTTGATCATCTCATACGCTGGAATCGGTCCTCGCTTAGCATACTTAGGGTGAGGCAGCCTGGTATATGGTAAGTCAAAAGATCCATCGATCTCCTTCTCCGACATCGGAGGATACGGAGGGTTGACTACTAGCTTATGATCAGCTACATCTTGTACCAAGCGATCTGCTTTAGTCTTATTACTTTCTTGCTCTACACTTTTAAAGTTAGCTGCAAAGGCCCTTTTATCTCTAAGACATTTCTCATGATTAGATAACACTTTAACAGGCCATAGATCTGGATTAGGTAACTCATCGCGCCTTCCGATCTGGAATGCGGTCTGAGGTATATGTGTCATCTGGTTGAGCGGTACACCTTCTTTCGCCATCTGCATGATCGCTCTAAGCGGCATTTCACCCATACCATACACTAACATGTCTGCCCCACTTTGCTCTAGTATGTTAGGAAACAATTCATCCTTCCAATAATCATAATGCGTCACTCTTCTCAATGATGCTTCGATACCACCAATTAGCACAGGTACATCTGGATAGAGCTCTTTCAATATCTTAGTATAAGTAACCACTGCATAGTCAGGACGAAATCCAGCCTCATTTCCTGGTGTATATGCATCTGTAGATCTACGTCTACGCGAGGCAGTATAATGATTAACCATGGTGTCCATACATCCACTCGTCACTCCAAAGAATAATTTTGGTCTTCCAAATTTTTTAAAATCACGGAGGTCGTCTTGCCATTGTGGTTGTGGTATAATACCTACTCTGAGTCCCTCACTCTGAATAATACGCCCGATGACAGCCGCCCCAAATGCTGGGTGATCCACATAAGCATCCCCAGATATTAGTATAATATCTAGTTCTTCCCATCCATGGGCTTCGACTTCCTTCATTGTGATAGGTAGCCAATCTGTAATTGATCGATTTACTCGCATGAACACAAAGGTAACTCATTATTACATGACCTACGAACGCATAATCTAATTGATAATACATGGCTCTTTTAATTTTTTCTTCATGTAAACATCCAAACTGTGTCTTTATATCCAATGTACTGATAAATAGTATTTATAGTGTCGTAGTGAAATTGTTTTACCTAGGCATAAGTACATGACAAAAGCCTAGTTTATAAGATCAAATTCCCTGGAGAGGCCCATTTTGTTTTGTAAGCATATATATATTATAAAAACTAAGTGGAACCAAAAAGCCAATGTTCGCTACATGCAACCCTCAAAAAATACCTCTGCATGCTGTTAATATCCCTACATATAGTTTTTGATTAGCTTTGCGGCTTAATAAATGTCATGTCAGAGCAGCCAAATAGCAACGAAGAAAATCAATCCTCTCTTACACAAGAGCAATTAGATCAATGCATAGCTGTACTCCAATCTCTCAATGCAGATACCAATACAATATGGGAAATGTCAGAGGACAAAAAGCGTGCACTAATGAAAGCGGCAGGACAACTTACAAGACCAAGCCGAGATGAATATCAGAGACGAAGAAAAGACGCTAAAAAGGCTGCCAAACGTAAACAAGTAGAAAAAGACAAACACGCTCGTAAGGAGACAGGTATCAGATCTGCTAGAGAAGCTTCAATATTCGTTGCACCTACCATGATAGACTTGACGGGTGCGGAAGCCGATAAAGAACTCAAACTCACTTCTCCGAGAAACTGTTACGTTTGTAAAACAATGTATGATACGCTTCATCACTTCTATGACACTATGTGTAAAGAGTGTGGAGATTTTAACTATGCTAAAAGATTTCAGACAGCCTGCATGAAAGGCCAAGTAGCACTCGTTACTGGTTCAAGGCTAAAGATCGGATATCATATCACGCTTATGATGTTGAGAGCAGGAGCAATGGTAGTTGCAACGACTCGTTTTCCTGTAGACTCTGCATTGCGATATTCCAAAGAATCAGACTTTACTGAATGGGGACATAGACTCAAAATTCATGGCTTAGATCTAAGGCATATTCCTAGTGTTGAAATATTTTGTAATTATTTAGAACAGCAATATGAAAGACTAGATGTCTTGATTAATAATGCTGCACAAACTGTGCGTCGGCCTACTGGATTTTATAAGCACCTAATGCCTAACGAAGGTTCGGATTATAACGATTTGCCTAGACTCGCACAAGATCTCCTTAGAGACCATCATGATGTCGTCCAAGAACTATCATCTCTCAATATAGAAACGGTGGACAGTGAAAATAAAAATGCTCCCGTCGCATGGCAAAGTAAACAAGTAGGTGTCGGACTAACCTCAAGTGCACAGCTTTCTCAAATACCATATACAATTGATAATTCAATTGCTACAGAAGAGGTGTTTCCTGATGGAAAATTAGATGCTGACCTACAACAAGTAGACTTGCGCAATACCAATAGCTGGAGACTCAAATTGGGTGAGATCAGTACCGATGAAATGCTAGAAGTACAACTCGTAAATAGTGTTGCTCCCTTTGTACTGTGTAACCGATTGGCTGCACTTATGAAAAAAGAGAATACAGGAATGAAACACATCATCAATGTATCTGCCATGGAAGGAAAGTTTCATAGATTCTATAAGGAAGATAGACACCCACATACTAATATGGCGAAAGCCGCGCTCAACATGATGACTCATACTGCAGCTAGAGACTTCGTAAAATATGGTATCTATATGAATGCTGTTGACACTGGTTGGGTTACTGACGAAGACCCTGTAGAATTGGCTAATCGTAAAATAGAAGACCATGATTTCCAGCCACCATTAGATATTGTCGATGGAGCAGCGAGAGTACTAGATCCACTCTTCGATGGCATCAATACTGGAAAACATTGGTGTGGAAAGTTTTTAAAAGACTATCGACCTATCGATTGGTAATTGACCCCGTTGTTAACTATTGGATATACATGCGGCGCTTTCTTGTAAATTTCTTTCATCTACATTTAGTTAACGGTCTTTTTTTGATATTCTTGATCAATCCATCTTTATTTCTACGTCCACAGAATATCATTAACTAAAATGTGCCTTAAATACATCATAAATATCTGTATCAACACTCAGTTTTGTCTTGTTTTAGAAAATATAGACACATTCTCACCTTGTCTTACCCTACCCAAAGAAATAAATATTGGTAATTAACAAATGAGTAAAATTCTTACTTTGATTTACATATAAATATTCACCATGTACAACTAGCTGAATCATAGGAGCCAATACTAGAACTATAAACCCTATAGATCAAATACCCAAAAAATAAGTGAGTGTGTAGGTATACAAGACATATAATGATTATTCCTCATGGTATGCTATTAGCACATAGTATGGTGTAGTCAATAGGGTGACTATTCACAATTTGTCTAGTATCCTACATCACTACAAAAGACGACGAAACTTTTTTCGAGGATTGGAAGCATTCCTCAACCAAAACCAAAACTCAATTTTATGTTGCACCGAAAAGACGACGGTCTGCTTGTGGATAGCAGACTTTGGCTGGCCGTAGGCCTGCTAGGGGCATTACTCAGTTTTATTTTGATCAACTACCCTGGATAGAATCTATCTTGTTTAGTTGCTCGCCCAAGTGCACCTTTAAAAATAACCATCTTACTTTTTTGTAAGGTGGTTTTTCTTATTTCAGAGCGGCTTTTACACAGAAAAAAACACTCAAAACGTATTGCCTAAGAATGGCTTTCAATGACCAAACATTTACGATGTAACCGATCTATTCTTTACGCATAAACCCGTAACGATATACTATCCAAGTGGTACTTTACTAATTTAGATTCATATAAACCAAATTAATCTTACTAATACGCATTAATACTTCCGAACGCAAAGAATTCAAATTTACCGATAAGTTTTATGTTCTTTCCATAAGTTATCACGTGCATTTTTTCATCTTTGAACTACAATACAATTCATTCATATGTATACCCCAAAGCAAGAAAAACTTTTCTATAATACATCCAAAAAATGGCTTTCATCTTCAGCTAAAGTGATAGATATATCTGAGCTCAAAGACGTACTGAGATATCACGAATGGAAGTATTATGTAAGAAACAGCCCTACACTGGCCGATTATGAATATGATCAACTATACAAACAATTAGAAGCAATAGAAGCCGCTAATCCAAATCTTATCACTCAAGACAGCCCGACCCAAAGAGTTGCAGATGATTTAAGTGGCAACCTCGATCCTGTGGCACATGTAATACCGATGCTATCATTGGCAAATTCGTATAATGCGGAAGACCTTGCTAGTTTTGATAAATCAGTGAAAAGATATCTCAATATTCCAGAAGAGCAGAATATAGAATATAGTGTAGAACCAAAGTTCGATGGAGGAAGTATAGCAGTACTATATGAGAATGATTTTCTCATAAGAGCGGCGACTAGAGGTAACGGCACCATGGGAGAAGAAATGACTGCCAATGCGCGTACTATGCCATCTATACCGCTTAGAGCACCACTGGCAGAATTAGGAATATACAAAGCCGAGATGCGCGGCGAGGCACTGATACGGAAAGACAATTTTGCTAAAATAAATGCTCAGAGAGAAACGGACGGACACGCTCTGTTTGCTAATCCTCGCAATGCTGCAACTGGCGGACTAAGAACTAAAGATCCTAACGAGACACGTAATCGTGAACTAGAGGCATTTATATTTCAATTAGCTTATGCGGTTGACAAAGATGGTAATGACAAACTCCAAGAACTTAATACTCATTATGAGAGCATTGTACTCATGGGTCAGCTTGGGTTTAAGATACCGCAAAACGAAATGAAAACCTGTGTCAACATTAAAGAAGTGGCTGATTATTGTGCCACTTGGGAAGACAAACGTGAAAAGTATGAATACGAAGTAGATGGCTTAGTAGTGAAAGTAAATGACCTCAAATTGCAAGAGCGTAGTGGTTCGACTCAGCATCATCCTAGATGGGCGATAGCATATAAATTCAAAGCGAAACAGGCTACAAGCATCTTGACTGATATAGAATATCAAGTGGGAAAAATCGGATCAATCACACCTGTAGCAAAAATAGAACCTGTACAACTGGCAGGTGTAACAGTGTCGTCTGTTTCATTACACAACGAAGATTTCATAAAAACCAAAGATTTGCGCCTAGGCGATACTGTACTCGTAGAGCGTGCTGGTGATGTCATTCCATATATAGTAAAATCTATGGAAGAGCTGCGGGATGGCAGTCAAGTGCCTGTAGAATATCCAACAGTATGTCCCATCAATCCTGATACAGATAATCCTGTTACTCTTTTCAAAGAAGAAGGCGAATCTGCATGGAGATGTCTTAAGTGTACTTGCGGTCAACAAGACCTACAACGAATGATTTTTCATGTCTCAAAAAACGCAATGGATATAGATGGGTTTGGTAAATCTTATGTAGAAACTTTTCATTCACACGGTTGGCTAAAAGATATCAGCGATGTATATAATCTAGATTACAATGCTATCAAAACGCTCGAAGGGTTCGGATCAAAATCTGCTGAAAAACTATTGTCTGCTGTCAATAAAGCTAAAGGTAATCCGATACATAGGTTATTACATTCACTAAGTATACATCACTTAGGTAAGAAAGCATCAAAGTTAATCGCTGCAGAAATCAATCATGTTTTCGATCTGCAATATTGGGATAAAGAAAAATTTACTTCGATAAAAGATATAGGACCTGTAGTTGCCGATAACGTAATCGCATACTTCTCAGATCCTGATCATATTGCTATGCTTCATCGCATAGAAGAGCGAGGTGTCAACATGAAACAGACCAAAGAAGATAGACCTTTAGTAGTGTCAGAAGATGCACCTCTATCAGGAAAGACAATTCTATTTACTGGATCACTTCAGCTGATGGGCCGTAAAGAAGCTCAGAAATTGGCTGAACAAAACGGAGCCAAAAACATCTCTGCAGTTAGCAGTAATCTCAACATCCTAGTCGCAGGAGAAAAAGCAGGATCTAAACTAAAAAAAGCACAAGCGCTAGGCTCAGTTTTAATTATGACTGAAGAAGAATTTGTTGCATTGATAGAAGAATAAAAATTATTAATTCAAAATATATCCACCACTAAAGAATAAATAATATTTACAATTTCTCTTTTAAAAAATGTCCAGTAAAAGATTCTTTCACTTTTACGAGCCCTTCAGGGAGTCCTTGATATACTAAATAACCCCCATTTTTTCCACCGGTAGGGCCGAGATCTATTAGATAGTCTGCCATCTTGATGACGTCCATATTGTGTTCCACAACGAGTACCGTATGTCCATGTTCTACTAGCGCATTGAAAGCATCCATCAACTTACGGATGTCATGAAAATGCAGGCCTGTAGTCGGCTCATCAAATATGAAGAAAATATCTTTACTATGATTTTCTCTAGTGAGAAATGAAGCCAACTTAACCCTCTGTGCTTCACCACCAGATAATGTACTTGATGGCTGTCCAAGTTTAATATATCCAAGACCTACATCGTACAGTGGCTGAATTCGTGCTATGATATCTCTTTTCTCCTCAAAGAATTCAAGAGCTTCCTGTACACTGAGATTAAGTATGTCGTGAATACTCTTACCATTGTATTCTACTTCAATGACATCATCTTTAAATTTTTTTCCATTACACTCATCACAGACCAACTTTACATCTGCTAAGAATTGCATCTCTACCGTGATCTCTCCATCGCCTTTGCATGTTTCACATCGCCCGCCATCTACATTAAATGAGAAGTGCTTCGGCGTATAACCACGAATCTTGCTCAATTGTTGACTTGCGTATAATTTTCTAATCGCATCGTAAGCTTTTACATAAGTCACCGGATTAGATCTCGAAGACTTACCGATAGGGCTTTGATTAATCATCTCTACTTGAGTGATGTTCTTTATTGCTCCTGTTATAATATCGTGCTTTCCCGGTGATCTACTTATCGCTTCATTAAGCTCTTTTTTGAGTGCTGGATACAAGATGTGTTTGACAAGTGACGTCTTACCAGATCCTGATACTCCACTTACTACTGTAAGGGTATTCAGAGGAATAGTAACATCTATATTTTTAAGATTGTGTTGTCTCGCACCTTTGATTTCTATTTTATTAGATGAGGTGCGACGATGAGTTGGCAAGGGTAATTGTTCCTTCCCACTGATGTATAGAGAGGTCAAACTTTCTTTAACTCCCTTTTTAAAATCTTTATAGGGTCCATCAAAGACTATTACTCCACCATGTATTCCTGCTCCTGGGCCCACATCGATAATATAATCTGCATTGGTAATCACTTCTTCTTCGTGCTCTACAACTACAACCGTATTGCCTAAATCACGTAATTTCTCAAGAACTTTAACGAGTTTATCAGTATCCTTAGGGTGCAAGCCTATACTAGGTTCGTCTAGGATGTAAAGTGAGTTAGTTAAGTTACTTCCCAGAGTTCGTGTAAGATTTATTCGTTGTGTTTCTCCTCCTGAAAGTGTATTTGACATTCGGTCAAGTGAGAGATAAGATAGTCCTACATCTATCATAGTTTGAAGCCTGCTTTGGATTTCAGTTAATATTCTTTCAGCAATCTTAGCATCATGTTTATTTAACTTGATCTTATTAAAGAATACATACAACTCATCTATCGGAATATTTATCAATTCAGAAATATTCTTGCCTGCTACGATTACATATCTTGCCTCTTTGCGTAGTCTGCCACCTTTACAATCATTGCAATTGGTGCGACCACGATACCTTGCCAGAAGGACTCTATTTTGAATTTTATACGTCTTGGCTTGCAGTCCTGCAAAGAATGTTTCTACACCATCAAAATACCCATTCCCTTCCCAGACCAATAGTTGCTCATCATCACTGAGATCTCTCCATGGCTTATGTACTGGAAAATCAAATTTATGCGCTGATTGGATCAATTGATTAAGCCATGCTTTTCCTTTCTCTCCTCTCCAACAAGCTATTGCCTCGTCATATAGTGATCGACTATCGTCTGGCACTACCTTATTGGGGTCTATGCCTAGTATACGACCATAACCCTCACACTTAGGACATGCCCCATAAGGATTATTGTAATTGAATAACTGATGAGTTGGCTCTTGGAAGAGGATACCATCTAATTCAAATCGACTATTGTACGAGACACTTATACCTCCCATAATTTGTACTACACAATCACCCTCGCTCTCTGAGAATGCAGTCAATACAGAATCTGCAATTCTTTTTTTGTTCTCTTCTTCGTCTGAAACTGCAAATCTATCTATCAGTATGTGGATGGGTTCTTTGAGTTTAGTCACAGACTCACTGAGGTTCTCATCTTTACTTTCTAGCTTGTTCTCTATATCTACAAGTTCGCCATTGATATACAATCTGTTAAACCCTTTTTGCATCAATAGGTAGAGCTCCTGGTGAAGTGTCCGCTCATACCTTTTTTGGATCGGTATCATTAACACAATCTTGGTACCATTTTTTTGTTTTTGGATATACTCCACTACATCAGATACTTCGTGCTTACGTACTAGGTTACCAGATATAGGTGAGTAGGTTTTACCTATACGAGCATATAACAGTCTAATGAAATCATATATCTCAGTAAGTGACCCTACGGTAGATCGAGCATTACTGGTCGTTACTTTCTGTTCTATGGCAATTGCCGGACATATACCTTTTATGAAGTCTACCTCAGGTTTTTTCATCCTGTTAAGAAATTGACGTGCATAAGAAGATAAACTTTCTACATATCTACGCTGACCTTCTGCATATAATGTATCCATGATAAGAGAAGACTTACCTGATCCAGACAACCCTGTGACTACGATAAGCTTTTTCTTAGGGAGTAGTACTTCTACATTCTTGAGATTATTTGATCTAGCGCCCTTGATATGTATATGTTTTCTTAGAGACTGATATTCAGACTTAGATTTTTTAGGAGCAGATTTAGATTTAATTGCCATTTATATACTATCTATCGTTGAAGTGGTATCAATCACGCAAGATGAAACTAATTTTTCTAAACATTCAAGATGATCTAAATAAATCCTTGATAGTTATTATACGCTAATGATCCATACATTAACACGGATAAAGTTAAAGTGTTGAATTGGTTGGGAACTAATTGAGATTACAGCCTTATGTAGCATTTAAACTGCTTTAGACTACCAAAGAGCTATTTAGTTGACAACTAAAAAATATTTCAAAAAATATTTGTTGCCAGCCCTTATTTCATAAACTCACAATCCAATATGTGTAAGAGCCTTATATTACTTGCTTTAAGGTCGATCTAAAGTAAATTTCACTTGTCAGAGTACCATGTTTTTAAGATGTTTCAGTATTGTTTTATTCTGATGGCCCTTTACATTTCGAAATACTTAATCTATATTTGATTTTCAAAATGAATTTATTTCGAGTAGCAACTAGCTGCATTATTTAACAAAACTATTACCGCTTATAAATTAGATACATCTACACTTAAATTTTTACATACTTTTTTTACTGACTAAGATTTAACTGTTATGGATGTAGCTAAGCTAGACGATAGGTCGTTGATCATCAACTACCTTAAGGGTAATGAGAAATGTTTTGAAATACTTCTCACAAGACACAGAAACAAAATATATACTTCTATTTACCTTTTCGTAAGGGATAGAGATTTGGCAGAGGATATCTTCCAAGACGTATTTATTAAAATTGTTGATACACTTCGCAAAGGTAAGTACAACCATGAAGGCAAGTTTCTTCAATGGGCAATGCGTATCTCTTACAATATGTGTGTAGACAACTTTCGGAGGTCTAAACGCCGAACAAAAGTAAGTTCGACTGAAACTTTCGATATCTTTGATATTCTTGAGTGTGGTGATGATAATATGGAAACGACTATGATCAAAAGTCAACTCCACACTAAAGTTCGCGAACTAGTAGATCAACTTCCTCCCGAGCAACGAGAAGTAGTAGTACTTAGACACTACGCCGATATGAGCTTCAAGGAAATTTCACAAATTACGAGAGTAAGTATCAATACTGCTCTTGGTCGAATGAGGTACGCACTGATCAATATGCGTAAGCTTGCAGAAGAAAACCACCTCGTCTTAAAGTGAGCGCATAGTCAGGATGAAAATGTGGTTTTCTAAAACCAAACTTTTAGGATAATTTTTAAAGCAGAGATAGAGCTGTTTTATCGTGAAAATTAATAATCTACAAGAAAACACCTAAAAACTGATTCATAAAAGCTGCAAAGAGACTCTAAAATAGAAACTTAAGAAGATTAAATAATTTTAGGGCCTTGGCGATTTGTCAAGGTCTTTTTTCAAATGCTTGTCGTTATTTAATACAAAAAAGACCCACAACAAATGTTGTGAGTCCTAGTATTTTATCGAATTTAAACTTAAAAATTCGTTTCTAGTAAAGTCGATTTACTGTAATTCAAGATATTATCTAATATAGATTTCTTTGGACTAAAAGCTACCTTAGGAACATTCCTATATGAATTAAGAATATCTAGATATTGATCTCTGAGAGGAGCATTATTTTCTAATCCATATTCTAACTCAAGTCTATCAGCAATGTCGGCTTCTCCGTAAACGTATTTAATAAGTAATTCTGGCGTGTAGTTATGCGTCATATTTTATATTAAGTTAGTCAAAGTTATTATCGCCTCTTAAACCATATAAAATCAAATATTATTGTGCCATCATGGAACCTTTTGTTATTCCACTAGGCGATACCAATACTGAGTACGTCCAAAAGCAGGTATTCCTATGAATCCACGGACCTTCAATTTGTTCTTTTTTTCTAGCTCGATCTTACATTTATATTGTTTACCACTCTTTGGATCCATGATCTGTCCGCCCGACCATTCTTTATCACCGTCCGCCGTGAGTCCCCACATAATCTCCATTCCTACTAACGGTTGATTCTTCTTGTCGTCTTTACATTTTTTACATAACGTAACTGTAGCATTATCAAGAAGCTTAGCCACTTTTGCCTTAAGTACGCCATCTTCCCAGTATACTTCTAGATGTGATTTCACTTTGCCATCTTCATTATCTATATTTTTCCACATGCCTACAGGATCTATCTGCCCATATCCAGTAACTACGACAGCTATTAATAACGTAATACTACATAGTATTTTCTTCATATTATATTATATCTTTTCTGTGTATTTGTGTATTGATTCTTCGAACGCATAGATGAGCTTGGGTAATATTTCGCCGATAGATTTGTTTTCAATCTTGCGGCCATCTATCGATACTATCGGTGTGAGCTCTCCCATTGTACCTGTGCAAAACACCTCATCCGCAGAATACATTTCAGTTAGAGAGATGTTTTTTTCGATACAAGTAAAATTATTTTCTCTAGCCAACTGAATGATTAATCCACGAGTAATGCCATGTAGACAGGCATCTGCATGTGGGGTATATATAATGCCATCTTTTACCGTAAATATATTTGTACCATTGAGCTCCGATGCAAATCCATAATTGTCCAGCATAAGTGCAGCATCCGCACCAGCCACATTGGACTGTATTTTTGCAAGTATATTGTTGATCAGGTTATTATGATGAATCTTAGAATCTAGATTGTTAGGCGAATTGCGTCTGATTGAAGAAGTAATAACAGTAATGCCATTTTCATTATCATATACTGGTGGCTTATACTCAGGTAGTATAATCAAGGTCGGTCCGAAAATGTTCAGCCTTGGATCCATTCCTGATGTAGTCTTTCGTCCACGTGTCAGCGTTAGTCGTATATGGACGTCATCTGTCATTCCGTTGGCCTGTAATGTTTTCGTTAATGCCTTTTTTATATCTGATTTATTCGGCACATCTACGAATGCCATAGCCTTGGCAGAATCCATTAGCCGATTAAGATGGCGATCTAGACAAAAGATGCCTCCTCTATATACTCGCAACCCTTCCCATACGGCATCACCTCCTTGCACTACACTATCAAATACAGATACTTGGGCTTCATCTCTATTGAGAATTTGACCATCGACATAAATCTTGATATTGACATTTCGCGAATCTGATTTCTGTAGCATATATATTATTTTATTGCGTATTCGTATAACGATTGATAATAAGGCATTGCTTCAATTAGTAACGATCGATACCTACTAGGCATAATTTCTCTACTCGTTTGCTGCTGCCCAAAGCTTGTCGTCTTGTGTACATTATCATACCAATAGGACGCCCAAATACCATCTATTTGTCTTGATCCAGCTTTCCAAGAAAGCATATCTTCGGTGAATTCCATATCTAACGCCTTACAAAGTTGAGTCATAATCCTAGATGGATCTCTTAGCAAATCACCAGAGTCTAATACTACTGGAGAGATTCCTCGACCTATCAATTGTTGGAATAGCAAATATTCCTCTTTAATCCCAATATCTTTAATAGTAGGATTATCCATAACCTTAGCAAAAGAATTAATCAACTTCTGAGGATCACGAATAAGGAATACGTGTTTAGCAACATGTAACCAATTTAGATCAAACCCATCGATATGGTGAGCCATGTTTTTGATAAATAGATAATCTACTTCTTGAGCACTTTGATGTAACTGGTTGATGACTGTATTGGCATCTGTCGATTGACTCTGGAGTATGTCATTTCGTCCAGGATGTTGTACGTCAGGATATCTATTGAGGTAATATGAGTAAAATGGTTCGTCTACTCCTAGTGTATCCTTTCTATTATCAAAAGCGTACATAATGGCCGTAGACATATTGCGTGGCCCTGAAACCATATGTATGATCTTACCCATAGCGAATTAAAATTCTATTTCTTCTGGATGCCAGTTGAGTTCTTTGAAGTATACTACTTTGTGGTCCACAACCTCTATTCCTTCTGCTTCGAGTTTTTCTTGCATTATAGTCGGTGTCTGAAAGTGCATCCTGCCACTAAGCTCACCTTTACGGTTGATAACTCTATGAGCAGGTACATCCTGGTCTGATGTGTGGACCTGATTGAGTGCCCAGCCTACCATGCGCGCAGACCCAAGTGACAAATAATCTGCAATGGCACCATATGTGCTTACACGCCCTTTAGGTATTAGGCTAGTGACATCGTATACAGACTGATAGTAGTTGTTTTTGAGTTCTGCCATCATCACGTAAAAATAATGAAAGTTAGAAAGATTCTAGTTTAAAAAATCCTTGAACTTCTTTGGAAGGTCCATCTCAAAAGTCATTTTCTCTCCGCTTTTTGGGTGATTTAGTGTCAATGCATAACAATGCAGATAAAGGCCTTTCCCAGGATTTTCTCTTGGATATAATAAATCACCAACTACCGTATGGCCTAAAGAATGTAAATGCACACGTATTTGATTTTTTCTGCCTTGCTTGATATTCACATCCAATATTGAGAATCCACCATACTTATTACTAGGAATGGTCTTTATTAGTTTGTATTGCGTTTGTGCAGATTTTTCTTTGATAGGTAGATCCACCGTGCCTGTTTTTTCTGCTAATCCATGTGATATTACTCTGTAGGTCTTATCTACAGTATAGGCGGCCAACTGCGAAGATAGATCCTGTTGAGCTAACATAGTCTTAGCTATAATTAGTAAACCGCTTGCCGATCTATCCAGTCTATGTACAGGATTAGGTCTTGGTAACCTGGCTTTCTCTTTTGATTCGCTGAGATTTGTTGAGAGTGCATTAGCTAAAGTCCTATGCTGATTACCGCTTGTAAGTAAACCTGCTGGCTTATTTACTATAGCCATATATTCATCTTCATAGATTACCTCTATTTTAATTTTATGTTCTGGGTATACTTCTTCGGATAGTAGTATTTCAATAATATCTCCTTTTTTCACCATACGGCTACTATCGGCCAACTCTCCATTGAGAAGGACACGTTTAGCCCTAATCGCTTTTTTAAATGAATTGCGGCTTGGCGTCATGAGAAGATGAGAACCTCCGTAATCAGATATTCGTACTGACTCCTCTAAAGATTCGATAATGTGTGACTCTACTACTACTGGTTGCATATAACTTTATTTAAATAAATTATATTGCAAAGGAATCCTATTCTAACGCATAATCAAAATTACTAGTAAGATGTTCAAAAGAATCTCACTCATAATGCTTTCTTTCTGCTTTTGCGCCCTATCCATGGCACAATCAGGCATAAATCCATGTGGAACATTAGACCATAGATCAGAATGGCTGCAAAATTTTCAGCGCAATAATGGACTAGTAGACACTAGAGGAGGAGAGAAAATATATGTTCCCCTAACCGTATTTGTCGTGAGTAATGATGATGGAACTGGTAAAATCGCCGCTTCTGCATTAGTTGGGTCATTATGTACACTTAATGAAGATTTTGAAGATTCTAATATAGAATTCTATTTACAAGGAGGCTTAAAGTATCTGAGTCAGTCTGAGATGTATACTCATGATAACACTACTGATGCGGCTTACCAGATGTTTGATTTAAATATTCCTAATACAATAAATTGCTATATAGTAGGTACTGCCGCTGGTAATTGTGGTTACAACCTACCTTATGCTGGAGTCGTATTAGACATCAGCTGTACAAGTCCTGATGATCATACATGGTCTCACGAAATTGGACATAATCTATCTCTACCTCATCCTTTCCTCGGCTGGGAAGGTGGATATGGATATGACGGATCTGCAGTGGGAAGTAGTACCGCCGCTGGGACATTTAGTGAGCCCGCTCCAGAAACTGTGTTGTATAATTATACTCTTTTTAAAGATTCACTAATTCTCGATACATTGATCATAGATACCGCATATGTTGAAAAAGTTGATGGAAGTAACTGTGAATATGCAGCAGATGGATTTTGTGATACACCACCAGATTATCTAGCATACAGATGGACATGTAACCAATCGACAGGAACAAGTTTTGGGACTATGTTAGATCCTAATGGAGAATCGTTCAAATCAGATGCTACGTTAATCATGTCATATGCCACTGATAACTGTGCATTAAGATTTTCTCCTATGCAATGCGAAGCCATGAGAGCCAATCTTATAGATGTAAAGTCGGAGTATCTAACTAATCAAATTCCCGCAGCTTCGATCGAAGATCCTTCAATTACTTACAACTTCCCAACAGATGGAGAGGCACAAGCTTATGACTATATAGAATTAGATTGGGAGCCCGTAGAAAATGCCACACACTATCTAGTACAAATTCACTTTAATGAAGCACTCACTCAGCCGCTTTGGGAAGGCATAGTTACTGAAGCAAATGCTATTGGTGAGATACCTGAGATATATGCAGAGCGAGATGTGTTCTGGTCCGTAGCCCCATTCACCCATTACGAATTCTGTACAGAACTACAAGGATCAGGTACTTTCTTTGCATCTAATGTATCTTACACTGGAGAAGAATCAATACGCAACTGGAATATAATACCTAGCATCGTAAATGCCGGTAATAGCATTATAATAGAGTCTGAAGATAATTTGAATGGTGCTGAAATTGCAGTCAGAGATATGACTGGCAAACTATTACTAAGTGAAATAGTAAATAACAATACATTGGACATACCGTCGACATGGTCTACGGGTATCTATCTAGTACAAATCAGATCTAACGAAAATATTCATACCCAAAAAATAATAGTGAGATAACCAGCTCTTTGATAATAAATGAATAATATTAAAAAAGCCTATCTAGAGCTACATGTAGCAGTATTACTTTTTGGATTTACGGCTATTCTAGGTGATCTAATACAGTTATCCGCGGTGATGATTGTATGGTGGAGGGTACTGATTACATGTATCAGTTTATTATACTTTATTCAGTTTGGAATAAAGCTTAGGTCGATTCCTAAAAATAAAATTTTTAATTTTTTAGGCATTGGTGTGTTGGTCGCACTGCATTGGATTACCTTCTATGGAGCGATCAAATTATCTAACGCATCGGTAGCATTAATTTGCTTTGCTTCTACATCTCTCTTCACTTCTTTTCTAGAACCTGCCATATTGGGTAGACCTATAGAAAAATTACAAGTTATGATGGGCCTCATGATTATTCCAGGCATGTGGTTGATTGTAAATACAGTAAATCCTGCTATGATAAATGGTATCTACGTTGGATTATTATCTGCTTTATTTGCAGCAATATTTTCTACACTAAACAAAAGATTGATTGATGATGCAGATTCATATTCTATTACTTTTTTGGAGTTGGGTAGTGCATGGATATTCATCAGTCTATTGATTCCTGTTTTGATTTGGAATGGAAAAGAAATTCAGTTTTGGCCAGTAGGTACAGACTGGACTTACCTTTTGATTCTAGCTTTACTGTGTACTACTCTTGCATATATATTGTCCCTCAGAGCACTCAAGTATGTGAGCGCATTCGTAGCTAACCTTACGATCAATTTAGAACCAGTCTATGGTATTCTTTTAGCCGTCATATTATTAAATGATCATAAAGAATTAAGTCCAAGATTTTATGTTGGTGTAGTATTGATAAGTGCTATTGTATTTAGTTATCCTTTGATTAAAAAGAGAATGAAAAAATCTATTAATTAAAATGCTACAAGACAACTATACAAGGTTATATGACTACTGCGTAGAGCACAGCACACCTATGGATGAAATCCTCTATGAATTAGATAGAGAGACACACCTCAAGACATTGGCTCCTAGAATGTCCTCTGGACCAATACAAGGGCGTATACTCAGTCTTATATCGAATTTGCTAAGGCCAAAGTACATATTAGAGATAGGTACATTCACAGGATTTGCAACACTCAATTTAGTAAGAGGATTACAGCCTGATGGCGAACTGATCACAGTAGAAGTCAACGCAGAACTACAACATATATCTCACAAATATTTTACTAAAAGTGGGTATAGTGATCGTATCAATCAGCTTATTGGTAATGCAAAAGAAATAGTCCCTGAGCTGGATTATAAATTCGATCTAATCTTCTTAGATGCTGGAAAGAAGGACTACCCTATCTACTACGAACTAATATTGCCTAAGCTTCGTAAAGGAGGTATTATACTCGCAGACAATATACTGTGGAGCGGTAAGATTCTAGATGAAAATATGGATAAAACTTCCGTAATACTGGATGAATTCAATAAGCAAGTAGTCGAAGATTCTAGAGTGGAAAATGTGATTCTACCACTACGAGATGGAATCAATGTGATCAGAAAACTGTAATTTTTATTATACCTATAATTTCTGAAAATAATACGCCAAACCGTACAATAAAACTATCTACTCAAACACCACATAATTAATGATATAAATTTTGAATCTCTAAGACAAAACAGGAGATCGATATTTGAGCCGAGATCGAAAAACTACTGACCTAAAATATCACTCGGTTTAAGTGATCTTTCGGTTCAGCCAAAATGTTTAATATCGTTTAAACATTTTCATCCAATAAATCATAACATCTATCTTAAACGTTAAACTTAATTCCTGTATTATTCTCAATACAATACTTTTAAAATTCTCGTTCTACACACGTTCGTTGTACAAGACACCTACTCACTTGTTTATCTTTTTTGCAAAGGATACTTTAATCCATCATAACTTTTTAAGACCGCTTTAACAGATCCGATGGATACTGGAGATTCTATTTGAAGAGGAATTTTATTACCGTCTTTAGACACCCATATTTTCATGCGAGTATCTGCATCGAAAACTTCACCTGCTACCACCTCAGGGCTAAATTCAAAAGTGTCAAACTTACCCAAATCTTTAATTTTCTTTTTCTTCTTTACACCTCTGTATTCTACATCAAGACTAAAAACTTCTTTGTCAAAAAACACCTTCACAGGAAATTTGTGTCCTTTCTTTTGACTTTCGAAATCAAGATTACGTACATAGTATAATATAGAAACCATATCCTGCATACATTCACCTAGATCCCAATCTTCTGCTTCTGCAGTTTCTTTTGTTCTACCATGAAGCGTATTAGCATTATAGTTGGGTTGATCAAAACTGATACTATCATACTTCACATATTTTCCCTCTTTGATATCCCTCAGAAAATCTGTAGGTAACAATGTCTCTTTGTTCATCTTGGAATAGAACTTATCATCCACTTCAAAAAAGCTGTTGTATGATTCATAAGTTTTTCCAGTGACATGCACTTCAAAGTCATCTTCGTTTTCTATCACGTTAAATTTTACTTCGCCTGCAGGAATCCATACAAATTTCCAGTTGTAGTATAGTTTATAGACTAGCTTCTCTCCGCCTTGAAATGCATTATTATTTATTCCTCCGCAATTATCATCTTGATGGATATCGGGTGCCATCTGCGCAGAAAGCGACATGGTGAATAGTAGCGAAAAAATTAAAAGTATAGTCTTAATGTTGTTCATCATATTTGAGATGATTTTAAAAGGTTTACATTAAGAATGATCAGTAGACCCAATAACGCTGGAAAAACGAGATTTATTACCCAAAGACCGAATGTGGCCACCAGTATGCCTCCAACATTTGCTGTGAATAATGACCAGATGACAATGGCTAATTCGCCTCTAGCTATTACACTCAAAATAGGTGGTAGAGGTATACCACTCTGAAATAAGTAGATCACAGCCACTCCGGAGAATGCCGCAAGTAGTGACAACTCTAAACCTAAAAAGTCTAGTATGAGTACATACTGTGTACAGTAAATCAAATATCTAAGATACGATAGCGTTAATACCCTTTTAAGTATTGGTCTGTCATACTGAGATATTACATGAGCTTGCTTGTTTAAAAGTTTACCCCACCACCAGCGGTTAAGCCCGTCGAGTTTCAGCTTGCTTATATTGAAAAATAATGCACAAAGCATAATAATTACCAAAAGTCCTAGGATACTTCCTGCTATATAGACGAATCGATTGAACGAAAAGTAACAGTAACAGAAAATTAATGCTCCAATATAGCCACCAATAATATTAGATATATTCTGAGCAATACTGCTAATTAATGTAGCAGGGATGGATTTAATCCGGTCTTCTCCATCGATAAATAACAGTCTGCCGCCATATTCACCTATACGAGCAGGAGTAACAAGACCCACACTGATACCAGCATATATAGCTTTCATAGCATCAATCTTAGTAAGATTCTTCCAAGGTAAGATGAGCATTCTCCATTTGACGCTCTCTATAAGCCAATTGATGGGCATAAGTAGAACACAACCTACCAGATAGACCCAATTACTACCCTCAAGTCCTTTTTGGAGCTGGTACTTAATAGTTGCCATATCTTTGTTCAAGACGATCTGATCATACAGTACGTATCCCACTAAGGCTAGCAGCAATAACTTCAGCAACCACATGACCTTAGGCGATTGCTGTGATGATATATATATTGAGGACTTCATTCGCACTATGAAGGTAGGAAATAGCTGATTAAGTAGAAAAGCTATAAGGAGTATTTAGCCGTTAAACTGTTAAGAGAATGAAACATGATCCAATTTCTAGACATCTAGTTACCCTTCAAGAGCATTAATCATAAAAGGAGATGCAGATTATATTACATCTAAAAAGCTTTGAACTTCTTCCTTCTTGACAATAAAAGGTTTCGTTTTTAATTGACTTCACTATCTTTGCAAACAATATGTAATAGAGGGCTGATTAAGACGGGCCTCTCATCATTTATCAGAAGAGAAATAGAGGACATGAAGCTATCAAGAAATTGGTTATCGAGATATATAGATCTACCTATGTCAGACGACAAATTGTCAGAAATATTGACGACCATAGGCCTCGAAGTAGAAGGAGTAGAGCAGATTGAGTCTGTTAAAGGAGGCCTAGCGGGTATAGTAGTAGGCCGTGTCCTCACTTGTGGTAAACACCCTGGAGCGGATAAACTTTCAGTAACTACTGTAGATCTAGGTAATGGTAATACGCCAGTTCAGATCGTCTGTGGTGCACCTAATGTAACCGCTGGAATCAACGTACTTGTAGCTACTGTAGGGACTACACTGTATGGCGAAGATGGAAAAGCGTTCAAAATCAAGAAAGGAAAGATAAGAGGAGAAGCATCCCTAGGGATGATCTGTGCAGAGGACGAATTGGGTCTAGGACAAAGAAGTGATGGCATTATGATTCTACCTGGAGATGTGCCGCCGGGTACACTAGGGTCCGACTTTATAGACTTAGATAATGATACGGTATACGATATCGGACTGACACCCAACAGATCAGATGCAACTTTCCACATAGGATCAGCTAGAGATGTAGCGTCATACCTTACATTTCACTCAGGAGAGATTGTAGATGTCAAAATGCCTGATACATCAGCATTCAAGACAGAAAATACAACCCTCGAATTTGAGGTAGAGGTAATAGATAAAGTAGCGTGTCCAAGATATAGTGGAATAACTATATCGAATGTGAAAATGGGACCATCACCAGGTTGGATGCAAAAATATCTCAATGCAATAGATGTAAAACCGATTAATGTTATAGTAGATATTACCAACTTTGTATTGCATGAGATGGGACAGCCATTACATGCGTTCGATGCAGATAAAATTCCTTCCAAAAAAATAGTTGTGAAAAAACTAGCAGAAGGGACAGAATTCAAGGCCTTGGATGAATCTACACGAAAGCTCAATGCTGATGATTTAATGATCTGTGATGGAAATGGCAATGGACTGTGTATCGCTGGTGTGTTCGGAGGCTTAGAATCTGGAGTGACTGATGAAACAGCTAATATATTTTTAGAATCGGCACACTTCAATGCTGGTAATATCAGACGTACAAGCACAAGACATTTACTAAGAACTGATGCCGCTAAGGTATACGAGAAAGGTAGTGATCCAAATGTAACAGTAGCAGCACTAAAAAGAGCAGCACAGTTAATGGTTGAGCTGGCTAGCGGTATTATTACATCTAAGATCATAGATGAATATCCTACTGAGATCAAGCCTGTTGAAATTCACCTCAAATATCAGAAAGTGACGGATATGTTTGGAGTGGAGTTACCTAAAGATGAAATACACAGTATTCTGAGAGCGATGAATATGAAAATGTCTTCTGTTGGAGATGACAGTATCAAAGTAATAGTTCCTACCGATAAGGCAGATGTAACCAGAGATGTTGATCTTGTAGAAGAACTGATGCGTATATATGGATTTAATAAGATTCCTATCCCAACTAAAGTACAAAGTACTATATCATATAAAGAGCATCCTGATAGAGTTGCGGTACGTAACTTACTATCTAATCACTTAGCTGCTCAAGGATTCTATGAAATGATGGGATTATCGCTCATTGAGTCTAAGCATTACGTGCATCAGACTGAAATTGATAACTCAGAGTTTGTTTATATTAACAATACATCAAATATTCACCTGGACATCATGCGCCCAGAGATGATGCGTAGCGGATTACTTTCTGTACTCCACAACCATAACAGACAGCAATTGGATGTTAGGCTATTTGAGTTAGGAAAGTCATATAGGTCGGTTGACGAAGACTTTAAAGAGACTGAGTACCTTACACTATTCATGAGTGGAAAAAGATATGGTGAATCCTGGATGGTTAATGCTAAAGAACCCGTAGACTACTTTGATATCAAGAGATACGTACATAGTGTATGTTCTAGGTTAGGGATTCAGAAGTATCAAGTAAGTGAACTCGAAAACGATAGCAGATTCCAGTACGGGCTATCATATCACAGAGGAAAAGATGAAATCGTAAGATTTGGAGCAGTACAAGGAGAAATATCCGATAAGATGGGATTAAAGACGAGTACTTACTACGCTGAGTTCAATATGGACATGATTATCAAAACATTAGCAAAGAAAATTAAAGTAATAGAACCGAGTAAATTCCCTAATTCTCGAAGAGATCTTGCCGTTGTAGTAGATAAGAGTATAGGATTTGCTGATTTAAAGAAAATGGCAAGAAGCGCTGACAAAAAATTACTCAAAGAGATCAATCTATTCGATGTATATATTGATGAAGATCGCTTAGGTAAAGCCAAGAAATCCTACGCAATTAGTTATATGTTTGAAGATGCCACCAAGACACTCAAGGATAAAGATGTGGATAAAATCATGAATAAAATCATGTATAGCTACGAACACCAGCTAAGTGCTGAGATCAGAAGATAAACTATTTGTGATCACAATTGGCCAAGTAATAGTTTTATGCGCACCTATGTCAAAAAGGTACTTAAATACATTATAATATATTATAATATGTGACTGTCTTGATAATAAGCCGAAAAGCTATATATTTGATGTATGCATTCTATCCAAAACAGATTAGATTTGCTACAAAGCAAACTCTCTATACTCGTCCAAAAGATGGAAGAGCAGAAGCATATATATAAAACAATACAAAGTGAAAACAATAGACTAAAGACCTCACTGAGAGAGAAGGAAGAAGAAATCAACCAGTGGAAGTCTAAAGTAGATAGTGCAATAGACTCAACTCAAATAGAGGAGAATCAACAGATGATAAAGGCAAAAATAGAGGGTTTCGTAGAAGAAATTGATGAATGTATAGCCCTCATAAAAGCCATGTAAGTGATATGGACGACGCTCAAATAAAGATAAGTGTAGTGATTGCCGGAAGATCCTTTCCGGTGAAAATCACAGAAGAGGAAGAAACGTCCGTACGGAGTATAGAAAAGGATATAAATAGTCAGGTCACAGAGTTTCAGCAAAAATATACTGACAAGGACAAACTAGATCTAGTGATTATGGTGCTTCTCACAAAGGCATTCGAACTAGATAAAATCCAATCTCTAGAAAACGATATCACTCAAGCCCATGCACAAATAGATACTTTAGAATCCACATTAGACCAATTAATGTAGGTCGTTCACTTTTTCGTTTCTCGTACATAGTAGGTTATATGTCGACTTTCTTAGTCATCTTTTGATCATTATATCATAGATGTCATGAAAGTATTTATTAATAATAAATAAAAAGAAGAGATGGAATACATCATCGGAGCAGTAGGGGGAATAATAATAGGCCTTATTACAGGTTACTTTGCTAAATCGTCATCAATCAATGGCAAAGCCCAAAAAGAGATAGAGGCAGCTAACGAAAAAGCTGACTTTACTCTTAAAGAAGCAGAAAAGACTGCATCTAGAAAACTAGAGGACGCATCCTCTAAAGCTGAACTCATAGTAGATAAGGCAGAGCAGAAAAATGAAGCTATCAAACAAAAGAAGATTCAGGAAGCAAGATCAAAGTTCAGCAAACTTAAGTCTGAATATGAGACTTATAAGGGTGAGCAAAAGGTAGAGATGAAAGAGCGTGAGGTGCTTGTTTTAGGAAAAGAGAAAGATCTACAAATCAAGATGGACCAATTCTCTACTAAAGAAGAAGCTATAGAAAACAGAGAAGTAGAAGTAAAAACAATCAAAGAAAATCTAGAGAAGCAACTCAAAATTATAGCGCGTAAGAAAGAAGAGCTAGAAAATGCGAATGAAAAACACATCAAAGCGCTAGAGACCGTTGCAAAACTAAGTGAATCAGAAGCTAAAGAGCAACTATTGAAAGCAGTAAGAGCTAAGTCCGCAACTGAAGTAATGAGCATCGAAAAGAAAGCTATAGAAGAGGCTAAAGCTAATGCTAGCAAAGAGGCTAAAAAAATAGTAATACACGCTATTCAAAGATCCTGCGCAGAATTCACTATTGAGAATACGGTATCTATATTCAACCTAGAATCTGACGATATCAAAGGACAAATTATTGGTAGAGAAGGGCGTAACATACGTGCCTTAGAGGCCGCTACAGGATCAGAGATCGTTGTGGATGATACACCAGAAGCTATCATCATATCTAGTTTCGACCCTATTCGTAGAGAGGTTTGTAGATTATCACTGAAAAGACTGGTGGCTGATGGACGTATCCACCCTGCTAAGATCGAAGAAGTAGTAGAGAAGACACGAAAGCAATTAGAACAACGCATCGTTGAGATCGGAGAACGTACTGTAATCGATCTAGATATACATGGCCTAGATCCATACTTAGTACGTATGGTGGGTCGTATGAGATTTAGATCATCATATGGTCAGAATCTACTGAAACACAGTATCGAGACTGCGACACTATGTGGGACCATGACTGCTGAATTAGGTATGAGTCCTAAACAGGTCAAAATGGCTAAGCGAGCTGGACTTTTACACGATATAGGTAAAGTTGCAGAAGACGAGTCAGAGCTATCACACGCACTCTTGGGTATGGAGATGTGTAAGAAGCATGGCGAACATGAAGTAATAATCAATGCCGTAGGTGCTCACCACGACGAGATGGAAATGAATAATATTATTTCTCCTATCGTACAAGCATGTGATGCGATATCTGGCGCAAGACCTGGAGCACGTAGAGAGATACTTGAAAGTTACCTCAAGCGTATCGGAGAGCTTGAAGATATAGCGTTGAATCATGAAGGTGTTGAGAAAGCTTATGCAATACAAGCAGGTAGAGAATTGCGTGTAATAGTAGAAAGTGAAAAAGTGACCGATCAGTACGCTGAAGATTTGGCATTCATGATATCACAAAAAATAGAACAAGAGATGCAGTATCCTGGTCAAGTAAAAGTGACTGTGATAAGAGAGAAAAGAGCAACTGCAGTAGCACGATAAGTTGCTCTTAAATCAACTTATAAAATTTAAAATTCCAAACCCGTGTTGTGGCTAACGCTGTCACTGTCGGAGTTTGGAATTTGTTTTTTAAAAATACTGTTTAGCTTTAGAATTTGGAATTTAAATTTACTCTTATGATTAAATTTTTAAAATCACTTTTTTACTCTACTCCTGAAGAAAATTATGATCCAATGAAATATCTTATAGTTGGTCTTGGCAATATCGGTTCTGATTATGCTGGCACTCGCCATAATATAGGTTTTGATGTAGTAAACATGATGGCCAAAGATGCAGATGTGTCTTGGAAGCAAGAGACTCTTGGAGATGTCGCAGAGCTAAAGCATAAAGGTCGCACCCTTGTACTACTTAAGCCATCGACCTATATGAATAAAAGTGGGAAAGCTTTAAAGTACTGGATGGAAAAAAAGAAAATTCCTGTAGATAACGTATTGGCAGTAGTCGATGAACTTCAACTAGAGCTAGGCGTCATCCGTCTCAAACCCAAAGGTAGTGATGGAGGCCATAATGGTCTTAAGGATATTGCTGAAGTACTTGGCTCTACCAAATATTCTAGGCTGCGCGTAGGTATCGGGAAAGACTTCCGTAGAGGTCAACAAATAGATCATGTATTAGGTAAATGGAATGCCAAAGAAAAAGATGAGTTGATTGAAATTATCCCTAGAGCCTGTGAAACGGCTAAGAGTTTTGCCGCTATAGGACTTAAATTTACAATGGAAAAGTATAATCAGAAGTAAAAATCCGAACAGAAATATATATTCTGTAATGTGCGAGTTAAAGGTACGGTAAACACCTGCAAATACAAGATCGTCGAAATTATCTACCCAAAAATCAAGGGCTCTTTCTATTGGTTGAGCCTGGGAATGTGCCTAACGCAGTATCGCCTGAATGACAGCCAACGACTTCGGTTCTCTGAAGTTGTCTACATGTAATCTATAGAACTTGATAATATCTTTCAGTATTTCATTTCTAATATCCTTGGGTATTCTGATATGCTCAAGTTGCTTCATATCAGCACTAAGTAGCTGTCTTACAAATATAGATCGCTCTACAGGCAATAAATACTTTGAAGTATTGCTCACATTTACAAAGTTACCATCTAACAAATCAAATTGAGTTCTCAATTCTTCATCAAAATCGTTCATGGGTTCGAATCCTAAAAACCTGCTTAACTCTAATAGATACATGAGGTGAAAACAAGAGAGTTGATGGTCACAAATATCGAGATATTTATACCAATCAGTAATAAAATCAAACAGCTCTTCATTGGGTTCTTTTTCTTTAATACAATCTCTTGTCATCTCCAACAAAAATATACCTAAAGAAGACTTAACTACATCAGTAGTAATATGACGATATCCATGCTCTAGATGTATCTCCTTGACGCGCGCAAGTTTATCATTGTCCTTATCATAAGCGATTATGTTCACTATATTCATATGGTCGATCATGACCGCCGACACTTTCGCTTTGGCCTTACGAACACCACTAAATATAAATGATCGAATACCTTTCTCTCTAGTAAATATATCTACGATTAGACTCGTCTCTGAGTACTTGATACGTCGAAAAATAATGCCTGTAGATTGGAAAGTTTTCAAATGTGGAAAGTCTTTAATGCAATGATTCAGCAAACTCTTTAGCGAAATAACTAATTACTAGATCTGCCCCAGCTCTTCGTATACTCAATAGTGTTTCTGGCACCATTTTTTTTCTGTCTAGCCACCCATTTGCACAGGCTGCGTATAGCATCGCACATTCTCCGCTCACATGATAGGCTACAGTAGGCATGCTAAAGCTAGTCTTTAGCTCTCGTATCACATCTAAATAATGAAGTGCCGGTTTGATCATGATAAAGTCTGCTCCCTCTTCCATATCTAATTGAGCTTCTATTAGGGCTTCATTGATATTAGAGGGGTCCATCTGATAAGTCTTCTTATCTCCAACCTTAGGTACAGAATCTAAGGCATCCCGGAATGGCCCATAAAGAGCACTGGCATACTTTGCTGTATATGACATAATGGATGTATCTGTATATCCGGCAGCATCCAATGCGAGTCTTATTATTTCTACTCTACCATCCATCATATCAGACGGTCCAATTATATCAAATCCGGCTTCAGCCTGAGCAACTGCCATCTTAGCAAGTATGGGCAATGTCTCGTCATTAACGATCTTGCCGTCTCTCACTAATCCATCATGACCATCCGAGCTATAAGGGTCCATAGCGACATCACTAATAAGGCATACAGTTGGATATTTCTCCTTGATCTTAGTCGCCGCTTGTAGATAAAAGTTATCAGGGTCATAGCTGTATGTGGCCGTCTTGTCTTTGAGGTCTTCCGGAATAGCTGGGAAAATTATAAACTTATCTATTCCCAATAAAAGGCATTCTCCAATCTCATTCATCATTGTATCTAGACTCCATCTATAAGCCATTGGCAGCGACGCAATCTGATCTTTTATACCTGACCCTAACACCAAGAATAGTGGCATAATCATGTGTTGCTCACCTATGTATGTCTCTGCTATTGCGGATCTTACAGCTTGTGATTTTCTATTTCTTCTAGGTCTTCTTAACATTTTGCTTCTATTCGTTACTTATAATCAGTATTCTGATCCTTAATACTTTTGTTTTTTGAATTCTTCGGTACTGGATCATATCCAGAAGATCCCCAAGGATGACACCTAGATATACGTTTTAAGCCCATCCAAGTGCCTCTTAAGATTCCCCATTGCTTTATAGCGTCAATCATATAATTAGAGCACGTGGGTTGGAATCTACATGTAGGGCCTAGTATGGGTGAAACAATAACCTGATAGGCTCGGATCGGAAATATGTATATCTTCTTCAAAATGGACATAATGTAAAGGTATAGGTAATAATGAATGAATGATGTATCAATTTTGTCAATAAATTAAAACCCTAACCATAATCAACTCAATAACCTCTATTAATTTACGATATTTGTCAATTAATAGAAATAACAAAAATGAAAAATATTTTCTATACTCTATTGGTAATTTTTACTTTATCGTGTTCTAATGATACCTCTATAAATACCCAGGTTATAAATACATCTGAAGTTAAACTATTCGAAGTACTTCCGTCCAGTGCTACAGGGATAGAATTTTCCAATATTATTACTGAAAGTCCTAAATTCAACTATATCCAATACGATGTCATTTTTAATGGTGGTGGTGTAGCATTGGCAGATTTTAACAATGACGATCTTGTAGACATTTACTTTACAGGAAACCAAGTGAGAGATGCATTATATCTGAATAAAGGCAATATGCAATTTGAAGACATTAGTCTAGCGTCTGGTATCGCTCAAAATGAACTTTGGTCCTCTAGTGTTAGTATAGGAGATGTAAATGGCGATGGATTCTTAGATATCTATGTATGTAAATATTTGCTGCCTAATGAAAACAGCAGAAAAAATGTACTTTATATTAATAATGGAAACATGACTTTCGAAGATAAGGCAGAAGAATATGGCGTAGCCGATATGGGATATTCAACTTCAGCTACATTTTTTGATATGGATGAAGATGGCGACTTAGATCTATATGTGGGAAATCAAATGCCCTCTTCCAGATACCTAAAAAGACAAAGTGCTGGAGTTAATTACGCTTATACTGATAATCTCTATCGAAATGATTCTAACGGAAAATTCACAACTGTAACTGAAGCTGCAGGTGTAAAAAACTTCGCAGCAGCACTTAGTACTACCGCATCAGATCTCAATGGAGATGGATTAGTTGACATATATGTTGCTAATGATTATGAGGAGCCTGATTTATTCTATGTCAATAGAGGTGATGGAACATTTGTAAATGTAGCTCATATTTCACTTAAACACATGAGTAACTTTAGTATGGGAGTAGATCTTGCAGACTTCAATAATGATGGAGATATAGATTTATTCTCATCAGATATGGTAGCTTCTGATAACTACAGAAGTAAGACTAATATGAGTGGCATGAATCCGGCCAAATTTTGGAGACTTGTCAACGCTGGGTACCACCATCAATATATGTTTAATGCATTACAGCTCAACAACGGTAACGGCTCATTTTCAGAGATTGCTCAAATGGCTGGTGTCTCTAATACAGATTGGAGTTGGACAGCGTTATTCGCAGATTTAGATCTTGATGGCAACAAGGATCTAGTAGTCACTAATGGACTATTTAGAGATGTGCGTAACAAAGATTACATACACGAAATCGAAGACCTCGTAGCCCAACACAACAAGAATGCGGGATCACTTAGCAAAGATGAATTAAATCAAAGTGTATATGAGTTAGCAATAGCCGCTCCATCACAAAGATTAGAAAATTCAGCTTTCAAAAATAATGGAGATCTTACTTTCAAAAAAATTGCATCTACATGGAATCTCAATTTTGCAGGTTGGACACAAGGTGCAGCGTATGCAGATCTAGATAATGACGGTGATATGGATCTAGTAATGAATCATATGAATAACAAAAGTCAGATCTATAAAAATGTTGCACAGGATCAAAAAATAAATAACTACCTCAAAGTTTATGCAACTAAAAACAATTTGCCTTGTGATGCTGCACGTGTCGAAATTAAATATGACAATAACACAACTCAGCTTATCGAAATCACACGCACTAGAGGATTTCTATCTGCCAGCGAACCAGTTGCACTATTTGGATTAGGAATAAATGGCAAAGTCGACAAACTTACAGTTACCTATCCGGATGGGAAACAGGTCATACAATCTGATATCAATGCTAATCAGACGATCAAAATAGATTATACTCAGGCAAGTGCTTTGGCTAGCAATGAGAATAAATTAGGCTTGTTTAGCGATATAACTAGCTCAAAAATGTTTCCCGTATCGCATAATGAAAACGAGTTTGATGATTATGAAAGGGAAATATTAATTCCTCATAAAATGTCTACACTCGGACCAGTGATGGCGACTGCAGATGTAGATGGTAATGGAACTCTTGATATATACTTTGGTGGTAGCGCAACTTCATCTGGCGTACTCTTTCCTATGACTACTAATGGAAGTTATATTGCACCAGTTTCTGGATCAGAGTTCAGCATTGATGCTCAGAGTGAAGATCTTGGCGCCACCTTTTTCGATGTAGATGGTGATGGTGATCAAGATCTCTATGTCGTAAGCGGTGGGAATGAATACGAAGACGGTAGTAAAAACTACCAAGATCGTCTCTATATAAATGACGGGACAGGTATATTCAAAAAAGATAAATCATTCCAAGCATTATCTATAAGTGGATCCGCAGTAGCTGCTGCAGATTATGATGGTGATGGTGATATAGATGTATTTGCAAGTGGCAGGCAGATTCCAGGTTTTTATGGTTATGATGCGAGTAGTTCATTATATCTAAATGAAGGTGGAAAATTGAAACTCGATATAAATACAAGTAAACTGTTTAATGATATAGGAATGGTTACTGATGCCGTATGGACGGACTATGACCAAGACAAAGATCTTGATCTTTTATTGGTTGGTGAATGGATGCCTCTTACTATATATAATAATGACGCAGGAAAGTTATCAAAATACGATGGTGACGAAGCGTGGAAAAATACAAGCGGTTGGTGGAATAAAATAACAGTAGCCGACTTAGATGGAGACGGTGATGATGATTTTATCGTGGGTAACCTTGGGCTGAATCTAAAATACAAAGCGTCCAAAGAAGAACCTTTCAAATTGTTCACTAAAGATTTTGATGGTAATGGTACTCATGATGTTTACCTAGGGTATTACGATCAAGATGGGACATTATATCCTGTTCGTGGGCGACAATGTTCTTCACAGCAAATGCCTTTTATCAAAGAAAAATTTGAAGATTACGAAGCGTTCGCAGTTGCTTCAATAGAAGATATCTTAGATGACAAAATGGAAGGAGCTGCGCTCAAAGAAGTGCAAATGTTTGAAAGTGTATGGATAGAGAATCAAGGTGCGGGAAAACTTAAAATACACAAGCTGCCTAATAAGGCCCAAATAGCACCAATCTATACTATTATACCTACCGACTTTGACAATGATGGAGACATAGATCTTTTTGTTGCAGGCAATTACCATAATCGTGAAGTAGAAACGACGAGAAGCGATGCCGGAACTGGACTAATATTACGTAATGATGGTAAGGGTAATTTTACGCCTTTATCTACAATAGAATCTGGCATATATGCTTCACTAGATGCTAGAGATGCTGTACTCGTAGAGGCTGGACCCGATAAACGTAAAGTAATAATCGTAGCTAACAACAATGGTCCTGCTCAAGTATTTGGACTAAACTAATGGAAGCTTCGGTAGTCATACCGTTCTATAATGCTGAAGCGACTCTAACGCGTGCTATAGACTCCGTGTTGACTCAGCAAAATGTTACGCTAGAGATACTATTGATAGACAACAACTCCACCGACAAGTCTTTAGCAATAGCTCAATCATACGCAGATAAACATCCCCATGTTACTCTCACTATAGAATCTAACCAAGGCACCAATCACGCACGTAACTTAGGTCTATCTCTAGCGACTAAAGAATGGATACAATATCTTGATGCTGATGATATATTGTTACCTCTCAAGATATTCAACCAACTCTCATTGGACAATTTATCCCAAACAGATATTATAAGCAGTCCTATTACCGAACATACAATTGAAGGTAAAATTATCAATTACTCTGTTTCTGAGCTAGACGACATATGGCTCTCTCTGCTTAAAGGAAAAATTGGTTGGACCTGTTCTAATCTATGGCGGAGATCTGCACTATTAGATATTGGAGGCTGGAACACAGATTATACTTCACATCAAGAAAAGGAATTAATGGCAAGGTTGATTATGGAAGAAAAACAATTCTCTTTTTATGATCAATCTGAATGTATCGTGTATGAACAAAATAAATCTGTTTCAAATAGAGCAGATTTTCCGATGACAGGGATAAAGTTTATGAAGTTCCTAACGCACTATTTTAAATCAAATGATATTCTTGGTCCAAAAAGAGAAAAAGTAATTCATAATCAATTATATCATAAGTATTTAATGGCTTATAAAGTTAATCCTAAGGAAGCTATGAAAGCAATGTTTGAAACCAGCTTGAAATTAGATTTAATTGATATTCCTTTCCGTCATCAACTATTGATCTCTATTATTGGATTACATAACACATTTAGCATGTTAAAGATACTTGGTAGAAAGTAAGGTATCTACTAGTTATAGAACATCTTTATTATTAAGGGATTTTACTTTACCTATAATTATTCTTAAGTGAAGGCTTCCAATATCTCAACAAATTCATGATCTTCTAATCGTGTTACCCTCCCCATAATCAACGTACGATAGGTTCATTACAGGCTCTACACTAGAACTCAGTTCGGACAAGGATTGAGTTATCTCATAGCTACTCTTCATTATAACTTTCATCTAACTCTACGGGTTGAATCATACTTGTATCTCTTACAAAGTTACACCATCTGCAATTTTCATCTTCACAAAATTGCTCAAATTCATAATTGTGAATAGCCGTCCAAGATTCTTGTAATTGTTTTATTACTGCCTCCTCATCTTGCGGAGATATAGGCAACTCTATTTTATCGTATTTCACTTTTGTCTTTGCCTTCTCTACAAAATCCATTGTACCAGATTTCATCTTCCAATCTAGTGTAGGGTCGTTATCTACAAGTAACTTATAGAAGACTAATTGCCTCCAATAATCACCTCCTTGATCTTCATCACTTACGCCTGCGAGTTTATCTTTCTTATACGTACCCGTTTTATAATCAATGACTTTTACATGATCGTCGTAGACCTCTACCTTATCGATCTTACCCTTAATAGGAATCTCGCCTATAGACGTATGTTTGATGTTTTTCTCTGAGATCGTTTGCTTTGCAGTATTCCATTGATCCTTATACTCATCGTAATATTCCCTAAGTATTTTCTCTCCCAGAATATTAAAATTATCAAACTCCATTTGAGTGAAGTGAGATCTATAAATTTTCATTCCTTTGATGAAATGAGTAGTCAATGTATCTGGATCAGGAGATTTTCGTTCTGGATCTGCTTCCATAGTTTTGAAATACATCTCTAATGCATAGTGAATTGCACTACCATAACCCATCGTTGCCGATCTGGCCATCGGAACACGGAGTAAATTTTCAAAATAAAATGACCACCTACATCTGATAAATTTATTCAGCGCTGTAGCACTCATAGAAAATGTCTTCAACAATCGAGCAACAAGATCACGATCTATCAGTACTGGTGTACATTCAGTATAAGTCATGAGCCCTGTTACATAATCTTCGGTCTGCTCTTTACTTACCACCCCATCTACCGCAGAGATATGCTCCCCTAATTCTGATATAAATCTTGCAGTTTCCAAGTCTTTTCCTTCATCATCAAAAAGAGAGTAAGATATATATGCAAAATTCTTAGCTCGAGTCAAGGCTACATAAAACAATCGACGATCATCTTGAATATTCGACGTCTCACTAATAGGAACTAAATCCGGAGGGAATCTAAATCCACGTCCTGCGTTTTTTTGTTCCCAATTTTTCTTAGTTACATCAACGATAAATACATAATCAAACTCTAATCCTTTGCTACCGTGAGCGGTCATAAAGTTAATGCCATCTTCATTTTGAATTACCTTCTCCAGCGGTAAGCTGATATTACTATGACGCATGATATCAACATTGGCAATCAGGGTGTCTAACGTAAAATCAGGATTCTTTGCAGATTCGTTTTTGATTAGATCAAAATATTTATTCAACACCTGAAGACGAGAAGTTTTATCCTCATCCATCAAGATATCATTAAGCAATCCTGATTGAGTGATTACTTTTTCGAAAAGTCTCTGAAGAGTTATGTTAGGTATACTTCCGATCCAGTCTTCTAGCATCACAGAAAAATTCAAAATGCTTTCTGAATCTTGAACTAACTTCTGAAGTTGCTCTTCATCACCTATTACTTTTCTCCACTTGCGATCATCCTCTTTGACATCTGCATAATTAGAGCAGTGAGCTGCTATGTAGCCAATATCTCTTGGTGCTATCTTGAAATAACTATAATGCAATATTTCAAACAATAGATCCTCCCTTGAGTCTTGCTTGCTATATTCGCCAGCAAGATAGAGCATGATGTTATGTATTTTTTTGACCTCTGGCAGGTCTAACACATTTATATTACGTTTGATTTGTAACGGTATATCTTTAAAAGTAAAATATTTCACTAGGTCTGTCGCCGACTTATGCCCACGATAGATCACTGCCATATTTTTATAGGCCACACCTTGCTCATGCAATTCTAATATCTTACTAACAAGACCAGCTTGTTCCAATTTTTTCTTCTGATATTTATATACTATAGGCTCAGAACCATATCCTTTTCTGTCTTTTCTACTTTCTACTAATTTATATGGATCGTTCTCCTCATTCTTTACTTCGGTCTGGTTGCCGATACGTTCCGAATTCTGTCTAATTAATTTGTACGCGCTATCCAATATTCCCTGATACGACCTATAGTTATTTTTGAGTACATACCTATCTGGAGAAAATTTCGAGATGAAATCCGTCAAACTAGTCATGTTGGCTCCTTGGAATCTATATATTGCTTGATCATCATCACCTACTACAAATAGATTAGGCTTCTCCCAATAATCAGATAATAAGAAAACCAAATCGTTTTGCGATCCATTGGTATCTTGATACTCATCGACAAGAATATATTGATACCTTTCTTGATAATCTAGTTTTAAATTTTCATTTTTTTCGAAAGCATCTATTACAAATAGGATTGTGTCCTGCTGATCATATCTCTGTCTTTCATATAGTAGTTGATCATATTTACCTAAAAGCGCAACGGCCTCTTTGGTCTTGCGATACTTCTCCATAAACTTATCAAACGCCGCTTGCTTAAAATCTCCTTTCTCCCACTTTCCTTTTCGGCTGTTCTTGTAGATCATTGACTCATCTTCTCTCATCTCAATCTCGTAGTCCGCTATATTTTTGTCCACCATATCAGATTTCCAGTTCTCTTGCTTCATCGTAGAGAACAGCTTAAGTAGGTTATTGCGGTCGTAGTAAAGATCTCCTTTAAATCTTTTCAGTAAACTCTCTTTTGATAGCTCATCTATAATCTGATTCAATATCTCTATTTGCTCTATATCTGATATCAGTTGTAATTCTCTATAGCCACCAAAGTATTCTATATTATCCTGTATCACACTATGGCAAAAAGCGTGATAGGTATATATATGGGCATTGTAAGCTTCGGGTCCAATAAAAGATAGTAATCTACTACGCATGGATACTGCCCCTGCATTAGTAAATGTGAGACATAAAATATTATGTGCCTTTGCATCAGTATTTTGTAATATATACCCTACTCTTACTCCAAGCAACTGAGTCTTACCCGTCCCAGGACCAGCCATCACCATGATAGGACCTTCAGTTTGCTTTACAGCATCGAGTTGCTGCTGATTAAGCATACCCAAAGCCTTATCAAAAGCTTGGTCATATTTAGTTTTAGTATTATTTGACATAGGTATTGTTTATTTACCGGAAAAATTTGTTGATGCGGTGTTTAACACCGCAGCATTCTTGTAATATCTAATTGAAAAAGACCAGACATCAACTTATAAGCGTTGGCTGGTCCTATCATATCTTAATCCAAAATAGTGTTCCTCGTACTTTATTCTGAGACGTTACCTTTATTCTCTTTTATAATTTATTGTTTCTACAGAAACTGTTTAGTCTCTTCTTCTCCCTCGTCTCTCCTTAAGTTCTACTTTTTTAACTGGATTCGCTCTATCTTCAGCATATTGCTTTCGCAGACGCGCAGAGTCTATTGCCAAGTATATCGCTGATCTTATAGATCCTGGATTCGCTTCATTTTTACCTGCGATATCGTATGCCGTTCCATGATCTGGAGATGTGCGTATAATTGGTAGTCCGCCTGTATAATTTACTCCTGACCCAAAACTCAATGCTTTGAAAGCTACAAGCCCTTGATCATGATACATGGATAAGATTGCATCTACTTTTCTATATTTTGAAGATCCAAAAAATCCATCAGCAGGATAAGGCCCTGTGGCTAAAATACCTTGTCTCTTTGCTTCGGCAATTGCCGGCTTAATTACATCATCATCTTCTTTTCCGATTACACCCTCATCTCCAGCATGAGGATTAAGACCCAAAATTGCTATAATAGGCCTTTCAAGACCAAAATCTTCTATTAGAGTTTTATTCAGCGTCTTCAATTTTCTAAGAATAGCTTTCTTACTAATATTTTCACTCACCTCACTTACTGGTAAGTGATTAGTCACTAAAGCAACCTTGAGAGAGTTGCTTACCATCATCATAAGACTAGCGTCAGATTTTGTTGCTTCTGTAAGGTATTCTGTGTGTCCTACATATGGGAAATTGGCCATTTTCATTGCTTGCTTATTGATTGGGGCCGTTACTATCGCATCGATATGACCAGCAATACAATCTTGAGTAGCCTTATCCATTGCAATATAAGCGTACTTTCCACCATCTCTGGTCGCTTGACCTTGATTCATCACCGACTCTTCTTCCCAGCAATTGATTACCGTAATCTTGTTATCAGCAACCTCTGCAGCCGAAGTACCTAAAGAAAAATTAAAATCTTGGGCCTCTAGTTGCTTCTTGTAATAAGCCATCACTTTGAATGATCCATATATGATAGGAGTACATTGACTAAGAATTTGCTTATTGCTCAACGCTTTGATAATTACCTCTGGCCCTATACCATTGATATCTCCTATTGTGATTCCTATTTTAGGCTTTGTCATATATACTTTTTGTACGAGATTTTCTTATCTCTATTAATCCAATCGTATTCATTACTAATTATCAGATGCTAAGATAATTGTTTTTAGAGAAGGACTGTCTTGAGAAGAGATAAAGGATACTATAATCTGACGATGAAATTTAAAGTATTAACATTAACTATGTATTACGCCATTCCCATGGTATTTTGCAAATCAAACGTGTGGTCAGGTTGGATGATATACATATAAGTAAAAAGGTGCTTAAACACCTTAAGAAAGACCCTGTAATGGCAGATCTAATGAAGAGAATTACTCCTAAGATAAGCTCGTTCTCCGGAGATTTATACGCTGACCTATGCCGTAGTATAATTTCTCAGCAGATCTCTACCAAGGTAGCTAAGGTATTCTATTCTCGTTTTCTCGATCTATATAATGGTATTCCGCCTACTCCTGAACAACTACTACAGACGGAATTTGATGATCTTAGAGCTGCAAGTCTAAGTAAGCAAAAAGGCACTTATATGCAGAACATTGCCTCTTTCTGGATTGAACACAAGCTACATAATCAAGATTGGAACGAATTGTCAGATCAAGAAATCCTCGATCTCCTCACTCAGATTAAAGGTGTTGGAGAGTGGACGGTACAAATGATTCTCATGTTCTCTTTAGAAAGGGAAGATATACTACCAGTAGGTGATCTTGTTATTCAACAGTCGATGGTCAAACATTATGGTATAAAAGCTGAAAAGAAAAAAGAATTATATGCCAAAATGTATGTTGCAGCTGAACCGTGGATACCTTACAGAACAATTGCCTGTCGGTACCTATGGCGAGCCAAGGATTTGGACTAACTTTGTGGTATATTTATAAGCTCATCAATTTTAAACTAAGATAATGCGAATTGACATTGTTAGATAGATCGATAGCACCACAGATACATAATATTGCTTCTTTACAATTTCCCTCTGTAGAAAGGTATCTACTAGATAATGGTATAGAAGTTGTCGAAGTAAACCAAGGAACACAAGACATCGTACATATAGAAGTAATCTATGATGCAGGTCGACCTGTAGAAGACAAGCAATTAGCTTCTCGTATCACTGCTGCTATCCAAAAAGAAGGGACCAAAAGTTTCAGCTCTGAGGCGTTAGCTGAAAAAGTTGATTACTATGGATCTAGTATCAATAGTGGATCCAATCTAGATTATAGTTACTTCTCTGTTTTTGTTCTTAGTAAGTTTTTTAATGAGGTAATGCCTTTGTTCGCAGAAGTATTACAAGAGCCTACGTTTCCAGAAGGTGAATTAAAAACTCACAGAGAGATCACTCTAGAAAAACTCAAGTCCAATATGGCAAAGAGTGATCTGGTCTCATACCGTAAGATTACCGAAGAAATGTATGGTTCAGAACATGCATATGGATATAATAGTAGCGAAGAAAACATCTTGGCGATTCAAAGGTCTGACCTCATTCATCACTTCACTAATTATCAATCGAGTGATAGATGTACGATCATAGTGAGCGGAAAAATAAATGAAAACGTACGATCAATAATCAACGCGAACTTAGGCCAGATAAAAACTACATCAAGTAACAAACAATTCCAACCACCTACGATACCAGTACACCAAGCACATCACAAAATTCATAGCTCACAACAGCATCAGACTGCGATAAAAATAGGTCGCAAAATGTTTAATAGAAGCAATAAAGATTTTGCTCCCATGTTTATGCTAAATACTGTATTAGGCGGATATTTTGGATCTAGACTAATGGAGAGTATTAGAGAAAATCTAGGTTATACTTACAATATTTATTCTTCGTTGGAACCTCTAGTGTATGATGGTTATTTTACCCTAAACACTGAAGTAAGTAACGAACTAGTCGATCCTACTGTCGCAGAAATTTATAATCAGATCTCTATCTTACAAAACGAAAAAATATCAGCTCGAGAACTCGATATGGTACGCAACTATATCATGGGGAATTTTCTCAATATGATAGATGGACCATTTAGAGTAGCTAATGTTATGAAGACTCTAAGCGTAAGTAAAATGGAAGTCGAAGAATACGAAGTTATTGTTGATCAAATATACAATTGCACCACAACACAAATACAAGACATGGCTCAGAAATATCTTCAAAGAAAAGATATGATAGAGGTAATGGTAGGAAGTAATTTTTAATGCCCTTGAATAATATAATTTTTTTAGAAAGGTCTATTTGGAAGATTAAAGAGACGATTTGTAATCAAAAAAAAGAATTTTACTCCGCTCTATCACTAATATACGCTCTGAGATCTGCCAACTGTTGATCGCTCATTTTTTCACTAGTATACTGCGGCATATAAGATCTTTTACCCGACTTAGAGGGTACTCCCCATCTAATTACTTGGTATATAGATTTTCTACTATAGCCATCAGCTTTTCGATTAAGATACCTATGTGTGATTGCATGATCATCCATCTGAAAAAAAGAGTACTTACCCTTTTCGTGACAATGAAGACAACTGTTTCTGTATACAAGCATTCCCATTTTTGAATCCCCTTCGTGCATAGTTCCTGCTTTTCGATCAGCAGGCGGAGGTACAAATGTCGCCGGTGAACCTCGCAAATATTTTTGGTTAATTATTAACTGTGCTACTTGCTTCTCTCCGTTTCCTGATAAAACGTCTTCGATTATAGCCTTCTCTGTTGCTGCCAAATCAAGGTCTTTCATCTGTAACTCTTTCGTCCACATATAAGCAAGTATAGATTCTAATTCCCAATCATCTAATGATCTTCCCTGTGCACATTCTACTGCACAGAGTTGTATGGCTCCACGCAAATCATTGCGAGCGGCATCTACTAAATCACCATACTTTTTATAATAATCTCCGTTGTAATACGTGTCTCTATTTACTGCACCATACAAAGTAGTTGCTTGTAGAAATGGCATATCTCTATCGGAAACATAAGACAGTCTTGCTTCTGGATCACTTACGGTAAGATCTGGATCTTCGCGTTGCGTATTATGGCATGATGTGCAGACAAAGTGCTTACTCTGTTGACCTGTATTTCCTCCACCAGGCTTTGGTGCAAATCCATTTTCTACAATAGACCTACCTGCTTCTGCAGATACACCAGAAATAGACATATTAGGACGCTTTGCACTATAGTCTACTCCAAGCTCCTCAAGAACTTCTATTACCGACTTGTCCGTGATCTTATCTACTGACTTATATGTCCATGCCACTACTAAGATAGTCCCTATAAATGCTAAAGCTACTTTATATATCATGTTATTTTTTGACTTATTTCCAAAGGCCAAAAGCGTAAGTCAGCCTTTTTTAATTCTTACAAAATGATTTTTAAACCATTATTAATTATATAGTTTAATAGTAATTCTTAAATCACTTCACTCTACAATTTAAATAATCTAGCAATCGTAAAGCCGAATCGATATTCACCATCTAACCAATTGGTCCGAGTATATGGTAGGTAATCTGTCTCGTTGATACCTTCTGCATTTGTTAAGTTTATGAGAAATACATGTCCTCCACCTGTCTCCCACTCTAGTCCAATTCCTACAATTGGATAATATCCATTTTCTATGGTGCGTAGTTCAGATATTGGATAATTAAAATCTAAAACAACTCCTAGTGCCTTAGTGAAATTAATTCTACTAGATAGAGATATACTTACCAGATCATTTACATCATTAAATGGGACAATATTTCTATATGTCCATCCACCTCCACCTTGTATTGAAAAATATGGAGAAAATTTCTTGGCAAAAAGTACTTGAAGGTGATATGACAACCTATGTGCACCTTTGTCAAACGAACTTAAGGATCCTTGTGTAGGCGTCTTAGCTTGTGTGCTTACTGTACCCGCTGCCAATACCGTTATGCTAAATGGTTTATTCCCCCCCTCTTCTTGCTGCATAAGGCGAAATTTAGTGAACGTATTAACGTTCTGTCTTAGTGGCCCAGCACCCTTTGCACGATTAATCCCAACCATCCATTCATCTGTCAACCCATAGTCGAATCCTATTGCTACATCAGCAGCATTCTCTAAACCGTAGAGAGTCTTCCATCCTCCGCTTTCACCGGCAATGTCTCCAAATCTATGTCCTACCCTGAAATCCATCATTCCAGCCTTGAGGGTCTCTATACTATGAGTATTGACTATACGTGTGTCCTTAAAGGTTTGATAGACAACTTCTTGAGCGAATAGACCTAATGTAAGACAAGTAAAGAAGAAGACAAGTATAAGTGATCGTTGCATATTAGTTTCTATTTTGGAAAGTGTTTTGTGGAAAACTAATTATTAAACTAAAACTCACTGAAGCCGTTTTGCTCCCAGCATTTAAGTAAATTTATCTCTTCTTCCGACAGAGAAGTAGCCCCAGCTGCATATGATGGCGGCATATCCCTAGAAATAAATACTCTCGACGAAAATGCCCCACTAAAGAGATAGGTTTCAATACCAGCAAAATTATTGTAATTATCAAGACTACCTAAACCATTGTGGCATTCTGTATATCCACATGATACAGAAATAACACCTCTGACATCATCATACACTACAGGTTCTTCACATATTAGTGATTCTGTATCCAACTGATCTTTACTGCATGAAACGATCAGAATAGTCGCCATGATGAGTAACAATATATATTTTATCTTTATAATCATAAATGCCACTTTTTAATAAGTTATCGATTTAGTATTAAACGATTTTGATCAATACTTTGTTAAACTTAATGAATAGTTAAGAACCTATTAAAACTTTTTAAGAGTCATAATAGCCAATAGTACTTGTTAAAGACAAAGTTAAACATTACAAAATACAATTATATGTATCCTGCAGAATTAGTTAAACCAATGTCCCAAGATCTAACAGAATTTGGATTTACAGGCCTAGAAACATCGGAGGCAGTAGTAACTGCTTTAGACCAACCAGAAGGGACTACACTTTTAGTAGTAAACTCCGTCTGTGGTTGCGCTGCTGCCAATGCAAGGCCAGCAGCAAAGATGTCTATCCAAGGAGAAAATAAACCAACAAACTGCTACACAGTATTTGCTGGCGTAAACAAAGAGGCTACGGAGAAAGCTAGAGAATTTTTGCTTCCTTACCCTCCCTCATCCCCTGCGATTGCTTTATTTAAAAATGGTAAACTTGTGCATATGATCGAGCGTCACCATATAGAGGGAAGGTCGGCACAAGCTATCGCTGAAAACCTTACAAAGGCATATGATGCTTATTGTAAATAAGGTTGGTATTTTACAATTTGGTTTTAAAAACAAACTAAACCCAAAAGACTGATCGTTGCTTCATGTAGTGATCAGTCTTTTTATTTCTTGTATAGGTTCGACGTATGTAAAACTTATAACATTTACACTTCAGAATAGACATAAAGAATATGCTGAAAACTAAAATTATAGCTGCGGATCTGCGAAACCTTACGGATGCAAGATATTTTGCAGCATGGCTTGTGGATTATATGTCCTTCAACTTATCTGAAGAATCTGCCAATCTATCCAAAATTAAAGAAATTATGGATTGGGTAGAAGGTCCAATATTCTCAGCGCAATACACAGGTTTAGAAGATCTTCAAAGTATAGAAGCACAGCTTGAAGCCCTCTCGATAAATCATCTCATATTAGGACCATTTGCCAATGAAAATATCATCAACAGTGAATGGCAAGTAACCAAAACCATCTTATTAGACGATGACATTGTAGAACTTGCCTCCGATCGTACTTACATTGCTCAATCTACTGTGACTTTTAGTGAGTTTTCCCAAGATAAGTTGAATACACTTAAAAAACTATGCAACTCTCATAGCATCTATCTTGACTGTGGCTTCTCGTCAGCCGACATACACAGTATTCTCGATATAGGCATAACGGGTCTTGTACTCAGAGGAAGTGAAGAGGAAAAAGTGGGTGTAAAAAGCTACGAGGATCTAGATGAAATACTAGAAGCTTTAGAAGATTAGCAATTCTACTATTTATGCATAAAGCATTGAATATCAATTATCTTTCAAGGCACATATAATGTAAAATCATGTAACCCTTTCTAATGTTCGTCCTTGAACACAAAAAAATCACTATTATTTGTATTCAGATGAAACATTTATATATTTGCACACGCTAAATAAGAATGGCCGCATTCTTTAGTAAAAGTAGGGCGATTAGCTCAGTTGGTTCAGAGCACCTGGTTTACACCCAGGGGGTCAGGGGTTCGAATCCCTTATCGCCCACTAAAGGTTTTCAATGTATTGTTGAAGACCTTTTTTATGTCACTTATTTAGGAATAAACATAGATAATATCTGTTAATTTTGGACTAGACGTTTACTTCCCTTCTGATAGACCATATCATGACCAACTCTCTACAGATAAGTAGCCCTGACGCAATAAGTATCAGCGTATTCCTAATCAACATCACTTGCTTTAGATATTCAAGATAAAACGAGCTGACTATCACAAACTCTGCAAATAAAATTGATGCCGCCGAAAACATAAGTACAATAGCGATCGCCTTACTTAAATCATACCAGGTCTTTCCAAGCTTTCGGATACATAGTGATAGTAAATTTTTGGCTAATCGGTGATCTTTGTCCATCTTAATTAACGACTTGAGTACCTTGATAGCTCCGTTGTACTGTCTGAGATTATACAGCGCCGCAGCTTTTTTAAATAGTAACCCTTCGAATATTTTCTCGCCTCTATGTTCGTATATATTATCGATGATCACCTGTTCGATAAGTGGATCTACAGACTGTACAAATCTATGATAGTTGCCCACCTCGAATAGAGCTTTATTAAAATCTAAATGCAAAGCCAACCTATCTTTCTCATCTAATGATTCAAGTGAGGAATAAAATCTGTCAAAGTATCTAATCTTTCCTCTATAATCCGTAGAGGGTATTAGTTGATAGTCTAGGTAGTAATTATATGAAGATTTTCTTTCCACTTTTCTATGTTACATGATATGTAATGGATATAGAACTGGCCGACTAGGACTAGCATCTAAAACCAAAGGAGTCACCTGCATCTCTAACAAATATAATCCATCTTGATGTACATTGTCAATATAGACTAGCTCGGTTATCGTCTTTTTGTCATGAGAAAATGCTGGGTACTGCCAATACGCATGATGTGAAGCCAATGCTCCTTCGTCAGATTCTCTATCTACAGACGGTAGATCAATCAATAGGTGCTTAATTCCTTTATTAAGGATGTGGGGCATACAAGCTACTTCTATATAAGGTGGATTACTTTCGCTATAGTCGATTTTCTTAAGCTTAATACTGTTAGGTAAAGTACGTATAATGATAGCGTCATAGAGCTCCTCGCCGAGAGCGGCAGTGATCTGGTCTTCTTGTATAACAAGATCACCATTATCTATAATGCGAGGAGATATCGTGATCAGCTTAGCTATAAAGTGAAATTGATCAAAACTCTCCTGCACAGAATGCTGAACCTTGGCGATATGACCAACACATTCTGTATGTGTACCATTGCCATGTGGGTTAAATTTTACATCATAGAAATTAACATCTCCACCTTCCACTGTAGATCCCACAAATCCGTGAGCTCGTACTGGCTCAGCTTCGACATTGGGTGCCCAAAAGCACTTTGGTGTTATAGCACCAGGAACAAGAGGATAAGATATATCTATAGGCTTAGCTAAGTCTACACTATACTTCTTATCCTCATGTTCAATGATCGCCTTCATATTATGAAAGTAGTGCTTTTACTTTAGCAGAAATAGACTTGCCGTCTGCCTTCCCTGCTAGTTGGCCAGAGGCCATACCCATAATCCTACCCATATCTTTCATAGAAGTCGCACCCGCCTTTTGAATTAAATCTCCAATAAAAGCAGAAAGGTCCGCATCAGACATCTGCTCAGGTAAGTAGCGCGATAGCACTTCGATCTCTTCTCTCTCTTTCACTGCCAAATCTTCACGACCTTGCTCCTCATATATACCTAATGACTCCTGCCTTTGCTTTACTTGCTTTTGCACCAGCTTGATCTCAGCGGCTTCATCCATCACTGTACCCGACCCATCAGTCTTAATAAATGTAATGGCTGCTTTGAGCGCCCTGATACTTCTGAGTGCAGCTTGATCTTTCGCTTTCATTGCCTCCTTGAGGTCTCCCATAATTCTAGTCTCTAGCCTCATCTAACTCGTTTTTTGCCTTTTTCTTTTCAATCAGACATGTTAATTCAATAAAATCGTCAACTGACAGATGTTCTGGTCTCTTGGTGAAAAGTTCGGAATCCAAAAGATCTCTATCTTCGATAAGCACCTTTAGCGTATTTCTAATCATCTTTCTACGTTGTCCAAAACTTGTCTTAACTACTGCTCTTAACATCTTTTCACTACATGGAAGTTCATAATTTTCCTTTCTAGTCAATCTTATCACCGCAGAATTAACCTTCGGTGGTGGTGAGAACGACCCAGGACTGACCTTCATAAACATCTCTCCTTTGTAAAATGCTTGTATCAACACACTCAAAACACCATATGTCTTGCTTCCATGTGGAGCTATAACTCTATCGGCTACTTCTTTTTGAAACATCCCAATCATCTCCGGAATCAACTCTTTATGTTGAAGCATCTTGAAAAGTATCTGAGATGAGATATTATATGGATAGTTACCCGTCAGATAAAATGGCTCTCCATCAAATACTTTAGATAAATTCAATTTCATGAAATCAAGAAATATAATCTTATCCACCAATACTGGGTAATGCTCTTTGAGGTACGCTACCATATCTCTATCAGCCTCTACCGCCCTAAAATTAATGTCTTGCTTTAGAAAGTACTTGGTCAGTACTCCTTTACCAGGACCAATCTCAAGTACGTTTTTTATCCCTTCTTTTCGATGAAGTGCATTAGCTATCTTTTCTGAGGCATTTTCGTTGATAAGAAAATGTTGGCCGTATGATTTTTTAGCTTTCAATAGAAAAAATATTTATAATGGGTATGAATACCAATACTGTAAAGGTAATATGGTTTTCGCAATTTGATAGTAATTTTACTAGTTGTCTGATAGCTGATAGATATAATCCTCACAATAGGATCTGAAATTCAATTACATTTATAAACGAATTGATCAACTATTTTCTGTCTAACAGACTTATACCTTACTGAATAAATAAAGATTTGTGATTACAACTATAAAAATTTCACACCCAAGCAAAATCGCTAGAGGCACAATCAACCTTACAGGGAGTAAAAGTATATCCAATAGAGCGCTTACCATACAGGCACTATGTTTAGGTGACTTCAATATCGAAAATTTATCTAATAGCGAAGACACTCAAACGCTTATCAAACTATTAGCCTCTAACGATAAAGCGCTCAACACTGGACATTCGGGTACGACTTATCGGTTTATGACTGCGTACTGTGCAGTGACTGGCAGAGAAACATTGCTGTCTGGGTCTGAGCGAATGAATAGTAGGCCCATCGGAGAACTGGTAAGAGCACTTAGGTCTCTAGGGGCCAATATTGATTATGTTGACAAAGAAGGTTATCCTCCACTTCAAATTTCTTCTAAAAAGATCACTGGAAGTAGGGTTACACTTAAAGCAGATATAAGCTCTCAGTTCATCACTGCACTATTGCTAATTGCACCTAGGCTAACCAATGGACTAGAGGTCATACTCGAATCAGAGCCAGTTTCACGACCGTATATCGAGATGACACTTCGTATGATGGAGTACTTCGGAGTAACACACACTTGGAATGGCTTAGTTATTAAAATCGAAGGAAAAGATTACGTAGCTAAAGATTATTTCGTAGAATCAGATTGGTCTTCAGCATCATATCTATATGCTATAGCAGCATTGGCGGACGAGTCGGATATTACTATCAATGGACTGACAGACCAAGCATTGCAAGGAGATAGTGCCATAAGTAAAATGATGACTTCATTTGGAATAGAAAGTATATTCTCCGATCGTAGTGTACGTATTACGAAGACAAATAATAATTCTGTGCCCTTCTTTGAGTACGACTTTATCTCACAGCCAGATATTGCTCAGACTATGTCGATTGTCGGAGCAGGAAAAGGAACATCAATGCTATTTAGTGGATTACAAACTTTAGCAATCAAAGAAACTGATAGAACTAAAGCTCTAAAAAAAGAGCTAAAAAAATATGGCGTCTCTTTCGTAAAAATGCCTACACGATTTGTTCAAAAATCTGAAGTACAATACTACATGCAAGAAGGAACGGCAACACCAAATGAAGATACAGAAATAGAAACCTATGACGACCATAGAATGGCAATGGCGTTTGCACCATTATCTCTTATGGTGCCCTTACGCATCAAAAACAAAGATGTCGTCAGAAAATCTTATCCTAACTATTGGGTGGACTTAGAGCACCTAGGATTTAATATAGAAAGGTTAGAGATATAACAATAATTAAAAATTACTGTTATGATAAAATAATCGCAATCATAGTTATCTACATGATTACTACTGACACATACGCACATGAGTTGGTTACTAAAAATAGATCAACCAATTGAGCTTGGACAAATACATTGGCAAAGAGTATTATGACAAAGCACTTAAGCGTTCTGAAGAAAAAATCTTACCATTTTTGTGTTTTTTCAAGAAATGCTTAGCTGTCTTACTTGTAGTAAATTTGGCAAAGAGATTATATCACGCCCTCTTATTATTGAGGTAATAAAAACGCACTTCATACCTCTTGTGGTATATAATAATAAAAGTATATCCGTTGTAGAGTCCTTAACAAATATAACGAACCACCATGGAATAATACTGTTATAAGAATCGAAAATAGTAAAGGCAAATTACGATACTGATCAAATTAACTATGCAGAATTAATGACTGAGTCTACCAAAAAGGATGTGCTGATAAAATAAACACTAATAGTAATGCAGAAAAGTCAATTACAAAAAAGAAAAACATTCCTCCTAAAGGAATGAAAAATATCGTAGACGGACTATCAAATCGTACCAATGCTAAATAGACAGGCCATAAGGGCTGATGCTCTTGTAGCTCAAAAGCAGCCACTAATAGACATTCTCTCTCCTAGACAATTAGCTATAATAGATATAATAACAGCAGGAAAAATCAAAAATAAAATATAGCGAAAACAAAAATTTATAGAAAATTGGAAATCGATTGCTAAATAAAAAACCAGTTAGATCTCAAGGTTTAATTATTGCTTTTCTATTTCTAATCCATACGTCAACCAGTCTTCGTGATAATCGATATCATGAAGAGTTTCTATTTTGGTGGTAGATAGATTTATTGATTCTGCCTTGCTTAGAGTCTGTGACGTTACCGCGTCAGTGCTCCATTCTATATCAGAAATAAGTTCAGGATGGTAGCCATTCATCCCCAATAGATAGTATCCGCCGTCATGGACAGGACCAAGTACCATATCACTATTGTCAAGAGCTGCTGCCGCAGTCAAAATATGGTTAGAAGTAATGCCCGCGCAGTCGCTACCGATTACGATCATTTTATCATAGTCTTTCGATAGCGTAGAAAAAGCATCACGCAACCTATTTCCAAGATCGCCCCTTGCTTGCACCCTTTTATTAAAAACCTCTGATGACCAAACGTCATCCTCTATATAATCGCTATAGTACAAGTAGCGATCTACTGAAGTTGCCTCGGCTACCTTTCTAGTATAGTCCAATAGAAGTTTATATATTCTCAATGCTTCTTCGTCACCTGTAGTAGCTGCTATTCGAGTTTTAGCCTTACCTAATACTGGATTCTTTATCATGATAATAAGGGCAACCCTATTCATCGTCTTCCTCATCATATTTTTCTTTCTCCTCTTTGACTCTTACTGCATCACCTTGATCTAGTTTTTTAGATATTGCACTGTAAGGTCCTGTAACGACAACCTCTCCTTTCTCAAGTCCTGATGTGACTAATATATATTCATCATCCTGAATTCCCGTAGTGACATTGACCATGCGAACAGTATCCGCTTCCATTACAAATACTACTTCTTCTAATTCATCGTTAGCAGCCTTTTTCTTTTTGTTATCCTTATCATCTTCTTTTTCTCTAACGGTAACAGCCTGGATAGGTATAGCCAATACATCATCCATAGTCTCAGTTTTGATATCTACAGAAGCGCTCATGCCTGGACGAAATGGGTAACGCTTATTAGGCCCTAGTAGATCTTTATAACTTTCGCTATCTACTCGCACTTTTACCACGAAATTAGTTACCTGATCCGTGTTAAGTGAAGCCGCTCCACCAATGTTACTCGCTGAGTTGGCAATCTCTGTTACGTGTCCAGAAAATTTGCGATCTAGATATGCATCTACTTCTATATCTACTTTGTCATTGAGCGATACTCTAAGGATATCATTTTCACTTACATCTACTTGTACTTCCATCGCAGATAGATTAGCGATACGCATCATCTCAGTACCTGCCATCTGTATTGTTCCTACTACGCGTTCACCTTGCTCTACTGATAGAGAAGATACTATACCGTTTGTAGGAGACTTAATTATCGTACGGCTCAAACTTGTTCGCATTTCACGCAGCGTGGCTTCTGCACTTTGCACAGAATAAGAAGCCCCTTCTACATTTTTTTTCGCAGATTCTAGCGTCGCTTCAGATGCCCTCATATTTGCAACTAAACCTTGAAGTGCTGATAGAGATTGATCAAATTCTACTTGAGATATTACACCTTCACTTAGCAACTTAACATTACGATCATGTACAGTTTTGGCATTAGTTAGTTGTGCTTGTATTTGTTGTATCTGAGCTTTACTGGATTCAATCTGAGTGGCCGAAGCTGCTTTGTTAGCCTTAGCACTATTAACACTTGCACGGCCTCTCTCTACTGTAGACTCATAAGTGTCAGGATCGATCTTAGCGAGCACCTGTCCCGTGTATACTGAATCTCCTTCTTGAACATATAGCTCCACTATCTCTCCAGATACATCACTGCTTATCTTCACCTCCGTCTCAGGAAATATCTTTCCACTGGCTGTAACTTTCTCTAATATAGTTCTGTTATCAGCTTCTTCTACAGTCACCTCTATACCTCTTGGCTTACCTTGTCCCTTAAAGTATGCCGCAGCTATTAATGCTCCTATTCCAATGATAAGTACTGGCACTAACCACTTTCTAGATTTCTGCTTTTTAGTCGTCATATCGTGTTGATTTATATTGTCGTTTGTTTGGCACTTTAATTATTTCAGAGAGATCGGTCTACCCATGTAGAAGTCAACTACCTTAGCCTTAAATAAGTAATCATACTTTGCTATAATCAAGCTGATCTCTGCGTTATCAAGCAGAGATCTCGAATTGACATAGTCAAAACTATTGATCGAACCGAGATCATATTGTTTAGTTGCATTGGTATAAGCAGCAGATTGTGCATCTCTACTTTTCTTCGCTGCTTGATAGCTTTTACTCGCAGCTCGTGCATCTGCTAATGCTTGTTGAACATTAGTTTTTAAAGTGTTTTTTTGTCTTTCTACATTTAGCGTACTACTCATAGTGTTGAGCCTAGCTTGTTCCATTCCTGATTTTACTCGGTAATTATTATAGATTGGAACACTTACACCTAATCCAAATCCATAAGAGATGTTTTCGTCTAATTGATTTACATAAGGGTTTTCAACTAGTCTCGGTGAAACACTTTGAGATGTTATTACTGAAGGTGCTCCGTCAATTAGTACTTGACTATCATTTGTGCCTACATTAAATCCATCTATTTTTCTACTCTGGTTACTGTACTGAGTTCCTATATTTCCTGAAGCATTGATGCTAGGATATAAAGATGCCTTAGCAATTTTTTCCCCAAATTCAGCTGACCTTACATCTAACTCTGCCGCTCTTATCCCTGGTTGACTAGACAAGGCTGAAGCATATATCTCATCAAAAGTTATCACATCTGAATCTAATATAATTTCAACGTTTGATGGTCGATCCAATATCATTTCATAACCTGGCTCAATAAGTAAGAGTTGCTTAAGATTAAGAAAGGCGATCGTTACAGCATTTTGCTGAGAGATAATGCTTTGTTCACCTCTAGCCATTTGAGCTTCTAAATCTAATAATTCGTTTGAAGGTCTTACACCTGCATTGATTAATGACTCTACTTGATTGTATTGTTCAGAATTAAGCTTTTGTTGAGCTACCGCATTTTTTAGATTTTCCTCGGCAAATAGTACGCTGAGATAAGCATTGGCCACAAACAAAGCGATATCTCTCTCTGATTGCTTAACGCTATAACTAGCTGATTCTTGGTTTACCTCACTTTGCTTGATTGTATTACTGATTCTACCCGAATTATAAAGTGTGACACCCGAACTTAATGAAAAGCCATTACTAAAAAATGACTGCGTTATAAATTCATTGTTGGTAGGGTCGACAGTACGACCAAAATTTAACCCCAAATTAGTACTCCCGTTTAGGCTTGGATACCTACTATGTGAAGCCGTTTTTTTAGATATATTGGCCTGCTCAATACTAAGTCTTCCTTGTTGGATATCTAGATTGTTTTGCATGGCATGATTGATACACTTTTCAAGATTCCAGATGTCTTGTGCTATCGCTGTTGCAGACCATAGAGCGACCATAAAGCAGATGGCTAGTAGTCGATTGATAGTTTTGTTGATCATTTGAGTCGTTTTGATACTTATTGTAGATTCTCTTTCTGGATAATTAGACTGTACTAAATTTTCCTTATCATCCTATATAGCTTCTTTTGCACAATATTATCTTACTGTATAGTAATATCCCAACTATTTATATGAAATATAGCCTATAGCAGATAAACGGAAAGAAAATAGGCTGAAAAGTTAATATTTCCCAATGGCAATGACCTGTTGAGTATCTATGATACGATCATATTGCTGAATGAAATCTCTGTAATAAAGGATCGTAGTATAGAAGTTAACTGTCTCTTCACTATCCCCTTCGAGTTCGTCATAATATGGTTTGCCATCAGCTCCTTTAGTCGCAAACAAGTAATTGTACACACCTTGTTTCATTGGAATAGTAACATGATACCCTTTGTGTTTGTTATTGTATTGCATCTTATAAACCTCTTCTAATTTCCAATCTGTAAATGCGCCAACTACATACACTTCGTCCAAATTTTGATTCATTTTTAATGCAAATGAAACATCAGCATAGTCCGCGTTAAAGTTTGATTCATTACTTTGAGAATTCACATTATTAGACGAAGGTTGAAAATCGAAGTTTTGAACAATATATCTTCCATCAAAATCTACTTCATCTCTGTACACTCTATAGGCTCTAGGCTTTTCAGTATGCAATAATACGTTAGTCCCTTGATCATGAAGATCTATTTCTGACACATAAGCTGTAGTATATTGTAACGATCTAATGTCAAATTGCCTAAACTCTTTACCCGCGGCCATGGCGAGTTTCCCTGTATTATCAAAGTTGACTCGATTACGAGAAATAAACTTTGGCGGAGAATTGTTAATCATGTTATCCCAACGATTATTTTGCACAATAGAAAGTGAAAGTTCGTTCATAGGGTCTCCTATTCTCATTTCTCCAAGATCAACCTTTACATCCAATTGTTGGTGAGAGTTACTCTTTGTTACATCATTAACTCTCTGTAAATCTGTAAAAAGCTGTACTTGTTCTTCGTCAATCATAAATCTGCGCATAATTACAGGATTGGTCATCACTTCATCGTCATAAACAATTAATATATAATTACCGCTGATACGAAACTGTATATCTTCATTGGGTAGGGTCAACGAAAAATTGACATAATCCACGTAAGTGTTAGTCGAAAATTGATAATTTTGAATCTCTTCACCATTAAATCCTTCAATATATTCTATTTCTTCTAAATCAGAGGCTTTCCAATTGCGGTCACAATGAACTACTCTATAAAAATACTCGTTGGCGTCATCTGACATCTCATCAAACCTAAGTGTAAAAGACCTGAAGCCGCTATTAAGTCCAATGATTGGGACTAACGCAGGCTGATTATTAATATAAATCTGTACAGACCTAATCAGTTCATCATACACACGATCTTCGTATACGAAGTCTGCGTCTTGTGCACTCATTGATGATGCAAACAACAATATAAATGCTGAAAAAATCAATCGGAGATAATTATTCATATTCTTCATTAAATAACGCATATACATTATTAACCACTTGGGGCCAATGATTAGTTTGGCCTGAGGTGTTAAATAGTATTTAAAATACGTACGAAAGAGTGGCTAACTCTAAAAGCCAGTTCTATAGTAACCTCATATCTAATAGGTTAATCAAACTAAAAAAACCTAAGCCCACACCTTACATCCTTCTGTACAGTTCTTACAGATATCGATTTGATCTCTACCTTTGAGCAATTGCTTACGGAATTTATCATAATCTTCACCTTGCCAAATTTCTTGAAAAGGTTTGTCTTTCATATCACCTAATCTATGTTGTGCATCCTTATCAAAACAACATGGCACTACTAGTCCGTCCCACGTAATCACGCAGGCATGCCATAGTTTCCAGCAGTGATTGAGTAGTTTGTTTTTGACGCTATAAGTTCCGTCAGTATTCTTTTTATATCTAGAGTATTTTTCAATCGTAGGTATGAGATCATTGCCCTGTTCGTACTCATAAACTTGTGCCGTCTTTAGTTTTACTTCATCTATACCTATTTCTTCTGCGATCTTGTATATCTCGTCTATCTGATGCTCATTCGGTTTTACTACCAAGAACTGAAATATGGTATGTGGTGTGGCAGAGTTCATCTCCTTTTTCCACTTGACAATATTACGCGCTCCTTGAAGTACTGATTCTAAATTACCTTCCTTTCGATAGTTTTCGTAAGTCTCTTGAGTCGTGCCGTCAACTGATATTATCATACGATCTAATCCAGATTCTATGGTTTTCTTAGCATTAACATCGTTGAGAAAATGGCCGTTGGTAGAAGTTATGGTGTAGATGCCCTTGTCCTTGGCATACTTCACCATATCTAGAAATCCAGGGTTGATATATGGCTCACCTTGAAAGTAGAAAATTAGATAAATCAGTTGCTTATGAAGTTCGTCAATAGTCTTACGAAAGAAGTCCTGCTTCAGATTACCTGTAGGTCTAGAGAAGGCTCTCAGTCCACTTGGACATTCTGGGCATCTTAAATTACACGCTGTAGTCGGTTCTATCGATATGGTCATCGGCAGTCCCCACTGCGTTGCTTTACTTGTCCACTTAGTAACATAGTAAGAGCTAAGCAGTTTTCCTACATTCAACAGCCTACGCAGTGTAAGTTTACTAACAAAATTAAGTACGTCTTTGGTGTAAATTGCCATCAAACGCTAAGATAAGTTTATAATCAATTACTTATATAGAGACTGTGTTGGATTACTACTAATGTGACAAATAGACTATAGTTCGAGACCGTACCTATCCTTAAACAAATTGAGATGGTGTATCGCATGTCCTGCCGACATATAGGCTAAAGCACGTACAGAGACCAGACTATTAGACGCAAATCCGATTTTCTCAGTATCCTCTAATCTCATAAGACGAAACATGGTCATGGTGCTATTTAAAGTTGTCTTGATAATCGCGATCAGGTCCTCTGCAGATAAATGTGAAAAATCATTGGACTCTATATAAGGGTCCTGCTCAAATCCAGTTAATGGTGTCTCATCTCCTCTACTTATCCGCAATGCTCTATAAGCGAATATTTTATCCGAATCACAAAGGTGAATAATACACTCTCTTACTGTCCATTTATCAGGACCATACTTGTAGTCTAGATCTAGATTAGGTTTAGAAAGTAAATTGATATACGATTCCAAATTGGATTGCATACACTCTATCACATCACCAGCTTGCACATTCGTTACGTAACGATGATAGTATTCATTGTATTCGGATATGAGAGGTCTTTTCATTCAGTGAAAGTAAGAAATTCTAGGCTTTTGTTGAGAGATAGGAGATGGGTGTCTATAGCATATGTTATGTCACTACCGAGAGTTTCACTTTTACTTTGCAAGTAAGTCGAACAAATTTTTAAAACAAAACTATCCGTGTTTTCTACGAAACCCACATTATAATCGTTCGGCGCCCAAATCGCTCCAAATGTTTGTTTACCTACTAGACAGTAAAAATTTACAGCGAACCAACAATCAGCTTTCCGTGATAAGATTTTCCTCCTATCAACTTATGGATCGCATTGATATTATCCGAAGTAATTTTACCCGCAGATATAATATTTATCTCTGGACCAGCAATCTCAATTATTTGCTTCAATATTTGAACTCCTTGAGCTGCCGTTGACTTTCCTCCAGAGGTCAGTACCGACCTGATGTCTGTCATTTTTAAAGCGGTAATCGCTAACAGTATATCAGGACAGTTGTCTATCGCTTTATGGAAGGTAACAGGAAGATCTCCGGCTAACTCACAGATATGTTGAGTGAGCTCAATATTGATGCTTTTGTCTAGATGTAGCGCTCCGAATACTATGCCTTGTATATCGCATTGAATGAGCTCAGAAAGTGAAGTTTTCATCTGTGCAACATCTTCTTGACTATAGACAAAGTCTCCACCACGATTTCGCAACATCACTTTAATAGGAATATCCACCTTGGCTCTCACAGCCTTAATAAAATTAATATCTGGCGTTAATCCACCTAGATCTAACCGACTACATAGTTCAAGTTGATGAGCACCGTTTTTCTCTGCACGAACAGATGAAATTACCGAGCTAACACAAGCTTCTAAAATTAAGTCATTAAAAATCAAAACTATAGCTTTTCAACTACCGTTCCTATTTGTTCGCCTTTGAGTATGCGCAATAAATTTTCTTCATTGTTAATATCAAAAACAATGATTGGCATATCATTTTCTTGGCACATTGTAAATGCTGTTGTATCCATTACGTTAAGTCCAAATTCTAACACTTTTTTAAATGAGACTCGATCATACTTCTTTGCATTAGGGTCTTTCTCTGGATCAGCATTATATATACCATCAACTCTAGTACCTTTAAGTAGCACATCAGCATTAATCTCATTAGCCCTGAGTGCTGCAGCTGAATCGGTAGTGAAATATGGACTTCCTGTGCCCGCAGAGAATATAACTACTCTTCCCTTTTTAAGGTGACTGTGTGCTTTACGTCTGATATAAGGCTCAGCGATCTCACGCATCTCTATAGCTGTCACAAGCCTAGTATATACATCAATCTTCTCTAGTGCACTCTGAATTGCCATACCGTTAATCACAGTAGCCATCATTCCCATATAATCTCCTTGAACTCTTTCAATACCTGACTCGGCAGCTTGTAGTCCTCGATAGATATTACCCCCACCTATTACTACAGCTACTTGTACACCTAAATCTACAGCTGCTTTAATTTGACGTGCATAGTATTGTAACATTACTGGAGAGATACCATACAGTTGATCTCCCATTAAAGATTCACCTGATAGTTTAAGAACTATTCTTTTGTATTTAAGTGCCATTACTTGTGGTTTCGATTGCTAGGTAATACGTTGACAAAAGTAACAATTTATACCGCTGGTCAGAGCCTGATTCATCAGCGTTTTATAAACTATGCAAAAAAAAGAGCGACTAAAAAGTCGCTCTTTCTTATTTTAAAGATTATCCAAGCTTTACGTGCTTGAAATCTATAACAGTTAAACCTGAACTTACACTGTCAAGATATTGAGTTATATTTTGCTTGTTGTTCTTAACGAACGCTTGATTAAGTAGCGTTCTTTCCTTAAAGAACTTGTTAAGTTTACCCATTGCAATCTTTTCTAGCATAGCCTCAGGCTTACCTTCTTGTCTTGCGATATCCATTCCTATCTCGATCTCTTTCTCTACGATAGACGAATCAACACCGTCTTTATCTACAGCTACTGGATGCATTGCTGCCACTTGCATCGCTACATCTTTCCCTGCTGAAACATCAATACCATCTTGGGACAGTCCTAAGATTACACCCGCTTTATTTCCCATGTGTATATAAGATACTACCTGGGGAGCTTCTATTTTTTGATAGTCAGCTACTTCTACTTTTTCACCAATTACTCCTACTTGTTCTATGATTTTTTCTCTTAGTGTAATACCACCAAAGTCTTGATCAAGAAGTGCTTCTGTATCTGCAGGGAATGTATCAAGAGCTAATTGTGTAATTTTATCTGTCATAGCTACAAAATCTTCATTCTTAGATACGAAGTCAGTTTCACAGCTTAGTCTTACCACTACGCCTTTGCTACCATCTGCTGATACTTTAGCAAGTACACAACCTTCCTTAGCGTCTCTGTCCGCTCTCTTGTCAGATAATTTCTGACCTTTCTTTCTTAAAAATTCGATAGCACCATCCATGTCTCCATTAGACTCGATAAGAGCTTTTTTACAGTCCATCATACCTGCACCTGTGACGTCTCTTAGTTTTTTAACGTCCTTCGCTGATATTGCGCTCATATATATATTGTATTAATAGTGTTTGTAAAAATTGTTAATAACATAGATGTTAAACTTTATATTTCAATAGTTACATCTATAAAAATTGGTTGCTTAGCTTACTCAGCGGCTGGCTCATCCGTTGCTGGAGCCTCTTGAGCCGCTGCTTTCGCTGCTTTCGCTGCTGCTCTTTCCACTGACTTTGCCTCTGCTGCTGCCTTAGCTTCTGCTGCTTTATCTGCTGCTGCTTTTTCTGCTGCTGCTTTAGCTATTGCTGCTGCTTTTTCTGCTGCTTCCTTTTCAACTCCCTTCTCAGTGAAACCTTCTTTGATCATTCCTACTAGGTAGTCACAGATAAGCTTAACTGATTTAGATGCATCATCGTTACCTGGTATAGGGAAGTCCACATCATTAGGATTAGAGTTAGTATCTACCACTGCAAAAGTCTTCATGCCTAACTTCTTAGCTTCTTTAATAGCGATATGCTCGTGAGTGATATCGATCACAAATACAGCTGTTGGCAGTCTATTGATATTGGCAACACCTCCAAGTACTTTTTCAAGCTTGTTACGTTCTCTAGTCAGAGTTAATTTCTCTTTCTTGTTGATCGAACTTAGAGATCCATCTGCTAACATAGCATCAATAGAATTCATCTTTTTTATAGACTTACGTATCGTTTGAAAGTTAGTCATCATACCTCCTAACCATCTTTCGGTTACATAAGGCATGTTCACTTCTTTCGCTGCGTTAGCTACGATGTCTTTTGCTTGTTTTTTAGTTGCTACAAAAAGAATTTTTCTTCCTGACTTAGCAATTTGCTTCATAGCAGCACCCGTTGCTTCAAGACGCTCAGATGTTCTGTTGAGGTCAATGATATGGATACCTTTTCTCTCCATGAAGATATAAGGAAGCATTTTTGGATTCCACTTTCTCTTTAAATGTCCGTAGTGTACTCCAGCTTCCAGTAGTTCGTTATATGATGGTAATTTCATTGTTATTCCTGTTGAAACTTTTAATAAAAAATAATGGTAATAGTAATTCTAACGCTTTGAGAACTGGAAGCTCTTTCTTGCCTTTGGTTTACCATATTTCTTTCTCTCTACTTCTCTTGCGTCTCTAGTAAGAAATTTCTTCGCTTTGAGAGCTGGTTTATTTTCTTCATCGATTTTCACAAGTGCTCTAGATATTCCAAGTCTTATAGCTTCTGCTTGACCTTTGAATCCTCCTCCAGACACATTAATTTTGATGTCGTATTGTTTTTCTAGTTCAGATACCTTTAATGGCTCTGTTACACTATTCTGTATATTCTGCATAGGAAAATAGTTACTTAACTCCTTACCATTGATAGTGATGTTTCCACCTCCTTTGGTAAGATATACTCTAGCTACAGATGCCTTTCTTCTGCCGATTGCGTTTATAGTTTCCATATCTTATAGTTCAAATTTTACAGGCTTCTGAGCAGCGTGTGGGTGCTGGTCACCTTCATATACAAATAGTTTTTTAATCATAGCTCTACCTAATTTATTCTTTGGTAGCATACCTCTTACGGCATTTTCTATGATCATACATGGTTTAGAGTCAAAAACTTGCTTAGCAGTCTTTCTCTTCTGTCCACTTTGGTAACCTGAGTAAGTGATGTATTGCTTGTCATCAAGCTTTGCACCAGTAAACCTCATCTTCTCAGCATTAAGAACGATCACATAATCTCCAGTATCTACATGAGGAGTATATGATGGCTTGTGCTTACCTCTCAGCATTGTAGCTATATGGGTTGCTGCTCTTCCTACGATAGCTCCATCGCCATCGATTACGTGCCAAGCGTGCGTTACCGTCTGCTTATTTGCTGATATTGTTTTATAACTTAATGTATCCACAGTTATATATCTTAAATAATGAATTAAATAATTTCTAAAAGCGCCTGTTTTACTAAGCGGCTGCAAATGTAATTTTCCTATTCTTATAATGCAAGCTTTGTTAAGTTATTTTCATAAAAACATTTCATAACTACCTGATAAACAGTATGAATTTCGCACAATTTTAAACATAGCCTTTATTTTAGAGAAGAAATTATTGCTTTTTAATGTGCTTCAATTAGAATCAACCACATGTGTATTGAGCTGATTTTCAATGAGTAGTTTGTTGGTTGGCATTAAGAAGAACCTTTTAATGTTGCTTATCGCAAGTCAAACTCCAACTTTATTCAAGTCTATTCCTAATAGATTACCTTTGCGTCCGATGCTCTACCAACTATCCAATGCTATTATAAAAACATATCTCTCACTGAGATTTAAAAGGATAGAGCGTATTCGTGCACAATCCCCCGCACTTCAGAAAAATCTGCTCAAAACTCTCATTCAGCAGAATAAAAATACCCGCTGGGGTAAAGAACACCAATTGACTCAATTATCTAAAGCGGATGAGATTGGTGACGCATTGCCAATAAGCAACTATGAGTCCATACAGCCATATATCAACAAAATGCTGCACGGTGAAGTTAATGTACTAACACCCGGCAACACCGAATACTTCGCGAAATCTGCTGGCACTACTAGTGGTAAGAGTAAGTACCTTCCTATCAATCGGAAAATGCTACATAGTAACCTTATAGCATCTAGCTGGGAATCTATGGCTACTGTATATGATCGCAGACCGACAGCTCAGAGTTTTCAACATAAAAACCTGATATTAGGTGGATCTCTAGAGCCTTATACAAATTGCAAGCAGAGTATAGTGGGCGATGTATCTGCAATCATGCTTCATACTATGCCAGGAGCTGGTCGTCCATTTTATTGTCCGGATTTTGAAACCGCCCTCATGCCTAACTGGGAAGAAAAAATTGAACTCATAGCACAGAAAGCTTCTAAGGCCAACATCGTAATGATCGCAGGAGTTCCTACATGGAACCTTGTACTTTTCCAAAGAGTACTAGAGATTACTGGAAAGGCGAACCTGCTAGAGATCTGGCCTAACTTACGCACCTATATGCATGGTGGAGTAGGGTTTGAGCCCTATAGGGAACAATTTAGAACGTTGTTACCTACCGATGATTTTGATTACATGGAGATATACAATGCCTCTGAAGGGTACTTCAGTATACAAGACACAGCTGAAGACGGCATGTTATTATTAACTGACCATGGTGTATACTATGAATTCGTGCACATCGGCGAGATAGACCATAAAAGTCCAATCATACTAAGACTAGACCAAGTAGTAAAAGGTGAAAAGTATGCTATGTTGATCTCTACTTTTGCTGGTTTGTGGAGATATATGATTGGTGATACCGTACAATTCGTAAGCACTAGCCCTTATCGGATCAAGGTTGTAGGCCGAACTCAGCATTATATAAATGTATTCGGTGAAGAAGTAATGGTTGGAAATACAGACCAAGCGATCGCCGAAACATGTCTTGCGACAAAAGCGGTAGTAAAAGAATATACGGTTGGTCCTATCTACATGACAGAACCGGGTAAAGGAGGCCATCAATGGTTGATAGAGTTTGGTGTAGAACCTAAGTCTATGTCTGAGTTTGAAGCAATACTAGATCGTAAGCTGCAGGACATCAACTCAGACTATGAAGCAAAAAGATATAAAAATATGGCCCTCGGTCAATTAAAAATCGACTCTTTGCCGAACGGATCATTTCATAATTGGCTTAAATCTAAAGGGAGAATAGGTGCTCAAGTCAAAGTGCCTCGTCTATCCAATACTCGAAAATATATAAATGACCTACTAAGCTTCATTGAATGAAAGAAATAGAAGTAATATCAGGATTAGTCCAAAAAGATATCGGTGTAGAAGTACACCAAGAAGCAGATGAACAAGAGTTGCTTAATGCAATAGTAGATAGAGTGACTTGGATGCTCAGGTGTGATAAGGATCTATTGATGAGCTATCTCTACAGACTCGATGTATTAGAGCACAAAATTAATGCAGCGCTAATGCCAGGAAACCGGCTTGGTGCAGCGGAAGCCTTAGGTTTTCTGATATTCGAAAGACAAAAGCAAAGAATCGAAACTAAGAAGAAGTATAAAACAGAGCCCATAAAGGGTTGGGAATTTTAAAAAAATTGATTAACGGATTTTAATTCATTCTAGATGGTCAAGCGTCGGTATATAAACAGTGCTGTTAGAGATATTAAATAAGACTGAAATCTATCAGTCTCATATTGTGTTTAATAATCAATACCTTTACTTTTAGATTGCGATTGGTCCACGAGATGAATCACTTTTTAGGTTTCCTAGCCCTAGCTATAGAAAACAATGAGGTGAGCTATTGGTAATCAATGTATTTCAAATAGCTAAACAAAAGTTTTTGGAACACTTCAACAACATGAACAAAAAACATAACGAGTATAATATGACAACAGCGGCATTGGCAGTAGCAAAAGAAAACCTCCACAAGAATGGATATCTAGATTTAGAAGTAGACCCTACATTGGATTTGGTGGCAGAAATCAATAAGCTCAAGAAAGAAAAAAACATGATTATACTGGCTCATTATTACCAAGAGTCTGAAATCCAAGATGTAGCTGACTATATTGGAGATAGCCTAGGCTTGTCACAAAAAGCTGCCAATACCGAAGCTGATATAATTGTCTTTGCAGGAGTACACTTCATGGCTGAAACTGCTAAAATGCTCAACCCTAAAAAGACGGTATTACTGCCGGATCTTAAGGCTGGATGCTCGTTAGCTGATAGTTGTCCGCCACACTTATTCAAAAAATTTAAAGCTAAGTATCCCGATCATGTAGTGATCAGTTATATCAACTGTACAGCCGAACTCAAAACACTTACAGATGTGTGCTGCACTTCTACTAATGCCAAGACTATAGTAGAAAGTGTTCCTAAGGATAAAGGAATCATATTCGCTCCAGATAAAAATTTAGGGGCTTGGTTAATCAAAAAAACTGGACGTGATCTTGTACTTTGGAATGGTGCCTGCATGGTACATGAGATATTTTCAAATGAAAAAATCACCAAACTTCAAATCAGACATCCAGAAGCTAAATTCATAGCACATCCAGAATGTGAGGCCCATATATTAGACAAAGCTGATTTCATTGGCTCTACAAGTCAGCTCATTAATTTTACTCAAGAGAATGACTCTAAAGAATTTATCGTAGCTACTGAGTCTGGTATCCTTCATCAAATGCAATTAAAATCCCCTGATAAAACATTCATCCCAGCACCCCCTAACAACACTTGTGCTTGTAATAATTGTCCATTCATGAAGAGAAACACAATGGAAAAATTATATCTCACTATGAAATATAATCTTCCTGAAGTAACCCTTTCTAATGAAGTAATCAAGAAAGGTCTTCCGTCTATTACGAAGATGTTAGAAATTAGCAAAGCGGCAGGATTGTAGTACCATTCTAGCGATTTGAAAATGTGCGAAAAATTTTCTAATGTTGCTAAGCAATTAATTTTTAGCCTATCACTGAAGTAGTCAGTTAAATTATTGCATTACTGTCAAATAGAACGATCAAGCTTAGTGTCACATTGAATTTATTCGACGTAAGAAGAAATCGTTTAACCAAAAGAGCCCAACCATTTTCACGATTGAGCTCTCTATTAATATTTAAAAGAAATTTATATCTATTAGAAACCTTTATATCTATCCACTAACATTTTATTAGTTTCACGACTTTTAATGTCATCCATGATCGTTTTAATCTTCGCCAATGCGGTAGAAATGTTTGTATCATTTGGCATCTCATTTTGCTTTTCAGTCATTGCGCCTTTAATTCTATTTAGGGTATTCATCGACACGAATTTTCGATACATATTAGTAGATAAGTTACCCGCGATAGATCCAAGTTTCTCTGCAGCCTTTTGCATTGCTGGTACATCTTGCGTGCTCAACATACTGTAATATTTTCCATAGAAATCAAACATAGAATACAAACCAACGGTCTCTAGTTTGTCCTCGAAGAAAGGTAAATATTGTGCATCTCCCGTCTTGCCGTAAATGTCCGCTATAGATCCTACTAACATGTCAGTGTCTTCCTTTGCCAATATCTTAGTATACTCCAGTGCCTTTTCGGGATTGCTATCGTAAAGAGCACCTACTGCCTTACCAAGCACAGGATATGCTTGCTCATTTTTCATGATCTTAGATACAAGTAAATTTAAATCTGTTCCTTCGACATTTACCAACGCATTGAGTGCTGCGGCTCTTACTTTTGAGTGTTCGTCATTAGTCGCAAGTTTTATTAATATATCAGAAGCTCCAACTTTAGTTACATCCATTTCCTTTATTGCCTTCGCTCTAATTGAGTAATGTGGATATGCCAACATCTCGTCTTGAAGTATAGCGAAACTTGCATCTTCTTTAAGGTTGTTCACCGCAGAATAAACGTGTAAAAATTTAGTTGCGTACTTTGCCTGTGCCATTAATTCTGCTTCCGTCTTAGCATGATCAATAGTCATCAATGTAGAAGCCGTTCCATCCATTACTACGGCAGAAGGAGCAGATGTTACATTTTCTAATGCTAGTGATTGATTTCTATTGTTGACCGTTACGTTATATGTAGAAAGGGTACCATTCTCATCATATAGATCTACCGTCATAGGCAATACAAATATAGCTGGAATCTCATCTGTTGGTTCATGCTTTTGAATTACATCTAGAATAAGTGTCTTGTCTGCTGCATCATATGTGTGTGACACTTCTAATTCAGGATGACCTGCCGCAAAAAACCATTGATCCCAAAACCAATTAAGGTCCATGCCTGTGATGTCCTCCATAGCAATACGCAGCTCATCAGCTTCTACTGCTGTGTATTCATTGTCTTTTAGATACTTGTTACATCCAGCGAAGAACGCTTCGTCACCAATAATGTTACGAAGCATATGCAATATCAATCCACCCTTATTATAACTGTGTGCATCAAACATTTCCTCCTTGTCATCATATCCAAAATGGATTAAAGGGTGAGTACCTTGCTGTCGTGCGGATCCAAGGTACCCTCTTAGCTCATTGACGCGGTGAAAGTCCGCAGTTTCTGCGCCATCATGATGCTCTGCCCAAAGGTATTCTGAGTAGTTGGCGAAGCCTTCGTTAAGGGTTAAGTTGGCCCAAGACTCACAGGTAACCAAATCACCAAACCAGTGGTGCATCATCTCATGCGCTACGATATAATCGTTATCATTGTCTATCAGTTCTCTTCCTGTCTTCTGTACAAATTCACCGAATATTACCGCTGAAGTATTCTCCATTGCACCTGATACATAATCTCTCATAATCACTTGACTGTATTTATCCCAAGGGTATGGATACTCCAGTTTTTCAGAGAAGAAAGAAAGCATCTCTGGTGTGTGGTCAAAAATTTCTTTTGCGTGTTCCTTATATTTATGCTCTACCATATAAGTCAATGGCATTCCATTCCATGAGTCTTCTACTTCCGCAAAATCTCCTACGCCTACAAAAAACAAATATGGTGCATGTGGCTTTGTTTGCTTCCAAACATCAGTACGTGTTCCATCAGGATTTTTATTTGAAGACACCTTCTTCCCATTTGATAATGTCTTGTACTTATCTTGTACTGTAAGGGATATTTCTTGTGTCGTACGTTCGTTCGGCTTGTCGAAAGTAGGGAACCATTTACTATTACTTTCTGTCTCTCCTTGAGTCCAGATTTGCATTGGCTTGTCAGCCTCCTCACCTAGTGGATTAATAAAAAATAATCCTTTGTCAGAAGTAATTGCTGCGCTTCCTCCTATAGGTGCTTCGTTAGGTTTTGCTATATAATCGATATACACATTTACTTTTTCCCCACGCTTATATTCACGATCTAGATTGATCGTAATATCTCTTCCATCGTAATCATATGTAGCAACTCTGTTATTGACTTTTATTTCTTTAATGTCAAACCCTACCGCATCTAACATCATCTTACTTTGTGCGTAAAATAGTGGTGTAGATGTAATATTTGCTTTTCCGATTACATACTGATTCGCCCAATCAAATTTGATATCTAATTTCGTATCTAATAAATCGAAATGACGTGTTGCGCTTTCGTTATACTTTGGTAATTCGTAAATTTTTTCTTCTGCTTTTGCAGTGACTACCGTTTCTGGTAAAACTGTCTCTTCAACTATTACTTCTTCGACCATCGTCTGGTCTGTCATTTTGTTTGTTGATCCACATGCAGAAACTAATACTGCAAACGTAAATAAGAAAATTAATTTTTTAATGATTTGCATTTATATGATATTGATTAAGTAATTCTAATTTGAAATTTATTGTTTTTTGGAGTTTGCCATAGCTTATACCGCCACACTATGATCTCTTAAAGCATCATTTAAACTTATTTTTTTATCCGTACTTTCTTTACGACGTCCAATTATCAATGCACAGTTAACATTATAATCTCCAGCTGGATATGACTTAGTATAGCTACCAGGAATAACGACGGCACGCTCAGGCACTTCTCCTTTGTAAATTATAGGTTCGTCACCAGTTACGTCAATTATATGTGAACTCTTTGTCAATGTAACTCCAGCTCCTAGTACTGCCTCTTTGCGTACTCTTACACCTTCTACTACAATACATCTAGATCCTATAAAACAGTTGTCTTCTATGATCGTCGGTGTCGCTTGTAGCGGCTCTAATACACCGCCAATACCTACACCTCCGGATAAGTGAACATTGCGTCCTATCTGTGCACAGCTTCCCACTGTCGCCCAAGTATCTACCATAGTACCACTACCTACCCATGCGCCTATGTTTACATAACTAGGCATCATGATTACTCCTCGCTCTAGATATGCTCCATGACGTGCGATAGCATGAGGGACCACTCTTACTCCTTTAACTGCATACCCAGACTTAAGTGGAATCTTATCATGAAACTCGAACGGACCTACCTCGATAGTCTCCATCTTACAAATCGGAAAATACATTACAACTGCTTTTTTTACCCAATCATTAACTTTCCAATAATCGCCTAATGGTTCCGCTACTCTCACTCCTCCTTTATCCAATAGGTCTATTACATTATGTATCGCCTTCTGAGTCATAGATGTCTTTAGTAGGGATCTGTCCTCCCATGCTGTTTCGATTATGGTTCTTAATTGATTCATTGTCGTGTTATGTTTGTTTGCGAATATAATATAGATTGACAAAATCTATTAAGAGGTGTCAATCCTTATCTTGGTTGGTCTATTGTTACAAGTTTTCTTTCGCTCTATTGATTAGTTCTACTATTTCACTTGTGATCATAGCGGTTGCGCCCCAGAGTACGTGTTGATTCAATTTGTAGTAAGGTACATCTTTTAACATGATATTTCTCACCTGCAGATCCTTGGTATCTACAATTTCCGCTGTCAACAATCTATTTATAGGAAAGGAAACAATTGAGGCGACCTCCGATTCTTGAGGAATAAATTTCGGCGCGTTCTCCATGTGTCCAACGAAAGAGTAGACCAAAAAATTACTTGCGAATACATATAAGTCCGTAAGTTGTCCAAGTATACTAATTTGATCCGATGGTATACCTATTTCTTCCTCTACCTCTCTAAGTGCTCCTATAAGCAATGTGTCATCATCTTCTTCAAGCTTACCTCCTGGGAAGCTAATCTGACCTCCATGCTTATCCTCTGGATAGCTAAATGTCCGTTCTATGAATACCATTCTAAGTTCGTTACCCTCGGGATAGATAAGACTCATCACACATGCTTTCTTATGGTTATCTGGAGCAATGCGATATCTACTATTGGATGAAATTGGCGCAAGTTTGTTTTGTGCCTCTTCTCCGGGCAAACCTATTTTAATTTCTTCCCTTATTTGATTAAGTAGAAGTTCTTGTTCAACCGTAAGTATTGAATTGGGCATGTATAGATTACAACTTAAATTTGGGAATGTTCATTAATAATAATTGAACAATTACTACTGTGGTTAAACCAACTACACATTCTCCTCTTCTCCCTTCATTTTTTCAGCATTCTCGTATACGACGAGGGCTTCTATAACATCATTGAGATTACCTTCTATGATCTTATCGAGACTGTAAAGTGTTAGATTGATTCTATGGTCTGTCACTCTGTTTTGTGGATAGTTGTATGTGCGAATCTTATCTGATCTATCACCACTACCCACTAAAGATTGTCGTTGGGTTTTCTGCTCAGAATCGTTTTTGATTTTAGCTGCTGCTTTTACTTTTTCGTATAGTCTATTAAGTGCTATTTCGCGGTTTTTGTGCTGTGATCTCGAATCAGTACTCTCTGCAGCAATACCTGTAGGAAGGTGGGTAAATCTAACGCCAGATTCTGTCTTGTTAACGTGCTGCCCACCGGCTCCACTCGCACGGAATGTATCTGTACGTAATTGATCTTTACGTATCTCGATATCTTCTTCTTCAAATTTAGGCAGGACTGCCACTGTAGCAGCTGATGTGTGCACTCTACCTTGGGTCTCCGTCCTAGGTACGCGCTGTACTCTATGTGCGCCAGATTCAAACTTGAGCTTACCATATACATCTGTTCCAAATACTTCAAACGATATCTTGCTATATCCTCCTGATGTACCTTCGTTGATATGTATAATTTCTGTCTTCCAACCAGGCTGTGAATCAATATACTTAGAATACATACGATATAAATCTCCAGCAAAGATACTCGCCTCATCTCCTCCTGCTCCTGCTCTAATTTCTACCACCACATCCTTTTCGTCTTCTGGATCTTTCGGTATAAGTAATTGTTTGAGCTCTTCCTCAAGTATATCAACGTTTGATTTAAGTTCTGCTAATTCCATCTTGGCCATTTCCTTCATCTCGGGATCTGGATCGGCCATCATTTTATTAGCACTTTCGACACCTTCTAGGGTAACTTTATATTCTCTGATCTTTCCTACTATCTCACGCAAGCCACTGTACTCCTTGTTGGTTTTAGTGAATTGCTTCAAATTAGAGACTGTCTCAGGATCTGAGAGCTTCTCTTCTAGGTAGTGAAATCTACCTTCTATGGCTTCAAGCTTATCTAACATGTCTTAATCTTTAAAGGTCACGAAGTTAAGTAAACTTTTAGGATCTCGGAAAGTGTGATATCTATATGATCATACACCCATTAATAATAAATTATTACTTGATCGTATTCTGTAATTGAACACAATTAATTTATGATTAAGACCTTTTTATAGCCGCCAATCGCCTACAGATCGCAATTTAAGTAAAAAAAGCGCACTTTCGCAAAGACCAATTCAATATCCAATCCTGGTATGATTCTTATATTGCTCTCTGCAATTTAATTTACAATATTTTAGAGGCATCACAATAATCCCTTGCTTTGATCTTCTAATACTGAACACCTGGTCAGGTATTCAGTATTAAACTATAAGTGGTTCTTGCAGTCATTATATCTAAACGATTATCTATACATTAGCTTCCTACGCTATAAAATACATATAGACTTAACTCCTCTGCCATTCACAATTCGAAGATAATTTCTGTTTACTCCGTAAATAGCTTTGGTTCCTGTATAGCGTATAGGCTATTCACAGATAATTGTTCCGGCGAAATAAAAAGGTAGCAAAAGATTAGTCTTATATTTAGACATAGGTTTACAGCTCGCGAAAAGAAGCTTACAAAGCATTTGTTTTAATTGGCTAGAATGCGTTATGAGATGTAAAATATTAGTGTGGTAAAATAAAAGTAATCAAACAACAAAACACAATGAGGATTTATTTAATGTGTTTTATTTTTCGGATTGTTCTTCAACTATAATACTGTTCAAGTTAGGTGATTTTCCTACACCTGCAGATTCCCGTGTTATAAACAAAGTGTGACTCTCTGTTGGAATGTCATACTGTAAAAATTCACTGTTGGGTGGAAACACTCTTATCTTTTTATATACACCAGAAGGTGACTTGGACCATAGAACATATGAGGCTTCATTATTTAGAGTAAGATGAGTAAGGTCTAAATATCCTCTATGTTTTTTTTTATTGCTATAAGCTAATACATAATCTGATAATGCCAACGCTGTACCTGACAATACGGTGATCTTTGTGGTCTCGTCTATCATCATGTTCTTAATAACAGACCTAGCAGTTGCATTCTTATCTATGATCGCCATACGTGAATCTACCAATTGTCTCGTCTCTACAGCTTTAGTTGAGTTGTCTGAAGTTGGTAGAACGTCTGATATACTATAACCTATAGCCAATAGTAGCATAAAACCAACACCTATGAGCCAATAATACTTTGGTGATTTCATAGCTTAAGGGTCTATACTTAATATTTTGATTTCCACACGTTGATTTTTCTTGCGGCCAGATTTTGTTTGGTTATCTGCTATGGGTCTTCGCTTGCCATAGCCCTTGAACTGTAGTTGTCCGCCCTTTACTCCTTTCTTGTTTAGGTATTGAGCGACTTCTTTGGCTCTAACCCTAGAGAGCGAATCACAAAACGTGTGTTTAGGTGTTCCATTAGTATGTCCTCCAACCTCTATTCGAACGTCTTCATTTTCTTGTAAAAACTCTACAACTTCATCTAAGACAACAAAGGACTCTTTAGTAATTTCAGATTTGTTTGCTTCGAAATATAAATTACTAATGTTAATTTTCTTACCTGTAAATAATTTAGATCTATTAAGGTCTTTGAGTATTTTATTCTTGTACGGTGTTTCTTCTGTCGCCACCTCTTTCTTTTTTTGCTTAGATTTTGAGACCCTTCTTAGATGTGGTGGTTTTTCGTCTTTTACTTTAGACTTTTTCTGTGGCGCAACAAATACCTCATCTCCTGGACAAGGTATTTGTCTGATCTCAGAGGCATTATCTAGTAGAATGTGCCCAAAATAAGGATCCAATACAGGCGTCTTATAAAATGCTTCTAATGATATCGCTTTTGTATTAATATTGGGTGTAAATTCAAAAGTGTACGTTACCCAATCTGTATTAATAACTGGTTTTGACTCGGCTAACAATTGATTGCGTGGGCAAAAATTGATGCCTCCCCATATCCGAAGCACAGCAGGCTTAGAAGGGGGCATTGTCTGATTAGGTTGTATGTCATCAAGCGCATAAGTCACATCCTGCATCATACTAAAATATGTTTCAGATCTAGCAAGATCAATACTAAATGTATAACATTTCCCCGGCTCAAGAGGCATACTAAGCTTCTGAGATACAGACTCCCACGACTCGTTTTCTCTTGTCACCATTCCTAGGTACGTCTTTCCATCTTTGGCCGCTTTAGTAACTCCAAATATCGGATCATTAGGATTTTCTGTATGTATATCTGGAGGACTCTCATTGAATTCTCGAGTTCCACAGTCTACCCAACCCTTAATTCCAATAAACTTATTAGTTCCTGCTCTAGGTGTATCTTCAAAGGAAGGATTAGATAGTGTGATAACCACACCTTGGCCTACTACCTGATTATATGAGATAATAAGAAATATCGTAAAGATTGATATTGTAATCCGTTTCATGTATATATCTAAATTACTAACATTTGTTTTGGTCTGTATATAGTCCTGCCAATTCAATTGTTCAAAGGCCATTTGTGGTTGCATTACTACATTTATATAAGATACTTTAACTGGCTTTAAGTTGCAATCTCACCAATAGAAGTAACCAAAACCTCACCTTGAGCCTTCAGTATGCCATTATATTGACAAGCTGAAAAGACTATTAGATTAACCTTAAATACTATTTTACTAAAAGCCAACAAGCTCAATGTCAAAAATTAAAACTGACCGATCTCTCGTTCTGCTATTTTCTTCTCCGTAAGCTAAATGTGGAGGTATGAGTAAATGACCGCTGCCTCCTTCACCAAACTTAGGTATCCCTATCGTCCATCCTTCAATGACTCCCTGAAGATTGAAACTTATATTATTCCCACTATCAAACTCTACATCATCAGTATAATATCCCTTATAATTAACCGTAACATTAGAAGTTGAGGTTGGCTTCTCTGAGCTGCCTGGCTCGTCTATGACGTAGTACATACCATCAACTGTAGAAACTCCTACCCAACCCTTAGAATCCATATAATTATTCATGGCTTTGTCGTATCCTATTTCAGAATCATATAGATCGTTGCCTCCACAAGAAGACGCTAATCCTACAATAAGGAATAATAATAATAGTTCTATTGCTTTCATCTCTAAAAAATCTAATTGTTAAAATTATGCCTTAAATAAATAAACAAACGTCAATAGGCTTAAATAAACTACTTTGGAAAATATCTAGAAATCCGAAATCTTAGGACATTCTATTCGACCAAAATACTTCATAATACTGATTCCTAAAAATGTATAAGAATCATTGTCTTTGCTATTGCCTCTTTGATTACCCTCTTGTCCGAGATCTATCACAGATCTATCAGATAAGGATGCTGCTGTAACCCCTCTAATTGCTGACAACTCTGATTGACTCGGATATGTGCCACTAACGTCATCTAAATAGTCCGTAAACAATATGCGGTAGGAGTATTCTATGTTGAGACTGAGGTCATATGTAATATCCCACTTATATCCCGCTCCGACCACTGCACCTGCACTTATACCCAAATACTCTGACCCAACGGCCTGTCCTTCTGTACCAAAATCTTTTAGACCATACTTGGCACCTTCTAGCTCTGCGGTAGGGTTAAACCTAAATACATTTGCGCCAGCTAATAAATATGGTGTGAAATTGTCTATTGTACTCCCATGCACATAGTTAAAAAAGTTAAACTCTATAGCACTGGAGAGGTCATATATATTAGATTTAAAACTGAGATTTCTAGCTTTTTCAAAATTGTTAGGTGAGTCTACATCCGATGCACCTACCGTACCAAAGTTAAGAGAATTCTTAAGAGATATCCTTGTATTGAAGTTCCATCGAGCATTCAGCCCTCCAGCAATACCTGGCTGTGTTACACTGAGTCTATTATTAAGGTCACCAAAATAAAAACTAGTGCCCAGCCAACCCCCTATCTCCCAGCCCTTCTGGGCATTTATACTAGAAAAAAAGACAATAATTAGTACTAATGATAATAATAGTCTCATTAAAAAAAGTTCGTATGCAAAATAAGGTGCAAAAGTAAGAATATCTATGGGTATATATTAAAGCAGCCGCTTCTTGCTTGAATGCACCATTTCTATGTCTTGCAAAGCAGCTAAATTTCGATTCTTTGCGATTTCAAAAAGAAAACGTACCGCCCTATTCGTTTGGTATCGAAACCCATTAAACTTTGATAATTGCTTCACCTTGAACCATAAAAACAGATGTTTTATGACTATATTTTATATATTTTTTGTCTATAAATGAAGCCTTCGCCTCTTACAGATACAATGTACATCCCATTTAACAGGTTTGAGATGTCTATAGCGTTATTTGCCACGATTCCTGATGCCATTTTCATCCCATTAATTGATATTACATCATATACCATGTGTTGGTTCAGTTTAGTATCTATTTTTATTATATCTATTGTTGGGTTGGGAGAAAAAGATATTTCACCCTCCGTTAAGACTTTGATGTTTGATAGATCCATCTCTTTGAATGTCATAGAGCCAATCACCCCAGTATCACCAGAAGTCCCACCGTTTCCGTTGGCTGCAATTCCTGCAGCGAATACAGTTACGTCTCCTGTCCCTGCTTCTGGCGATGTCCATAAAGCAGAAAACTCATCCAAATTACTAGGACCATTGTGTTCTAGATAAGTACGTCCATTAAGCGTTAGTGATTTTGCATTACTACTCACGTCCGATAATGATCCAGCTCCACTATTATCAGCGTCTGTAACGACTGTCATCTGAAAACCATATCTTGTAGGGCTTCCTGCCGTGGCTTCAACTGCTATAAACATTGAATATGTTTCTCCGGGCCTATACTCTGTAACTTCTTCTCCGTCTTTGACTAAAACTATTTGGAGGTCTACAGCAAATGGTCCTGCAGATCCGTGACAATTACTACTGGCACACGTAAGTCCGTCTCCAGGAGCGCCTGCCGCACCTTGTCCACTGACAGTACCTCTACCTGCACTATTTGATAATAGAGCTGCGCCTGCCGCAACTAGCATAAATGAGTATATGTATTTTTTCATCCCTTTAAATTTTATAGGCAATTAAATGATATCTCTTAGTGACCAACTTTCTGTTTTGTGAAACGAATTTAAAACAAAAAAGGCTAGAAGTGTATCTAGCCTTATAATTATATTTTATTCCTCAATCTCACTTTTCTGCCATTTAATTTACTTTCTTAGATTTCCAATTTCGCTATTTCTTTTAGAGTTTTTTGCAGATTGAATCATAGATGCTTGTCCTCTTCTCTCTCTATTTGACATTCTCTTCTCGTATCTCTTCAATATAAATTGTTTAAACTCTCGCTCCGCTCTGATCAACTTAAGTCTTTTCTTAGCAGACAATACTCTCTCGAGCTTGTTCATAAATTCAATTTCTAAATTTGTTTGTGTTCTCTTGGCTTCCATTGCCTGTGACAACATTTTTCTAGATTCCTCATCTGTCATATCAAATATATTAACCGTTTCAACCTTTCGCTCCGTCCAAATCTCTTTTTTCATACTCTGATAGTCGTTATACAACGGCCAAAATGCCTGTGCCTCTTCTACACTTAGGTCTAGGTCTGTGGTAATAAAAGCTATCCTTTGTTGTTCTATTTTTTCTATTCGCTCCGCTCTTTTTCCCTCTCTCTGGGCAGACAGATTTATAGTAAACATCAGTGTCGCTGTTAATAATATATATCTCATGGTATTAAATATTTAATGGTATTAAAAAAATTCTTCTAAGAGCTCATCATCTACATCGAACAGCAAGTCCTCTGAAGATTCGTCTATAAAATATTGTCCTTCCTCGCTTGCAAAGATTTCGTCTAATGTTTCATCGTCAATAAATTCTAAATCAAATATGTCTTCCACCGATAACTCTTGAACAACATAATTATAGTCTTCATTATCTTCAATCATTGAATCATTAAGTATTGTTGAATCCTCTAATAAACTAGGCCACATCATAGTCCCTACTGATATGAGTATTGCCGCTGCAATACTGTATTTGAAGTATGATTTAATCGACACTGCTTTAACCTTCTCTTCGCGCTTGATCTTATTCATCACCTGGTTAGGAAGCGACTGAAAATATGGTTCAAGTTTTTCTGTTTCTTGCATATGTCTCATTACACTTACATATAGATTATCAAAGTAATCTACAGGAACCTTATATCCCTCACTATGTCTCCAATCAAAGAGCTTCGGAGTTAAATCTTTTATTTCCTCTCTAGGATTCATTAGTAATTATGTTTTCTATTTTTTTTGCGGCCAAGTGGTAAGATGCCTTCAGCGCACCTACTGACGTACTCAACACCTCGGACATATCTTTATAAGGCATCTCATCGTAGTATCTTAAATTAAATACTATTTTCTGTTTCTCCGGAAGTGTATCTATTGCTGAAGCTAGCATAACTTGAGCCTGGTTGCCATCGAAATAATTATCCGATTTAATGGTGTATATATTAGAGTTTTCGTCGTCTAATGAAACAGATTTATTTCGTTCTATTTTTCTAAAGTGATTGAGCGACTCATTAATAGCTATACGATATAACCAAGTGTATAGCTTAGCGTCAAATCTATATTTGTCTAAATTGCGATAGACCTTTACGAATGTATTTTGAAGTACATCATCAGTATCTTCATGAGTCTTAACCATGCGTCTAATGTGCCAATATAGCCGCTCTTGATACTTTGACATCAATTGACGAAAGCCTTTCTCTCGAGTACTTTTATTCATGCATTGTTGCACTATATGGTTGTCGCTATGTTGTACTTTATCCAAAAATTGATTTATTGTGATTCACTCAAAATACAATCTATTATTAACCGAAAGCAATAGTAACTTTATTGTTGCTTTGACTAATAAATAGAAGGAAGGTTTAACCGGGAGTATCTTTTTTGATATACACCCTTGTTTTGATTGCCCTTATATGGTGCGTTAAGAGGTTCACCATTATTCAACAGCCCATTACTCATGTCGGTATGATCACCCCTTGGAATAAAGACACTTTTGTCTACAAGCGCCTTTTGCTAAAACGAAGTATATTTAAAGAACTTTAAGTCCATGTTGAAGGTAAGGCTGTTTATTTAGAATTAAGGCCTTTGAAGAATGTCACTTTATGAATTGAACTCTTCATATTTGCATCAAAATATCTAAAACAAACTAAGTATCATAAATAATCTACGCATGTTACGTTGGATAAGTCAGACTATACTGAATGTATTGGGTTGGAAAATATTAGGGGAACCGTCTAACGAACTCAACAAAAAGCTATATATAGTAGTGCCGCATACATCTAGTATGGACTTTTTTATCGGTATGTTAGTAAAATCAGCAAAGAACATAAAAGTCACTTTTTTGGGTAAAAAGGCTCTCTTCTTTCCACCACTCGGTTGGTTTCTAACATATGTAGGCATAGTACCCGTCAAGAAAAACAGCAATCAAATTAATGAAATCATAAATTTATTTAAGTCCAAAGATATAATGTCATATGGCCTTGCCCCAGAGGGGACCAGATCTAAAGTAGATAATTTAAGATCTGGATTTTACCATATAGCCCATGGCGCGGGGGTGCCTCTGATAATGATCACATTTGATTTTGGAAATAAGATTGTTACTTTCAGAGAACCTTACCACGTATCTGACGATAAGGAAAAGGATATGGCTTATATAGAAGACTACTATAAAGGTGTAGTGGGGTGTCGTAAGAAAAGAAGTTTTCGTACTTAAATTGTTTCCACACTATCACCAACCATAGCTATCACTTGCTCATAATACTTAACGTATTGAGGTAAGATATATTCGATATCAAATTTTTGTGCATGCTCTAATGCGTTCTTCCGAAACTGTTTGTGGCGATCTTCGTCTTCTAAAATGTATAACACTTTTTCGGCCATAGCCTCTACGTCCCCTACATCACAAAGGAAACCTGTTTTGCCGTCTATATTTACTTCTGGTAACCCTCCTATGTTCGTCGAAACTACAGGAACCTCACAGGCCATAGCTTCTAGTGCGGCTAAACCGAAACTTTCATTCTGCGATGGTATTATGAATACATCTGCAATCGCCAATAACTCTTCTACTGCATCTTGTTTGCCAAGGAATCTTACATCATCACAAACGCCTAGTTCTCTACATAGGGCCTCGCAAACATTTCTCTCAGGGCCATCACCTACAAGTAACAACTTGGCCGGAATTTGCTTATGTACTGTGTTAAATACCTTTATAACATCTTCTACTCTTTTCACCTTACGAAAATTCGATACATGAATGAGTACTTTCTCTCCATCAGGCGCTAATGCCATGCGAAAATGATCTTTATCAACTTTGCGGAATCTTTCGAAATCAATAAAGTTATATATCACTTCTATCGGGTCATCTATATTAAACATCTTCTCTGTTTCATCTTTCAGCATCTTAGATACTGCCGTGGTTCCATCAGAATTGTTAATACTAAACTCTACGACAGGAGCAAAAGTCTTATCGGCACCTACCAAAGTAATATCCGTACCGTGTAACGTAGTCACTACAGGTATGATAATTCCGTGCGACTTTAGTATCTGCCTTGCCATATATGCCACTGCCGCATGAGGAATAGCATAGTGGACATGTAAAATGTCCAGCTTTTCATATTTGATCACATCTACCATCTTACTCGCTAACGATGTCTCATAAGGTGCATATTCGAATAACGGATAATCTGCTCCTGACACTTCATGAAAATATACATTTTCATGAAAATGAATGAGTCTAGCTGGGCGCTTATAAGTGATGAAGTGAATCTGGTGGCCCTTTTTGGCCAATGCCAACCCTAGTTCTGTAGCTATGACACCACTCCCTCCATATGTGGGATAACACACAATTCCTATTCGCATCTATCGATAATTTTTATTTTGTGAGTCCTAAGACATATATTATCAAAGGTCATATTTATTCATTTTTATAATCGCTTACAATGTTAATGGCATTTACCTATATTTTGATCACGAAAAGAGACTGTTTTTTTTCAAACGACAAATACGGCCAATTTGCCACAATACGTATACACTAAAAGTTGCGCCTACCTTACTATTGGTATATAATATATAGATAAGTTGCTTATATTTGTTCTAGCAAAATATCTGGCTATTGGGTCATCGAATCTACGCTAAATATCAGGCTTAAATAAATTCATGTCTAACCATATATTAACTTTTACAATTATAGAGAATGTCTAAATTATCTAAAGAAAAAGAACAAAAGCTCAAAGCGTTAGGATTGGCGGTGGATAAGCTAGAGAAAACATACGGTAAAGGCACTGTGATGAAACTTGGGGACAAACAAGCTGTAAATGTAGAAACAATCTCTACTGGATCTCTTGGTTTAGATATAGCCCTAGGAATCGGTGGGCTCCCTAAGGGAAGGGTTGTCGAAATTTATGGACCTGAATCGTCTGGTAAGACGACATTAGCAATACATGCTATAGCAGAATGTCAGAAAGCTGGTGGAATAGCAGCCATCATAGATGCTGAGCATGCGTTTGATAGATTTTATGCTGAAAGCTTGGGTGTAGACACTGAAAACCTACTCATTTCGCAGCCAGATAACGGTGAGCAAGGACTTGAGATTGCAGAGAATCTTATTAGGTCCGGAGCTGTCGATATCTTAGTAATAGATTCTGTGGCAGCACTAACACCTAGAGCGGAAATAGAAGGTGAGATGGGAGACTCTAAGATGGGATTACACGCTAGATTAATGTCACAGGCACTTAGAAAGCTTACTGGTAGTATAGGTCGTACTGGATGTTGTTGTGTGTTCATCAACCAACTGAGAGAAAAAATAGGCGTGATGTTTGGTAACCCAGAGACAACGACTGGAGGTAATGCCTTGAAGTTTTACGCATCTGTTAGACTCGACATCCGTAAGTCTGGCTCGGCAATCAAAGACAAAGAGGGCAACGTGGTAGGTAACCCAATAAAGGTAAAAGTTGTGAAAAATAAACTTGCTCCTCCATTTAGAATTGCTACATTCGACATTATGTTTGGAGAGGGTGTCTCTAAGACAGGAGAGATCATTGATCTGGGTGTAGAAAATGAAATCATTCAGAAAGCCGGATCTTGGTTTAGCTACAATGACACAAAAGTGGCACAAGGTAGAGAAGGTGCAAAGAGGTTTATGATAGATAATCCTGAGGTAGCAGAAGAAATTATGACTAAAATCAAAGCAGTATACGCACCTGAGTTGGTTGATGATTTTCCTGAGGAAGAAAGGTTGACACCAAGTTAATAGTTGGAATCTAAGGTAAACACAATACGAAATATTATAGAAGGGGCTATCCCAATAGTTTCCGATTTTATAAGAGCGACTTACCTTAGGTAAGTCGCTCTTTTTAATAAAAGAGCGCCTCAAGCTGAGTTACTTGAGTTGTGTATAAAACAAGACAGTATATCAACCCTCTGTGTCGATCAAGAAATTTTCTAATTGATCCAGAATTAGACACACGCCAAATCGCGTATAAACAGTTAATTTAATGATAATATTTTTTGGGTTACATTGTCAAATCTTGTTTTAACTAGCATCTAATTAATTTTTTATTACACAATTATAAACAAATCCTAAAACACAGAAAGAAAATAGCCAACACATGTGCGTTCCTCAAAATGGTTTTTAACATAAAAAATACTAAATCTTAAAAATAAAAGAACATGAACACAAAAGAAGAAATTGTAAATGATTGGTTAGCGAGATATACTGGTGTAGAACTTGAAAATTTAGGAAAGTATATTCTACTTGTCAACTTCAACAACTACGTGAAGCGATTCGCAAAGATGACAGGTGTAAAGGTGGATGGTAAAAACCATAATATGATTTCTGCCACCTATAAGAACATTACTATTATTAATTTTGGAATGGGCAGCCCCAATGCAGCACTTATTATGGATCTTTTATCTGCTATCAAGCCAAAAGCCGTGCTTTTCTTGGGTAAGTGTGGTGGCCTAAAAAAGCAAAACAAAGTGGGTGATCTGATTCTACCAATCGCTGGTATTAGAGGAGATGGTACGAGCAATGACTATTTTCCGCCAGAGGTGCCTGCCCTGCCGGCGTTCGCATTACAGAAAGCAATATCTACAACAGTTAGAGATTTTGAAAGAGATTATTGGACAGGAACGGTATATACAACTAACCGCCGAGTGTGGGAGTTCGATGAAGAATTTAAAAGTTATCTTAGTAAGACCAAGGCAATGGGAATAGATATGGAGACTGCCACGCTTTTCTCTGTAGGGTTCTATAATAAAATACCGACTGGTGCGCTGCTACTCGTGTCAGATATGCCTATGGTACCTGAAGGGGTAAAGACTAGTAAAAGCGACAAAACAGTTACTATACATTGGGTCGATGACCACCTCAATATTGGTATCGAATCCTTAAGACAGCTAATCAACAATTCTGCAACAGTAAGGCACCTAAAGTTTTAATGAGTGGGTTAAAACAATTAAAAAACGTGCATGACGTTAAGATAAATAATCAACTCAACGAAGCAAAATATAATCTTTGTTTGACTATCACTGCAGAAAGAATACTCAAAAATATAGATCATAAAATATACATCTTCAAGCACGATATACATTCTCAAGTTAAAAAACGAAAGAGACAGAAAGTGGACAACGTCTATATAAAAATGGCATTTGTTCACTTTTTAAAAAAGTACTTGATAATCACGAACAACAATTGGAAACAGAAACTGCTCTAAAAAATAGAATTGCAAGTAAAACACAACCTTTAGTAGACGGCATCTTAGACAAATAGCAAGTGAAGGATATTAATAAAAATATCAAACAAAGTATATATTGGAATTACGTTTCTTCGGTAGTCATTCATACTATTACTTTAGTAGCATCTGCAATATTGCTCAAGCTACTTTCACCTAATGACTTTGGTGTTCTTGCTATTCTTTTTTTAGTACTTGGATTAGGTTCAATATTTATCGGACAGGGATATCTTTCTGCCATTATTAGAGAAAAAATCATAGATAATACAATCCTCAATACTATCTTTTGGATTAATCTCGGCTTTGGTTTTGCTGTAGTTCTATTATCTTACTTATTAGGGGATTGGCTGGGTGAATATTTTAAAATCTATAGTTTTAAAAACTACCTTTCTTGTTTTTCTTTTGCATATTTATTACAAGCAGCCAATGTGGTTCCTCTGGCAATGTTGGAGCGCAAACTAGATTTTAAACAACACTCTATTATACATATCTATGCTACAATCGTAGCAGCTATTATTGCGATATTTTTAGCTCTTTATCAATATGGTGTCTATAGCTTAATCTGGCGTGGATTAAGTGCTGGTTTCGTTGTCACTATTCTCGTATGGTATAAAAGTGAATGGAAACCTTCGTTTGTTTTTAGATACAGTTCATTGAAAGGCATGCACCGATTTAGCCGAGGCGTTTTAGGCACTCAGATACTAAGGTACGGTGCCAACCAATTAGATAATTTAATGGTTGCAAAACTATTAGGTACTTCTGATCTTGGTATCTATAATAGAGCCAAAACTTTTGTCCTAAAACCTGCAAGAGAAATCAATGCTAAAACAAGATCTGTAGCCTATTCCGCCCTAAGCAAATTGGATGATCCTGAAGAATATAGAACTACACTTTTTAAATTTACGCTTCTACTTGCGATGGTAATCGTTCCTCTGTTACTTATAGTATTGATCTCCTCCGACACCTTAATATATACATACCTCTCCTCAGAGTGGTATCCTATGATAAGCATACTCAAGCTGCTAGCAATATCGTCTATTGTCATATCTACTAGTATGCCGAGTCAGATTATGTTATCCAAAGGTGCATCCTATACTTTATTCAAAAGCGAAATGATTACTAACGTGATCAAGGTCGGCGTATTGCTTTTTGCATTTAGGTTTGCGGATTTATTGAGTATTGTTATTTTATTTTTACTAGGGCAAGTGCTATCTAATTTATTACAAAACATAGTGGCTTACCGCTCAGTGGAAGGATATAAATTGATGATTTGGAAATATCATATCCTCCCTATAATCATGGCTTTCATAGTATATGGCTTAGCCGTTGTTATAGATAACTACATATCCTACAGCCTAATTTCTATGGTTTGTAAGTTGGTTGTTTGTCTTTCTATTTATGGCTATTATGCTTGGAAGACCTATCCAGAAATTCTCAAGAGGATAAGAAAATAACGCTAGCCTTTTTTAAAATTTGTTTTAGATTATATGCTATCGGTTTACCTAAACAATAATTTAACTATGAAGGGAAGAGGCCTTATGTTTGTCCTTCATTATTCCAAACAAAAACGACGAGATGGGTATTTCAAGAGAATTAAATAAGAGAAGTGGAGCAAAATGTGAACTATGCGGAAACGAAGAAAGTCTCTCGACCTATACTGTCTCTCCAAAATCTGGAGAAAAACTAGAAGAACAACTCGCTATTTGCAATACTTGCCTCACTCAGATGGAGGGGGATAATCTTGACAAAAATCATTGGAGATGTCTTAATGTTAGTATGTGGAATAACGAACCTGCGATACAGGTAGTATCATATCGTATGTTACACAGACTCAATGATGAATCTTGGGCACAAGACGCTATCAACATGATATGTATGGAGCCTGATACTATGGAATGGGCACAAAAAGATATAGAAAACGAATTAGAAAAAATCATCCATAAAGACAGTAACGGTAACATACTCGAAAATGGAGATACAATAACTCTCATACAAGACCTAAATGTAAAAGGTGCAGGATTTACTGCTAAACGTGGGGCCGCTATGCGCCGTATCAGATTGGTACATGATAATCCAGAACATATTGAAGGAAAAATAGATGGTCAACATATAGTCTTGTTGACGAAATATGTGAAAAAACAACCGAAGGATTCTTAGTCCTAAACAAAATCATTTCTGTTTTATCTAATCTTCTCAATACTAACAATTGCCGACTTATTAATTGGGCCGTAAACATGAGGAAATATTTCTCCTATAGATTCCGCTAGTTCTTCTTTAAGCGTAGATGTAGCATCTAGCAAATCTGTATCTATTGTCAACTTCAACAGGTCGTTTACACCGCTATAATATCTGTCCAATACTCCTGCGATTTGTGTTGCTCTAGAGGCATGTATAAATCCTTCTTGGTCTAGTGATGTATGGATATAATTAGGCAGTTCCACTTGCTCCTCCCAAGAAGAAACTGTTACGATATGGTAGATGATATTCATTATAAATATCTATGCTTTGAGTTTTTCTATTAGTTGCGCTAAGCTAAAGTTTACTTGGTCTCCAGTAACCATTTCTTTAACGGCAATCACTCCTGCTTCTACTTCGTCGCTTCCAATAATAGCTACATATGGAGCAGCAGTACCGTTGGCATACTTCATTTGCTTTTTCATTTTAGTGTTCTCTGGATATATATCTGCAGATATACCTGCGGCCCTAAGAGCACTTACTTGTCTACAGGCATACCTGTGACTCTCAGTATCAAACGAAACAAAGAAGATGTCGATACTCTTTGTCACTGATTCTGGAAAAAGATTACACTCTTCCATGACATCATATATACGCTCCGCTCCAAAAGAAACACCTACACCAGACATATCCTTGAGACCAAACATGCTCGTTAGATCGGCATACCTTCCTCCACCAGAGAGACTTCCCATCTTAAGATCTGGATAGGTCGCAGTATCCGCTACTACTTCGATAATACACCCTGTATAGTAACTCAGTCCGCGAGCTAACGTAAAGTCAAATTCAATTTTATTCTTGAGCGTATAGTCGGACATATAATCCATCACTTCTTTCATCTCAGACACACCTAACATACCTGTTTCGCTATCAGATAATTTAGTGGCTATTAGGTTTATATCGTGCAATTGTATTAGGTCAAGTATTGTAGACGCTGCATTGTCATCCATTCCAAGGTTAGTGAGTTCTATTGCTACTTTATCCCTGCCTATTTTATCAAGTTTATCTATCGCAACAGTTACACCAATAAAATTATCTGACTGTCCGGTGACCTCCGCAATCCCTTGTAATATTTTTCGATTATTTAGTTTGATGATGACATCTAAATCTAATCTGGCATATACCGTATCTAATACCTGTAATAGCTCCGCCTCATACATCAAAGAGTCTGATCCTACCACATCCGCGTCGCACTGATAAAACTCTTGATACCTACCCTTTTGAGGTCTATCCGCACGCCATACGGGCTGTATCGCATATCTCTTAAATGGAAACTGAATATTATTTTGGTGCATAGAAACGTACCTCGCTAATGGTACGGTAAGATCATATCGCAGTCCGCGCCTCGAAATTGAAGACAACATTGCATTACTATCCTTTTTGGCAAGAGCCGCTGGATTTGCCTTAGCTAAATAATCTCCATTATTGAGTATCTTAAATAGTAGCTTGTCTCCTTCATCTCCGTACTTGCCAGTAAGCGTCTGCAGCAGTTCTATCGCAGGTGTCTCTATTGGCAAATAGCCATACGTCTTGAATACTTCCTTGATATGATCAAAAATATAATTACGCTTAATTACTTCTGATGGTAGGAAGTCCCTAGTTCCTTTTGCGATTGCAGATTTGCTCATGTCCTTTATTAAATACTATACTACAGATTCGAATTGCTTCAAGAATCGAATATCATTTTCAAATAATAATCTGATATCTCCGATATTATACAAGAGCATAGCCTGTCTTTCAATACCCATACCAAATGCAAATCCGGAATACTTCTCAGGATCTATGCCACAGCTAATCAATACATTAGGGTCTACCATGCCACAACCTAGAATTTCAAGATAGCCCGTACCCTTGGTGATCTTGTAGTCTGTCTCAGACTCTAAGCCCCAATATACGTCCATCTCTGCGCTTGGCTCAGTAAATGGAAAGTAACTAGGCCTCAGTCTTATCTCTTTATCAGCACCGTACATCTCTCGTGTAAAATACAGTAATGTCTGCTTCATGTCTGCGAAAGAAACTTTCTCGTCTATATATAGACCTTCTACTTGGTGAAACTGGCAGTGTGATCTTGCAGAAATAGTTTCATTACGATATACACGGCCTGGTGCTATGATACGAATAGGTGGCTTATTAGAAGTCATCATCCTTGACTGCACTGATGATGTATGTGTTCTTAGCAGTCTAGTTACTGAATCTTTGAGATAAAACGTATCCTGCATGTCACGTGCAGGATGATCCTCTGGTGTATTCATGGCCGTAAAGTTATGCCAGTCATCTTCTATTTCTCTCTCCTCGGCTACTACAAATCCTATTCGTTCAAATATATCGATGATCTTTCCCATCGTAGTAGCTATTGGATGGCGCGCACCTCCAAATCCACTATATGCTGGTGCGGTAAGATCTATATCTGATGCCGCCTCATTTTGTGACTGATTCTTAAGAAGAGTTTGTGTCGTATTAAACCTCCCTTCCGCTGCTTGCTTCAATTCATTTACTTTTTGACCAAACTCTTTCTTTTGCTCATTAGGCACATTTCGTATTTCTCCAAATATAGGCTTGATCGCGTTTTTTGAGCCTAAATATTGGATTCTAAATGCCTCTAATTGTTCCGCATTATCTAAAGAATAAGACTGAATCTCAGCCATCATCACGTCTATTTTATTGAATACATTATCACTCATACCTTTGCTTCTGTTTTATTTGCTGATTACAGCTTCTTTTTTTTGTTCAATCAAAGCATATATCCATGTAAAACAAATCAAACTCAGATATAATCAAAGATTACAACAAAGGTAAGGAAATACTTATAGCATCGCAGAAAAATGGCTCTGTAGAAGTTACCCACAAAGCCATTGCCTTTTATTCTTATACTACTGTTTTTCCAATTTAGAAACACATGTTTCTGGATCTTCTTCATCAACAGTAATAGTAGCATCAAATTCTAGCATTCCGTTATCAAGTATTTTGCCCGTTCCTATCACTTTGATACTTATCTCAAATGTTGGCACAAAAAAATCTTGTTCAGGTATATAAAAGTTGTTTTCATTAATAATATTGGCGTTGATCCCGAATAGTTCATCTGCAATAGTAAGTGTTACTATAGTGGCTCCTGGCTGTATTATTAATTCAAAGTTATCTCCTTCGCAATCAATACCTGACCACGTACCTACAAATCTATCTTTAATTATTAATTCACAATTATCTCCATAGTACCCTTCTTCACAGTCACATGTACCATCTATACAAGTACCGTTGTCACCACAATCAATTGCAAAACAAGGATCGAAAATTTCACAATTTACACCAAAATAACCGTCTTCACAATCACATGTTCCATCCAAACATTCACCATTTAAACCACAGTCAATTACTGCACAAGGATCAAAAGGGTCATCTCCACATGATGATAACATTATGGTAACAAAACATAAATAGATTAATTTTTTAAGCATCATTTAATTTTTTAGTAGGGTTAGGCTTCATTGTTCAAAGGCAAAAGATATCACAATGTCCTGAATTTATTAAACCTATAATTTACCAAAATCAATATTCTACCAAACCTTCTCAGCCGTGCCTTCAGTTACCCATTTAGACCACTTCTTATTGTAAGTATGTACCTTGTTGGTTGGTCTCCCATTTTTATCTTCTAACTGTTGCCCAGCATTGACCCACTCGAATATAGATCCGAAAAGGTTATATGTATTAAAATATCCTAATTTCTTTAGCTTCTCCCCTATCTTTTCGCTACGAAATCCGATAGAACAGTATACCACGATACGATTATCCTTGTCAATATCAGAAAGAACGGAATCATCAAAGTCATCGAATCCAACATATCTAGCACCTGGTATATGGCTCACTTCATACTCCTTGGTTTCTCTAGCGTCCAACAAAATCACATCGTCCTTAATTTGTATTAAGTTTTTAACTGTTATAGCTGGTACTGAGTAATTGAGATACGAGTCTACCTCTTTTTCAAACTCCAGATTGATTGTACGATTAAAATCTGTCTGAGCGGTTGCTGTGCTTAAGCCAATAAACACAATAGATAATAATGTGAATGTTTTTTGTGTCATGATTAACTATTTCTAAAATGATATATAGAATAGACCGAAACAAAGTTCCTGTTTTCTGCAGAGATATCAAAGTCTCAGATTGCACAAAAAAATTAACTTTACACTATGGGTATGTTTAAGGATCAGATCAATCAAGAAAGACTTCCAAAACACGTAGCTGTGATAATGGACGGAAATGGTAGGTGGGCCAGGAAAATAGGAAAGGCGCGCATTTTTGGCCACAGAAACGGCGTGAAAGCGGTAAGAGAAACAGCCGAGGCCGCTGCAGAATTAGGCATTGAGCACTTAACACTATATGCTTTCTCTACAGAAAATTGGAATAGACCAAAATTAGAAGTAAGTGCATTAATGATGCTTCTGGTAGATACACTCAAAAAAGAAATAAGTACGCTCAATAAGAATAATATCAAACTCCACGCTATTGGTGATCTCACCAAACTACCCAAGAAAACCTACAAAGCACTCATGGATGGTATGGAAAGCACCAAAAACAATACACGAATGACACTACATCTAGCTCTTAATTATAGCTCTAGGTGGGAAATAATTGAGGCTACCAAAAAAATAGCCGTCCTCGCTAAAGAAGAAAAAATAGATCCTAATAATGTAGATGAAACAGAGTTTGATAAACATCTCGCTACCGCTGGAATCCCTGATCCTGAACTACTCATACGCACCAGCGGAGAACGTAGATTAAGTAACTACTTGCTATATCAGTTAGCATATACCGAACTATACTTCACTGATAACTATTGGCCAGAATTTCGCAAAGTCGATTTCTATAAGGCTTTGATCGACTTTCAAATGAGAGAAAGAAGGTTCGGTATGACTAGTGACCAGATAGGTTAGTGTCAAAACCTCTTATCGGTAGCTGTGTTCGATTATTTTAAACTCAGTTTACTTAAAAATTTTATCTCTATCAACCTACTTTATCTCTATCAAAGCAGTGTGCACACTAAGAGCACCGCCATTCGCTACGGTCCAAACAGGCCTTATAATTCCGTTTACTGCTGAGATATCATTGTAATCACCAAAGAAAACGTTTGTGTTCGGTGTAAATGGCTTTTCGCTGATCTTCTGGTTAATAAATGTCTGTCCACCATCTTTTGAATATGCTAGATATACATCTGTCTGAGCATCATCATATGCACGACGATCGTAGAAGACTATGTAAATATATCCAGTACTAGGGTCTACATCCATCCAACTAAAAAACTGATGTTTACCTGGAGCATCGTCATTTACTCTTATCGGATCAGACCACGACTCACCATTATCTGTAGATTTTGCTAGCCATATATCTGTATCCTCTACGCCATTTCTCTGATCTGCCCAATTGATATACATAGTTCCTTTATGGCTACCGTTACTGCTGTCTGAATCTATGATGGGCATGCCGTTACATCTTCCTATAGCAGGCACATCAAATGTCCAGCCTCCTGGTTGTGTAGCGATCACCTTATCTACGCCCCATGTCTTACCACCATCAGAAGATTTATCTAGGTATATCTTACTATCAAATGACCAACTTACATATATAGATCCATCTGCTGTCTTTATAGGAAGCGCGCCCTCGGTAGTAAGGTCGCCGTCTATACAGTCCCCTTCCAGATCACTAATGGCTACTGCCGGCGACCATGTCTCCGCTCCATCGTCGCTGATGGAAAATAAAATTCGAGACCTGTCTTTAGTATCCTTACTTGCATACTTGTCGAATTCTGTCCAACTCATCAATACTTCATTAGTGCCATCTGGAATATACAACCACTGCTTATCGTGATCTTTAATGGAGTCACATTCGGGGTAGGTGCCATTATTCCACGTCTTGCCGAGATCTGTTGATTTCTGTACGACTATCTTATTAAGAAACTCTTCATCTTGATACGCCCTTCCTGTCGGGTTGGCTAAATGGGCATAATAAATATTATTATTACTATCCATTCTAATCACGGGGTCTCCATAAACTCCATGTGTTGATTTTAATCTTGATATGTTCCATGTTTTTCCGCCGTCCTGAGAGAAATAGAATTTGTCCAAAATAGAACCCGCTACGACAATATCAGTATTAATTGGCGATATACAAATAGACGGTTCACAGGGCCCTACTTGAAATAAAGAACTGTCTATTTTTATCGTCTCAATAATATTGGCGCTTTCTGATTCTACTATCGTTTTTCGGTGACACCCTATTGCAATAAACACACAAATGGCAAATGTTATTAATATACTTAATTGGCCTACTCTTTTCATGTAATCATGTTTGGTTTCAAAGCTAAAAAGTATTTGCTGAAATACGAACATGAAAGCACCGATAGAAAAACGACTGAAAACAAAAGTGGGTTTGATTATACCAACACAGAAGGGTAAATTTCTTTAGAGCACACAACTTAAAAAGGGGCTCACTTAAGATGTGTTTTGGCTCTTTTAGTTCTAAAAAGTATCCCGCGTAGTTTAATGCTCAGAAAAGGAATACCCATAATTGTTACACACGCTTATGTAGAACCATAATAGGGACTGTGACTTTGTAACTGTCTCTTCATCTTAAACGCGTCAATTAAAAAAAGAATATTCCAAAATGCTATCCATGAGCAATACTCACAACACACGCCACCCCCAAAAGTGTGTTCCTATTGATTTCGGGGTATTTTTAATGTAATTCTTTTTAAAAGTTCTTTCCTGCAAATAACCTTGCAGCAATAGCGATCCACTTATTCTTTGATTTAGATATAACCGAGTAGGGTTGTTGTTTGCCCCCAAACGCTTTAAAGAATTGAGAAACACCTTCAATCATACTCCCTTCAAAATCAAATCGATCAACGTATTGAGACATCTCTTGTATGACTTCCCAAAGTAGTATCTCTGCAGCTCTACTGTGTCTGTAGTTTGGATCCGTACCCAACATAAGGTTATATGCGGTGTGGTTATCTCGTACTATATAAGCGCCTGCTACTATATTGTTATTAGCATCTTTGATGAGGCGAATATATCTGTTTCCATTGTTAATTAGCGCATCATCTAATTTCTGTAAATAGTCTAGTGTATATGGAATCTTACCGTCTTGAACACTCCAGCTTTTTTTATTGATTTCGTAGAATGCCACTAGATCATTAGTAGCGCCTATTGAAAATGTGTACCCTAACTTTTTGATGCTGTTACGTAGATTTGACTTAAATCCTGCGAAAACACTTTCGTGATCCTTGATGTTATCTAAAACATATGTATAGTGCGTTGTCTGATCGTAACCCGCCCAAAACAGCTCTTTCCAATTATCAAATGTCGGCGTAAAGTTCTGTTTCATCAAATGAAACTCTGGTAGCTGTAGCAACAAATCTTTGACAATATTATTTTGATAACTCTGACGTGTCTCTTCCTTCCAATTTTCCTCTGGATAATCGATCCAAATACCAAGATAAGAACCCAAAACAGGAGATAAAGATATGTCCATGCCCAGCTTTAGGCCCCTGAAATAGGGCCATGCGGCAATAATATTGCCATCCTTAGACCTGCTTAAAGCCACATCCCAAGAAGAGCCGTTGGCACTCGCAAGAGCATCTAACCACCATGGTTGATGAAACAGGGGTAGTTTAACGTTTCGCTTACTATAAAGCCTATAGTCATGTTTTTGCATATCTTGCTTCAATGTGTGGTATTACTGCTATAATAGATTACGCTAAAATTGAGCCAAACGTCGAAGATATAAAATCAATGACAAACCTTCTGGCACATAGAGGGCCGGATGGAGAGGGATTCTACATTGGGGGTGGCGTAGCATTGGGGCATCGCAGGTTGGCGATAATTGACACCGACCCTCGTAGCAATCAACCCATGCACAGATCCCGCTTACACCTCGTATTCAATGGAATGATATATAACTATCTAGAGATCAAAGAGGAGCTCTCTACTTTGGGAGCAACATTCTCCACCACATCTGATACAGAAGTAATACTTGCAGCATATAATCAATGGGGGCTATCTGCCTTTCAAAGATTTAATGGTATGTGGGCCATCATACTCTATGATGAGAAAGAGAAAAAAATAGTCTGCAGTAGAGATAGATTTGGAATAAAACCACTGTATTATACTAGAATTGCAAATAGACTATATTTTGCATCAGAAATCAAGGCGTTTCAAGCAATTAAAGATTGGCAACCGAAAATTAATCACACAAGGCTTATGGAATACTTAGCCTTTAACATGTCCGATCATACGGAAGAAACCATGTTTGCCAATGTATACCAAATACCAAAATCACATCATGGCGTTATCTGCCTTCAGGCTAATGACATGTGTATTAATAGATACTATGATATTCATAAGGGTGAACAAAATGATGGTTCAAAATTTATGGAGTTATTCTATGATGCCATTAAACTAAGAACAAAAACCGATGTGCCATTAGCTACCACGCTATCTGGAGGAATGGATAGTAGTAGCATAGTATCTGTTATGGCAAATAAAATGAATTACAAAACGACAACCTATACTCTCGCTTACCCTGGACACAGAATAGACGAAAGCAACTTTGCGCTCAAAGTAAATCAAAAATATAAAATACCTTCTCAACTCACTACTACTACTGAAGAATATCTCAAACAACATATTGATAGCCTAGTTTACCATCAAGACGAACCATTCACTGGGGTAACCGTAATGGCCCAATCTAACATTTATGAAAATATGAACCTTGCTGGATATAAGGTCGTGTTAGGTGGTCAAGGTAGTGACGAAATACTTTGTGGGTACAATAAATTTGGCCTAGGTTATTTTAAAGAAAAAATAAAAAAAGATACCCTTGTTGCCATTGCCGAAATGTTTAAATTTCAAAAAATAAAATCCTTTGGCATTAAAGACGCTCTACTAAAGATCGTATCTTATGAAAAGAATAAGCGCAAAAGTTTAGCCGATTGGTATATACTAAATGAAGAGCAAGATAACATGCGCTTCAAAAAGAATCAAGAAAATAACATTTTTGAAATGAGTTACAACCTGTTGTTTGGATTGGGCGTCTCAGCTCTACTTCGTTACGAAGACAGAAATAGTATGTCTTTCGGAATAGAGTCTAGATTGCCGTTCTTAGACCACCGGTTAGTAGAATATTGCCTGCATATGGAAAGTGGTCTCAAATTAAAGGGCGGTATCACAAAAGACATTCTAAGAAAATCTATGAAAGACATAGTGCCTGAAGATATAATAAACAGAAATGATAAAATGGGCTTTGCTACGCCACAAAAGGACTGGATGAATAATAACAAGAATTACTACATAGGGCTTGCTTCCTCTTCGCTAGATAAAATGCCCTTTGTAAATAGAAAAAAAGTACACGCCCTAATGTTAAAGGACACCAACTTGTTGTGGCGCATAATAAATGTCGGGCTATGGATATCTAAATTTAAAATTACTGCTTAATGAAGGCGCCACTATTCTCCATAATACTACCCACCTATAACAGAAGAAAGCTTTTACCAAGAGCCGTAGAGAGTGTGCTAGCACAAGAATACACCAATTGGGAATTAATAATCATAGACGACGGTTCTTCGGATGACACTAAAGACTATGTAATAGGAATATTAAACAATAAAATACAGTATCATTATCACGAAAATAGAGGAAGAAGTGCCTCAAGAAATAGAGGGCTTGAAAAATCTAAAGGTCAATATATTTGTTTCTTAGATAGTGACGACGAATTACTTCCAAATTATCTTTCTTGTTTCCAACACAATCTAAATAATACTACAGACAAACTTTTCTTGTCTGGAGTTGGACTTGTAGATAACAAATCTGTAGTTAAAATTATACCTAATTCAAACAGGTCTACATGTATTGTTCAGTGCCTAGAGGGACACTTCAATTTAATGCCATTTTGTTTTCATAAATCACTTTTGCTTACACGAAGATTTGACGAAAGCATTTACTATGGAGAAGACTATAAGTTCCTTGTGCCGATTATAGCCGATAATCAAATTGCAATAAGCAACATTGTTACAAGTAGTATCCACCAACATTCTCACAGAACAATTTACAAAGTATTCGATAACATGTCTGATGGTTATGAGCAACTTAAAAGTTCCGTTCTAAAAACGTTAGATAACAACATTGGTTCGTTGTCAAGATATATAGCTTCGGACAAATTATTAGAAATTAAAAAAAACAAAGTGGATGGATATATCCTTGCCGCAGCTAAATATAATTTTGAAGGAGCAACAAAACTAAATAAACAGCAGAACATTACGTCTATAAGTACCTTTAAACTATTTATTCAAAGAGTAAAAGGAATAATACAATCATAGTTATGGAAAGCTCAAGCACAAATAAAGTTGACCTGTTTCTAGTCGGTTCGCGTAAGAGTGGCACCACTAGTTTAGCTAATTTTCTTGGTGAACATAATGAAATATCACTATGTAACATTAAGGAACCCAACCATTTTAATAATACCTCTGTAAAATCGATAGATAATTATCACTCTTTGTTTGATTGGAATAAAAACATTCAACTAGATGCTTCTACTAGTTACACGTCTAATTTAAACAATACAAAAAACATTTGCGAAGCAATATACGCTTATAACCCAAAGGCTAAAGTCGTATACACGATAAGGGAGCCCTTGGAAAGAATACGATCACATTACAGAATGTCTTATGAAAGAGGCGATCTGAATACTAGCCTTAACGAAGCATTGCAATCTCACAAACTGTTACTTGACTGTAGTCGGTATTACAGCCAAATAAATGTATTCATCCATACATTTGGAAAAGAGAATGTGCTGATTCTTAAAAGTGAAGAATTAAATACGTGTGAAACAGAAAAATCAATAATTTATTTTCTAAATCTTGGCCAGCCCTTTGAAAAACAAATTGGGGTAGACAATACGGCAGACACGGATTATCGCATGCCGAAATCTATAGATAGAGTTCTAACCAATAAATTATACACTATTATTAAATCAATGTTCCCTAAGTGCATTGTGACTTTTGTTAAGTCAAATTATTACAAGGCCAAAAATAAAAATCTGTCTATGAAGTTAAACTTAGAATCAAAAGAAATTTTGAAAAAAGAATTGATACCAGAGATGCATAAATTACAAACCATAGTTGATTTTGACGTTTCAAACTGGACAGAAAAACTCAATATCCTATAGCAAATGAAAAAAGAAATTCTCATACTTTGTAAAACAAATTTACAAAGAGACCCTAGAGTGCTAAAACAAATTGAGGCATTACATCAAGACTACAACCTTACTTGTCTAGGAACCGTAAAAAGCATGCATACAGAAGTTCAAAATGATCTTGATTTATTTGAACTAGACGGTAGGGGCGGTCCCTTTAATAGAATTGTTCACATCGCTAAGTTAATTACCAAAAGACACGAATCGCTATACTGGACAGTAAACAATTCCTATGTGTATAATTATCTAAAAGAAAACTCCTATGACTTAATCATCTGTAACGAAACAGAATCACTGCCGATAGCCCATAGATTAGCCGAGAAAAAAGATCTTCCTATATATTGTGACCTTCATGAATTCTATCTGGACGACCAATTGAAAGGAATTTTCTCCAAAGCACAACTTTTATACGAGAGGTGGATATTTACAAATCACCTATCTCACGTGAAACACTTCACAACAGTAAGTCCGCAAATAATAAAACTGTACAAAGAGAGGTACAATATTACTTGCACCTTACTAGATAACGCCTGTAAATTTTACGACCTATCTCCTAAGTCCACATCCAACAAAAATATACGTATAATTAGCCACGGTGCGGCCATACCAGCTAGAAAACTTGAGATAATGATAGAGGCTGTTTCCGCACTAGACAGTAGGTATACTCTGGACCTTTACCTAATGAATAATAACCCCACTTACAAAAAGAATCTAGCTCAATTGGTAAAAAATAAAAAGCAAGTGTCCCTTTTGGATCCAATTCCGTTTAATGAAATTCAACAAACCATAAACCAGTATGATATTGGACTTTACTTACTTTTTCCTACACACCTAAATAACAGCTGCGCTTTACCCAACAAACTGTTTGAATTTATTCAAGGAAGGGTCGCTATAGTTATTGGACCAACACCTGCGATGGCGCAGCTAGTGGAAAAATACAAGTTGGGAACGGTGTCCAAAAACTTTACTTCTACCGCGCTTAAGTCCGCCATAGAAAAATTATCCAGCTCTGACATTGATCAATGTAAACAAAACACCAATATAGCTGCACTTGAAATAAACTCAGAAAAAAATTTATTCGAAATTAAAAAGATCGTCTCCTCTCTAATTTAGAATTCTATATAAAACTTTGCTCTTACACCCATTCCTTTGGTTCCGAATAGTATAGGAAGGTTTGGATTCTCCAGGTGAGTAAATCGTTTTACGACATCTACCCTTAATATTTTAAAAATATTAGATATTCCAAAACTCGCTTCAATATATGGTTTGTCGTCCAACGTATAAGTTGCTTGTCCTCCATTTTCCCCATCGGTAAACTGAACAAGTGTTGAGTCAAGAAGCGGGTTGTTCTCGTCTGACAGAGATCCATACAATCCTTTAAATGTTATTATCTCTCTTAATTTTAATCTTCTTAATAGTGGAACTCTATTTAGAATAAACCCATAGAAATAGTGCTCAATATTAATCGATGCATATTGGTCTATTGAGAACTCAAAAAAGTTCATCATATTATATGAATTAAGAAAATAACCATAAGTTTGATTTCCTGCGGGTATATAGTTTAGTACATAAGGAACGTTTCCGAATGTCTTCCCCCCGTCCAATATAATGTCAGTCGTTCCTGTGCGTTTCCACTCAAACTGTTTAAATATATTAAGGCCTAATCGTGTATAATTATAGTCTCCTCCCTCCAGGCCATCCAGGCCTAAAGTATAGCTGAATGTAAAAATTGGATACTCATTAAGTATCTGGGTTCTATATTGCTTACCTTGAACGTACTGTTCATTAGGCGCAAACCGAAACATCCCAAATACTTCATTGGTTTGTATTTGATTAAATTCAACCTGCTTTCCTTCTGCCGGGTCAACAGCTAAAAACTCTGTGGTTCCGTATGGCTTAATCGTTTTGTGTCTTGCCCCAATATTAAAACTAAATCCTTCAGTTCCTTTTTCATACATCAGCTCATACTTGTCTGTAAGTAACATCCTAGTTGTCTCTCCTCTTCGAAATGAAAGCAATACGTTATCTGGACTAAAAAACTGCAAATCTTGTCCAGGAAAACTTGACGCCTTCTCGGCTGTCGCTCGGATAAAGTGTCTTGGGTTGTCTCTATAGTTTTCGTTAAAAGTAAAAGTTGCTCCTGCTGAATATTTCCACTGGTCTGTCATTGTTCCGTACGAAAAATAAGATTGTAATAATAACCTTTTGCTGAATCCATATGTACTCCACCCTCCAAATCTTGGTTGAAAACCTTCGACATCATTAAAGCTTGTAAACGCAGCCACGGGGCCAAACTCCACAGGACCAACAGGTATAAAGCCAGAAGTCAACACCTTACCAAGATACATGTATCGGTTAAAATATTTGTCCTTGATTAGCGTGTCTCTTAATGTGTAAGTATCTAGGTCGTTTTTTGTTAGGTCTCCTATCCTGCTTTCTTGCCAATAGTTTTGATCTTGAATTAATCCATCGGGGTTGTTAATTATGTTTTTGACCATAGAAAACTTATCGTTATCTATAGGGTCAAATTTAAATTTATTATAATAAACCGTCTTGTTTCCGTATACACCTAATCCATCGCTGGTAATAGAATAATCTATTATAACTTCATCCTTAGTCTTGATAAAGTTTTCGTTGTATGGTTCAAACTCTTGAATAACCCTAAGATCTCTTACAAAATTAAGATTGATATCTTTTACGATACCCATATCTATTTTTAATACCGTATACCTATTGTCATTTGAGATATACATATTTCCTATAAATCCAAGGCTTCCTTTTGTCTCAGGAATAAAAGCCAAATTAATCGCTTCTCTTCCGTTCACAATCGTGGTGTCTTGTATGTAATACCTATAAAACCCTGGACTTATGTTAGAAAGTGGGCTTACAAACTGATTTTCCAATAAAGGAATAATGTCTGTGTATACATCTACATCTGTGTAGAGTGCATCTATTGCGTTATTAATAGTATTGAGGCCTATTTTATCTACTATATTGGTGTAGTTGACAGCATGTCTGTATTCTTTTTCGCTTTTTGGTTTGTTGCGATAATAAACAGTAGATATAATTTCTCTCAAAAATACTGGCAAAAATGTACGTCCATTAATTTCTGACGTATCAATAAAGTCCCACAAGAAATCTAAGTTTCTAACAAACCTCCTTTCCTTAAATTTATCTGTAATGTTATTAAGGTCCACTCTAACAACCTCGTGCTGATCATACTGATAGTATGGTAACCCCTTGAGATGGTTTTGGTAAGCGTTGGCTGTTACTTTTTTCGCCAAGTCCAAAGAGGGGTTGTTTTTTCGACTATACTTTCCTTTTTGTTCTGTGAATACTATTTGCTTTAGCGCGATACCAGAAGACCGTAATTTAAAATCTACCTTTTGTTTTACACCTTGTTTGATGATAAAATATTGATCTTCATAACCAATATATGATGCTACTAGTGTGTCACTAGGAAATCTCGTGCTAATCTCAAATTCTCCAGAGATATCTGTTGATGCTCCCACGTTAGTCCCCTTAAATGAAATATTGACAAAAGGAAGAAGTTCTTTTGTATTAGCATCTATAACTTTACCTGAAACCTTAGTAACATTTTGAGCTAATAATTGTGGCTTTGATAGTGTAAAAACGAGAAGAAATAATGAAAATAGTATTCGCATTGATTGATAATAACATATGTGGGTAAAAAGTATAGCAAAGATAACTCTTCTACAATAAATATAATTGATATTAACCCCACATTAGTGTAGTTAAAAAAGTTGCTGGTCGATGTATATATAAGCCACAGGACACCCTCTAAAACCCCACGCTCTGAATTGTCTGTTCCTAAGCTTTAAGTTTCGTGATAATATGACGTAGATTACTTAATAATAAAAATCTTACTCACAAAACTATCTGGTGTGCCAAATGCTGGACCTCCACTACTAAATACTAAATAAACGCCCGTATCCGCTCTGCGTCCACTATAGTCGTTTCCATCCCATATGGCTTGTCCTCCTAAGGCGGTAGTTTCATAAACCAGCCTACCGTTCATGTCTGTAATTTTTACATTAGCATTATTTACTAGGCCTTTGATGGCAATAGGTCCTATGTAGTCAGGGCGTACGGGGTTGGGGTATGTATATACTTCCGATGCATGCTTTTCTTCCGCACCTAAGGTTTCTGTTTTAATAGATTGTAACCCTTTATTGCTAGCGATCCACATGACACCTGTTTGCTCATCAAACTCTAAGTCAATAATAGTGTTGTCGTAAAGAGAAGAGTTTTCACTTGTGTATCTAATAACCTGGTCTTCTCCATCTGGTGACTGTACAAATATTCCATTCCGTGAGCCAAACCACTTTCTGTTTCCGCCATCTGTTTCTATAGCATAAACATCTTCCGTCTCTAATAGGAACGCCACGTTGCCGCCTACAACCACTTTACGGCGTACGCCCCTACAAACATCTAAATCAAAAGCAGACGCCCCACACTCAAAAACTACCGCTCCCTCTGAAGTGCCTACCCACACATTACCGTCTTTGTCCACCTCCAATGTTCTTACTGTATTAGTCGGCAGTTCGCTATTTCCACTATTAATAAGTCTTGTTCTGTCGTCTAATGGATCAGCTAACGTACCGTTGTCATCAAACACCATTACGCCACCACCCGACCCTGTAAGCACCATCCACTTATACCCTTGTTGATCTACTTTCACATTGGCCACAAATTGATTTTGGGGTATCTCATATTTTTGCCACAAACCATCTATCGTATATACCACTAAGGGGTTTTCTGCCGCATGATTTGTAATCCAAAGGTTCCCTTGATTGTCCGTCGCCAAACCTGTGATACGGGTGTTGCCAAGATCGCCTTGGGCCCCTTGTAATTTGCTGTTATCTGTATTGTATCTATTAAGTTCTTTGGTTTCTTCGTCGTACTCTACCAATCCAAATCCAAAAGACCCGAAATACACCTTCTCTGTTACTGGGTTTTTAACAACTCTAAAGAAGTTTGACAATCCAGAAAGACCACTTTCTCCTGGGTTATTAAGCACATTAATGTTGTCCCAGGCGCCTTCCTTATATATATATATACCGCCATTGTTAGCGTCATAATTATAGCTTTCTGTGGCTCCTCCTGACGCTATATATGCATTGCCTTTATAAGTGTTAATGTCACTTACATTTGCAGCAAATGGGCTGTTGTACGTTTCCATCGAACACCCGGATATATAAGTGTCTGTATGTCTAATAGTATACCATTCGTCAGAATACCAAACACGTCCTTGCCCGTCTTCAATACCAAACAGAGTCCTGTTTATACACCCTTCTCCCCCTTTTATTGAAGTATCGTTTTCGTCATAGAACAATGTAAAACTTTTGAATGGATCTTCTCTTATTCCCACCATGAGTTTAGCGCCCTCCGCAGATAAATATTTAATGGATTGATTGTTTAATTGGTCCTCGTATAAAACATTAAACGTAACTCCGTCTTTAGATTTATAAAGTATATCCTCCCCAGCAAAATATAGTGCTCCACGATAGGCTACTGTGTGTAAGGCCTCATATAGGGTCGGTAAGCCATTCGGCTCTCCCAATAGTTGCCACTGACCGAAGTCACCAATGTTGATGTTTGACGTAACATCAATTTTGTATAATCCATCATCCGTCGCAGCAAAAAGACTTTCGCCCAACCCCGATACTTGATTTACTCTTAGTTCGGTGAAAATCGTAGTGGTAAATTCAAGGCTCTGTATATCCAATTGGACAATTCCAAAGGCCGTGGATAAGTATGCATATTTGGCATCCGCGACATATATATCATTGATCTGTCTATCTCCTAAAATATTCGTGTTCTCTTTGATAAAAGGAAGATTAAATACCTCTGTGCCTCTTACGATATCGACACTACTGTTCGTGTAAGCTATTATCAACTGATCATTAAATGGATCATATTTTAATCTAGATATCCCTACATCACTAAGTCCTCTTACTTTATCGACAAATCTCGGATTAAGATCGTCTTTATCTATATACAACAAAGAAAGACCCGTAGAGTAAATAATTTCTTCTGCACTCTGCGTAACCCACTTACCCTCACCATATGGTAAGTGCGCGTCCCACTCCCCTATTGCCAGAGACCTCTGTGAATACATGTTGTTGGATAATAGTGTGATTATTATAAATCCAAGAAGTAATAGCTTCGCTTGCTTTTTGTTTTGAACCATCTAAGAGTTTTGTTTGATTAAAAACCTATTATACAAAAGAATAAATCTGGTCTAATGTTGTATGAGAAACGAAGTAAAATTATTTTGAAGAATCCAAGAAAGTAAATCTTGGGCACACTACTCCTAGCTGGCTACAAAGTAGTAGTGTTCCTCTTGTTCGTATTGGCGAATAAATTCTGCTTTATCTATTATTCTCTTTTCCTTAAGAAAAGATCTCAAGTTGTATATGTTATAATGGTACCTTTCTAATAAATCAAAAAGCATGTCTGGAGTTACTCCATAACAATCCGCGCCACCTTTTCCGTGTTCAAAAATCAGCACTGGCTTGTCCTTTATAAGTATTCTATTAGAGCCACTTAGTACCAAATATTCTCCTCCTTCAACATCTATTTTTATAAGATCAATACGGATGTCGTCTGGTATCATCTCGTCAAGTTTCGTCTGATCTACCGTAATTTCAATTACCTCTTCCGTGGTTCTATCATACTTGCGTTTCTTGAGCCCACTATATGCCGGATTGGATTTTACATGTTGAAATGTCGTGGTGCCCTCTTTGTTGGATAGTGCATGAGGAAACAAGTGGGCGCGCTTGGTGTATTTGCTCGTTAGATTTTTGTATAAATGTGGTAATGGCTCAAAAGCATAGTGCTGGCCACAAGGAGCGTACTTAAGGAAGTAGTCCAATATTTCTCCTTCGTGACAGCCGATATCAATTGCGTTACTATCATTAAGTAGTGTTTTTTGAATTATTTTACGCGTATCTATGTCATACTGATGGTTCTTAGAAAGACCCACTGGTATCTTCTTAATCAGTTTTTTAATATAGTTCTTAATCGACATGAAAAGCAAATGTAGCGTGTTGTAAAGTAAAATTAGCTTCTTACGTACACTTTTTTAACCCTTGTGGATATACCCGCAAGTAGCTCATAAGGTATGGTGTTATTTATCTTAGCTAAAGACCTTATATCTACCTTCTTTCCAAACAGCTCTACGTCATCTCCTAACTCTGCGGCAGATACATCTGTAATATCTATCATTGTGAGATCCATACAGACATTTCCAATAATCGGTACGTACCTACCATGTAAATAAACGTTGTGTTTACTATTGCCACTGCTGCGCATAAGCCCATCCGCATAGCCTATGTTTATAATCGCTATTCGGCTATTTCTTTCTAGCGTGTGTGTTCGGTTATATCCGACAGTCTCACCCTTTGACAGAAATTTAATCTGAATTATCTTGGCTTTGAGCGTATGCACGCGTTCTAATCGATTGAACGTCTTAGGGTCCCCGTCGATACCATATAGGCCAAGACCCAACCTAACCATATCATAATGTGTATGAGGAAACCTTGTTATTGCTGCTGTATTAGCAATATGCCTAATCGGTGTATAGCCAATTGCTAGTACTATTTGGTTACACATCTCATTGTATAGTGCAATTTGCATTTGAGTATAGTCGCTGTGTAATGGTTCGTCGCTTGCCGCCAAATGAGAAAACACCGTTGATACTCTTATTTTACTTGTAGATAGTAACTCACATAGCGCACTTAAGTCTTCTTCCTTAAATCCTAGCCTGTGCATGCCTGTATCTAACTTAAGGTGGATAGGTAGTAAGCTGTCTGTATGAGTAATTAAATGCTGAAGTTGTATTATATCATATACTTCTGGCTCCAGTTGGTGTTCGACCATTTCATCCAATTGGTCGAGATCTGGATTAAGCACAAGTATCGGTGTGTGTATATTTGCCTCCCTAAGCTGAATACCTTCATCCACATAAGCTACTGCCATATATGACACTTGTCTGTGCTGTAAGTGTTTGGCTAATTCTTTGGCGCCGCTTCCATAAGCTGAGGCTTTTATAACAGTCATTATCTTCGTATCGGGTGGTATAATACTGGCGTATACTGATAGATTGTGTTCCATGGCCGATAGGTCGATTTCCAAATGTGCAGAGTGCGATTGTACCGACAACCTGTTATACAATTTTTCAAATTTAAATTTCCTTGCTCCTTTGAATAGAATAGTCTTTCCCTCCATTATAGGTCGAGGAACTTGTACTTGTTCTGATTCTATATAATGTTCTGAATGTGCCGCTACTAACTTTTTTAATGCTTGAGAAGAATCTCCTACTGTAATCAGTGTATGATCAATTAAGTTAAGTATCTCTGAAACTTTGAGATATAACAAATCGTCTGATTGGTTATCTTCTAAATCAGATAATATAATAAGTGGCTTTTTGGCTTTTATTTGTTTGAGATATTGTACTGCATTGTTTAGTGACTGTAAATCAGAATTATAAGCATCATTAATCAAAGTACTGTTCCATCTTCCGGCCTTGGTTTCCATGCGCATGTGCACTCGGTCTAATAATTTTAGGTCTTTTCCAACATTTGATATGTCTATTCCAAGTAGACACATCACACTTATCGATGCTAATATATTTTGTATTGATGCTTCATCTGAAAAGGGCAATTCTAAAATTAGAGACTTATTATAAAAGCTAAATTCAACTTTACCCCCTTCTAATCTTTCGTAACTATATGGCCGTTGCTTTTCCTTCTTTACAATAAATTTTAAATCATCAATTACATTAGGTTTAAAGTCCTCTCCAGAGTGAAAAACTAATTCTTTACAATCTCTAAATAGTATTGATTTCTCTTTTAGTTTTCTTTCCAAATTAACAATGCCGTCTCCTTCGAAACCCGAAGAATGTGCATCTCCAATATTTGTCAAAATACAAATCGTGGGTTTAATTATTTCCTCTAAATATTTCATCTCGTTGGGCTGAGACACTCCTGCTTCAATTACCGCAACTTCGTGAGTATCATCTATAAGTAATACAGATAAGGGTACTCCAATTTGACTATTATAAGACTTCGGTGACCTAACTACACTGTAGTGCTTTGATAAAAGTTGTGATAACCATTCTTTAGTTATCGTTTTTCCATTACTACCCGTAATAGCAATTACGGGTATATCATATTTTGCTCGATGAATAGTTGCCCATTTCTGCAAAGCTGCCAACGTATTATTTACCGTGATGGTAATAGCATCAAAAGGCAATTCTACTTTTTTGTCTATCAAAAAAACTCTTACGCCCAAATCGTATGCGGCTTGCACGTAGTTGTGGCCATCTACTATATTTCCAGAAAATGCTATAAATATAGTCTCGGGCACATGAGCAGAAAAAGACCGGCTGTCTATACTAATATGAGATATAATATGATCAGAAGCACCTACCAAAGTAGCGCTGAGTAAATTAGATATGTCTCCTGATGTATAATTCATCTATAAGTCAAAACCAATATCTTTACGATAGTATTTTCCTTCGAACTGAATCTCTTCAGCAATCTTTTTGGCACTATCCAATGCAACTTTATGGTCTTCGCCAAACGAAGTAATCGCAATAACTCTACCGCCATTGGTCATTATTTTTTCATCCTCCATTTTAGTGCCCGCATGAAATATAATAGAATTATATGTTGTGGGTATGTTCGTGACAAATTTCTCTTTTTGATATGCCTCTGGATACCCACCACTAACTAACATTATAGCAGCGGCCGTCAAAGGGTTAATATCTATCTGTACTTGTTCTAATGTTCCACGTGATGCCGCTTCCATTAAGTCGACCACATCTGATTGTATTCTTGGAAAAACCACCTCTGTCTCTGGATCACCCATGCGGCAATTGTACTCTATTACATATGGTTCGTTGTTCACCTTTATCAGTCCTATAAAAACAAAACCCACATAGTCAAAACCTCTTTTACTGATACCTTCGATTGTTGGCTTCACTATTCTATTTTCTACTTTTTGCATCAACTTATCCGTCACAAATGGGGGTGGTGAAACTGCGCCCATTCCTCCAGTATTGAGTCCGGTATCACCTTCACCAATTCTTTTATAGTCTTTAGCAACCGGAAGTATTACATAGTCCTTTCCGTCAGTTAATGCGAATACAGAAAACTCGATACCGTCCAAAAACTGTTCTATCACTACAGTGGCCGATGCTTGACCAAATTGTCCGGCGAGCATCACCTTGAGTGAGTTGATCGCTTCTTGAGTGTCGTCTATAATCAAAACGCCTTTGCCTGCCGCTAAACCATCTGCCTTTAGTACATATGGCCCAACATTATTACTAAGGTAGTTGATTCCTTCTTCTAGATTATCCTTGGTTACCTCTAAATATGACGCTGTCGGAATATTAAACTCAGACATAAATTTTTTCGCGAACGACTTGCTTCCCTCAAGCATTGCCCCGTCGGACGATGGTCCTATTACTGCGATATGTTTAGTTGCTTCGTCTCCTTTGATCACATCATATATGCCTTTCACCAACGGTGCTTCTGGTCCTACTATAATCATGTCTATCTTCTTGTCTTGCGACCAAGACTTGATTATATCAAAATCGAGAATGTCTAAGGATATATTAGTGCCATGCTGAGAAGTCCCTGCATTTCCCGGAGCAATATATAGCTGATTTAATCTTTTACTTTTGGCAAACGATCTGGCCATTGCGTGCTCGCGACCACCACTTCCCAACAGGAGAATGTTCATAATTTATTTGTGTATATTTTGACGTTAGTAAAGATAAATGATTTGTTCAAAGACCAACCTTACTTAGCAGACCTTTGGATCTTCCACTATTAATTAACCAGAAAGAAGGTTACTCAAAAATAGAATCCACTTGCCTCTGATGAACTCGATAAAATTCTATGCCTGAGTAAACTGTAAGTATCGCAGCCACACTAATCATTACAAATATAATCCAATGAATAACACCATAACTAACATAAGCCGATAGCTGATCTTCGAACAATAAAAGTAAGTATGTGTTTCCTATCGCACCCATCTGTGATGCCGTCTTAAGTTTGCCTGATGAAATTGCTTGAAGAACCTCTTTTTTTGGTCTGTTGACAAGAATAAGTCGGAAAACAGTAAGTAATATCTCTCTAAAGGCTATAATTATTGTAATAAACCAAGGAATCAGGCCTGTATATGAAAACCCAGCGAGTATGCCCAAAATCAATACCTTGTCGGCTATTGGGTCTAATAACTTACCGAAGTTAGATTCTATTTTCCAAAGGCGCGCAAGGTATCCATCAAAATAATCAGTGGCCGTAGCAATAGAAAATAATACAAATGCAATAATCAAACTCGTATAATCAGATTGAAACGTAAAGTACGCACAAGCAATAGACACTGGGACACGTATTGTAGTCAGAATGTTTGGTATTTGCTTGATTAGCGGCCTCATAGATGAATAGTGATTGCGATGCAATTTAAAAATTACCGTCGTAGTACTACAGTATCTTTAATACAATTTTGATTTGCCAACTCCCCACTTACATAATCTGTGTACTATTGACACCCTCAACACACCTAAACCATACAAGATACTGCGCCTCAGGTTAATAGAAGAGGCTTCTTCAAAATACTTAGTTGGACAAGTAACCTCACCAATATCGAAGCCGCCATATATAATCTGACTAAGCATCTCGTTATCGAACACGAAGTCATCGTCGTTATTATTAAACTTGATTCCTCTTAACACCTCTGCACTAAACGCCCTATAGCCCGTATGGTATTCTGAAAGTTTATAGCCACATAAAAGGTTTTGAGTGGCCGTCAAAAATCTATTGGCTATATATTTATATACTGGCATACCCCCCTTTAACGCACCTTTACCCAATATACGTGAGCCTAATACAACGGGATATAGTTCTTCGCCAATAATATTGGCCATGCTTGGTATCAACTTGGGTGTATATTGATAGTCCGGGTGAAGCATAATAATAATATCTGCTCCTAGCTCAAGAGATTTATTGTAGAGTGATTTCTGATTTCCTCCATAACCCTTGTTGGTCTCATGAGATATTATGTGGTCTACACCAAGTTGTCTTGCCACAGCTACTGTGTCATCATTGCTGCAGTCATCGCAGAGAATGACTTCATCGACTATATCCCTAGGTATCTCATTATATGTTTCTTGAAGTGTTTGAGCCGCATTATATGCTGGCAAAACAGCCACGACCCTCTTTCCCTTATACATAGATCAAATGTAATAAATATATAATGTAGGGGTGCCTTGAAAATAAACATTAAGCGCAATATCAATCCAAACGATCCTTTTTTATACATCTTTGTTCACTAATAAAAATGAGCAACACTATGAAAATAGCAAGTTATAATGTGAATGGAATAAGAGCGGCCATAAAAAAGGGGTTGTTTGAGTGGATAAGAGAGCAAGATTACGATGTTGTCTGTTTTCAAGAAACAAAAGCTCTAGAAGAGCAAGTAGACGAATCGCTACTTAAAGAGATTGAGTATCATCACTACTGGCATAGCGCCGAAAAGAAAGGATATAGCGGAGTCGCCACATTCTCTAAAATAAAACCGACAAAAGTAATCGCTGGCTGTGGCCAAGAGGTATATGATAGAGAAGGGCGAGTTTTGCGTACAGATTTTGGCGATTTAACAATACTAAACTGTTATTTCCCCAGTGGAAGCGCAGGTGAAGAGCGCCATGCATTCAAAATGCAATTTCTTCATGATCTGAAGCCTTTTTTTCTTGACACCATCAAAGAAAGACCAAATACGATCATAATGGGTGATTATAATGTTGTTCATCAAGACATAGATATACACAACCCTAAGAAAAATGACAAAAGATCGGGTTGTCAGCCAGAAGAAAAAGCGTGGTTAGCGGAATGGTTTAATGGACCATTTACAGATGCTTTCCGTCATCTATACCCAGAAAAGCAAGAATTTAGCTGGTGGAGCTACCGTGCAGGGGCCAGAGGAAAAAATAAGGGCTGGAGAATTGACTATCTGTCGGTTACTGATAACCTAGTTCCCACACTAGAATCTTGTGCACACTATAGAGAAGTAAAGCACTCTGATCACTGTGCCGTTGAACTCAATTTAGATTGGAAGATATAGTGTGAATACTAAATATACATATCTATATATTCCACTTTTAATCATTCTTGTATGTAACTTGATATGGCCTCCGAGCCAATTAATGATTACAGACGAGGTCAGTTATTATTTCCAACTTCAAAATTGGTTATACGGCAATTCCCAAAGTACGATTATCGACGCCGTTTCTGGAACCACACATTCATTGATAGAAGGGCACTACCCTCCTGGCACATCATTTATACTTTCTATTCTATATTGGATACACAAGCCCCTAATATATTTCAGTGGATTAATGTATCTTCTTGTTTCGATGTTTTTATTGTATAAATGTTTAAGAAAGTTAAAGCTTCCCACCATTTCACTTTCCGCTATCTATTTGTTTCTTCCTTTGTTATTTATTGCCCGAACAACAATGAGTGAAATGCCTAGTTTGTTACTTGTTTCCATTGGTATATATCTATACTTGGTGAATAATGCTAAATACTATTTTTGGCTAGCTTTTATTACTGGTTTGAGTGTTGCTTTTAGAGAAACCAATATATTGTTATTGGCACCACTGGCATTTTTTATAAGTAAAAATTATGTCCTCTCCGCAATTGCTTTTCTTGCAGGACTGTCATTTCGATTCATAGGATATTATATTCTAACAAATAATCCACTATTGATTAAAGAGGGATATCCTTTTGGTATAGAATTTATACCTGATACGTTGATAGTTTATGCTATAGTATTATTAATACTACTGCCGTTGAGTCCCCTTTGGTTTACTAAGGTTCCAAGATTACACCTTCTACCATTTACTGTCGGACTATTGTCCTTTCTTGGGCTGCATTTGGTCTATGGATATGTAGCAAGCGTATATAGTGGATACACAAACGGTGTCATACTAAATGGTAGGTTTTGGATTCCCGCTCTACCGATGTTTGTAGTAGCTCTTGGATATTTTATTTCCAAAAAACCAATACTAAAACAAAATTGGTTTGCTGTTCCTGTTGTAGCTATAATCACAATTACTACCTTGGGTGTTTACTACAAATCATCGCTGCAACAATCTGACTATATTCAATTTTCTGAAACCCTTAAATGGGCAAGCAAAAGTCAACTAACTTTCATAGATCTGAATAGTCGCACACCAGTCTTCCGATACATTTATCCGTTCGCAACTGACAGAAAGTGGAGTGACATTAGTTTTGTAAATGACAACCAACACACCAATCAAGCTTTTGAAAAGTTTGGAACGTTTCAAGTCGCAATTTTATCTTCTGAGTTGACTATAGCTCAAAGCAATAGAAACACACAATTCAATTCAATCCTTATCCAATTGAAAGAAAAATATTGTGTCACCAATATCAACGAGTTATGTCTAAATGGAAATTATTGTTTAAATATTTATGACGTTAAACAACAATAAAAACACATCAACAATTCAGTCGGGCCAAGCCAAAAAGACTGCGATAAGATCACTCTATTCATATAAATTCATACAACTAATTAATCGCATCTCTTCTTCTAGTCGATCCTGCCAATTAGGCAACAAACTATAAATCGTACGTCTTGACTCTTGCGCTAAAGTAAAACTGTGATTTACTAATTCCAAAATATCCCTTACCACTTGATCTGTATTTTCATCGAACATTATGATTGCATTCTTCTTATTAAATATATTGGTTGTCTTTCCTGTATCCCTAGTTAATATTAATCTTCCAGAAAGTGCTGCTTCCCACATTGCGTTTCCTAGGTTGGACGCATCATACAGAAACATTGCAACTTGATATTCTGATAACACCGATGACACTTGAGCATGGGAGATAGATCCCTTAATGGACACCTCTTCTGATAAGTTTAGTTTTATGATTCTATTTCTAATTCTGAACTCTTCCTCTCCCTTGCCATATATGTCCAAAGACACTTTTAGTCCATTGGCTTTTAATTTAGCAATAATATCTAACGCTAGGTCTTGCCTCTTCCAATGTGTTAATCTCGCTATGTAACAAAATTTAATTTCATTAGCACCATCAATAATCTTAATGACAGGAATAGATGTTAATTTTTCTTTCAGCTTTTGATTGACTCCATTATATAACAAGTGCACTTTAGATCTCGGACTATATTTATTTATCGCCTTATCAAACTCCGTTCCGTCTTCAGTACATATTGTTAGTTCGCATGGGTTTTTTATCTCTCTAAGTTGATAATGAAATCTAGTTTTTGATTTTAACCACCTTCCTTTTTTCAATACATCCCAAATTAACGACCCAAACAATCTTCCTACTGATTTTAAATTATATTCAACACCCAATTCTCTAGCAACATTAGCATAAATTGTCATTCCATATACATGAGTATAATCCAAATTTTTTTTTAATAGCTTTTTCGCTTTTCTTTTAAGAAATGGAAGAGAAATAAATTTTCTAATATAATAAACTGGTACTTTCAGCTTATGGATATAAACCTTACTTCCATTTGGAAATTCAACAACTTTGTTCACACTTGGATGTGCTATAACCGCATCAAAGGTGTGCTCGCAATGATTGCCTAAAAAATTATAGAATTCATACACAGCCGGCATGATCTCAGGCTCATTACCATCAATAAGCCAACTCTCTAATGAAAATATGTCTGATACAATTAGAAATTTCATCAGTTATACTTTTCTATTATCGAGTAATACATTTTCCACATCGCTTCCTTATCATAGCGAGTCGGGTCAAATATTGTATTGTGAAAATTAATTGTCAGGTGAGAGTTCTGTTTGTGCCTTTCTATAAAGTCCATTAGAAGTGCATTGGCTTGCGCCACATCGTCTTTACATTGATCCAAAAGTGCTCCGTCCATAATAATCATTGGTGTCTCTGATACTTTGCTGTTTCTATCTCTTCTTAAATCAAATAATAAAAATGTAAACGCTGTACCACACCTATACCCAACCCTATGTTGATAACCCAACGTACTGTCTTCATAAATACCACTATCGCTTAATGCAGTAATGGTTTCTTCAAAAGAAAATCTTAGGAAATGTTGACGACTTGTTCTAATCTTACCACCTATTACATCTTGTAATTTATTTCGCTCTTCAGTAATCATAACATAGTCATCAAAGCTATTATAACTAGGGTGTATCCCTATCTGATAATCCCGTGATTTAGCTAAGTTTACTATAGATTTAAACAACTCTGTTTCTACTTCATATTTTTCATCATTGTCACTAGTTCCACCTGCCATGAAATAGACAATTTTTCGATGGTTTTCCTTTACAAATAATTGATCAAAAGTATCATATGGATCCTTTTTATTTCCGGCATTAATATCTTTATAAAGTGAATATATTTTGGCAAGAGATTTTAATGATTTATTTCTTTTAACGTCTCCGGCAAATGCGCGTAATGATTTCTTTGTGTTGTCAAATTTTCTAAGTACATCTATATCATGCGTTATTGTCAATTTGGATTTAAATGTCTCTGGAACTAAACCTATTGCCAACAAAAGTGATTCTACTATATTGTCCACTATGGGCTGTTGATACAAATCGTTTCTCACAAGAAAATGATGTTCCTCTATCATTATGTCCCATTGATCTTTGAAAGATGCATCACAATAATATTCTTCGTGTCGTGTGAGATGAAAAAAGATGGTTTCAAATATATCGAAACCAAATTTTCTCTCTTCAATAAACACAGAATTTGGAGCTTTTATTTGCTCTACACTATATAGCTTCCTGTTGGCAAAAGTATACTCATTCGATTGCCAAGTAGATGATTTTTTAGCCGTAGCAAATACCTGTTCTTGAGAAGGAATATAGTACTCATTTAGCTCTAAGGGAATATCCCTTGCTGTGTAATCTATCCTGATATCAGAATCCGACCAGCTATTCATAGCCAAACGAACATGCCTAGGCATAAATGGGTGTCCTTGAATAAATCCCAAGACATAGTGTACACGTTGTGGGTTAGGGCCTGTATATGTAATATTTATCTTCAATATCTTGGTTTTCCTTTACTCTTTCGCAATATAAAGCAATTCGAAACATATATAACAGAACAACAGAATTAAATATAAAACACTGATAATCAACTAGTTGTATCAAAAAAGCCGCTATTAAGGCATATGTTCTGACAATTTGACACAAAAAAGCCGATGGCATATGATTTGATTTAATCAAATTGTTAAATAATAGTATAAAACTAAATCATACAATGGCAAAAGGAAATATCTCAGTACAGGCGGAAAACATCTTTCCGATTATCAAGAAGTTTCTCTACTCTGATCAAGAAATCTTCTTACGTGAATTAGTGTCTAATGCAGTAGATGCTACCACTAAGATCAAGACGATAGTATCTAAAGGAGACAAAGACTTAGAGCTAGGAGACCTTACAGTGCACATAAAACTAGACAAAAAGGCGAAAACATTAACAATATCTGATAGAGGTATCGGCATGTCAGAGTCAGAGGTTATTAAATATCTGACTGAGGTAGCATTTTCATCAGCTGAAGACTTTCTCAAAAAATATGAAGATGAGGCAGCTATTATTGGGCACTTTGGTCTCGGGTTTTATTCCGCATTCATGGTTGCAGATAAGGTAGAGGTAATCACCAGATCACACAAAAAGTCAGTAAAAGCTGTCAAGTGGACATGTCATGGTGACCCGGCATATGATATAGAGAATACTACAAAAAAAGACAGAGGAACAGACATAGTACTTCACATCAGCGATGATGCCGTAGAATACTTAGAAGAAAACAAGATTACTGAACTCCTAGATAAATACTGTAAGTTTTTGCCTATCCCAATTCAGTTTGGAACAAAAACAGATATTAGCTACGAAGGAGAAGGTGAGGATCGTAAAGAAATTAAAACTGAGGTAGCGAACGTCGTAAACAACCCAACACCAGCCTGGAAAAAGAAGCCTGCTAAACTAAAGGACGAAGACTATACTGCTTTATACAGAGAGCTCTACCCTCTTAGTCAGCCTCCTTTATTCTGGATACACCTTAATATAGATTTCCCTTTCAATTTAACAGGTGTACTATACTTCCCCAAGCTCAACAATAGCATGGAGGTACAGAAAAATAAAATTCACCTTTACAGCAACCAAGTATATGTAACAGATGATGTACAAAATATTGTACCCGAGTTCTTGATGTTGTTACATGGTGTAATAGATTCTCCAGATATTCCGCTAAATGTATCTAGATCTTATCTTCAGTCTGATGCAAATGTGAAGAAAATTACATCCTATATTACAAAGAAAGTAGCAGATAAACTTGCCAATCTTTTCAAGAAGGACAGAGAGAACTATGAATCTAAGTGGGGTGAAATAGGTACATTCGTTAAGTATGGTATGTTGACAGAAGAAAAGTTCCATTCTAAAGCGGTCAACAAATTCGCATTACTAAAAGATATCGATGGTAAGCACTACACAATAGAAGAGTACAAAGGTGCTATTAAAGACAACCAAATAGATAAGCACGATAAAGTAATCATGATTTATTCTAATAACAGTAAGGAGCAACACTCATACATACAATCATGTAAAAATCACGGTTTTAATGTGCTGGAAATGGATACTGTCATTGATAATCACTATATGCAGCACTTAGAGCAAAAGGTAAATGGAGTAACTTTCGTGAGGGTGGATAGTGACACTCCCGATAATCTCATTCAAAAGGACGAGAAGAAAGAGTCTGTTTTATCAGAAAAGGAACAAGAAAAGATCAAAACCTTATTCACTGATGCTTTGGGTGATCTTAGTGGTGGACAAATTGAAATGAAAGCCCTATCTCCGGAAGACCACCCCGTTATGATTACGCGTCCTGAATTTATGCGTCGTATGAAAGAAATGCAGGCGATGCAAGGAATGGATTTAGGAGTGCTCCCAGATAGTCACAATGTAGTGATTAACACAAATCACGAACTCATTGCTAGTAAACTACTAAAAATGAAATCAGGTGAAAAGAAAGATAGATTCGCCAATTATCTACACAGATTAGCTATGCTAAATCAAAATATGCTTAAAGGAGAGGCATTATCTAAATTTATAGAAGACAGTATTGAGTTTATGAAATAACTAATTTCTTCTTCAAATAAAAAGGCCTCAGCTTTCACTGGGGCCTTTTTATGTAGATACACCCCTTCTACTATATATGTAGATGCCAGTCTGATCGCTGACTAATAGTTATTTGTGTTGAATTAAATATTTTTATTTAGTCCTAGTATTTGTTTTTACCTCTCTTTTTATCGTCTCGCCTCCATTTCCTATTCTATAATCTCGTACAAAACTGTAATCAGAAATTATATCTATTGGTTGTTTCACGTGAAACAATACGTCTCTCCCTAATTAGAGTGGCTATATTTCCAAAAACAATTTCTGTATCAACACTAATAATTAGATTATTAATATATCTGTTATTGAATCTTAAGGTGCTTAGCTTAGACACCTATTAGTGAAGCGGTTAAATGAAAAAAAATTATACTTTGAAAAAAATTCTCTTTATAGGACATGAAGCTTATCTATATCTGTTAGTAGAGTGTTCGGCACCCTAAATTGAACACAAGAAATTTTTATAATCTATATAAGTCTATTAATAATAAACCTTAAGAATTTATTAAACAGTGGCGAAGAATTAATATATGTAGCTTCAAGAGAAGGAAAATTTATATAGAAAACTATTGATAGCGAATCTAGAACCACAGACTAGATAATCTGTATGTACTTAATGATGAACATAATATATTATGGGAGTACTTGTGGATTATATACTAGCGTATATGAAGTGTTGCTCAAATTAGTTGGATTCACTGATAAATACGCTTTTGATCTATTTACTAGAATAATGTGTGTGGTTATCACATTAAAATAAAAATACAGATATATACGCTACAAGTAATATTCCTTATGTACTTGTTTCACGTGAAACAACTAACAATAGTAACTATTTGTCCAATAAATGTAAATGAGCCATATAAAAGAACAATACTTATACTAATTAAAATCATTCTTGCTTGCTTATTGGAATTATAGAGTAGTAAGGAATTCAGATAGTATTGTATTGAATTCATCTGGTCTCTCCATCATGGGAGCATGACCACATTTTTCAACTACCACTAGTTTGGAGTATTTTATAAGTTTGTTAAACTTCTCACCAACAAACAAAGGGGTGACCCCATCTTCTTTTCCCCATACTAGTAAAGTAGGGCAGTTTATCTGGTCTAGTTTGTCTTCTAAATTATGCCTGATCGCAGATTTGGCTGTTATTATAATACGCAGAGCTTTATTTCTATCATTTACTGCCTCGAATAACTCATCCACTAATTCCTTGGTAGCAACACTAGGATCATAGAAAGTATCCTCGGCTTTCTTCTTTATATATTCATAGTTTCCTCTCTTTGGGAAGGTACTACCCATAGCATTCTCAAATAAGCCAGAACTACCTGTTAATATTAATGATTGTACACGCTCTGGGTGCTTAAGGGTATAAAGCTGCGCTAAATGTCCACCAAGAGAGTTGCCTAGTAGGTTTATATTAGAGAAATTTTTATACTCTATAAATGATTCTATATACTTTAATAATCCTCCGAGACCAGCTTTTTTTAAAGGAAGATCAAAAATAGGTAACATAGGGAAAACTATATTATAGGTATCGCCAAACTGAGCCACTATTCCATTAAAGTTACTGAGCGTACCTAATAGTCCATGAAGTAAAACTAAAGTTTCCTTACCCGAGTTAGTCTCTATATAACTAAAACCATTTTCCTGAACTACATTTTGCTCCATGCTATAATATAAGATTGTTTTATAAAGGTAATATAAGAATCTATACTATTTCATTATACCCTAACTCTCATCCACTACAGAAGAATTTCCTAATAAGAATAAAAGATACAATGCCGCAGTTAAAAGAAAAAGTGCACCTGCTTGATGTAATACACCTTGTAAAATAGGAATATTTCCATAACAAGAAATTACAGTCCATATCCCCAATAAAACTTGAGTTATCAACATAATTACCAACAACCAAGATGCTCGTTCAATAATAGTGTTTTTAGATTCTCTTATGAGCCTAATACTTATATATAAACCTAGAAAGAAAAGAATATATGCAACAGATCTATGCACTACATGGACTAATGCCGGAAGCAATATATTACGATCGTAATAATTAAAGTTATCCACAGTATATTCATTAATGTTAAATATTACTTGTGGAATCAATTCACCATTCATATCTGGCCAAGTAGGATAGATTACTCCTGCTTTCATACCTGACATTACTCCACCAGCAAATATCTGTACTGCCAATAGGACTATAAATACTCTAATCATTTTAAGATATTTAATATCTATGGATCCTATACGTATATGAAATGCCTTCAAAAAGGTCCATAATAATGCTGCATATACACAGAAAGCTATACTTAAGTGAATAGCAAGTTTATACGCATTAACCCAGGGACGTTCAATAAGCCCGCTTGCTACCATTATCCAACCAAAACTTGCTGCCAATACGGCAAGTAACACTACAGAGCCTAAACCTCTCATTAAAGTGTCATCGATATATCCCCGTAACCAAAAGAAGATAAATGGTAACAGAAACACAAATCCCATAGTACGTGCCCAAAATCTATGAATGTACTCCCAAAAATAAATGAATTTAAAATCAGATAAACTCATTCCTTCATTGATCTCTCTATATTGCGGAGTTTCTTTGTATAAGTCAAACTCCATGTTCCAATCTGTATCATTAAACGGGGGTAGAGTACCAGTCACTATTTCCCATTTAGTTATGGACAATCCAGATCCCGTCAACCTTGTGATCCCTCCGACCACCACTTGAACTAGCAACATAAACAACCCAATGTACAACCACACTTTGAGTGCGTTGGGATAGGATTTATTAGTGGAAAGTTGCTTTGTCATTTCGCTCAGTTTTAAACTTTAGATTTTCTAAGATTTTTTGTCTATGCAAAACTACTTAATCAATCTTGATTTCATTTATCTACTCACACTGCTATTAATAAATATTTATATTATTTAAAAGAAAAGTATTTACTATTAGTAGCGTTAGTTCGTCTATAAATAAAATTGATAATTTACTATTTTGTTTAAGTTCTAAGATTAGTAAACAGGTTATCCATATAAAAAAACAGCTTAATATGCTCTATTTCAGTTAATTAACATCTTTGTCAAAGTTGTGTATATATTACTTACATAGCTATTTGTGGTATATATAGGTTATAATATATTGTGAGTCTATTGAGGATAAACTATACTCTTTAAACACATGTTTTTAGTTTTAATATATAATCTATTGATAAGTGTATATGTATATAATAACCTACTATTTACCCACAAAACACGTGTTGGTAACGCTATTCTTAATTATCTAATAAGTAACTTATTAAATAGTTTAATAAAACTTAATGTGAATAAAATTGAATAATAATTAGGCTACATTTAATGGTATATATATAAATAATCTGATAAAAATGCGAGCAGTAATACAAAGAGTGTCTGAAGCAAGTGTCACTATAGACGGAAAGATAAATGGAGAGATTAATCTTGGCCTATTAGTGTTATTAGGTATAGAAGAAGTAGATACTCAGGATGATATAAATTGGTTGGTTCGGAAAATATATAGTATGCGTATTTTCTCAGATAAGGAAGATAAGATGAATCTATCTATTCAAGATGTCAATGGATCTTTCTTGATTATCAGTCAATTTACCTTACACGCCATTACTAATAAAGGCAATCGCCCTTCTTTTATAAAAGCAGCTAAACCTAATCAAGCAATACCTTTATATGAGGAATTCTGTAAATTACTCAGTACTCATTCAGGATTATCTGTGGCTACTGGCATATTTGGAGCTGATATGAAAGTACGATTACTTAATGATGGTCCTGTTACTATCGTTATCGATAGCCAAAATAAAGATTAATATAATATGACTATAAAACAATTACAATCTCAAGTAGACCATTGGATAAAAACGATAGGAGTGCGTTATTTCTCGGAATTAACTAATATAACTATTCTCACTGAAGAAGTAGGTGAATTAGCTAGTATTATGTCACGCGCCTACGGAGAACAGTCATGGAAAGAACCAATGACAATTGAAGAGGAAAAAGAGAAAATGGCCGATGAAATGGCCGATGTACTTTGGGTGCTTACTTGTTTAGCTAATCAGACAGGAGTCGATCTTACTCAGGCATTGCAGAAAAATATAGAAAAGAAAACAAATCGAGATAAAGATCGCCATAGAGAAAACACAAAATTACTCTAGCCTTGATCTACTTAATAGGCATAAATTTGTAGCTCTTATACGTGGCGTATTTCACAATAGATTAGGGTAAGATACGTATATAAGATTCTAATAAGCTATATTTTTAGTTTTATTTTATATAAAATACTGATAATCAACAATTTATGTTATTTTTTATGTTATTTTTTATAACGCATTTTTAAAGTTTATTTTAAAGTATTTCACAATTTTGCATACAAGCATCAATTTTTGTACATATAAATATTAACCTATAATTATAAGAGTAAAATAATAACATGAATTATTGGTTAATCAAAAGACCGATCTAAAATTATTATCTTTTTTTAAATTGCGTTCTTCGTATTGATGAATTTGACATTACAGAGATTACTTATAGATTCTAAGAAAATCAATTTATTCTTTTGGATAATAATATCTATAGGACTAATAGTTTATAAGCTGTCTTTTCATGAGCTTTGGAAAGATGAATGGCAAGCTTGGTTAGTAGCACGTGATTTAAGTTTAAGTAATATGTTGGCTTTTCTCAATTATGAAGGGCATCCGTCACTTTGGTATCTTTATCTAAAAGCCTGGACTATACTTCCAATAAAAGAACATATATTATTACAAATATCTCATGGTGTATTGGTGGTCGTCGCCCTTTATTATTTATTTGTAAGAATTAGCCTTCCTACACTTTGGAAGATACTGATATCATTTAGTTATTTTATAGTTTTCGAATATGGGGTGATTAATAGGGGATATATATTAGTTATATTATTATCAGTTATTGCATTAGATCTTATTGTTCGCAACAATAAATCTTGGATATTAGGATTGATACTTTTATTGCTTTGCCAGACCGAGGCCTATGGTGTAATTATTACTGCAGCCATTACTGTGTATCTTTTTTTAAATTCGGAAGGAAATAAATTAATACTATTTAGAAAAACAATTCTGTGGTCTTTGACTGGATTTTTGTTGTTTGTTTTCACTGTATTTCCTAGAGGTAACGAAGACGATTTTACTAGAGCCTATAATCAACAATCTTTTTCTATAAAGGTAATACACGAAAGTATTCAGGGTCATCTTGCTAATGTATTTACTATTGGTCTTATAGATGATACTGCATCTAATGGTGTTTCTTCACATGGTTTTATAATTAGCATTTTATTGTTGTTTATTATAGTTTGGATATTTGTCAGAGATTGGAGAATTTTATTATCTATGATATTTGGTTTGTTGTCATTTATAATATTTGGAATGTTAATTTTTAGTGGGGGAGTGAGACAATGGGGAATGGTCTACCTATTATTTATTTTGATGTTAATACTTTCTCATCACAAAAGATATAAATGGTCTTTCTTCAGATACGTGTTAGTAGTTACACTTATGATTGCTCCAATGGTCCATGGAATAAAAGCTTTAATTACTGATGTTCAGATTCCTTTTTCTAATGCTCAAGAAGTGGGTCAGTTTATAAAGGAAAATGTTCCCTATAATGTACCTGTAGTCGTTATTAATAAATTTGAAACTGCGCCGGTAGGAGCCTATGCTGATCGATCATTATATGAATTACCTTCAGGTGAAGAGTTTACCTATTTCAAGTGGCTTGAGAAAGTATATATTCCGACACAATCAGAAATTTTTCTCTTTGCAAGATTTAAGAATGTGGGAGGAATAGTATTGTTGAGTCCTGGTCCAATAGACCCTAAAAGATTCCCCAGCGCAGTATTGTGGCAAGAGTTTTCTAATGAAAATTTTAAGAGAGAAAACTATTGGTTATATTCTATTCCTTTAACCAAGTAGTATGTTGGTGGCAGCTACTACGTTCTCCAAGACCGAACTGAATGTTATGTTCCATCTCATACAGGGGTTGTTCCAAAAAAGAGTATAAATACAAAGGTATATTACGTGATCGCGCCATATTCTACTATAAATCAGGGGTGGGTTGGTCCTCTTTATGAAGCCACACGTCTCTCTGCGGAAAAGGAATTTTAATGTTATTTTCACGGAACAATCTATCTATTTCAAATCTAATATCGCTTTTAATGTCCTCGTTGAAAAGGTGGTCTTGTGTAAAAAAAAGTATTTGAAAAAACAGGGCGCTATCACCAAAATCGGTAAATCTAATAAATGGAACGGGCTTAGCAAGTACACGGGGAACGATCTGTACCGCATCTAACAATAATCTTTTAACGAGCTTAGTGTCGCTACCATATGCAACGCTAGTATTGACTTCAAATCTTACAATGGGATTTTGATGGGACCAGTTATTAACAACATCATTTACAAGCCTGGAGTTGGGCACTACGATTGTCATGTTGTCTCTCGTTTGTACAATACTAGACCTCATTCCGATCCTATGTATAGTGCCGAAGTTTCCGTTGATCGTTACAACATCGCCTACAGATATTGTTCTTTCAAAAAGCAATACAATACCCGAAATGAAGTCATTAAAAGTTTGTTGAAGACCAAGCCCAATACCAACCAACAATGCAGCGGCACCACCAAGAACTAGTGTCATGTTAATACCAAGGGCCTCTAGAGCTATTATGAAAGCAGCAACATAGATTACGTATTTGAGTAATTGGTTGAATGCATATTGTGAGCCCTCATCTATATTTCTGTTTCTGTAGACACCGTAGAGCACTATTTGGGTCAACATTGATATAATCAACCGCGCTACAAAAAGAATCAGCACAGCTTCTAATATTTTAGTAAAATTAAAGGCTATTGTTTGCTCACCTACCTTATAACTATATAAATTAAAATCAAGATTTAGGCTACGAAGCAGAAAAATAAAAACAATAATGTATACGATGTATTGCACAAGAGTGGATGTTCCTCGCTCATCAGACTTCTCGTCCCTTTTTTTTATTAAGTTAGCCTTTCGTTGTTCTCTTAGTTTTTCTCTATTACTATAGTAGCCATGAATAAATATATTAGATATGGTCCAGTCTATTAGACGAGCGGCCTGGATTACACACAGGGCTTTAATGAGGTGTGCGGCAGATATTGCTTTGTCGTTGATGGTTGCAATTGCAACATCTATTTTGAATAACCAGGACAATAATATCAAAGAGGTAAGACAAAGTAAGAGCCCTAAAATCCACCTTAGTTTTTTTTGTTGTTTTTCGCCAACCTCATATTTCTTATATAGCTCTTTAATACCATTCGTGCTGAATAGACGAAAGACAATAACCCAAGAAACTAAGAACATAATCATCCACACCAACTGTGCTGTGTTAATGGCCCTGTTTCCTATATTGAATATTGCGCTATTAAAGAAGTCTAACATATATTACAAAAGTAGTAAAAAGAGATACCTTTACTAAAGTTATATACAATCATAATAAATCTACAGAATATTGTCTAATAGAGCAGAGGTGGTAAGGGGGTTCATTAGTAAGATACGCGCTATAGATATTGAGTCAAGTGCTATGAAAATACAAATGTCCAAGAAGATGACAAAGTCTTCGGATTTAAGGTCTGTTAGGGCTAGGCGGGTGCTGATTAAAGGAAAGCCCTTGGTTTCTGTTGTCTATAGACACGACACCAGGGACGTCACCAAGAATTATACCCATATAGATTTTGTTGTTTTGTGTAGTGAGTGGATGGAAAGCCAGTTTTTTAATGCAACCTTAACACTAGATGTCGTCGAGCACAAACTTTTATCTAATAAGAAAAACGCTACTGTGAAATCAACACAAACGAGAGGTGCCTTGGCTGTTTGTGATTTACACGATCGTCAAAAAAGTCGACTTATACCAGAAGATACACCATTTCTTAGGTCGCTGGGCATTAGTAGTGACGGGGGCAAAGTATACCAGGCCTCACAAGGAAAGTACCGCCAAATCAATAAATTTGTAGAGATACTTGATGGTCTGTGTGTGGGTAAATCAATAAAGACTGTCGCAGACATGGGCTGTGGTAAGGGATATCTTAGTTTTGCAACATATAGCCACTTGGTTACTCTACAAAAAGACATATCACTTGTGGGATACGAGCTTAGGCCTAAGTTGGTCACCGAGATCAATTCTATTGCTCGGCTACATAAATTGTCAGGACTATCGTTTGAGGTGGGGGATATATCACAAATCGATATACCAAAGACCGATATGGTCATTGCTCTACACGCCTGTGACATAGCCACAGACGTAGCTATTGCTAAGGGTATAGAAGTGGGGGCAGAGCTTATTGTGGTATCACCTTGTTGTCATAAACAGATACGCAAGACAATGAAAGGCAATCCACGGATAGTCTCATCACTATCGCACGGCATTATGAAAGAGCGAATGGCGGAGTGGCTGACAGATGCCATTAGGGCGCTGTTGTTGGAATCTAAGGGCTATAAAACCAAGATTATGGAGTTTGTTTCTTTAGAGCACACGAGTAAAAACTTGTTGATTACAGCGGAGAAGACCAAAGTAAGATCAGGGGCACTATTGGAAGTGGCGGCACTCAAGAAGCAATACGGAATTGAAGAACACTATTTGGAGCGACTGATATGAATTACACTAATAACGCCAAACCAAGACAACAATACGAAACAAACAAATAATGATAAAAGCATTTGCGCCGGCGACTGTTTCCAACGTAGCAGTGGGCTTTGATATCATGGGATTTCCGATGGAAGCGCCAGGAGATGAGGTGGTCATCAAATTAGGAAAGGCTCCAGGGGTAACAATAAGTAAAATCACCAAAGGTAAGGGACTGTCTTACGACCCAATAAAAAATACTGCCGGGGTAGCTGTTCTAAAGATGATGGAATATTTGGGTATATCTAATCAATCTATCGATATAGAAATTCGAAAAAAAATGCCATTTGGTACAGGAATAGGGTCGTCAGCAGCAAGTGCGGTAGCTGCTGTGGTAGCGCTGAATCACTACTTAGACGCTAAGCTTTCAAAGCAAGAATTATTACCATTTGCCATGGCGGGAGAGTCTGTTGCTTCAGGGGCTTGGCATGGAGACAATGTTATACCCAGTATGATGGGCGGCATTATACTAATTAGAGACAATGCGACACTAGACTTTACCAAGTTATATGTCCCTAGTGGATTAAGGTATGTGGTGATTCTTCCTCCAATTCAAATATTGACTAGTGATAGCAGGTCTATACTATCGGATCAAGTTACACTTAAACAGATGATCGCCCAGACAGGTAACGCTGCCACATTAGTTGCTGCGTTGTATAGTAGTGATTTTAATAAAATCTCTCGATGTCTACAGGATGTAATAATAGAGCCCCAGAGATCACATTTGATTCCTAAGTTTGACAAAATGAAGCAAAAGGCACTAGAGTTGGGTGCACTGGGGTTTAGTATTAGTGGGTCAGGACCAAGTATGTTCGCGCTGTGCAGCAACACTTTTGCAAGCGACAATATAGTAGAAGCAGCAAAAGAACTATATGGTAAGGATCGCCATGGTAGAGATGCGGCTAAAGTGTACCAAGCACCTATAAACCTTGAAGGGGCAGAAGTTTGTTAGAACCAGTAGGTGCTTATTTTGTTTAAGGCTACGTCGGCGCCACTCTTCAAAAAAACACACTATGTTTGATTTTGTCAGACACAACCATTGTTTAACTTTGGCGTTTTTATGAGACGCAGTACTTTCCACCGTACTGTTATTTGATTTATTTATAAAAAAACTATTAATGAGAATTATTTTTATTACACTTCTAGTTGTATCTATTGCCTTTGTGGGTAATGCACAACAAAAGAACCTTAACAACAATCCATTTAAACAACTTAACCAAGAGTTGCCTGACCCTAATAAATATAGGGCCGCATCTGGAGCTCCCGGCTCTGAATATTGGCAGCAAAAAGTGGATTATAAAATAAAAATGAGACTAGATGACGACAACCAAAAGCTTTATGGGCACGAGACTGTTACATACATCAACAACTCTCCGGACGAACTCACATATCTATGGATCCAGTTAGACCAAAACGTTAGGTCAAAAGGCTCAGATTCGCACCACATTAAGACTGGTGAATTAGGAAAAAAGTTAAGTACTAGAGCGTTGGCCGCTTTGGAACCGTCATTTGAGGGGGGGTTTAATATCGAAGAGGTGAAAGACAAGACGGGTCGTAACTTAAAGTATATGATCAACAAGACAATGATGCGTATAGATTTACCTAAGACGCTGAAGGCCGGAGGCAAAACATCGTTCTCTATTAAGTGGTGGTATAATATTAATAATACAAGAGAAATAGGCGGAAGATCGGGGTATGAGCATTTTAAAGAAGACGGTAATAATGTATACTGTATCGCGCAGTTTTTTCCAAGACTCTGCAAATACACCGATCAAGACGGGTGGCAAAACAAACAGTTTCTAGGTAGGGGAGAATTCACGTTAGAGTTTGGTGATTATGATGTTGAAATCACAGTACCGTCTGATCATTTGGTGGCAGCAACAGGCACTCTTCAAAATGAATCGGCGGTATTAACGGCCACCCAAAAGAAAAGACTACAAGAAGCAAGAGAGAGTTTTGTAAATACGATAGTAATCGCAACGAAAGGAGAGGCTGATGATCGTATGAAAGCAAAAGCAACTAACACCAAGACATGGAAGTTTCGTGCGGATCAAGTAAGGGACTTTGCTTTTGCTACTTCAAGAAGATTTATATGGGACGCATTGAACGTAAAATTGCCAAGTGGCAAGACCGCAATGGCGATGAGTATGTTCGTCAAAGAAGGTGATTGCCTGTGGTCAAAGTATAGCACCAAGGCTGTTGCTCATGCACTTTATTGGTTTTCACACTATTCTTGTGATTATCCTTACCCGGTGGCCTGGTCTATTGATGGAAGCATGGGTATGGAGTATCCGATGATTTGTTTCAACTATGGGAGATGTGAAGACGATGGTACATACGGTGAGCGAATGAAGTACGGACATATCGGTGTAATCATCCACGAAGTGGGACACAATTTCTTCCCTATGATCATAAATTCTGATGAGCGACAATGGACTTGGATGGATGAGGGTTTAACCACATTTGTTCAATATTTATCGGAGCAACAGTTTGAGCGAAACTATCCATCACGTAGAGGAGAGGCGCAAAAGATTACAGCTTATATGGGTGGAGATAAATCACGCATCTCACCGATCATGACGAACTCAGAATCTATTTATCAGTTCGGGTCTAATGCATATTCTAAACCAGCAACAGCGCTCAATATTTTGAGAGAGACAATTATGGGCAGAGATTTGTTTGATTATGCATTTAAAGAGTACTCTGAAAGATGGAAGTTCAAATCACCTTCACCCTCAGATTTCTTCCGCACCATGGAAGACGCGTCCGGTGTAGATTTAGATTGGTTTTGGAGGGGGTGGTTCTATACCAATGATCATGTAGATTTAGCGCTCGGATCTATTAAACACTTCAAAGTAGACCCTAAAGACCCAACCAAGCAAGAGGAAGTAGCAAGATCAGATAAAGCCAAAGAGAGAAGAAATATCAGCTCGATACGTAACGAAGAGGCGATTAAACAGACCTACAATGAAAGAGACCCCTCGCTGGATGACTACTATACGAATTATGATAAGTTGACTAAAGATGCTATTGATAAGGCTGAGTATAAAAAGAGTGTCGCTAACATGTCTAAAGAAGACAGGTTGTTGTCCAACAACACGAAGAACTATTATGAAGTAGAAATTAAAAAAGTGGGAGGATTAGTAATGCCAGTCATCTTAGAGTTTGAATATGTAGATGGAACTACAGAGGTATTTAGAATACCGGCAGAGATATGGAAATTTGGATCGGACAAAGTAACAAAAGTTTTCCCTACAGACAAGGAAGTTAAAAGTATTGTTTTAGACCCCTTCTTAGAAACAGCAGATATAGACACTAACAACAATTATTATCCAGCAAGACAAGCAATAAGTAGATTTGAAACATTTAAGAGCGGACCAAGGCAAAGGGGGGCGCGCTCAGGAGAAAACCCAATGCAAAGAGCCAATAGGGCCAAAAAGGTCATTAAATCTTAAGGTCTAAGTGGTTTTGTAAAAAATTAAAGCCTTCACTTTTCATACAAAGAAGTGAAGGCTTTTTAAGTGTACAAACCAGGAACAGGGGGCTTGTTTTAAATCCAGAAAGACAAAGAGTTTACGAGAAAACTTATATTGATAAGAATAAGATCACGAAAAATTGATGGAAGAGTTGTTACAATACAACAAAAAATTCATCAAACGACTATCATCTTTCGCTCCAATCACAACCAGAAATTTTTTATTTTTCTAGCTCTCTTTTTGTTGGTGTTGGATATTATGGGAAATTCACAACTAAAAGCACGTCTATTTTTCTTAGGGCTTCTAAACGGCAATAGACCATAAAGTGCCAATTGTCCTCCCGCACAGATCATCCCTATTCGACTCTGTTTAGACAACTACTTACCGTAGCAACTACATATTAAAAGCCGTAAAAAAAATAAATAGAAATTTTAGAAAAGTACTCTAATTAGAGCCCCTAAAAGTCGGTGTCTGGGGCTACTCTAAAACACCTAGGCACTAATCGACCTGCTATTGCGAATGCCGCTCGGTATGCGAGATATGCGAAAAAGGGAGCAGCTATAATATCAACAGCGTAGTGTACGTGTTGCACCAACAAAAGGTAGCCTACCGCAGCAGAAGCGAAGGCTAATATAATTTTGAGCCACTTAATATCCATTAACAGGGTTAACAACACCATATTAGAAGTGTGTCCAGAGAAAAATAGATCCTTAACGAGCACCTTGTTGTCGTAAAACGCACCTTCGACGAAAGGGTCCCTCAAAGGAATAATGCCAATTGGCGGCTCGAGAGGAACCAGATACATAACGATGCACCTAGTGAGACCCATTACACTTATTCCCCAGAAAACTCTCATTGCTCGTTCGGGAGTTCGAAGTAAGATAGGGAGACCACCCAATATACATATCCATGTAATTGAGAATAGTATTGTACTAACATCTCTTGGTAAGACTCTGTCCAAAACAAAATCATCGAGTACAGTACCACTGGTCCTAGACTCATTATAACAGAGGTATAACCCTACGATTACCAACACCGTAAGTGTTGTGATTAGAGAGACTATCCAAATACCGAGATATCTCTTGTTCTGAATAAGAGACGCCCACTGCAATGATTTCTTCAAAAAAGACGATTTACGTACTCGCCAAAAATACATTTAAATACAGGAAAACGACTTTAAAACAACAGAGAACAGAATACCTAAAACTTTTTAAAAAAGGCCCACCCACTTCCCCCGTTTCTTATATTAAAAAACCTTTCACCATATTTCTATAATCTTCAAGAGCCGAGGTAAGTGTTGACCTGTAGATATTGGGTATTTTTGTTGTTATAGTTATATTTGTTGAGCCTTTATTATCACAGGAAGTTCAACTACCTTTACGGTATTATTAGAGCAAATATTAAAAGAAGATAATTCACGATGGGAAGAGCGTTTGAATACCGTAGAGCAGCTAAAGAGAAGAGATGGGCTACAATGTCGAGGATATTTCCAAAACTCGCCAAAGCAATCACGGTATCAGCAAAAAGTGGCGGATCTGACCCAGATATGAACCCAACGCTGCGTCTAGCGATCCAAAACGCCAAGAAGCAAAACATGCCTAAGGATAATATCACAGCAGCGATAAAAAGAGCGGAGGGTAAGGATGCTACGGACTACACAGAGATCAATTATGAAGGCAAAGGACCGCACGGTATTCTAGTATTCGTTGAATGTGCCACGGACAACACTACTCGTACCGTCGCTAACGTAAAGTCATATTTCTCTAAAACAGGAGGCTCTATGGTACCTAATGGCTCTTTAGAGTATCTTTTTGATCGCAAGGTCGTAGTAGAGTTTAAGAAGACCAACGAAATGGATCTAGAGGAGATGGAGTTAGAGATGATCGATTTTGGTCTTGAGAGATTCGAGTCTGACGATGATACAATATATGCCTACGGAGACTATAAGGACTTCGGTACACTTACGGGAGCATTTGAGAAAATGAATATCGAGGTAGAAAAAGCAGATTTACAAAGACTGCCCACCTCACCAGTAGATTATTCAGACGAGCAAATGCAAGATATCGAAAAGCTATTAGACAAATTAGAAGACGATGAAGACGTGCAGAACATCTTCACAAATATGGCATAAGCAACCGATAAAAGAAACTTATTTGCGCTAAGAGCGTTTTTATTTACTTAATACACAGAACAATATAAACAAGATACAATGGATACAGCAACCAAAAGTCCAGTAATGTTATACACAGAACAGACACCCAATCCGGAGTCTCTAAAGTTCGTTACTAATAAGATGCTATATAAGGGAACTGCGGATTTTAGAGAGGAGCCCTTAGCTAAAGAGTGGTCTCCACTAGGCTCAGAATTGTTTGACTTTCCATACGTCAAAGGGGTATATATTTGTAATAACTTCGTAACCATTTCAAAGGAGTTTAATTACAGTTGGGACGACATTATGCTTCCTCTAAAGCAGTTCATTAAAGAATATGTGGAGGCTGAAAAAGTAATACTTACCGAAGGGTTTACTGAGGCAATGGCTAAGATTGAAGAAGAGAGGGGGGTAGCATATGAGTATACTGGCGAGCAAGCTGAACTTGTTAAAAAAATTAAAGAATTGATCGACACTTACGTAAAGCCGGCTGTTGAAATGGACGGTGGAAATATCGAATTTAAATCATTTGATCAAGGAATTGTAACCGTAATACTGCAAGGATCATGTAGTGGTTGTCCATCATCATCTGTTACTTTAAAAGCGGGAATAGAGGGTATGCTTAAGCGTATGGTTCCTGAGGTGAAAGAGGTGGTGGCGGAGATGGGGTAGTAAAGAATTCGGAGGGTCGTTTTAGAAAACATAAATGAAATATAATATAATAGAAAGGGCTCATCTAAGGATGGGCTCTTTTAAGAAAAAAAACAATGGTCTTACCGTCAATACTTACGGAAACTCGCGCTGCCGTCAACCTAGCCGCAGCTTATATTAAGAGAGAAATAGTAAAAGTAACTACCGCTGACATTGAAGAGAAAGACCTTAACAGTCTAGTTTCTTTTGTAGATAAAGGTGCTGAACGAATACTTGTAAAGGAGTTATCTAAAATACTTCCTGAGGCAGGGTTTCTCACAGAAGAGGATACTGTTGAGTACGCCTTAAGGCCATACATGTGGATTGTGGACCCATTAGATGGCACAACAAATTCTTTGTTGGGCATCCCACACTTTGCAGTTAGTGTTGCACTAGCTCACGAAGGAGAGCTGTTGATAGGTGTAGTACATGAGGTAAATAGTGAAGAACAGTTTTATGCGAGTAAAAGTGGTGGCGCATTTTTAAATGGGAGGCCAATACAAGTATCACAACGAACAGAGTATAGAGATATATTAATCGCTACAGGGTTTCCTTATAGAAACGAATATGATACCGATAAGTTATTTGCCTGTCTTAAAGAGTTGTTAATGAATACTCGAGGAGTGCGACGAATGGGATCGGCCGCATTAGATCTTGCGTATGTTGCGTGTGGTAGGTTTGGCGCATACTATGAGTCGATGCTAAACCCATGGGATGTAGCGGCAGGCATACTTATAGTGAGAGAGGCGGGCGGAAAGGTGTCCGATTACAATGGTGTTGAAAAAGGCTATAGCGGAAAAGAAACCATGGCCGCCGCACCACAGTTTTATGATATAGTGAAAAAGGTTTTAAATAGGTAACCCTACCTTTTCATAAACATCTCTACGGCATACCTATCAATGACGCCAATTACTTCTTCACCATCTTTTACTGCGCAGATTGCTATGCCTTCTTGGTTCATCATGTTAGCCACTTTTTGTAAGGTAGAAGAGGGAGAGACAATAGCCACTTTGGTGCTCATAAGATCTGAGATAACCTCAGGACCATTCTTATTTTTGACAGAGTCTTTGATAAACACTTCAGGAATTGCACCAACCAGGTTTTCTAATTCGTCATACACCAAGAAACTTTTTTCGTTACTAGAGCGGTATGCGTCTATTACTTTTCGGTATGGATCTGTAGTTTTTAATTTTGTGTATTCTAACCTTAAGACCTCTGACACTTTCGAAGAAGCCCTCTTCGCGGTCTTGACATAAGCATATTCTTTGCCAGACACAACATAGATGAAAACCCCAATCAAGCCAAGCGTAATATTATTACTAGATATTGCTAATGATATAAATGCAAATGTAATTAATCTTGCAAGCCACATAGCTACACGAGTTGCAAACACCCGTTCGAGCTTTATTGATAAAAGGGCCCTGAGAACTCTACCACCATCCATTGGAAACGCAGGAATTAGGTTGAAGACGAACAACATTATATTGATCGTAAAGACAAACCTTAGAAAGTTGATAGGGGACCCAAGTAGCTCAAGGCTGTCACTATCAGGAATAAGCCTTGTGCCCAATATGAAGTGCAGGGAGAATCCAACAATTGTTGCAATCACAACATTTACAGTTGGCCCAGCTAGGGCAACAATTATTTCTTTTTTGGGCTCTTCAGGAACGTCTTGTAATCTCGCTAACCCACCAATGGGAGATATAATTATATCTAGTGTCTCTATACTGTACCTACGAGCTGCCATAGAGTGGCCGAATTCGTGTAGAATTATACAGACAAACATTACTAAGACCAACAAGACAAACCCAACACTCGCGGCAACTGTTAGGTTGTGAAGATGAACAACATAAGCTACAAATAGTAGAGTTAGTCCGATAGACCAGTGAGCCTTTAAGGGAATGCCAGTAATTGTACATAGATGAAATGTTCTACCCATTTTTAGTAACCAACATTCAGTGACTAGCTAATAAGTTATCATATACAGGGTGCTATATCCAGCAACCAAATAGCCAAGTATTTATGATTGACAAGGCATCCACAAAGGTTCGTATAGGGTTCCATTGAGAATGTTTCTACTAATTACTAGCTTTTGAATCTCAGAAGTGCCTTCATAGATCTGTGTGATCTTGGCATCTCTCATAAGTCTTTCTACGTGATATTCCTTTACGAACCCGTATCCACCGTGTACTTGTATTGCCTCTACCGTGTGTTTCATGGCTACATCCGAGGCTATTAATTTAGCCATAGCAGCTCCAGACGTATAGTCAAGACCGTTGTCTTTCATCCATGCCGCTCTATACACCATTAATCTTGCCGCCTCAATGTCAGTAGACATGTCAGCTAGCTTAAATGCGACTGCTTGGTGTTGCCCAATAGGTCTTCCGAACGCTTCTCTTTCTAGACTGTACTTTACAGCAAGCTCATATGCGCCCGAAGCAATACCTAATGCTTGAGCTGCGATACCTATACGACCACCAGAAAGTACTTTCATAGCGAATTTGAATCCAAATCCATCTTCGCCGATACGATTTTCCTTAGGTACTTTTACATCATTATATAAGACTGTATGCGTATCAGACGATCTAATACCCAACTTATCTTCTTTAGCGCCTATTTCGACACCCTCCCAGGCTGTTTCTACTATAAATGCATTTATTCCCTTGTGTCCTTTTTCAATGTTAGTCTGGGCGATCACCAAGTGTACCTTTGAACTACCTCCGTTAGTAATCCAGTTTTTGGTGCCGTTAAGTATGTAGTGGTCGCCCATGTCTATCGCTGTTGTACGCTGACTTGTAGCATCACTTCCTGCTTCTGGTTCTGATAGACAGAAAGCGCCAATCCACTCACCTATACAGAGTTTAGTAAGATATTTCTGCTTTTGTTCTTCATTTCCATAAGTCTCTAATCCCCAGCAAACCAATGAGTTGTTTACAGAGACAATCACACTACAGCTATTATCTACTTTAGATAACTCCTCCATTGCTAACACATAAGACAGGGTGTCCATTCCCCCTCCACCATACTCAGGTGATACCATCATACCGAGAAAACCCATTTCTGCCATATCCCTCACTTGCTCGGTAGGGTAGGTCATGTGTGTATCTCTTTCGATAACTCCAGGCAGTAGAGTTTGTTGTGCAAATTCTCTCGCTGCTTGTTTTACCGCTAACTGTTCTTCCGTAAGTATAAATTCCATGTATGGTAATATTGATATTGTAAGTGACCACAAAAGTCGCAATTCTTAACCAGATACTTATAGCCATTATGATAAAAACACATTCAAACTTATCAACTTTCTCATCCTTTAACGCTCAACACGAAATAATGTTGGGTTTATCTTCAATAAAACAACGTCCGTCCATGAGGCAATATTCACTATACTTGGTTGTCATATTAAAGGCGTCGCCTTTCTCAAAACTCTATATTATCTAATGTTCGTATAAGAAATGCTACAATTAGAGATATGCGGACTATCGTATACGATTAGTTTGTTAAATACTTTAAATAACTTAGCTTTGCGGCACTTTTGGACCCTGATATTGAGTCGATTATAATGTTTTAAATATGTATCAAATTCATTATCAGCCCAGTTATAATAAACAACAATAATTTATAGAAATGGCATTAATAGGTACTATTAGAAAGAATTTTTGGTTTGTACTGATTGTTCTCGGTTTTGCATTGGCGGCATTTATTCTTATGGATATGCAAGGAAATGCGAATAGGGGAGGAGCAGCGATGAATATGGGGGAGATCGCAGGACAGAAGCTTGATTACAGAGAGTTCAGCAAAGCAGAAACAGCACTATATAGCGGAAACCCCGATGTGTTTTCTAGAAGAGCAAACCTTTGGGAATTTTTCGTAGAGAAAGCAATTGTTGAAGAGCAGGCAAATGAACTTGGTCTAGGGGTGACTAAAGCTGAGCTTATGGACCTACAATTTGGAAATAGACTAAGCCCTATAATCACAAACAATTATCGTAATAGCCAGACAGGGCAAGTAGATAGAGCGACACTTCAACAACACAAGCAATTAATTGAAGGTAACGAGTCCTTGGCGCCACAGTTTGAAAATTTCTGGGTTGAGCAAGAGAAGCAAATCCAAAAGACAGAACTACAAGCCAAGATAGGCAATCTAGTATCCAAGGCGATATATACACCCAATTTTTTAGTAGAGGAAACAGGAGCAGCAAGCAATAGCTCATTGAACATGTCATATGTAAAGATACCTTTTGATGCAATCGACATAGAGGTAGAAGTTTCTGATACAGAGATCTTAGCGTATATGGCGGAAAGCGCAACAAAATATACTTCAAAAGAAGAGGCTAGAGTACTGCAGTATGCTGTAGTCGATGTATATCCATCTGCAAAAGATAGTTCTAAGTGGAGAACAGAAGTAATTGAAGCAGGTCAAAGCCTTAAAAATGCGACAGCGGATAGTGATTCAATAGTAGCATTAAACAACGGAGGGTTTTGGTCGGGCGTATACTTTAGTAACGACGAGCTTCCGGAGGGCCTCAAAGACCAACTAGACGAAGTGTCTGTAGGAGACGTATATGGTCCATACTCTGAGCAGGGATCATACTTTGTGGCTAAGGTTCTTGATAAAAAGGTAATGCCGGATTCAGCAGAAGCAAGACATATTTTAAGAAGGGTTACAACAGGCACCCCAGAAGAATTTGCAACTGCTGATGCGTTCATTGACAGTCTACGTAACGAACTTAAGAAAGGAACAAGCTTCTCTAATCTAGCAGAAGACAATTCTCAAGATCCTGGATCCGCCGTTAATGGTGGAGATCTTGGCACATTCCAACAAGGAAGAATGCTCAAAGAGTTCAATGATGTAGTGTTCAATGGTCGGACTAGGGGAGTATATAAAGTGAAAACACAGGTCGGAGTTCATCTTATCAAAGTAGAAGACTTGATTTACAACGATAGAAACGATAAGTTTAAAGTAGCTTATGTACGTACTCCGATTATACCTTCTGAAGAAACACAAGATTTATTAAATGACAAAATAAATGATCTTGTTTCTCAGAATAGAAATATGGCCGCGATGTCAACTGCCGCTTCAGCAATGGGGTATAATTTTCAGACATCAGGACCACTTAAAGCCAATGATTATAGTGTAGGTGTATTGGGATCAGATAACAGCTCTAGAGATATGATAAAGTGGGCTTACGAATCTGATACACAGGTTGGGGAAGTGTCTCCCACGGTATATTCATACAGTGACAAAGTCAACTATTTTGACAACAAGTATGTAATAACATTACTAAAGAGTATACAGAAGCCAGGAATGTTTTCGGCTGAGTCTATGCGCAATACATTAGAGCCTACTTTAGTCAACATTAAGAAAGCTGAATCCATTATAGGATCATTAGGTTCAGATCTTTCGGCAGTAGCAATTAAGTATGGTGCTGAAGTTAGTACAGCAGATAATGTATCTATGGGCGCTTCATTCATCCCAGGTATCGGATCTGAAAACAAGGTAATTGCGAAAGCATTCGCTACGGACGTAAACGGTACGTCAGCAGTAATTGGTAGCTCAGGAGTTTTTTTAGTGTCACCTACAGATAAGACAGAAGGAACGGTTGCAAATATACCACAGATGAGACAACTTAAAACTAGATCTTCTAGAAGTCAAGCAGAGCTTAAGACTATCCAGGCCCTTAAGAAAACAGTAGAAATCGAAGACAATAGAGCAACTTTCTTTTAACTAGGTTTTTCTTTAGGTAAAAAAGAGTGAAAGGTGTATTTAGTGACACCTAAGAATGTACAAATCCCAAAGGCCTGCGGTTCTTTGGGATTTTTGTTGTAGCACAGTTTCTTAATAGCAGTACCGCACAATGTTACGTTGAAGTTTATTCTAAAAAAGATTATATATTATCTGATCCAGCGATTAAACTCCGTAGCATTGGCGACAATCTAAGAACAGCGAACAGCCTTTTAATTTAAATTTTACCCTTTTCAAAAAATCAGATCAACCCATTTAACAACAACTTCATTACGGAGAAAAATTTACCTTTCAATTCTTTGGCACCTTATATGACCTCGCCTTTTCCGGCCAGAGCCTCTGTATATTCTCGGCCTTCTTATTGATTTTGTTTTAGTCCTCGTTGGTGTTTGTATTAAATATATCCTAACGCTAAAATTGTTCAGATCGTAATCTATAGATAGCGCCTTTGGCTCTAGAAAAACCTATACAGTAGTTGTTTTAAATTATTGATATTTACTGAACTTGGCCTTTTCAGCATGGTGCTCTAAAGATGTTTTTTACGGAAAAATTCGGGTCAAAAGGGTGGTGGCATTTGTTTTTATACCCCTAGGGATACGTTCCCATTTGGTGTTTATTTTCATTACCTTTTATATGCAATTTTAATACGCACTCAATAACCAACTACGAATTTTCGTTATTAACTAAAAACGCGCACCCATAGATATACAACTTGACAAATTTTGTCTCAAACATTAGAATATGAGGCCAATACACATGTGTTTTAATTATAATATATTAAATTTTTTAGATACTTTTACCCGTTAGTAATTCTTTTGGCGAAGAGTTTAAAAGATTCGTATTCACTTGGATTGTTATCTACAATATTTAAGCATAGAAACCTATGGCTCAGAAGAAATCGAATAAAAAGAAACCGAAGACAGAGAGTTCATTTGGAAGCTATATCAAAATTATGTGGCTTTCTGTATTCGCGGGAATATTTGCTCTGATTGCTGTTTTCGTGTTGATATCTACTACACAGCTACCAGATACGAGCGAACTAGAAAACCCTAATATCGAATTAGCCACTCAAATACTTGATCACAGAGATCGGTCGTTAGGTGCCTTCTTTAAATATAATCGAAAGAATGTTAGATTCGAAGAGTTAAACCCCAATATTGTTAATGCACTTGTTGCTACAGAAGATGAAAGATATTTTGATCATACAGGAATAGATGTTAGAAGTACGATTAGAGCATTTGTATATCTTGGAAAGAAAGGAGGAGCTAGTACGATAACTCAGCAGTTGGCCAAACAGTTTTTTACAAAAAGAAGCCGAAACATAGTTTTGAGAAGTTGGCAAAAACTTAAAGAGTTGGTTATCGCTACAGAATTTGAAAAGAGATATACCAAAGGAGAGATTATGGCAATGTATCTTAATAAATATGATTTCCTCTATGAATCTGATGGCATCAGCGCAGCTGCAAAAACATATTTTGGCAAAGGTCAATCAGAACTCTCAATTGACGAATCTGCGATATTGGTGGGCATGCTAAAAAACCCTTCGTATTACAACCCCGTACGAAAGCCCGATAATGCATTACGCAGAAGGTCTGTAGTGATGAATCAAATGGTGAAGAACGGATACATCACCAAGGAAGAATATAAAATTCTAGATGGGAAGCCAATAAATATGTCCAATTTTAAAAGGACAAATCACTATGAAGGTCCAGCACCATATTTTCGGGCAGAACTTAAAAAGTGGGTAAAAAATCTTCTTAAAAATAAAAATATTACAAAGCCAGATGGGACAAAGTATAATATTTACACAGACGGTCTTATTATCAAAACTACCTTAGATAAGGATATGCAACGTCATGCAGAGGCATCACTTAAAGTACATATGAGTAAGTTGCAGGAAAAGTTTTTCTCTAGATGGAAGGACAAGGATATTTGGACATATAAGGCCAATGAAGCGCAAAAGAAAGGGCGTAAAGCGAGTCTTAATCGGAAAGTAAGAACCACAGAGAGATTTAAAAAAATGAGAGCATCGCACTTGTCAGAAATTACGAGTAAAATTTCTGCAGAGATAAAGGGTGCAAGGCTTTTAGATGGAGATATTTTTAGACTATTTGCTGAAGATACAAAAGTTGGACACCTAGCTAAATTAATAAAGCAAGGAGATATTACGAAGAAGCAATCAGAGATATACAAGGAAATATTGGCGAGTGGATATTGGCCAGTTTTAAAAAATAAATGGAGCGCATTACAAAAAAAATCAAAGAAAGTATTCGCCAAGAAAATACCAATGAACGTATTCGCGTATACCGCGAGCGGAGAGAAGACTGTGACAATGAGCCCTAGAGATAGCATTAAATATCACATGATGCATATGCAATTGGGCTCTATGGCCGTAGATCCCAAGACAGGCTATGTCAGGACTTGGGTAGGAGGCATTAACCATAAATATTTCCAGTACGATCACATAAATTCTAATCGTCAAGTAGGATCTACATTTAAACCATTTATCTATACTACAGCAATTGCTAATCTTGCCATGTCACCCTGCTATGAAATACAAGATATTCAATATACAATACCAGCTAATGACGTTAATTTTGGATTGCTCAAGTCGTGGGCTCCAGCAAACTCTGACGGATTTTCAAAGGAAAATTTAACGCTAAAAGAAGGTTTGAAAAAATCAAAAAATAGCATTTCGGTCAAATTGATGACGGAAATAGGAAATCCAGAATTGGTTAGGAGTTTAGTTTCAGAATTCGGGATAGATAAAAGTAAGGTACCTAACTCTCCATCTATTTGTTTGGGATCTGCAGATTTATCTGTGATGGACATGACAGGAGCTTATACAGTATACGCGAATGATGGTACTTATACCAAACCAATGTTCGTCACCAGTATCGAAGACAAAAATGGCAGACAAATATATGCTGCTACATCTGTGCAAAGAAAGGCACTTAATCCGAAGTATAATCACGCAATGGTAGAGATGCTTAAAAATGCAAGTGCGGTAAGTGCGTTGGGTCACATAAAAAGTGAAGTAGGAGGTAAAACAGGAACAACAAACGACTACAGAGATGGTTGGTTTATGGGAATAACTCCAGAGTTAATTGTGGGCACTTGGGTAGGCGGCGAGGAGCAGTTTATGAGATTTCGATCTATATCAGATGGTGCAGGTAGTCAGATGGCCAGGCCGTTTTTTGGAGAGTTTATGAAAAGGGTAGAGGCAGATAAAACTATAAATTTTGACACCGAGGCAAGATTTGTGATACCAGACGAGACGTTGGAGTTGGATTGTGATAAGCACAGAGCTAATAGGTATGTTGAGCCGGAGAAAAACACTGTACCAGAGGAGGAGGAATTTGAAGAAGAGTTTTAGGTTTTTTATTAAGATTCAGATCTCTTAAAATCGTTTTTAGATATCACCACATTTCTTTTAATGTTCATTCAAGCACATATCGCTATAAGGACACATTTAAGAAATGTTTGGTTGTTTATAGCTGGGATGCAAATTATTCCAAGGCAGTCAGACCCCAACTCAAAAGACCAATTATTAATAAGGATCAATTTAGAGTTTCTTATAATTCGGTCTGTTTTTTGTCTCGCGTTTCAGAATTTCTACTTTTTGGCAGCCCACGAACATTAGACTTTTTCGATAAACGCCGCCCAACTTTTTTTACAGATCGCTTCTGTCATTTCTTCTATCAGATCACTGCCTGCCGCAGGATCTCTTACTTTACCTATATAGGACTCCATAACAATAAGATTATAGGTGTGCACTGCATTGAGTTTATACTTAGGGTCCAGTGCTACAGATACAATTCCGTCAGCTTCTCCGATGATTGAAGCCAATCCCATATAAGACGACTGTATAAGTTCGTGCACCCCTTTAGTTGAAGGTTTGGTTTGGGAGAGAAGGCGGTATTTTATTTCTTTATTGAGTGCTTTATTTAGATTAGCGAGCAGGATGTGTCCAGCTCTTATTTTTGCTACTTCTGATAAAAAATCTTTTTGACCATCTAATATCAGCAAAATATCATCACTAGTGCTGTTGTTAACTTTATGGAGCAATTGGGCCAATTGGTCACTTACAGATCTAGAAAAGGGTATGTGTATAGTTTTACGTCTAGAACTAGGACTATAGATCTTGTTCATGTCCCCGCCCCTTTCCTTAATGTAACACAACACTTTTTGTTCGGCACCTTCTTCCATAGGACAGATTACCACCTGTATATAGTCTAGTATCACTCCATTTAACACTTCAGCATAATCTACGTTTACATAAACATCAATGACGAGAGTGTTGACACCGACATTGAGTAAGCTTTTGATGTTGGCGTTACAATTGACTTCGCGAGTATCTATGTGGCAGGCTATTGTGTGGTCTCGATTACGAGATATGGGCTTAAAGTCTTGTGGGGAATGTGCTTGAATAGCACTGACTGCCAGTCCTTCTTCGATAGAGTAATGCAGGTCATCAGCCGTCTTAGCTCCCTTTAGGTCCTTATTAATTTTAGCTACCCACTCAGATACTGTGGGCTTAGCGAATATTTGATTTATTTCTAGTCTTTTTTCCAACGTTTTTCTTCTTTGTTTGATATACTATCACGTGCTACAAAAGCACATAAAATATTGGTTTTATACCGAGACGTACGTAATAGCTAGTTAAGTTTGATTTACGTCAAACCCATTATTTTATCTATGACAGATTAGGTGGTCATCGGCATGGGTGTTTCAGATAACAAATATAGGCCAATATATTATTGAAATAACTAAGGCGCTTAGTGGGCTGTACGCAACTATTGAAATATCTTTAGGTATACGGGTTCCGTTTGGCGCTGTAGCTTCAAAACAGCTATTTCTGCGGTAAATCTAGCGTTGAATCCCGGTGCATTGTCCTTGACTTATGAAAGCAAAAGTCTTGAGACCTAAATCCAAGGTGTTTCAAACCTTTTAGGTAGAATATGGTTATATTTGCAGGCTTAAATCAAATCGTCTCCAAATTAAAAAACAATACCATATAATGGGTTCTCAAAAACTAATATATCTTGACAATAACTCGACTACCCCTTGTGACCCAAGAGCAGTTGAGGCAATGTTACCTTTCTTTTATCAGACACCGGGCAATGCAGCTAGTCGCAACCATCCATTTGGATGGCAAGCTGAAGAGGCCGTGGATTATGCAAGAGAGCAAATCGGAAACTTGTTGGCAGTAGATAGCAAAGAGATTATTTTTACATCGGGCGCTACAGAAGCGGACAACCTTGGGATCAAAGGGGTGTTTGAAATGTATAGCCGTAAGGGTAATCACATCATAACACTGAAGACAGAGCACAAAGCTGTACTCGACGCTTGTAAGAAAGTAGAGAAGATGGGAGGTGAGGTAACGTATCTTGACGTAAAGAGAGATGGTCTTGTAGATCTAGCAGCATTAGAGGCTGCGATTACAGATAAGACCGTACTGATCTCTATTATGTGGGCAAACAACGAGACAGGGGTAATACAGCCTATGAAAGAAATAGGCGAACTCTGCGAAAAGCATGGTGTATTATTTATGTCTGATGCCACTCAGGTTGTTGGAAAAATCAAGACCCATCCAAAAGAGCTGGGGATACATTTAATGGCGTTTACTGCACACAAGATGTATGGTCCAAAAGGAGTAGGGGCTCTTTTTGTGAACAGAAAGAACCCAAGAGTAAAGGTAACATCACAGATAGATGGCGGTGGCCACGAGAGAGGCATGAGGTCGGGTACGCTTAATGTGCCGGGTATCGTAGGTTTTGGTAAGGCCGCAGAGATTGCTATGCAAGAGATGGACGACGATGCAGCAAGGCTGTCTGTACTAAGAGATAAACTAGAGAATGCATTCAAAGATACCCTAGAAGAAGTATATGTTAATGGCAATGTAGAGCATCGCATGCCTCACGTAACCAACATTTCGTTTAAGCACGTAGAGGGAGAAGGTCTTATGATGACATTCAACCAAACCATAGCAGTATCATCAGGGTCGGCCTGTACTTCGGCATCATTGGAGCCATCTTATGTACTTATTGCATTAGGGCTAGGAGATGATCTAGCACACTCTTCGCTAAGGTTTAGCTTAGGAAAGTTTACTACTGAAGAGGAGATTGACCAGACAATAGCTATGATCTCTAAAGGAGTAAACCACATGAGAGACTTAAGTCCTATCTGGGAGATGTTTAAAGAAGGAGTTGATCTCGATGCAGTAGAGTGGTCGGAGCATTAGTCTGTGACAGGAACTTAATGGAAGTATAATATTGTTTAACAATAAAGTAACAAGTAAAAATAAAAAGATGGCTTACTCAGAAAAACTTATAGAGCACTTCAACCACCCTAAAAATGTGGGTACCTTAGATAAATCTAAAAACACAGTAGGAACAGGGCTAGTAGGTGCACCAGAGTGTGGTGATGTCATGAGACTACAGATAGAAGTAGACGAAGAATCAGGAATGATCAAAGACGCAAAGTTTAAGACATTTGGTTGTGGATCAGCTATTGCCTCTAGCTCATTAGCTACTGAATGGTTAAAAGGTAAGAGCATTGATGAGGCCCTTACAATAGACAATATGGCAATAGTAGAAGAATTGGCTCTTCCACCAGTAAAGATTCACTGTAGTGTCTTGGCTGAAGACGCTATAAAAAGCGCTATCGCTGATTATAAGTCTAAGAATGCGTAAGCGAGTTTTAGTAAACACAAAAGTCATATTATGTTATTCATAGCAGATAGCGCCAAGAATAAAGTAACCGAACTAATGGCAAAGGAGTCGTTAGATGAGAACTACTTTGTACGGGTATCAGTAACAAGTGGAGGTTGCTCTGGCCTTACCTACGAAATGGACTTTGATAATGAAGATAAAGAGAACGATCAAGTGTTCGAAGATAACGGAATGAAGATAGTAACGGACCTCAAGAGTTTCCTATATCTGTGTAACACAACACTAGAGTTTTCTGGAGGACTTGATGGCAAAGGGTTCTACTTCAACAACCCTAACGCAGCTAGATCATGTGGCTGTGGAGAGAGTTTTGCGGTTTAGTTAATTTCTGCTTTTCTTTCGGAAAGCAGAAATATCGAAACGAGACATTTTTTCGTTTCGGTCAAAAGGATTAATATTACTTAATAGATATATAAAGAGCTTTTATAATCAACGTGTTGAAGTTATTTATTTTATCATGAAAAACCACTCACCTGACTTCCCTAAGGGAAGAACCTTCATTTTGCGTTGATCGACCCCAAGAGTCTTTGATAAAAGCTCATCTTTCACACTTTGATGTTGAACCTTATGCCGCCGAGTGAGCATAATGAGTCGAATTATTAACAGGGATGACCGTTATATTTTTTGTGGCCTAGTCGCCTTATCTTTTCATTAAAGCCGCAATCTTATCTTCTAGTTCATACTCATCACCTGGATTGTAGCCATTGTGTGTATATACTATATTGCCTTCACCATCAACCAAGAATGTTTGTGGGATAGTTTGGAAGTTAAGCGCTTGTTGGAGTGTTTGTTTGCTATCTGATAGCACCGTGTATTCCCACCCTTTAGAACCGACCATTCCTGGCACCTTAGCCATTCCTCTAGCGTTGTCTATCGTAATTGCCAACAACTCTACTCCGTAATCTTCTACCCATTCAGGATATACATCATTGATAGCGTCTAGTTCTTTTTTACAAGGAGAGCACCATGTGGCCCAAAAGCTTACTACTACAGGCTTTCCTTTCCCTAGATAATCTTGAATATTTACTGTTTTGCCTTCTAAAGTCTTTAATTCAGCACTTGGCATTTTTTTATCTCCTGTAATAGTAGCAGACATAAGCACGAAAGTCGCAATGATTAAGATTAGGTTTTTCATATTGTTTTTGATTTCTCGATTTTCGAATTGTTGGTTATAACTAGCGCAATAGTAGACACAATCATCTATTATCTCTGTCATTCTAATCACATTAACAGAACAAAAACAGGCCTAAGTTCCACGATGAATCGTATTTGAACTTAAAAGAAAGTTAAAAATGTAGATATTGCGGTTACAAAGTATCAAATACAGACGAATCAGAGGGTCAAAATCCTGAAAGCAACGGCTAACAAAGCTTTCCTCTCATTTTTGCCTAAAAACCATTTTAAATGAAAAATCTAATACTTCTACTTGCGTGTCTTTTGGTCGCTAGTTCATCTCATTCCCAGAATACCGAACCAGAAAGGGGGGTGTTTTCAGGGAGTATTGAGACCAATTTCAATTATTTTCAGAAAGACTCACTGATTGGTGCCATTAATATACCTCAGTATGATAGACTTCTCACAGGTGGTGAAATGTGGCTTAATCTTAATTATAACATTAAAGGGTACGATGTGGGTGTGCGTTTTGATATGTTTCAAAACTCTAATTTGCTCAATCCCTTAGGCTCCTATTCTGATCAAGGAATCGGAAGGTGGTTTATTAAAAGAACGCAAGATAAGTTGACACTTGAGGCGGGTTATTTATATGACCAGATAGGTAGTGGTATTATATACCAAGCCTACGAAGTAAGGCCGCAACTAATCGACAATGCTTTATATGGTGGCGCCGTATCATACCAACTCATGGAGAACTTAAAGCTTAAGGCATTCACGGGTAAGCAGAAGCAACAGTTTAGTACTATAGAGGGATCCATAAGAGGCGCTTATGCCGAAGGATTCTATACATTTGGTAAGGAGGGTTCTCCTATTTCATTAGCGCCAGGTATAGGAGTAGTGAATAGGACAACAGGCGAAGGGGTAATCCGAAATATCTTGGATGTAATGAAGTTTTATTTAACGGAAGACCAGGTCTTGCCAGAGTATAATACATATTTAACGACATTTTATAACACGCTATCATATAAAAATATTACATGGTATGCTGAGGTGGCACATAAATCAGAAGAGGTGTTTTTTGATGCTGATGCGATAAAGCAAGAGTTTAATGCCGCGCCGACTTTTGGAAAATATGTCAAGAAGTCAGGTAATGTATATTACTCATCTATAGGATATACGGTTGGGGGGCTTGGATTGACTTTGGAGGGAAAGCGTACTGAGAACTTTGACTTCAGAGCCGACCCTACACTGAGATTAAATCTGGGGTTGGTTAATTTCATACCACCCATGAATCGGTTGAATACATATAGATTGACAACTAGATACAATCCCGCGACTCAACTACTAAGTGAGCAGGCGTATCAAGTAGATGTATCATATAAATTTAACAAATCATGGAGTACAAATCTCAATTACTCTAACATACAAAAACTTGATGGCACTCAACTTTATGATGAAAAACTTATGGAGGTAACGTATAAGCAAAAAAGAAAATGGCAACTCACTGGTGGTCTTCAGCTTCAAGAATACAATCAAGACATATATGAATCAAAACCTGGTGTTCCTATGTTAAATACAGTGACGCCATATTTAGATTTTCTTTATAAAATATCTCGTAAGAAATCAATTAGGTTTGAATCCCAATACATGATTACAGACCAAGATTTTGGTAGCTGGGCATATGGTCTACTTGAAGTTGGTTTAGCGCCACACTGGCTTTTCGAATTGTCAGGAATGTATAATGTGTCACCCAATGTCAATAAGAATGAAATACCGAACAATCCAGAGACGGGAGAAAAGAGAAAGATTTTATATCCAACCCTAGGTGCTGTGTATATCAATAAAGGAAACAGATTTTCCTTAAGGTATGTTAAGCAAGTTCAGGGTGTGGTATGTAATGGTGGTATATGTCGGCTAGAGCCAGCCTTTTCAGGAGTAAGATTTAATATGACATCTAATTTCTAGCCCGTAGAAGGAACCGATATTGTAAATAAAAGAAAGATTATAATTATGAAATCAGTTAAAAATATAATTGCTTTAGTGTGTCTCTATATGCTTTCAGCGTGTGAAGAAAAACCATTAGTTATTCCCGATTTTGTGCCACCAACATCAGGCAAAGTTGTCTTGATAGAAGAGTTTACTGGCGCTAGTTGTACCGGCTGTCCTCAGGGGGCCGCTAAGGTTGAAGAGTTACTTAATTTACTTCCAAACAATGTGGCTGCCGTTGCAATTCATGGTGCATTTCTTTCCGAACCCATTGCAAATAAAAGTAAATATGATTTTAGAAATGAAGATGCTGCCGTGTTGGAGCAAGAGCCTAGTTTTGCATTGCAATCAAAACCAGCAGCAATGATTGATAGAAGCGAAGTCTTTCCTGGGCAACCTATCATCAAAGATTCACCTCCGAGTTGGGGAATATTTGTAGAAGAACTACTTCAAGAAGATCAAGAACTTGAGCTTTCAATAGATGCTATTGTGGATAATGGAGTTTTAGAAGTAACGGTCTTTGGCACGGCATTAGTAGATCTTCCGGGCAACTATAATCTAGGTGTCTATGTAACCCAAAGTCACATTATAGATTATCAAAAGACCACCGGATCTACAATATCAGATTTTGAGTTTAATCACTTTTTACGAAAGAGTTTAACCAATGTACCTTATGGTAATATTATAGACTCTGATTTGGTAATAGGCGATTCTTTTGAACGCAACTTTACATTCACCTTACCAACAGACCTTGATCCAATGATTCCAGAGTGGAAAGTAGAGGACCTAGAAGTTGTAGCGTATGTTTCTAGAGATGGAGGTACAGTGGCTCCGATTATACAGGCAGCTAAAAAGAAATTATAGAAGGGGAATAACAATTAATTTTAATTCATCAGATTTCAATATTCAAACGATGATACTAGGTGTGATCCTTTTGTCGTTTGAAAAGCGATGCTTCTTTTTAAGTACTCTTAATCTGATAACAGAATAAGTTCACACTAGAAGGTCTGCGCCTCAACCTCAGGTTTAATCTATAAATACATTTACATTTGCGTATACACTCTCTTTCTCGAATTTTATCACTTCCAATAGCGTTATCGATTCTGACCGTACTATATGTCAGTTACGAACTTGAGTATCAAAATGCAATGATTTGGATTTTATTTCCGCTAGTAATTGCTACGGCGGTAGTTATATTTCAAGGACAGATAGACTTTTGGTGGAATGAACGGAATCCAGTACCGCTTGATCCACCTATATCGGATTGGCTTAAAAAGTATGATCCTTATTATACGTCATTAGATCCTAACCAAAGACAGAATTACGATAATCGACTCGTAATGTATATGCAAGGTAGGGCCTTTGTAAGTGTAGGTCGAGAGCACCACGATGTACCTAATGACATACAAGCTATCATTGCGTCTAATGCAGTTAAGATGTTGATGTCAAAGAAAGATTATTTGCTAGGCGATATGGATCGCATCTATTTATATAAGCACCCTTTTCCCACTCCGAGGCATCAGTTTCTACATACGGTAGAGACAGATATTGAAGACGGAGTATTCATCTTTTCGTTAGAGCACCTTGTTCCAGGCATGATTAATCCCAAGGAGCATTACAATATCGCGATGCATGGATTTGCCGAAGCCTTTCAAAGGGTATTTCCAAAAGAAGATTTCACTTATTTGGATCAGATTACTTGGGATCAAATAGAAGAGGTGGGTTATCATTCTAAAGACAAGATCTTAAAGACGATAGGATTTAATCAGACAGATACTACTACTGTTGCAATCAACCATTTTTTTACTCATCCCCGGAGATTTAATTTAATGATTCCAGCTGCCTATGAAAGACTAATAAGACAGTTTGGTGCTGATCAACTAAGCAAACTGTAATGGCGCAGGGAAAGCTATTTTAAAATAACAAAGGGGCTACTATTCTGTATCTACAGGAGCCAACCTAACAGTAAGTCCGTTAATTTCTTCTTTAATTTTTATTTGGCAACCTAGGCGGCTGTTGTCTTCTACAAAAAAAGCCTGGTCTAGCATATCTTCTTCGTCTTCAGATCTATTGTAGATGTCATGATTGCTTTCTACGTAACAATGACAAGAGGCACAGAGTGCCATTCCACCACAAGTACCTTCTACGGGTAATTCTGATGCTTTGGCAACTTCCATCATATTGAGATCGATACCTAGTGGCACTTCTATCTCATGAGACTCTCCTTTTCTATCTATTATTGTTACTTTTATTTCTTCCATTATGCTACTATAGTATACACGTATATAGTACCAAAGTGAACGATTAGTTCCCTTCAATCTTTGTTAGTCGAAAAAATAAAGTTAACTGATTGTCAAGCTCTGTAAAGAATCGTGTTATACTATTTTCCTCTGATTGTACTCCTAGAAAATCCTTGATACTTGATCCCCAAGCGGGCTGCACTTTGTTGGGAAATGGATTAGGTAAATACTCACCATTCCGCTTCACTTCGAATCCACCATAGTCAGTGTATAAAACATAGATTTCTCCAAGACTTACATGTATTTTTTTTCCGTTTGTATCAATCTCTTTAGTATTATTTGGATCAGCGATATATGATTTTAATAGAGAGTCAGGAACGATTGATATTGTACTGAAGGAGTATTTGTTTTTTGTGTTTTGCCAAATTTCTAATGTCCTTTTTCTTTTAGATAGCAGCGCATCTATATCTTTTTGAATAGAGGGTTTTTTTTTGGCAAAGTTTTTAAGCGCCTTTTCCTTTTTATGTTTTGTGGGAAATATTACGACGATACCAGATTCTTTAATTTGCTCGATTGCAGTAATGGCAAGAGCCTTGTCTGTGGTTGCGGTTTGATTAATCCTGAGAGATGAGCAACAGGGCAGCAACATTACCACCAACGAAAAGCCAATAGTTGATTTGATTATATTCATTTGGCAAAGTAACGATAATGAAAGCACCACAGCAATAGACAGTAAGTCGTAAATGAGATAATGTTGTATTTTAGCATATAGAAGATTAGAATCAAAGACATGCTAGTAAAAACATACGCAAGTGCTGTGCAGGGAGTTGACGCGCAGACTATTATCGTTGAAGTAAACGCTGGAGGCACTGTAATGGCCGGCAAGCAGTTTTACTTTATGGTTGGATTACCAGACAATGCTGTTAAAGAAGGGTTTGCAAGGGTAGAAGCGGCTATAAAGAATCTTGGTTTTAAACTATCTAGGGTAAAATTAGTAGTCAATATGGCCCCAGCGGATTTGCGCAAAGAAGGGTCAGCATATGACCTGCCGATAGCTATAGGTGTTTTAGCTGCAACAAAGCAAATTTCTGGGGAGAAGTTGCGTGACTACCTTATTATGGGGGAACTCGCATTAGATGGTGGGTTGCGCCCGATCAAAGGAGCGTTACCTATAGCTATCCAAGCGAGAAGAGAGGGATACAAGGGAATCCTTTTGCCAAAGGAAAATTCAAGTGAAGCGGCTATAGTAGATAACTTAGAAGTATATGGAATAGAAAACCTTAAAGAGGCGGTAGGGTTTCTAGATGGGAGCATGGAGCTTAATCAAGAGGAGCATAATACAAGAGAGTTATTTAGAGAAAACAAGGAAAAGTATAGTGTAGACTTTAATGATGTAAAAGGACAAGAAAATATAAAAAGAGCATTAGAGATTTCTGCAGCAGGTGGACATAATGTAATTTTGATTGGACCACCAGGTGCAGGTAAGACGATGCTTGCTAGGAGGCTACCAACGATACTTCCACCACTATCATTAATAGAGGCTTTGGATACCACAAAAATACATAGTGTGGCGGGTTATCTAGGGACCAATGCTTCGCTTATATCTGAACGCCCTTTTCGATCACCTCACCATACGATTAGTGACGTAGCTCTAGTTGGTGGAGGATCTAATCCCAGCCCTGGAGAGATATCACTCGCTCACAATGGAGTTTTGTTTTTAGATGAATTGCCAGAATTTAAAAGGTCTGTATTAGAGGTATTGCGCCAACCGATGGAGGAGAGAAGAGTGACTATATCTAGAGCTAGAATATCGGTGGATTATCCAGCAAGTTTTATGTTAGTGGCGAGTATGAATCCATGTCCCTGTGGCTTTTATAATCATCCAGATAAAGATTGCGCTTGTGGCCCAGGGATAGTGAAAAGGTACCTTAATAAAATATCAGGACCACTATTGGATCGTATAGATTTACACGTAGAAGTAACACCCGTATCTTATGAGGAGCTAGCAAGCCATGAGTATATAAGTGAGTCTAGTGAAGATATTACGAAGAGAGTAGTTAAAGCAAGGGAAATACAACAAAAAAGATTTGAAGAATTTAAAGACGTACACTGTAATGCTCAGATGCCTAGTCGTATGGTGAGAGATGTTTGTTCGTTGAGTAACGCAGGTGTTACACTGCTCAAGACCGCCATGACAAAAATGCAATTATCGGCCAGGGCCTATGATCGTATACTGAAGGTAGCACGTACTGCTGCCGACTTATCAGAGAGTGAAGACATTAAAATAGAACATCTTGCAGAAGCAATACAATATAGAAGCCTAGATAGAGAAGGGTGGAGCGGCTGATTTTTAAATTGGGCTTATTCAATGTGGTTGGTGGACAGATTATTTCGGATACTTTTCCCTAGTTATTTCTCCTACAATATCTTTGGCTTCATCGTATTTATATCCTTTAGATTGTGCAAACTTCATAAGTTCTATATTGAGCAACCGTTCGTTAGTCGATGGTCTTATGTTTGCTCTTTTAAGCAACATGCGCTCCAAATTTTCTAAGTATTCTTCTTCTAGTATTTCTGTCATTCCTTTGCGTATGCAATATTCAGACACTTTTTTTTCTTTGAGCCCCCTTTCGATTTTATACCTACCCCAAGACTTCATTCTGTACTTACCACGCACATAAGATCTTGCAAACCTTTCTTCATTAAGATAATCATCTTGGATAAGCTCGACGATTATATCTTCCAGGTCGTCACCATATATCTTGAGCTTAAGTAGACGTGTACGTACTTCACTGTGACACCGATCTTGGTAGACACAATACTTTTTTAGCACTTCTAGGGCATCATCTTTAGAGTAATACTTATAAATTGACATATTGTTTATTATATCTATGCTTCTGCAATATTACACTAATTACCCTGGTACAACTTTGATTAAGGTGTTTCAGTCCAAAGATGTTCAATTATATTCGACTTTTCTTAAGTATCATGATTATTACTTAACTTGTAAACGTATACAAATGACAACAGAATGAAGCCAAAGAAATGCGAGGTGTGTGGTGATAAATTTCACGGTAGAGCAGATAAGAAGTTTTGCTCAGATCAATGTCGTACAGCGCACCACAATGAGAACAATAGAGATTCGACTAACTTTATGCGAAATGTAAATAATATGTTACGCAAAAACAGGCGCATTTTAGCAGTACTTAACCCTAACGATAAGGCGAAGACAACGAAGACTGAGTTACTAGATAAAGGATTTAAATTTAGTTACTTTACTAATCTATATGAAACCAAGGCCGGGAAAGTTTATTACTTCTGTTACGATCAAGGATATATAGATATAGGAGAGGGAAAGTATGCAATTGTGAGACGTAAGGCATACGTAGATTAGTAGCGTACTGTTTAGAATAGAAATGTTTGCGGTCAAAAAAAAGGGGCTAATAAAAAAAAGGGGGCGCCATCGAAACCAACATCTTGGTTGCGAAATTCCAATTCATCTTTGATCTAACAGAAAAGGCCAAAAAGACAAAGGGAACGAACAAAATTCCATGAGGCATTCCAAAGGATTTGACGAGACCGACTTCTCCTTTCACATATTTCATTTGCACATCCACGAACAATAACAGTACGTAAGATAAGCCTTCTAAAAAACTAATTATTCTAAAAAAACAGGGCTGAATTCATTGTACATTTTTATTTTGACTCCAATATGGCTTGAAGCGCCTTTTTGAAGCTCCCAGAATCAACTGGGGAAATCTCTTCAGAGAAAATACAATCTTATTCTGAATGTAAGATAAATGCTACTGTCGCAAAGGCAATTAAATATTTACACATAATTGTAATATTATCATTATAAAAAAGCTCAAGCAGACATCTTTCTGCTTGAGCTTTTTTGAGTTCCAGGGCTTGTGAAATGCTATTTATTAATAAAGTAACTATATTATGATTACCTTCTCTGAATGTATTTTACCGTTAGCTGTGATTTGCACTAAGTAAGTGCCTGCGGAAAGATTGTTGGTGTTATATCGGATTTGGTTCGAACCATCAATTACATTTATATCTTGAGTTGCTACAATTTGGCCATGTACGTTTACTAGTCTTGACTGTACAAAACCTAAATTTGATTGTGTTCTGATATCCAATATGACTTCATTGCCATTTTGTCTAGTAGAGAGGTCAAATATACCATCGACCTCTACTGTTGCTGACGTAGACGAAATCATATTTCTGTTAGCATTAAAGAAGGCGTATACACCGTCTGCTCTAAGGTTCCAAAGGATTGCGACTACTTCATCATTATCTAAATCAATGTCAGCCATTTCTTTAGATGCTTCTACTGTATATGTTGCGCCAGAAGTTACCGTTCCCTCTACGATTTGTTCGCCGAAAGACGACTCTGTTATCTTGTCAGCTAAGACGTATCTGTGGTCTGCATTAGGACCAACAGATGCCTGGTTAGCGATCACGTGATCTTTAAGAAGGTAGAAAGCCAAGTGGTAGTCTCCGTCTTCTAAACCGGTAAAGAATTCGGCTTTACCAGTTACGCTAAGCGTCTCCCCATCATATGTAGCGTCTACTCCTACTCCGGCAAATGCTCCAAACCCTACGAGTGCATCTATATAACCGTTGATTTCTACTCGAGCAGCTTGTGTATTGTTCGATGTTACATTGAAGTTGTCACTATTTACAAAGAATTGTGGCTGTGCGAATGAGCCCCATCCTGTGTTGATGTCTATTGATGCAGCATTATCTAAATCTCCACTATTGTGAGATGACCAGATGATTACATTTTTATTACTATTGTCTTCTATGAGATCTTTGAACAAGTCCCAACCCCACGATCCACAATTGCCACACCATGTTGCACTTGTCTTAGTCATAATCGTCCACTGATCAGTACTGACCTCTTGCGCCTGGGTGGAGAGCATGGCAATCATCATAATTAACATTAAAGTATATTTTTTCATAATATATAATTTATTGATATTGAATGTGTAATGGTGGTGTAAAGATATAATATTTGGATATATCTGATAATCTCAATGGCATTAAATGGTTGTTAATAGTTTAGTAGAGATTGAATGTTGGGAAAGAAAATATTTGTATTTAAAGAGGGATTTAAATTCTAACCGATTCTTACCACACGAAATTTTCTACTTTAAATTAGCCATTAAACTATTCAGCATCCACAAGGCCTTGGAAATAAGTAACAAACTCATCTAGTGACATGGTCCCTATATCACCATCGCCTTGTTTACGCACGGAGAGTGTATTAGATTCAGCTTCTTTATCTCCGACGACCATCATAAGAGGAATTTTATTTATTTCTGTATCGCGGATCTTTCGGCCGATAGATTCTGCACGATGATCTACATATCCGCGTATATCGTGTTTAGCGAGTTTTAGTTTGATTTGTTCGCAGAGGTCATTATATTTATCTGAGATAGGCAGCAATGCAAATTGATCTGGTGTCAACCAAAGAGGGAACTTCCCCGCTGTGTGTTCGATTAAAATACTCATAAACCTCTCCATAGATCCGAATGGTGCTCTGTGGATCATGACAGGTCTGTGAGGTTGATTGTCAGATCCAATATACTCTAGTTCGAATCTTTCTGGCAGGTTGTAATCTACTTGTATCGTACCTAATTGCCAAGACCTACCAAGAGCATCTTTAATCATAAAATCTAACTTAGGTCCGTAGAATGCAGCTTCGCCTAATACAGTAACGGTTTCTAGTCCTGATTCTGCAGTCGCGTCTATAATCGCAGATTCTGCAGCTTCCCAATTTGCATCCGATCCGATGTACTTTGATGGGTTTTTTGGGTCGCGTAACGATATCTGCGCTGTATAATCATTGAAGCCCATTTTTTTTAGTACAGTCTTCGTAAGGTCAAGTGCATTAAGAAATTCCTCTTTTAGTTGACTAGGCATACAGAATATATGCGCATCATCTTGAGTAAACCCCCTTACTCTTGATAATCCATGGAGTTCGCCCGATTGCTCATACCTATATACCGTACCAAATTCTGCAATACGCATAGGTAGTTCTTTATAAGAGTGTGGTTTGTGGGCAAATATTTCACAGTGATGTGGACAGTTCATTGGTTTGAGTAGAAACTCTTCCCCATCTCTCGGAGTCTTGATCGGCTGGAAGCTATCTTCACCATATTTCTCATAGTGACCAGAGGTTACGTAAAGGTTTTTATGTCCAATATGCGGCGTGGCTACCATTTGATATCCACGTTTCTCTTGTTCGTCTTTGAGGAAGTTTTGTAGACGCTCCCTGATCTGCGTCCCTTTTGGTAACCAGATTGGTAGCCCGGCTCCTACTTTCTCTGAGAACATAAATAGATCAAGTTCTACACCTAACTTTCTGTGATCTCTCTTCTTAGCCTCTTCTAACAAGTGTAGATATTCTTTTAGCTCTTTTGCTTTAGGGAATGTCACACCATACACTCTAGTCAGTTGCTGACGTGTATCATCGCCTTTCCAATAAGCTCCTGCTAGGCTCATCACTTTTACCGCCTTGATTGGCGATGTGTTAGGTATGTGTGGTCCTCTACAGAGATCCGTAAAGTTTCCTTGTTTATAGAATGTGATTTGGCGACCTTCTAGTTCATTGATCGTCTCTATCTTATACTCATCATTTTTTTTAGTAAAGTGTGCGATGGCATCCGCTTTACTTACCTCGGTGCGTTCAAATGAATTCTTTTGACGAGCCAATTCCATAAACTTGTCTTCGATGTTTTTAAAGTCGTCAGGGGTCAAAGTTTTGTCTCCAGTATCTATATCGTAGTAAAACCCGGTATCTATCGATGGCCCATAACCAAATTTAGTTCCTGGATAAAGCGCTTCTATAGCTTCAGCAAGTATGTGAGCTGATGAGTGCCAAAATGTAGATTTCCCTTCCTTGTCTTTCCACGTATGTAGTGTAAGGTTTGCATCTTCATGGATTGGTCTGGTCGCATCCCACACTTCGTCGTTTACTGTAGCTGAGAGTACGTTTCTCGCCAACCCTTCACTGATGCTCATAGCGACATCCATCGCTGATGATCCTGCATCATACTGTCTTACTGTTCCGTCTGGAAGTGTGATATTGATCATAGATTACTTATTTAAAAAATTGATCGACAAAAATACTTAATATATTTTTCTAATGTATGCCATAATACAGACTGATATTGATGTATGGCTATGGCGGATTGAAAATTATTGGTTTTTAAAAAACAGATTAGAAACATGAGACCCACTTAAACTTCATTTATATTTTGATAACAAAACCTTTAATGTGGGTCCATAATTAAACGAGTTCCTAAATTTGAAGGAGAGGTCCACTTACATTTCAATATCGAAAGAAAACATTAACTTCTTCGATTACGAAAAAGGCAATTGTCATAATCAATGTGATCTGCTGCAGACAAGTAGGCGCTCAAATTAGAGCTTCTAATATAATGGACAATCTAAATATAGAACAGGACCATAAGAGTGCTCATGCTTTTTCATACAGAACGCTATATCACGGGGCAGATGAGTATGCTTTATTACTATTCTAGGCCAATTTTGGATTTAATCACTTATTTGGCACAATGGCAATTAAGACACTTTTTCTTATCTTAACAGAGAGATCGTGATAAGTTGAGATGGCGCCTCTAAAGCTGCAGAAGTACTAATTACGCATATATTCGCTTTGCACACCGCATTATTAAACTCTCTAAAAGTGGCATATGTCGCTAATATCTCCGATTTTTGGAATTATAGAGTTGGACTTTTTGTATGAGTTCTATAAAAACCATGGTATAAGCCAATGCAGACAGACAATTATAATCTTCTAATTCAGAAGCTAGATAGTTTTATTCGTAAGTTTTACATTAATGGACTGATAAGAGGAGGTTTATACTCTCTTGGTCTATTGTTGGGTTTGTTCCTACTATTCAACATACTTGAGTATAATTTCTATTTCGATATGAGGGTAAGAAAAGCCATATTTTGGGGTTTTCTATCAATTTCTATTGTAGCTATAGGCTACTGGATTTTACTTCCACTGACGAAGTACTTTAGATTAGGTGGTGTTATTTCACACCACAAAGCGGCATCTATCATTGGCGATCACTTCACAGGAGTACAAGACAAACTACTCAATGTGTTGCAGCTCAAAGAGCAAGAAAGCACATCGGCACAGAAAGAACTATTGTATGCTAGTATAGAACAAAAAACATTAGAAATCAAGCCAGTAGCATTTAAGTCAGCTATTGATCTTAGTAAAAACAGACAGTATCTTAAATACGCATTGCCTCCATTCTTATTATTTCTAGGATTTATTTTCATGGCTCCTAATATTTTAAAAGATAGCACTTATCGTATTATGAATAGTGATACAAAGTTTGAACGTGAAGCACCTTTCTCTTTCGAAATGCAGAATAACGACTTTACAGTAGTTCAATATCAAGACTATACATTAGAGGTGACTGTAGATGGAGCGGTACTACCTAATGAGACTTTCATCGAGGTGGATGGATTTCAATATAAAATGAATAAGGTAGCTAACGATAGATTTGGCTATGACTTTCGTAATGTGCAAAAAGATACAGAGTTTAGGGTCTTCTCTGGATCTGTGACGGGTGTGATCAACACACTTAAGATCCTTAGAAAGCCAAATCTTGGTGACTTCTCTATTAAGCTTGACTATCCCGGTTACATTGGACGTAAGGACGAAACATTACGCAATATTGGCGACGTGTCGGTACCCGAAGGGACCAGGGCAGTGTGGGAATTCAATACAACGTACACAGATGACATATCCCTCAAATTTGGTAGTGGAGACCTAATCTCCACAGAGCGCAAGGATGAAAACTATTATAGGTATGCTAAGAAGCTTAGAGAGAATAGTAGATACATGCTTTATATGAGCAACCAACAGATACCTAAACCCGATTCTATCAGCTATGCGATCAATATAGTGAAAGATCAACACCCAACGATTAATGTAGAGCAATTCAAAGACAGTACAGAGAATAACATCATGTATTTCGTAGGTACGGCATCTGATGATTATAAGATCAACACACTTAATTTTCATTACACGATATTAGATAAGAGTGGTAGAAATAAGAAGACAGAAACAGTAAACCTTAGTAAGCCAAAAGTTAAGGAATTACAATATGACCACATGGTAGACGTAAACGAGCTAGGACTAGTTCCAGGTGATAGGCTTACGTATTATTTTCAAGTATCAGACAACGATGCTGTTAATGGAAACAAACTTGCTAAGACTGGGGTGATGAATTTTGAGAAGCCGACATTAGAAGAGTTTAAAGAAGAAGAGCAACTCAATGAAGAAGAGATCAAAGAAAACTTAAAGAAGGCTTCTGAGAACGCTAAAAAAATGCAAGAGGAATTCAAGAAGTTGAGAGAAAAACTTTTGACTAAAAAAGAGCTCGATTGGCAGGATAAAGAAGAGTTAGAAAAGTTACTTGAAAAGCAAAAAGAGATCCAAGAAAAACTTAAAAAAGCTAAAGATAAACTCGACGAGAATATTGAGAAGCAAGAAGAAATGGATGAGCAAAAAGAAGAGATATTAGAGAAGCAAGAAAAGCTGCAGCAGATGATGGAAGAAGCGCTAGATCCAGAGAAGCAAGAATTGATGGATAAGATCCAAGAATTAATGCAAGAGTTGGAGAAGGATAGTGCGTTAGAGATGATGGAGCAGTTTGAGATGGATAACGAGACGGTCGAAAAAGAAATGGATCGTTTATTAGAGCTATTCAAAACACTGGAGGTAGAGAAGGAGATGAAGGAGACGATCGAAAAACTTGAAGAGTTAGCTAAAAAACAAGACGAACTAGCCAAAGAGACAGAAGAGGAGAAAAAGCCAATGGATGAGCTAGAGAAAGAACAGGAGAAGCTCAATGAGGAAATGGAAGAGATAGAAAAAAAGATGGAAGAGCTTGAAAAGAAAAATGAAGAATTAGAGAGACCCAAGGATATGGGAGACAAGGAGGAGAACAAAGAGAAGATAAATGAAATCCAAGAGGAGCAAGAAGAGAGCCAAGGGCAGATGAAAAGTGATGATAGCAAGGGAGCGTCGAAGTCACAGAAAAGCGCTGCGGGTAAGATGAAGGAAATGGCAGGGAGTTTGCAATCAGGTATGGAGTCAGGAGAAGCAGATCAAGCAGAGGAGGATATCAAGGCCATCAGACAGCTGTTGGAAAACCTTGTTACAGTTTCGTTTGACCAAGAAGGACTAGCGAATAGTCTTAATGTGACAAAAGCGAATACGCCAAAGTATGTTGAGTTGGTTCAAGGCCAGTTCAAATTAAAAGATGATTTTGAGATTATAGAAGATAGCCTTATCGCTCTTAGTAATAGAGTTTCGGAGATTCAAAGTTTTGTAATCGAAAAAGTTGCTGAAGTAAAAGATAACTTTAAAAAATCTCTTACGAATCTGGAAGAAAGAAAAACACCTCAATCTAAAGATTATCAACGAAGAACGATGACCAACCTCAACGATTTAGCACTCATGCTTGCTGAATCAATGGACCAAATGCAGCAGCAAGCAGCAGCAAGTATGCCAGGTAGTCAGATGTGTGATAAGCCCGGAGGAAAAGGAAAGGGTAAAAAAGGAGGGAAGGAACCATCAGATAAAATATCCGATGGACAGCAAGGTATGCAAGAGTCATTAGATAAGATTGGCAAAAGTCAGAAAGACGGTAAGCCAGGAAGTGCTAAAGATTTTGCTCAAGCAGCGGCAAAACAGGCGGCGCTCAGAAAAGCACTTCAAGACACTCAGAAAGACAGACAAGAACAAGGAAAAGGAACTGACGGCGGTCTACAAGAAATCATCGACGAGATGAATAAAATTGAAATAGACCTCGTTAATAAGAAACTCAATAATGAAACGCTGAAACGACAGCAGGATATAGTCACTAGGCTCTTGGAAGCTGAAAAAGCAGATAGACAAAGGGAATTTGACAATAAGCGCAAAGCAGAGACAGGAACAGACAAGAAACGAGAGCTGCCTCCATCACTTCAGGATTACCTAAAGAAGCGTGAGGCAGAAATAGAAATGTACAAATCTATCTCTCCAGAGCTTAGACCTTATTACAAGTATCTAGTAGACAAATATTACAAGGCTTTAAAGTCAAATTAGTAAACTTACACACGAAGGGCATAGACTATCTAGCTATGCCAGCATAAATTTGGTAGATGATATATGGGTAAAGCTGTACTAAAAATCGAATCAAAAACAAATAATGTTGCGATGATAGAACCTTATCTAAAGGAGATCATCGAAAAAAATCATATCTGTAATGAAAGATATGCAGATATCTTGATCAGCCTTACCGAGGCGGTTAACAATGCTATTATTCATGGCAACGACCAAGATGAAAGTAAATACGTAAAAATTCATATGACAGAAGGTGATCAGGGTGTAATTTTTACTGTTACTGATGAAGGCGAGGGGTTCGATCCAGAAAACATACCTGATCCTACTGCCGAACAGTTTATTGAGTGCTGCGGAGGGAGAGGAGTATTTATAATCAAGAGTTTAGCTGATAGTGTTAATTATCAAGATAATGGCTGCACCGTAGAGATGAGATTTGGACAAATATCATAATCCAGTATGATTAAAGGGTTTCCGATGAAATATAATACCGAGCAAACAATAGATTTTTTTGAGGCCGATATAGAGTATCAATTAGATAGACCTGATGATATCCGTTTATGGTTAACAAATTTAGTTATAGAAGAGAAATGTGGCATTGAAAAGATTCAATATATATTTTGCACCGACGAGTATCTTTTGGGTATTAATAAGCAGTATTTAGAGCACGATTACTATACAGACATTATTACATTTCCTATTAATAATAGTAAGACAGCGATCAAGTCAGATATATATATTAGTGTAGACAGGGTAATCGAAAACGCTAAGTCTTATGGCGTTTCTACTACACAAGAGTGTTACCGAGTGATCGCCCACGGTCTCTTACATTTATGTGGTTATGATGACGCTACAGATGATGAGAAAAAAATCATGCGAGAAAGAGAGAACTATTACCTCGATAAAGTATTGTAGTGAGATAATTTGAATCTTTTGTAGCGGTTTTGAAAATAACAATCATTAGAACAGCATCGTTGTGGAGTTCCATCTAACAACTAAGAGTTATTAAAAAATCATTTTTATTTTTTCTTCAATATTAAACTAATGTATTTCTTGGGTTTCGTAAAAAACACACATTACTATTATTTATAATTTGTATTTCATTGATTTTCAGTATATTTGGGTTGGTTATCAAAAAAACCATCTAATTTGATCAAGAAATTACTTTTAACTTCGTTTGTGTGGATTGCTCTTATCTCTCACTGCATTACACAGGTTACTGCAGACTTTAGTGCTTCGGTAACTAGATCTTGTGTAAGTACACAGGTTGTATTTACTAACTTGTCGACGAGTACCGCAGGAAACGTAGTGGACCTAGAGTGGGATTTGGCGGGGATATATGCTAACAAGCAGAGCCCAAGTATTATTTTTGCCAATCCAGGAGGCTATGATATCTGTCTTATCGCTAGTGATGAATTTGGAAATTCGGATACACTTTGTAGAGAGGACTATGTTATTATTTGGGAAAAACCCACAGCTAATTTTGTAAATGATCTTGGGTTTGGATGCTCTCCTTTGGATGTTGTATTCACTAACACAAGTACTTCAAATAATGGTCAAATTGTAGAGGCAATATGGGATATTGGAGGGTCAACGAACCTAACAATACTTGAAAATGTAGACTCTGTGCTGCAGAGCACATATATTGCTCCTGGATTATACTCAGCATCTTTATTTATTACTGATGATAAAGGTTGTTCGGCAACAATAGTAAAAAGTAAGGCTGTTGAGGTATTACAAAACCCAGTTTTTGACTCTTCGTTTGAAGTAATAAGTGGATGTGAATTACCGTGGGAAGTTGAGTTTAGTAATAATAACCCTGATTCAGGAACAACATACGAATGGGATTTCGGCAATGGTGAAACGTTTATTGGTGCTAATCCACCACTGATCGTCTATGACACCATTAATAGTTTTGATTTGATAGTAGCGGTCAATAAAAATGGCTGTACCGATACCATTAGAGAATTAGATATAATAAGTCCTGGAAGCCCATTAAATTTTAGTGTAAGTCCATTAGGAGCTTGTATTGACACCGAGTTGACATTTTCTGAAACTATACCGATTTCGGCAGATAGCATTTTTTGGGATTTTGGCGATGGAAGTATCAGTACAGATGTCAGACCATTACATACTTATTCTGTTTCTGGTTGCTATGAGGTGACGATGATCAGATACTCTGGTGAGTGCATAGATACTGTAACGAAACCATGCCTAAAGATCAATCCAAGTCCTATACTTTCAGCTCATGTGGATAACCAATATGCCTGCTCAATACCCATTGAATTGGGGTTAACAGCATCCGCAAGTGAGTCAGGTATTTTTTCGTGGGATATCACTGGAGTTGGTGACAATAAAGTGCTCTTTGGTGATACGACATCAATACTTATTAATCAGATTGGATCTTATAATATTTCTTTAGATTATATAACAGATAACGGTTGTACGGCTAGTTTTGATGATTTTCCAATAGTAATAGAACCTTTTGAAGCCACATTACCAACCGAAAGCACTGAAGGATGCAGTCCTTTAAAGGTTCTTTTACAGGACGATATTTCATCAAATTTAGATGTTGTTAGTTGGGACTGGACCGTTTATAGTGGAAAAAAGGGCTTAACTGGAGAGATGATGACGTTCAATGAAGAGAATCCCTCTTTCATGATATCAGATACGGGCAGGTATGATGTACAACTTATAGTAGAAAATCAAATAGGCTGTAAAGACACTATATTAATAGAAGAATATATAAAATCTGGTGTTCCACCGAATGTAGATTTTACAGCGACACCTTTAGAAGATTGTATCTTGACACCAAAAAATTTCACGGCTGTAACAAGCGATTTTGCTGATGCTTGGGTTTGGGGCACAGATGGTACAGATACATTGTCGATAAAAAAAAATCCGAGTATAATTTTATCTTCAGCAAAAACGTGGGACATTTCTCTTACGGCTTATCATAATGGATGTAGCAACACGACAATAAAAGAAGACTATTTAAATATACTTGAACCAGGAGTAAATTATAAAATAGAGTATAATTGTGATGATCCGTATACTGTTATGTTAAATAATGGAACGACTGGAGCGGATTCATCCTTTTGGGAGATTGAGCTCGGGCGTCATGATAGAGACACTTTTTTCAATTCTAATTTAGAAAAATATACTTTCCCAGATCGTGGAAGATATTTTATAAATCATTATGCCATTAATTATGAATCTGGTTGTGAGCACTATAGATCAGATACTATAATTATTACAGACCCAAAGGCTGTAATGACACTGGATACAATTAGAGGATGTGCACCGCTTACGATCAATATTAATGGAGATAGCCAAGACGATATTTACATAGAGTATTTAATTCCTGGAGCAATAATTGACAGCACTTTGTCTGTTACAGACCCGTCGATTACGTATATAGAAAGTGGACCGTTCTTAGGACCGACTCTTATTATTTCGGATTTTCATGGTTGCAAGGATACGCTGACTATTATGGATAGTGTACAAGTAAACAAGGCAACGGCCATACCTGGATTCGATGATGGTGTTTGTGTGCCTGATTCAACACAGATTGTTGATCAAAGTATTGATCGACTGGGAGAAATTATAGAACGAAGGTGGTACTTTGATAATGAAACAATATACTCTGAGGAGGAGTCACCATACGTGCAGATAGTAGAAAATAAATTTTATGATATGTCGCTATTTGTGAAGGACGACTGGGGTTGTACAGATAGTATATATATTGCTCAAAGTGTTTATGGTTCTCGTTTGGATCCTCGTTTTACTGCCTCGGATACCATTTCATGCATTGATTATAGTATTAGTTTTTCTCTAGACAAACCCAATCAAGGGCTTGTATCACACATATGGGATTTTGGAGATGGAAGCACTTCTACTGATGTCTCTCCAACACATACTTATTCAGAAGAGGGCTTGTATACGGTATGTGTATTAATTAATGATATATATAGTTGTCCTAAAAAAATATGTAAGGAAAACTATATAAAAGTAGCGAATCCCATTGCATCTTTTTCTGGAAACCCTTTATTCGAAACGTGCCCTCCCTTGATAACAAACTTTACAAATACGTCGATTAATGCAATAAATTATAAGTGGGATTTTGGGGATAACAGTGGATTGTCGAATGCAGAAAATCCATCTCACATTTATAATGAGCCAGGAACGTTTAATGTAAGCTTAATTGCTTTTAATGCTCCATATTGTGCTGATACGATGACGATAAAAGACTATGTTTTTGTGGATGGACCAAGTGGTACTTTCGAGTTTGAAACAGATTCGGCTTGTTTGCCATTAACAATATCATTAATTGCTGCCGCGGACGATTTATGTATATTTGAATGGGACTATGGAAATGGCGACACCTATCTATCTGAAACGCCAAAAAATACAGATACGTTAAATTACATTTATGAAAGTGCGGGTACATTTTTACCTAAATTAATTTTATCAGACGGCAATGGTTGTATTCGTAGCTTTACAACAGATTCGATTGAGGTAAATAGTTTGTTGTTAGATTTTGTATCTGATATAGATACGACATGTACTGCTCCTGTAGAAGTAAATTTAGAAAACCTGAGTGTTTCTAGCGATACAAGTATTAAGTATCGTTGGGAAATATATGGAAATGAAAACTTTGAATTTGAATCTGAAAATGTATTATTTAGTATAATTGAACCGGGGGCATATTCAGTTCAATTATCTGCAAAGGTTGCCAACTGTATAGATTCGATTACTTTAGGAACGGATTTACAAATTGGGACATTACCACTTGTAGATTTTGAACTTTTTTCTGATCGGGTTTGTGAAGACATCTTGGCTGTTTTCGAGAACAAGACTACAAATATTTATGGTCAGATAGCGGATTATGAATGGGATTATGGCGAGGGAATAATATCAAATGAAATAGACGGATCTCATTTGTTTACTGAAGTAGAAAACATAAGCGTGACACTTACTGCTACGACAGAATTTGGATGCTCTGATATACATAGTGAATTATTATCTATTCTTCCTAATGCCGTACCCATATTACCCGAAGATTACTCAATGTGTATCGGGGACAGCGTACAAATAAATGGAGCATTAGTTGGAAGTGGAGTATCAGATATGATTTTAACTTGGAACGAACTCAACGGTCTATCTTGTATAGATTGTCTTCAACCTTTTGCTAGTCCAGTTGATACAACAGAGTATATAATTACTGCACAACACAGTAATGGATGTATAACGACTGATACGATGATAATTAATGTTGTCCCTGTGATAGGTCCAGCCCTTTCGTTAAGTGTGGATACAGTAGTTTGTAATGGTGACACTGCATTGGTGGCTATAAATAATTTTGATACCGCACTAACATATGTATGGGAAGACTCACCAACACTTAATAGTTTTGACTGTGAATTTGTCTCGGCTTATCCACAAGATGATACTTATTATACTGTTACGGTTTTCAACCAGCATGGATGTTTTAAGGCTGATAGTTTGTTAGTAGAAGTAGAGGTCGATATCCCTGATTTTCTTATAGACGATAGAGGTATATGCGAAGATTCTCAAACGCTTCTTAAAGTATCTAATAATGTATTAAATCCTACTTGGCAGAACGACAATTCTCTATCATGTATAAACTGCTATGAGACCATTGCGACCCCAGATGTAAATCAGTTTTATTATTTAGATGTTAATAGTGTCGTTGGCTGTGAATATAGAGACAGTATTTTAATAACAGTAATACCAGCAGACACTTTAACCATAAGTGAAGATGGCCAAATTTGCGAAGGAGAGCAAATAATATTGGCCTCATCAGGAGCGGGAAATCCTATTTGGTCACCAGCAATAAATCTAAGTTCACAAATAGAACCTATTATATTTGGATCTCCACAAGAGACAACGATGTATACAGTTACATATACATATGATGAATGTATACAGTCAGATAGTATTTTGATAGATGTCATATACAAAGCTGATATTACAGTCATGGGTGACACAATATGCGAAGATGAATCTGCAGAACTTATCGCGACAGGTATGGTAGATAGATTTACTTGGTTAGATGAATCTGGAACCGCTTTATCTACAGGAGACACACTCATTTATGATACAGAAATTGATCAAACAATTTTAGTGGTAGGTAAGCTGGGATTGTGTGAAGAAGATTCTGTTCTAGTAAGTGTTGTGGTCCAACCTACAATAGATGTAACATTAGGAACAACTGAATATGAGTTGTTTATTAATAGTGCGGAGATTGTAGATATAGATTTTGATGAAACGGATGATTATGGTTACAGTTGGTCACCAGCTAGTGGTTTGAGTTGTGATGATTGTGCTAACCCAAAGATTAGCGATATTGGCCAACAGATGCACTATACACTAATTGTGACAGACAATACGACGGGGTGTGATTTAGAAAAAACAATTTTTGTGAGATTTATTAATCAATGTTCAGACGAGGCATTTTACATACCAAATATATTTTCGCCAAATGGAGATGGTTCAAATGATTATTTTCAAATATTATCAGAGAGACCCGAGGAGTTTAATGAGATTAGACTTTTTGATAGGTGGGGAAATCATATATATGTTAGTACTGATGTACTTGGAAGATGGGACGGAAACTTTCAAGGCAAGCCGGTAAGCACAGGAGTATATTTGTATATGATCAACTATACATGTTCAGACACAGGTGAACAGTTTTCTTTTTTTGGAGATGTTACAATAGTAAGGTGATCTTTACGGTGAATAATGGGGTTGATACAGGCATCAATTTTTAAATTGCATGTAGAAGGCTAAAATCCATTTGTAGGTATCTTTTTATTCGTGTCTTCGTGTTGTTTTTTGAGGCTTTGTTTATGAAAAATTATACATTTCTGTAATGCTATCAGGAACGACATTCTTTAAGCGAGAGATTTGTGGCCAAAATTGTCTAGTTATTTTACTGTGATATATTGTAAAGGTATGAGGCTATTTGGTGCAGCCTATTCAGAATCAGTATACTGTTCTGTCTCCATTAAATCTTCTTCTTTGAGAAGTTTTTTGGTTCAACTAAAGATGCAGCTCCAACAGCTTGTTCTTGATTGCACATGTTCGTATAAAGCAGATTTAATATAGTTAATGTAGCATGACCATTCTCCGCTTATTTTCTACAATCTTCATCGTCGAATATCATTTTTTTTGGTGGTCTTAACGTAAAAAGTCGAGGATCAATTTTCTTACATCTATATTAAATTGTGTGTCTTGAATATTGTTTTTGTCTTTTGATAATTTGCACGGGTTTTCTGACTTTTCTTTAGGTGCTACATTAAAAAATTAAGGTTAAAAGGTCTTGATTGCCTGGTAAAGATGGTCCGCATTCTTTTTTGTCTTTTGGCGTTATTTAGTTTGTCATCTACCCTGATTCTGAATTGGCACTTTTGAGTTCGACCAATATAATTTTTACTGCTCTTATTGTTTAAAATAGAATCATTTCGTGGCACACTTTTGAAGTCGCTAAATTAGTTTAACAATTTATTTTTTGTCTTGATTATATGATCAAAGCTTAGAAGACATATCTGAAACACTACAAGCAGGATTTGCTACATTGTCTGTCTGCAATGGAATTGTGAATTTTCAGTTCTATTTGATGAAGTACTGAACATTAAAACCGTCATTTTTTGCCTTCGGAAGGATAGTTTGATGTTTCTATTATCACTTTTAGGAAACGCGCTTGCTGATATGTAGATGATATCATATATGAACTGTGATTTTATAAGGAGTTTGGTTAGTTACAACCATTATTCATAGGAGACGAGTAGATTTCTGTTGATCATTTCTTCTTGCAACCAAATTCTGTTTTTGGCGATAGTTTTATTAATATATTTTTCGATAATTAGCCCACCAATAGGGGCGGCTACAGCCCCACCGCTTCCTGCATTCTCAACATAAACTGCGATGGCGATCTTGGGGTTTACTTTAGGAGCAAAGCCATAGAACACCGAATGAGAAACTCTGCGTTGGTTCTGGGAGGTGCCTGTTTTACCACAGACATCAAGCCCAGCTACGTATGCTGATGTTGCAGTACCTTGAGAGATTACCTTTTCCATACCATTTATTACGGGCTCGAAGTGTTTAGTATTGATTCGGACTTGCTGCTGTTCTAAATATTTTGTTGGTATAGCTAGTTTGTCGCCATTAATGGATCTAAGAAGATGTGGTTTGTAGTAATGACCACGATTAGCAATAATGGCTGCAAGGTTAGCCATTTGTAAAGTTGTCAGCTCTAGTTCTCCTTGACCAATGCCCAAAGAAAGAATGTATGACCATTTCCATCCATTGAAGACATCTTTGTATAATCTATTATAATATTTTGAATCAGGAATAAATCCTTCATTCTCATAATGATAATCTAGCCCAGTTTTCTTACCCAAACCGAAGTCACTAAGATGATTCACTAAGGTGTCTAATCCTGCTCCGGGGTTGTCATATCCGTTTAATAAGAGGCAGTCTTTCATTAATTGATAGAAATATGAGTTACAGCTCCATTGTAGTGCGGCATCAATACCATAAGGAGTAGGGTGATTTCTACATCCCTGCGAAAAACCACGTTTGCCAACTTCATAACTACCATCACAATATATAGTTTTGTTGGGTTGTGTTACTCCTAGTTGCAATGCTATGAGAGCGAATATCGGCTTGAATATGGATCCAGGAGGATATTTAGATATCACTGACCTATCTAACATGGGTTTGTTGATAGTATCTGATAATAAGGCATTGAATGCCGCCCCTCTATTGACATCCATTTTGAGTATATTAGGATCGTACGTTGGTGCGCTTATCATAGCAAGGACCTCTCCTGTTTCAGGCTCTAATGCTACGATGGCCCCCTTCTTATTTTTCATTAGAAGTTCACCATATTCTTGAAGGACAAGGTCGAGGGCTAAATTTATATCTTCGCCCGATACAGCGCTGTAATCCAAAGAACCATTTTCGTAAGAACCTACGTCTCGACCTAGATTATCCTTTAATAGATAGTTTAGTCCTTTTGATCCCCGAAGAATGTCATCGTAAGATTTTTCGACGCCACTAACACCTATAAAATCACCAAGTTGATATTTTCCGTCAGACTTGTTAATCGTTCTTTGATCTACTTCACCAAGATATCCTAGAGTGTGTGCTGCATTTTGATGTGGGTATGATCTTGTATTACGTATTACAGGATAGAAGCCAGGAAACTCAAACATTCGTTCTTGGAATTGGGAGTATGTTTCAGGTTTCACCTTTGATAGAAAGGTGAAAGGTACCGATTTATGATACCTTCTACTTTTCCAGTTTTTATTTAACAGTGTTGAGAAGGTATCTATGGATATTTCTAGTAGATCGCAGAAAGCCACTGTATCCATTTCAGAATCCACTTTCTTGTAGGTGGCCTTAATATCATAGATCGGAGTGTTGACTACGAGCAGCTCATTATTACGGTCGTATATGAGACCTCTACTAGGATAACTAATTCGTTTGTCTAATGTAGTTCTTCGCGCCTGTTCTCTATACTTGGATTCGAATATTTGCAACTCAGCAGATTTGTAAACGAGCAATAGGGCACATATACTAAAGAAAACAATTATGACTTTTTGTCGTTCAACGTATTTTTCCATAATCAATAGTCGCTGCGGAAGATTAACTGATATAACACTACTATTAGTATAGAAGCTATAAAGCTGAATATAGTATTCATTAGTATTTCGAAAAAGAAAACAAAAGAAAACGCTTCTACTGAGAAATAAAAGAAGAGATGAATAAAGAATAAGGTGGAAGCAAAACTTAAAAACCAACTAAAGCCTAACTTGTTAAGGGTAGGACTTTCGTCCACATTATATCCACTGTGAGGTTCTAGTAATTTGATTATAAAGTTTCTGATATAGGCAGTAAATACCATCGCACTTGCGTGAATACCATACGAACTATAGAAGGCATCGATAGATAAACCGACCAAAAAGGCAATAGTAATCTGCAGGATTTTGGGTGTGCGAATCGGTAAGAGGAGTATGATAATAGGATATATGAATAGGTGTATGAAGGCAAAGTCACCCATTTGAAAAGCAATACGCCTAAATACGAGACCTTGTAGAAGGATGAGCAATACAGCTCTAATTACACTTTTAGTAACCAAGCTATTCATCAATATTGTTTTCAAGATTTAATTTTTCTTCTTTGAGTTTATTGTTGACTAGGTAAGTATAAGATAGATTGTTGAGATCATTGAATAGCTTTACGTCTATCACATAGTTACTACTTCCTTTTGTTATTTTAAAATTACTAATTGTGCCTATTGGTAAGTCTTTTGGAAATATCGAGCTATATCCAGAAGTAACTACTAAGTCGCCAATTGAGATAGGCGCGTGCTTTGGCACTGCCTCTAAAGTCATGATTTTCGGATCTTTATTTTTCCACACCAAATTACCGAAAAAAGCTAAACCTCTGATAGATGCACTAATGCGTGATTGGCTATGTAACATAGGTATAACTTTGCTGTAGTGATCGCTTACTCTAGTAGTAATACCAACAATACCTTCAGCACTAATAACGCCCATCATAGGTTTCACTCCATTCGTACTTCCTGCACATAAAGTAAAGTAGTTGTTTCGAAGATGTATGGTTTTGTTGCAAATTTCTGCAGGAATGAACGAATATTGCTGAAGAAGCGAAGAATCTGTTGAAGTATATTTTCTAGAAGTGTTGTTCTGATTAATAATGATATCTAACAGCTTGGCGTTTTCTCTCACTAGGCTATCGTTCTGCTCATCCAACTTGAGATAATCGAAAAGTTGATCTACTTTGTCATTAAAATTTTCAAAGAAGATTGACTTGGTGTTGTCGTAGATGTCGCCATGTGCTTTGTTATTATTGACTATTAGCGTAAAGCATATAATCTGGAATGCTATGAACAAGAGGTGCGTACCATACTTGATAAATATGAGTAGAATATTTTTCATATGGTTGCCAGCGAATTACTATAGATTTCTTCTACCTATGAGAAATGTGTATCTGTCAGAGTTTTTAAGAGCTAGTCCGGTTCCTCGTACAACACATCTCAGCGGATCGTCTGCTACCTGTACTTTAAGCTTTACTTTCCTTGACATTCTCTCTGCAAGACCTCTAAGCAAGGCTCCACCCCCTGTAAGATAGATACCTGTTTGGTAGATATCAGATGCTAGTTCTGGTGGAGTATCTTCTAGAGCTTTGAGAACAGCTTCTTCTATCTTTGTGATTGACTTGTCTAGCGCCTCAGCCACTTCTATATGATTAGTAAATACTTGTTTAGGTATACCAGTAAGTAGATCTCGTCCATTCATCGGAAATTTTTCTGGAGGGTCAGGCAGATCTACGGAAGCAGCTCCTGCGTGTATTTTTATCTGTTCGGCGGTACGTTCACCTATTAGTAAGTTATGTTTGCGCTTCATATAATCTATGATCGCGTTAGTAAACTCATCACCTGCAATACGGACACTTTGGTCAGTAACAATACCCGAAAGAGCAATTACAGCTATCTCTGTAGTGCCACCCCCTATATCGATAATCATATTACCAATAGGCTCTTCTACATCTAGACCTATACCCAGTGCCGCAGCCATAGGTTCGTGGATAAGGTAGGTTTCCTTACTATCTACATGATCCGCAGAATCGAGCACTGCTCTTTTTTCTACTTCTGTGATACCAGATGGAATACAGATTACCATTTTCATGTGAGTAAAGAAACGCCTTTTCTCTCCTATAAGATTGATCAAACCCTCTATAAGGCTTTCGGCTGCTTGGAAGTCTGCAATTACGCCGTCTTTGAGTGGACGGATAGTTTTTATATTCTCATGAGTCTTCTCGTGCATTTGCATGGCTTTATAGCCGACAGCGAGAACTTCGTTAGTTGTCCTATTGATGGCCACTATAGAAGGCTCATCTATTACTATCTCATCATTCTGCATGATTAAGGTGTTTGCAGTACCTAAATCTACAGCAAGTTCCTGAGTAAAAAAGCTAAATATCTTCATTTAATAAAATTTCTTCCTGTGGTTACTTAAAAATTCCAAACATATCAATTCTTTCCAACAATAGTTCTACATGGTAGACGTTTCTACTTCAAAAAACAGGGTGATATAGTATGGGAAGAACTCTTTTTTCGACTCTTATTCAAACAAGAAACATTGCCAAAAGTAAGTTAGCATTTATATTAGGAGCTAATTTAGATAATTTATATGGATAATGGGCTGAAAACAAAGCTGTTGAAAGTAATTTTTTAATTAAAGAGCAGCTTTAGGCCACATGATATGATCTTTTTTGTCTAGAGTTACTGTGTTAAACCAAAGTATAGGTCAAATTGAATTTGTTTAATGCCGTTAGTAATATGATTTTTTTATTGCAAAAACAGAAGAATATTATGATTAAAGCTATTAATAATGAAGATGCAAACCTCTGAAATAAAACAATGTGGCCTCTTGTGTCGTTTTGTCTCATGATGTTTTATTTTTACAAACTGATTTTTTAATCTTGACATGCCGTCAAAGACACATTAAACACTATAAAGTAAAGTTTGCATGAGCAATAAATATAGTTCTGATAAAGAAGCGATAGATGGATTAGCGAGGTCGTTCCAAGAGCTTAAGGCTGAGATAGGAAAGGTTATCGTGGGACAAGAAGATGTGGTAAACACGGTTTTGATTTCTCTTTTTTCTAATGGTCACTCTCTCTTAGTTGGCGTACCGGGTTTAGCGAAGACTCTACTCGTAAGCACCATCTCTGAGGTACTAGATTTAGAATTTAAGAGAATCCAGTTTACACCTGACCTTATGCCGAGTGACATTACTGGATCTGAGGTGATGGATGTAAACAGAAAATTCAAGTTTAATCATGGTCCGCTATTCTCCAATATTGTACTAGCCGATGAGATCAACAGGACTCCACCTAAAACACAAGCGGCCTTGCTAGAGGCGATGCAAGAGAGATCTGTGACTATCGGAGGTGTGAGACACGACTTAACAAAACCGTTCTTTGTATTGGCTACACAGAACCCAATTGAACAAGAGGGAACTTATCCTCTTCCAGAGGCACAGTTAGATAGATTTATGTTCAATATACCATTAGATTACCCTTCTTACGAAGAGGAACTACAAGTAGTGAAATCTACTACATCTACCAAAGTGAGCGACCTAAGTACAATAATGACAGGTGATGAAATTCTGTTTTTTCAAAACCTAGTGAGAAAAATTCCTGTAGCAGATAATGTTCTAGAGTATTCAGTAATGCTTGCTTCTAAGACTAGACCTAATACTGAGTTAGCTACTGCTGAAGTGAATAAGTATATCTCTTGGGGCGCAGGCCCAAGAGCCTCACAAAACCTTATTTTAGGAGCTAAGACCCATGCAGCCGTAAATGGTAAATACTCACCAGATATCGAAGATGTAAAAGCAGTAGCGGACTACGTTTTGCGTCATAGAATCGTACGTAACTACAAAGCAGAGGCGGAAGGTATCACAGAAAGCGACATTGTCTCAAACTTACTTTAGTCGTAAGCCACATACCAATATTGCATATGGGCCCAGCTATAAAGTAAAGATAATTGCCTTTAGAAAGCGTCTCTACTGCGTATGATCTGCGGCATAATCAGCTGTAGATGGTATATTTGTAAATATTGACTTCACTAGTACCGCTCTAATCTGGTATTGCAAGGACTACTAATAGTATGTATAAGCTAATAATTATATCTCTGTGTTTTTTTTCGCTCGCAAGTTGTAACGATGAGGTAGTTAATCAATATTCTCCTAAGCCCACTGCATTAGGAAGGCTCAATGAAATAGAGATCATATCTGACGATGATGTTTGGGATGGATCTACAGGTGATTCTATCAGGTATTACTTCGGTTCTTCATACCCTATAATGCCTACACCAGAGCCAATATTCGATATGCGACAGTTTAGCCCATGGGATCTAGCGCAGGAACCTCTGCGAAGAGAACTAAGAACGTATGTATTTGTTGCAGATCTACAAGATGACGAATCTGAGACAACCAGGATGATACGCCAAGATCTTGGCGAGGAACGGTTTATGAATCTCAAAATAAGCAAAGAGTATAGTAGTACTATCGGTAGAGATAAGTGGGCGCGCAATCAACTCTTGATTTATATCATGGGAAACGGTAAGTCGAACATTCATAGAGCAATAAGAGAAAAGTTTCCAACTATTGCTAGTAAGATTAACGAACACGATGAAGCTCAACTGACGGCATCGATTTACTCTGTACGAAGGATTAACCTTGGGCTCAAGCGTAAAGTGAAAGAGATGTATGGCATAGATATGGCTGTCCCAGGAGATTATAGGATGGCCGTAGAAGATGAAGGGCAAAAACAATTATGGTTGCGCAGAGATGATAAGAAGGGTGCTATCCTTAATATCATGATGCAGGCAGAGAAGTACGAAGACCAATCGCAGTTTGATACTGATAAAATTAAGAATACACTAAATACACTTAGTAAGCAATATGTGAAAACCAATACATTTGGCTCGACAATGATCATCAACGACGAAGATCTTCCGGTATACGATTATGGCTATGAGATAGACGGACATTACACTAGGGAGCTTAGAGGTGTTTGGGAAATGACTGATGATTTTATGGCTGGTCCATTCGTAGCTTATGGAATCAATCTTAAAGAATCTAACACGATTTTATATATATATGCCTTCGTATATGGTCCTGGAATATCGAAGCGTAATTTGATACAGCAGCTCGACCATATAGTGAAAAATGTAAAGGTTATTTGACCATCTTAAAAATTACTAGAGTCGAATTAGATATAGTGTAAGCTGTAGCATTAAAAGGGTTTTTACAAAAAACCTCATTTTATCGAAGATATAGCTTCATCACTCTATTATTTATAGTTGATCATAATTAAAGATTTATCTTAGTGTAGATTTTTTAAGTCATAAAACAGTCTAAATTGAATCCATTAGAAAATGTAAAAGTAGCACTAGGCTCGATCAGGGACAATTTTCTTAGATCACTATTGACGCTATTGATTATTGCAGTAGGTATTAGTTGTCTTGTAGGAATGCTTACAGCTATTGACGGCATATACTATTCTATGAATAATAATTTTAATAGAATGGGGGCCAACTCTTTTACAGTACGTAGAGCAAATGAAACAATCAAGAGTAGTAAGCGTAAAAAGGTAAGTGAAAACATCCTTTTTGATCAGGCGACGGAATATAAAGATAAATTTCACTATGCAGGAGCAGTAGTTTCTATAAACACCTGGTGCACAGGAAGTGCTGAAGCAAAATATCGTGATAAAAAAACGAATCCAACTACCCGCTTAGTAGGTATAGATGAAAATTACTTTACTACATCTTCTTATGAAATAAAAGAGGGAAGAAATTTCTCTATCAATGAAATATCAAGTGGAAACAATAAAGCAATAATAGGTAAGGATATAGTTAAAGATCTATTTGGTGGAAAAGATAAAAAGGCTATCGGCCAAGTCATACTAGTAGACAACAATAGATATAAAGTAATAGGCACCCTTGATCAAAAAGGATCTTCATCTGGGGGGTCTAATGACAGGAGAATATTCATTCCTTTGCTGAATGCAAAAAAAATATACGGATACCCAACAAAGCACTATGAAATAACTACAAGTATAAAAAATCCTGTGGCAATAGATGATGCTGTTTCATCTGCAATAGGGCGTATGAGAGTGGTCCGAAATCTTAAAGCATCTGAAGCTAATGATTTCACTATCCGTAAAAGTGACGGTATACTCAGCCAATTAAAAGAGATGACATCATCTTTAAGAATAGGGACAATAGTAATAGCTGGACTTACTTTATTAGGTGCTGCTATCGGCCTTATGAATATTATGTTGGTAACAGTAACCGAGCGGACTAAAGAGATAGGTGTGCGTAAGGCACTAGGAGCGACGAGTGAAAATATTTTATTTCAATTTATGATCGAGGCTATTGTAATCTGTATTATAGGAGGTTTAGTTGGAATCGCATTCGGAATATTGCTTGGACTCGGAGTTACTAAACTTATAGATGGTGTATTTGTGGTGCCATGGGACTGGATGCTTCTTGGCATTATTGTTTGTGTAGTAGTAGGTCTAGTTAGTGGATTATATCCTGCACTCAAGGCTTCAAGGATGGATCCTATTGAATCATTAAGATATGAATAATGTTGTTTGAAGAATTAATTTGCGCGGCTAACCTAGCCTGCTAAGCTAGCGCTTGAAGTCAGATTGTGTGTTATTTTTCGCATAAAAAATACTGACTTCTAAGAGAACGCATAAAAAATAAGTCGATGAAATAAAAGACTTTATATTTCTTAAATCTCTACACTTTAAATAATTGATTTCCTACAGAACAAGTCAGACATTTTTTCTGATCACAGTATTGAGTTTTCAGCTGTATTAGTCCTTGTGAAAAATATGCGGATTCCGCTTTTACACCTAGCTCATTCCAAAGTTTTGTAATCTTATTTATTTCAGGTTTGACACCTTCTAAGTATTTTATAGATTTTTCTTGAATGGACTCGTTGCCAAGTTGTTTGCCAAATAAAAACATAAGTGGTACTACTACATTGATCACAATAATTTGTATAAGATTATCACCGAGTGGTTTTTCTTTATGTATCGAATCTTTATTAAGCCTGTAGTGATCGCTCCAGTAATCGGACGGCGATGTTCTGAGTATCTCGTATATTTCTTTTACATTTTTAGCTTCTAGTATCTTAGAAAAAACTGACTGGTGATAATACATAAGAGAGGCCAATTGCGCTATTCTAACAGTAGGAAAATTTGCTGGACGCATGCGTGCAAACTTCCAACCAACAGTTTCTATGTGCTGTAATTTATATTTATTTACTAGGTGTTTATATTCTGTTTTGAGTTGATGGTAGTATTCGTCTCCTTCGCTTGAGAGTAACATGCCTGCTTGTCCGAAAAGCAGTGCTTCTATCTGAGTCAGATTGTTGCCGATTTTCCAAATTATATTGATATCGAAAGATCTTGCTAATTGCTCAAATGGCTCTGCATTAACCTTGAGTCCCATATATTTTGATAAGGCAATAAAGAATACTTTATTCCAGTCGCTTTCTGTATGTTTTAGTAAGTCAGTGAGATACTCCGTCTTAGTTTCTAATCGTTCTATAAGTATATTGTGTAGCCAGAGATTCATTCTACTGAGATCTACACTAGAGATAAATTTTTCGCATGGAATTCGTAGTTCGTTTTGCGTAAGCTCTGCGTATCTATTTATAAGTTTTTGATCGACCTGGTGCGATATTACTAGGGTAGGGATAGGTTTTCCATTTTGGTCCATGATCTGTTTATCGTGCTCCCAAACAACATGTAGTATTACATTATCATATGCAGGATCGCCAGAATGTTTATGTCTATCCCAATCGCTGGAGGAGATATGCATTTCTATGTTTCCAGCCCAAATGGTATCACCAATTTTTACTTTACCATTAGAAAAATCTGGTCCGCTATGGTGATTATGAGAGCCCCAATCGATAATATCTATTAATACATCATCAGTGGTCTTTAGGTTTTTATAAGAAAACCTCTTGGTCTTCCAGAGATAGTGTATAAGGTCTTCATTAAGTGCATTCTTAATTACCATATATTTTATTTTCGTTCGTAGATTTTGAAGTTAAAATTATGATCATCACGGTCTCCTTTCTGTCGAGGATCTTCTGACATTAATTTCCATTGTGAGAAATCGATTTTTGGGAAATAGACATCACCTTCGGGCTGGGCATTTACTTCTGTGATATACAATTGATCTACGAGTTCCATTGTTTGCTCGTAGATCATACCTCCGCCAGTTATGAAAGCCTCTGTCTCTCCTCTGCTCCTTGCAACCTCTATAGCTTCTGGTATAGAGTGTACTACGATACAGTTACTTGCTATGAAGAAAGGATCTCTTGTTACGATTACATTGGTTCTGTTGGGTAGAGGTTTTCCTATTGATAGAAAACTCTTACGTCCCATAATGATATGATGTCCAGTCGTCTTCTTTTTAAAATACTTAAGATCCGTAGATAGTCTCCAAGGGATATCATTATCACTTCCGATCACGCGATTTTCTGCTACTGCTACTATAGATGATATAATCATGTTGTAAAGGTATATTGATGTATGAAAATTATTGTAAGAAAAACGGCCCGACTTGTTAGCTAGACCATTTAATTAGTTGTTCATTTTTAATAGCTCAAAATCAATCAAACGATTGTCGATATTTGTGCCTAGTACTTTCACTTGTACTCGATCACCCATCTTAATTTCATCGCCTGTACGTCTACCCACAGCCACTAATCTACTGTCTGCTACATCGTAGTTTTCTGTTAGACTGCTAAATTTGATAAGGCCTTCTGCCTTACTATCTAGTAACTCTACAAATATACCTTTCTCTATCATACCAGAAATTCGACCATCGAATGTATTTCCGATTTGATCTTCCATATATTCCACTTGCTTGTATTTGATCGATTCTCTTTCTGCTTGTGTAGCGTTTCGCTCTTGAATAGATATGTGTTTACACATTTGCTCTAGTTCATCTTTATCTACACGCCCAGTTTTATGTTCTAAGTTTTTGAAAAGTATACGGTGTGTAAGAACATCGGAGTATCTACGTATAGGAGAAGTGAAGTGAGAATAATACTGAAACCCTAATCCGTAATGTCCAATATTTTCTGAAGAATATTCGGCTTTAGACATCGTGCGGATTGCTAGAGGTTCAAGCATTTTTAGCTGCTCATTTTCTTTAGCTGCTGCTGCCAATGCGTTGAATGATTCAGCAATCTGTGTAGGAGTATCGATATGCATCTTATAACCCAAAGCCTTGGCGAATATTGCAAAATCAATCAATTTATCTGGATTTGGTTCGTCGTGTACTCTATAGACAAAAGGAATTTCGATCTTATCTTTTTCGGATATATATTTCCCTACCGACCTATTGGCTAAAAGCATAAAATCCTCTACTAACATGTGTGCATCTTTCCGCTCTTTTACATAAGTGTCGATAGGCTTACCATTGTCGTCCAATATAAACCGAACCTCATCTGATTCGAATGATATCGATCCATTTTTGTATCTATGTTCACGTAAGTTGTGATGAATTTTATTTAAGATATTGAGCTCTTCTTGGAAGTCGCCTTTTTTGCTTTCTAGACGTTCTTGCGCTTCTTCATAAGTGAACCTTCTGTTAGAATGAATCACAGTACGACCAAACCATTCAGATTTTATCTTACCGTTTTTCTTCATTTCAAATATTGCAGAGAAAGTATACTTATCTTCGTTCGGGTTGAGCGAACAGAGGTCGTTGGATAACTCTTCGGGTAGCATCGGCAATACTCTATCAACCAGATATACAGAAGTGGATCTGTTGAGGGCTTCCTTATCTAGAGCAGATCCTTCTTCTATGTAATGTGCTACATCTGCTATGTGTACACCAACCTCATAATTTCCATTTTCTAATTGTTTGAAAGATAGTGCATCATCGAAATCTTTTGCCGTCTCAGGATCTATGGTGAATGTAGTCGTACCACGCATATCTCTTCTTCGTGCTACCTCATTGGCTGTTATTTCTCTGGAGATAGCAGCAGCTTCATCCATAACTTCTTTAGGGAAATGTAATTCAAAACCATTATCTAACAAGATAGATTGCATCGCAATATCATTGTCAGATTGATTTTGTAATACTTCTAATACCTTACCATAAAATGTTCGATGTTGATTTTTACCCCACTTTGTTATTCCTAATAATACATGATCGCCATCTTCAGCACCGTTGAGGTTTTTTTCTTTGATTTGTATCTCATGAATGTCTTCAGTAGATGCGGGGTATACAGTCCACACGTTTCCATTATTTTTGATTGTGCCGAGTACTTGTGAGAGTGCTCTGGTTATGATTTCGGTTATTTTTCCTTCAGGCTTTCTTTTGCCTGGAATTATAGACATCTCTACTCTCACGATATCGTTATTCATCGCACCTTTAAGATTCTTTGGGTGTACAAATATATCCTCATCGTAATTTTCTGATATTATATAACCGGCACCAGTTCTTGTCATATCAACTTTTCCGGTGAAGCTTTTCTTAGGATGCACTTTGTGGGAGCGATCCATAGAATTGTTATTATTCCAAGTGAATTTATTATCTGATCCGGCCATTATCCATTTGTCTTGGCACATATACTCGAGTGCATTTTGCACAGAGTCTTTACTGTTTTTAAGATCTAGTTTAGATATAATACTTCTAGCGTTAAAATACTTTCGCTTATTTTCAGCGAAAAACTTTGATAATGTTTTTATAAGGTCTTTTCGAGAGAGAGATGATTTTTGTACTCTTCTTCTTGAGCCTTGTTTGTTGTGTTTCATTGTTATTGTGTTTAGTGCCTTGCGGCTGCATTCTATTATGGACTTTTTAGTGCCCACTCAACAGTTTGATTTATTCTGCTGTGTATTAGGAAGTTTTGTTTTCTTCCTTTTAATATTGTGTTTTTATTAATTGTTTTCTTTGAAAATAGCCAATGATCTTATTGATTTATCACCGAAAATTCCGGTTTTCAATGTTTAATTTCTAGAAAATAAATATCAAAAATCCAGACGTTTTTTAGTCATATTCGTCAATTTATTGCCTAGGAGTAAAGTTAGACGATACCTAATCGTCTCCAAATGAGAAAAGTATATCTCCTGTAGTCTGTATCTCCATTGTAAATGCTTGACTTTGATCAGCACTATATTCACCTTCTGTAGATCCCGCACCGGCAATGATATGTATAATCATGTCTGGATCAATACTAGCGAAAGATTTTTTGATGATTTTGTTTTCTGTGACTGTACTGCCGATAACCTTACGACTGATCATTGTAGGCGTTTCAACTCTGGCGTCTATAGTGAGGAGTATAAATTCATATTTGAGCAGGCCACCTTTCCAATATACGAGAGCGTGGTAATCTTCATTACTATCTATTAGCACACAAGGAACGATTTCTGTGTATTCATCAAGTTCACCTTCCCATTTTGAAATGACAGTTTGTAAGATAGTATTAGGAATTGGGGCGTTTTCGCATGAGAATACATTAAGAGTCTCATCGGTAAATACCACAGGAAGGTCTACTTCCGGAAAAAATTGGAGCAACTCACTTACGGTTACGGGTTTTGTGTTGTCTTGCATATATATTCAAAATAGGGCATCATAAGATTATGATCCTACAAAGTTGGTGATAATCTATACAATAATTATTAACAGAGCATTACATATTTAAAAACTATGTGTAATGTGCGTGAGTGGTTACATTTGAGGAGAAATCATTTTCTAGACAGAAAACGCCAAAGAACCTTGTACAGATATATACTAAAGCCGATTTTATTCAGATTCGTTCCTGAGAAAGCACATAATATTACTGTAAGCCTATTTAAGATGCTACTTTCTATGCCTGGCGGTGGCTGGATAACCAAACAAATGTTTGGTTACGAGAGTAAAGATTCTGCTGTAACGATAGACGGCCTTACATTTCCCAATGCTGTTGGTTTAGCGGCGGGGTTCGATAAAGATGGAAAGTACTATCACGACATGAGTAAATTGGGCTTCGGTTTTGTTGAAATTGGTACTGTGACTCCACTACCACAAGGAGGTAATCCAAAACCAAGGTTATTTAGAGTGTCTGAAGACAAAGGAATTATAAACCGAATGGGTTTCAATAATGATGGAGTAGACGCTTTGGTGGATCGAATTCGTAAGCACGGCAAGCCAGACAACTGTATACTCGGAGGGAATATAGGAAAGAACAAGATTACGCCTAATGAAAATGCAGTTGACGATTATATTGTCTGTTTTGAGAAATTATACAACCTAGTCGACTATTTCGTGGTAAACGTAAGTTCGCCTAACACACCAGGACTTAGAGAGCTTCAAGATAAGAAGCCTTTATCTATAATTCTCAATGCGTTGACAAAACGTAACAAGGATAAGAAGCCATTATTTCTTAAGATAGCACCAGACCTCACCGAGGGACAACTTAACGATATTATTGAACTAGTAGATGAGACGGGCATAACGGGACTAATAGCAACAAACACAACTATAAGTAGAAAAGGTTTGTCTAAAAGCGCTAAGAAAGTAGAATCTATAGGTCCTGGTGGACTTAGCGGAGCGCCCCTTACAGATAGAGCGACAGAAGTTATCAGGTATCTACATCATAAGAGTAATGGTTCATTTCCTATCATCGGAGTAGGGGGTATATGTAGTGGACAAGACGCTGTAGATAAAATTAGGGCAGGAGCATCTCTAGTTCAGATCTATTCTGGACTTATATATAGTGGTCCAGAGTTAGTAAAGGCGGCAAAAAAGGCAATTGCTCAGATGTAGATGATTCTAAATAATGTGTCTTCTGAATTAGAGAATAAAAATACACAATCGTTTACGTTTATGATTTGAGGCTTGATATCTAAAATTGAGCAAAGAAGACCATTGCCAGTGTTTGAACTGTCTTGAAATCAACAGATTTTGGGCTAAAAGCATATTTTTTGCCAAACTAATCCTAAAGTCAGGTTAAATAGGTAGCGATTCCAATGTAATTATGTAATACTATAGTTAATATTACACCAATTTTCGATGAGATATATGCATAAGATAAGATACTATTATTCCCTTGTTTTGACTGTGGTATTAGTGGCTCTGGCCAATATATTATGTGCACAACAAGATAGCAGCACAGCAGTGAAAGATACGATGCCAATTATCGATTATTCACAGCAGGACCTTCCTCTCTTGGATAATGAGCTGCAAGGGACCTATGAGATTGGAGGTATCAATATCGTTGGTGCAGTCAATAGGGACCGTAACGCGATCAAGTCGCTCGCTGGGTTTCGTGAAGGTGATAAGATACAGATTCCCGGAACATTGATACCGAAAGCCATTAAATCCCTTTGGAAACTTAGGCTGTTTGAAGATGTACAGATCATTGCCGAGAGATTTGAAGGTAAAGTAGTATTCCTTCAGATGATTCTTAAAGAGAGACCCGTACTATCTAGATATTCTTATTCTGGCGTAAAAAAATCTCACCATGACGATCTCAATGATATCGTAAATGGTGTAATGAGTAAGGGGGGTATTGTTACTGAAGATCAAAAAAGACTAGTAACAGATAAGATCAAGGAACATTACATGGAGAAAGGTAAACTTGATACCGAAGTGAAAGTAAAAGAGGTCATTGACAATACAAAAAAGAATACTGTTCGGTTAGAATTTGAAATTGACACTAAGGATCGTGTAAAGGTAGAAGACATTGTCATCAATGGTAACGAGAACATAAGTGATCGTAAGGTGAGAAAAAAGATGCATAATACTAAGAGGAAAGGCACTTGGTTCCGGAAGACAAAATTCATAGAATCAGGTTACGAACAGGACAAGAAGGACGTGATTGTACATTACAATAAAGAAGGGTTCCGTGATGCTAAAATAATAAAAGACACGGTATACCGTGAGGTAGATGGTGATATCATGGTAGAGTTGGATATTAAAGAGGGCAATAGATACTTTTTTAGAAATATAATATGGAAGGGAAATTCGCTTTATAGCGACAATCAGTTAACCAGGGTGCTAGGTATAGAGCGAGGAGACATATATAACCCTGAGCTATTGGAAAATAGATTAAGGTTTAGCCAAGATGGACGTGATATATCATCACTGTTTCTTGATGATGGATACTTAGGATTCGATGTGAGGCCCGTTGAGGTTGCTATCGAAAACGATTCTATTGATTTAGAGATGCGCATATTCGAAGGGCCGCAGTTTGTTGTAGATAAAGTAACTATTGCAGGTAATGACCGAACCAATGAGCATGTAATCCGAAGAGAGTTAAGAACTAAGCCTGGTCAGAAATTCAGTAGAACCGACATAATTAGATCTCAAAGACAGATTATCGGGTTAGGATATTTTAATCCTGAAAGTTTAGATATACAGACGCCTGTAAATCAAGGTAGAGGTACTGTTGATATTGCATATACGGTAGAAGAAAGACCTGCAGATCAGTTGGAGTTATCTGCTGGATACGGCGGATTCAACGGACTGATCGGTACGCTTGGTGTTACATTCAATAATTTCTCACTAGCTAATATCAGAAGCCGTAGCTCATGGAGTCCACTACCCCAAGGTGATGGACAGAAATTATCTCTCCGAGCACAATCTAATAGTAGATTCTTTAGGTCATATAACTTCTCACTAACAGAGCCCTGGTTGGGAGGTAAGAAGCCGAATAGTTTTACTGTTGGTATGGTTCATTCAGCTTTTGATTATAGTACACTAGGTAGTGGATCTCTCAAGATTACTAGAGGGTTTGTGGGATTAGGAACACAACTCAAGTGGCCAGATGATTTCTTTGTGTCGAATACCACTCTTAATTTAGAGCGTATCACATTAGAGGATTATGACAGAGGAGGTTTCTTTGTTCAAGAAAATGGAAGAAACATTGCGATAAAGGAAGGAAGCTTCAACAACTTTAGTCTTAAGCAGACATTTACTCGTAGCTCTGTAAGTGACCCGTTGTACCCAAGACGAGGATCTAGAGTTTCACTTTCGATACAAATAACTCCGCCTTATTCATTATTTAGGGGAGACGACTATTACCAACTTTCCGAGGCAGAAATTCTACAAGTAGAAAAAGATCTTACATTAGAATATGGTCCCGCTGTTCCGCCTACGAGAGCGGAAATATTATCAGAAGTACAGAGTATTGAGAATGCGAAAAAATTTGAATGGTTAGAATATCACAAATGGAGATTTGACTCAGAGTGGTATTTTAATGTTTACGGCAAATTCGTAATCGCCGCTAAGGCTAAGCTTGGTGTACTAGGAACTTACAATGATGAAATTGGTTACTCTCCTTTTGAAAGATTTGAGTTGGGAGGTGACGGATTAAGTAATCAAAGTTCTGGTATTACGGGTAAGGATATTATTTCCTTAAGGGGGTATGAGACAAGCGACCTTATTCAAAATCGTCAAGGTGGAGCGACGGTCTATGATAAATTTACCATGGAACTTCGATACCCACTATCCCTTAATCCAAATTCTTCTATATATTTATTATCCTTTCTGCAAGGTGGAAATAGTTGGGGGTCTTTTGATGACTTCAATCCGTTTGATATGAGAAGATCTGCTGGGTTTGGCGCGAGAATATTCTTACCCATGTTTGGACTATTGGGGTTTGACTATGGATGGGGTTTCGACAAAGAACTTGGACTTAATGCCACTGCAGGACAATATGGTAAATTTAGTATCATATTAGGATTTGAGCCAGAGTAAGTCTAGCGTTTATTAAACCTATATTAACTAGAGGCATAAAAGAAAGCAAATAATATTATTAAGGTTTAACACTTATATGGATAACAAAAAACAGAATATGAAATCAATATTAAACTACGCAATTATAGCTCTATTATCAGTAGCTAGTATCACATCAGTATCTGCACAGAAATTTGCTCATATTAACTCACAATTGCTTATGGTAGAGATGCCAGAGATGAAAAGTGCTGACTCTCAAATACAAACATACCAAGAAGGTCTTATGAAAAAAGGACAGGATATGGTACAAGTATTTGAGGCGAAGTATCTAGCATATGCTGAGCAAGCGAATAAAGGTGAGCTCAATAAGATTGAGATGCAACAGAAAGAAGGAGAGCTAGGCAAAGAGCAGCAAGATATACAAGCTTACGAGCAAGAGGTACAAACACTCCTCGCACAAAAAAGACAATCTTTATATAAGCCACTTATTGACAAAGTAAAAGTTGCGATTGAACAAGTTGGGAAAGAGGGTGACTATACAATGATATTTGAGTCAGGAAGTGGAGTACTAGTACACGCTGCAGAAAGTGACGATATCATGGCATTAGTAAAGGCAAAAATTGGTATATAATTTTCTGGCCAAAGCATATAAAAAAAAGAGACAATCACTTTGTGGTTGTCTCTTTTTTATGAGTGTCGTTAAAAATAAAATTCTATAAACCTTCGTAATACTCAAGCGCTATTTTTATCTCTCTTTTTGATATTTCTTGATCGAAGATTGCATTACCTAGAGCATTAAGTAAGGTACACTTTATGACTCCGCCTTTGTTCTTTTTATCATGTCGAGTGTTTGAAATTATGTTTTCTTTTTCAGCGACAGTCTCTGGATGTCTATCATATAGATCCAGTATTACTTGTGTGACCTCAGCAAGAGACTCTATGGAAAGAATTCCTTTTTGATGTGATATATGACATTCACATATCATACCTATTGCTATAGCCTCTCCATGAAGTAATGGAAATTCATACTTTAGATTTTCACTTTCGATGGCGTGACCAACTGTATGTCCAAAGTTCAACTTTTTTCTAATTTCTCGTTCCTGTGGATCTTCCTCTGTGATCTTATATTTTACGTAGACGGATTTGAAAATGTCTTCTTTCCAGTCATCGTGTGTTAGAGGGTTGATGGCTTTTATTTCATTCCATAGACTGTTGTCTGAGATGAGAGCATGTTTGATCATTTCAGCAAATCCACTGAATAACTCTCTGTTAGGTAGACTTCTTATGAACTCAGGAAAAATGTAAACAGCATCAGGATTTAGTATAAGGCCTATCATGTTTTTATATCCATCGAGATCTACACCTAGCTTACCCCCTACTGCAGAGTCTACTTGTGAGAGCAATGTAGTAGGAACATGTACAAATGACATACCACGCATATAAGTCGCTGCACAGAACCCTCCCATATCACCTACTACGCCACCACCGAGTGTAATCACAACACTATACCTATCAGCACCAAGATTCATCATTTCTTTCCAGATTTTAGTACAAGTATCTATTGTCTTATATTTTTCACCTGACTTTATTATTATGATATTTAACTGTTTCTGAATCTTTTGTTCTAGGATAGGCAAGCAATGACTTTGGGTATTGTCGTCGACGATACATATTACCTTAGAGTAGTTATTATTATTGATGGATGTGGATAGTTGATCCCAGCTATTAAAGTGGATTGTGTAGTCCTTGCACTCTATATTTGTCGCTGTGATTATTGACATAAAACTATGTTTTAAGGCGGCACATTATAAAATTAGATAATATATTTTCAGCCTTCGCAAAAATAGGAAAATAAGGTATTACTTAATGATTTTCAGTTGTTTACTTATTTTAATTATTATCATGGGTGTATCAGACAACCAAACAGTTGTTATGTTTTGGGTGACTTAATTATTTAAAGAAACGATGACCAATAGAAGTATAAATGGTTTTTTAAAGTGAATTTTATTCGAAAGGGTTAAATACTTTTCTTTAACGCTATAAAAATCAACTTCTTTAATAGGTGTTTACTGTGGAGGTGAGTTGCTTTATTGTTAGTTTGTATTGCTGGTGAAGCCATCTTATTTATTGTAATGCTAATTTTTAATAGCTGACCACTTCCTATTAGAGCGGCACCTTATATATTTCTATCTTTACGAATATCATATATTAAGAGGAGTAATGGCAGATAAGAGCAGTGAGTATCAGATACTCAAGACAGAGCAAAAGTCGCTTGAGATTAATCTCAACAATAGTATTTATGGGACTTTCGCTGAGATAGGTGCAGGTCAAGAAGTAGCGCGCAATTTCTTTCAGGTGGGCGCCGCGGCGGGCACAATAGCGAAGACAATGTCTGCCTACGACAAGAACTATAGCGATGCCATATACGGTATAGAAGAGTCTGGTCGATATGTATGTGAGTCACGCTTGTATAAGATGCTAGACCATGAGTATGGTCTGATGGAAGAGCGTCTATCAGAGTCTCATAAGGACGCTACTTTTTTCGCCTTCGCAGATACAGTAGCCGCGATCAATTATTCACGAACGATTAAGGGCAATGGTTGGCTGGGTATCAGGTTCCAGACGACGCCGGGAGGAAAACCAAATGATCTTGTGATACATACACGAATGATGGATAATAATAATCCACAGCAACAAGAAGCTGTAGGTATATTAGGTGTTAATCTTATTTATGCGTGTTTTCATTATGCCAACGATCCAGAGTCCTTTATACGTAGCCTCGATGATGGAATCAAAGGAAGGGTGATGGTAGATTTGGTGAGATTGTCTGGACCATCTTTTAAACATATAGATAATCGTGTGCTCGGACTTTATCTTGTAAAACACGGGCTTACGGAGGTTACTATTTTCGATGAAAACTCGCAGAGCGTGCACGCATCAGAGTTTTTATATAAGAAGTCACTGATGGTAGTGCGTGGTAACTTTAAGCCACCGACTTTGGTTACGGCGGATGTATTTATGAGTGGGTTTAATCAGTTTATTGCAGAAGAATCTGTAGACCCTGAGAAGGCTTATATTATCACTGAGTTGACGATGGATTATCTGTTCCGTGAAACTGGCCGTATAGAGGTAGAAGATTTTGTAAATAGAGCAGATCTACTCTGTGCGCTTGGACATAAAGTGATCATATCAAACTGTAATGATCATCAGGCACTAATTAATTATATGAATTATTATAGAGTTCTGAATTTGGGACTTGTAATTGGTGTCAAAGAGTTACAGCAGATTATTACAGAGAAGTATGAACAAAATCAAGACGGCCGTTTATTGGTCGCGATGGGCGAGTTATTTACTCGCCACATCAAAGTGTATGCTTATCCTAAAAAGGATGTTGACGACACACTTATCACAGCAGCCAACATGTCTGTTCCTGAAGGAATTAAATTTTTGTACAAGCACTTACTTGACAGTAAGCAGATTAAAGACATCAAAATTTTTAATAAAGAACAGTTGTCCATTTTACCTTGGGAAGTGAGAGAATCTATAGCTTCCGGAAAGTCAAATTGGGAGAAAAAGGTACCTAAGAAGGTCAAGAATGTGATCAAGAAGAAGAGTTTGTTTGGATATATAAAATCTAGAAATTAATGAAGCAATATTTATATATTTTCTTGTGTTCTTTTTTACTGATACAATGTAAATCAGAGAATGCTATTTCTAAAAAATCTAAAGTTCCCGTGGAAATGAAAGCCAAAGAACCTAAATTGCCAGCAGCCGATCTAGATTATATTATGGGCAAATTCGACCCAGCGAAGCATGAAGATTTTGTTGTGATTCCAAGAAAATATGCTGACAGAGAGGGGCTGTATCTCAGAAGAAGAGCTTTAAATTCATTTGTCAAAATGCATGGTGCTGCTGCCGAGAGAGGTATCACAATGGAGATCAAATCAGCTACACGTAATTTTGATTATCAAAAAAGAATTTGGGATCGAAAATATACGGGAACGACCATATTGTCTGATGGGACCAATGTAGCTGCCGACATCAAAGAGACTAAAGATAAATGCCTCAAAATACTCGAGTATAGTTCCATGCCGAGTACTTCACGGCATCACTGGGGAACAGAGATAGACATCAATTCTTTTAGCAATTCTTATTTTGAATCAGGAGAGGGAAAGAAGTTATACACATGGATGCTTACACATGCTGCCGATTATGGTTGGTGTCAGCCATATACGCCACATGGTCCTGATCGTCCTCATGGATATTTTGAAGAAAAATGGCATTGGAGTTATATGCCAATATCGCAGATGTTAACTCGACAATCAGAGGCAGAATTCAAAGATGAAATGATCAAAGGATTTTTGGGAAGTGAAGCGGCTACAGATATAGGAGTAGTGGAGAAGTATGTACTTGGTATTGATAAAAGATGTATGTAGTTCCAACGAATCACTTAGAGAATAGAATTACATAATTAACGGAGATGCTTTAATTTTCTACATCGTGGAGAAATTTTGCCCTATTGAATTAACACTATTTTTGGTGCCTTGTCTATCTATACAAAGTTGTCTCCTCCAAATATTTATTTACACTATCAGGCACATAATACTTTACTGATTTACCTTCTTTGATTAAGGTGCGGATTCTGCTCGCAGATATCTGAAGAAGAGGAGAGTCTAAGATTTTCACATGCGGATGATGCTGTAATGGTCCGAGATCATAAGATGATCTTTGGTATACATAAATATGATGATTCGCAATGATCTGCTCATAGTTTTTCCACTTATGGAAGCTATTTAAATTGTCACCGCCCATTATTAAGTTAAAGTTGTAATTAGGGTGCTTTTCTTTAAGATATGTAAGTGTTTCTATCGTGTAAGAAGGCTTAGGTAGATCAAATTCGATATTGCTCGCTCGGAGCTTGTCATGATCACCTATAGCTAATCTTACGAGGTGTAATCTGTCGTGATCTTTAGCAAGTGAAGCTTTGACTTTGTGCGGATTATGAGGCGACACTATCATCCATAGTTGATCTACATCTGTATGCTGAACAACGTAACTAGCGATGATCATATGACCAACGTGTACAGGGTTAAAAGATCCAAAGAATAGTGCGACTTTCATATCTTATATTTCGATTGGATAGGTCAATTATACCAGAGTCAGAGTCAATGCCTTTTAGAACTAACTAGGCCTTAAATGAAATTGTAATAGTCAGATTTCTAGTGACTCATCATTACTGGCATTACTAGCATGAGCAATGTTTCATTATCGTTTTGTTCAGAAGGCAATAAGATGCCCGCTCTGTTAGGCGTAGACAGCTCTATTTTTATTTCGTCAGACTCGAGTACCCCGAGCATTTCGATGAGCAATTTAGCGTTAAACCCTATAGTCATTGGCTCTCCAGTATAAGTACAAGACATCTGTTCTGTCGCTTCGTTAGAGAAGTCAAGATCTTGCGCTGATATAGTCATGCTATTCTCTGTAATATTGAGAATAACCTGATTCGTAGTCTTATTAGAGTAGATCGCAATACGCTTTAGTGAACTCTGAAAATCTCTACGTCCGAGTGTAAGGAGGTTAGGGTTTTCAACAGGGATCACAGCGTTGTAGTCAGGATACTTAGCATCGATCAACCTACATATCACCTTAGATCCTCCTACATTAAAGAATACGTTTTTAGGGTTGAAGCTTATTTTTACCAATCCCTCTTCGTGCGCTATTGCGTTTCGTAGAAGTCCAAGACTTTTCTTAGGTATAATAAATGATGATGCCACATCTATATTTACATCGCCAAATGTATACTTTACAAGCTTGTGAGCATCTGTAGCGACAAATATTATCTTGTTGTAATCTACTTGCATCAGCACACCAGTCATTGCCAGTCTTAGCTCATCTGAACTTGTAGCAAACATCGTCTTAGTAATAGCATTAGACAGTCTTGCTGACTCAATTTCTACTGACTCTACATCTTGTTCAGTTGGTAACTCAGGAAAATCCTCTGCGGCATCTCCAGCAAGTTTATATTCGCCATATGATGATTGCAATGTGATACCTCTATTCTCAGTCTCAACCGTAAATACGATTGGCTGCTCAGGTAGTGCCTTGAGTGTCTCTAGGAGTATCTTAGCAGGTACTGCTATCTTACCATCTTGTTTTCCAGATACATCAAGACTATTAATGATCGATGTCTCTAGGTCAGATGAGGCTATAGTCAATGTATTGCCTGATAGGTCAAACAAGAAATCCTCAAGTACAGGGAGAACCGGATTAGATCCAATAGCACCGTTAGATACCTGCAATTTCTTTAGTAAGTCTGATGATGATACTTCGAATTTCATAAGTTGAGTAGTATTGTGAATTTAACCTTACAAAAATAAGCTAATCGCAGGGATAGACAAGTATAAAAACACGATGATATTAACTTGTTACTAAATAAGTAGTGTGGACAAGAAGGAATAACCGTGTTGTTGGTTGTCAAATAATTGATTTGTGAGTTGGGAATGATTTTCGTAATCACCTTTAAGGTGACTAACAATATATGCCCAACACTTAAGAATATTGGTAAATATAAAAGCCGCTCAAGAATAAACTTAAGCGACTTTTATGTGGTGCCTCGCAGATTTGAACTGCGGACACATGGATTTTCAGTCCATTGCTCTACCAACTGAGCTAAGGCACCTTGGTAATATTTTTAGGCGTGTGCAAATTTATCTTCTTTTTTGATTTTGTCAAACAAACTAAGAACATTTTGCTCTTTACCACAAGCATTTAATTTAATTTTTTTATAACTACTTGTAAATAAGTCATTTAGCTATACTATTGAAAGTAATAATGCGAGGGCTTCTTCTGTATTTCCTGCAGCTATTAGCTCTTTGGCTCGTTGATGGGCTGTATATTCGTCCATACCTTCGATAACAGGTGCAGCTTCTGGGAATTCTGTGAGTCCAGCTATCGTAGCTATATCGTTAGCTGAGAGTAAATTACTTTTACGGATTGCTTCTGGGAGACCATCATATCCAATAGGAATCTCTACTACGGATTGATAGATAGAGCTAATTGCAGTTCCACTAGCTCTTACATAGTAGGAGCGACCCATACGACCCATTAGATCTATTTTGTGGGGATCGATGCGATTGCCATCGAGTACTTCTTCGTCGATATGTAACATCAATATCTCACAGATAATTAAGTGACCTGCACCGCCTTGATCACCGAGAGGGATTATTTCTTTCACGAGACACTCCATATTCACAGGCGACTCTGCTACTCTTGGTGCATTCACGAGCTCTGATGGCTCTGGAGTTAGACCAGACTTTTCAAATTCACTTACTTCTGTAGGGTAAGAAACTGAACTAATCGCCATCTGGCGTACAATATTGTAAGACACCATATTGATGACTAGTTCTTTTTGTACTTCTGCGTTATGTAAGGTGTCTTTGGTCGTATTGTCAGCCACCTTTCTATTCGAGGAGAACACAGCAATGGGTGGATTACTGCTAAATGCATTGAAAAAACTATAAGGTGCTAGGTTTTTAACTCCATCTTCATTGATACTGCTGACAAAGGCTATAGGCCTTGGTGCTATAGACCCTAATATATATTGATGTAGATCTTTTGTAGAGGTTTCTTTAGGATCTATTCTTTTTTTCATGGTAATTGTTTGTCTTATGTGACTGGTTAAAGCCCCTAATTTTAATTTGTATTAGGGCGAACGATTTCAATTGATAGATAATTTAATCACAACTTACTTTAATAAACTTGAGCTATCTTTGAGATAATACTTTTGTAAAGTTAACACATATCCCAATAATGAATAAAATACTAAATATACTACTCGTACTATTGGTCATAGGATACGTACTTTACTACTTCTACAAGCAACCAAAATACATCAATGGAGAGATGGCTCCGCAGTTTACTGCTCAACTTATAGATGGTGCTGAGTTCTCCCTATCAGAGATGAAAGGTAAGTATGTTCTTTTAGATTTCTGGGGTAGTTGGTGCGGACCGTGTCGTCGTGAAAACCCAAGTATTGTCAAGCTCTATGATCGGTTCAATGGAAAGACTTTTGCTGATGCATCAGGGTTTGAGGTGATTAGTGTAGCTGTAGAAAACAATGAAAGCAGAATGAAAAATGCTATAGTCAAAGATAATCTTAGGTGGAAATATCACATACCACAATTAGATAGATTTAAAAGTCCTTTAGTAACTCAATATGGTGTCAAAGAAATACCAACGAAATACTTAATTAATCCTGACGGGAATATTATGAGTGTAAATCAAACGGCAGATGAGATAGAGAGATTATTAAGTGAGAGGTTGAAATAGAAAAAAACGATAAGGATATTATTGTTTTTTTACATTGGATTTTAGGAAAATAAATCGACAACTAAAAGCTTATTTCGTTTTAAGGTTGATGAGAAGTTAGTAGTGAAATTATTTTTTAGCTTTGATAATAAGTGTTAAAAAACCACTCAAAAAGAGTTATAAATTTTTAACAACCCAATCTATAGCGATCTGATATCCACTTATTCCTTTACCATGTATAAAATGTACACTAGGCGCCGTCACATAACTGTGATTTCTATACTTTTCTCTTTCTTGAATATTTGAGATATGTACTTCTACTACTGGGGCAGATATTGCTTTGACACAGTCACCTATTACTATCGAAGTATGAGTAAGTCCACCAGCATTTAATATAATGGCATTATAGCCATATCCTATACGCTGTAGTTCATCTATTATGGCACCTTCATGGTTGGATTGAAAATATGATATAAAATGATCAGGATATTGCAATCTAAGTTGCGGAATGTATTCATCGAAACTGACGTCACCATATATTTCTGGTTCGCGGATACCCACAAGGTTTAGGTTAGGTCCGTTGATGATGGCTATTTTCATAAAATTATTTTAACACCCAATAGAAATAAAGAATTGAATAAATAAAGTAAGTATACTTATTGCTTATGTTGGAGTGCGGAAATTTTTGATTTTTAATTTGATCATCATCTCTGTACGTCCTTCAAAAAAATATATATATATATTAAATGTGGCTTACGTAATTACAAAGTTGAAAGCATTGAGAGTGATTTTAACGATACTCTTTACGTCTTGATATTTAGTTTGCAACTTCAGTCATAAACTTAATACGTACGAGTTGCACCTCTTCCATTGTGATATCTTCTTCTTGCAATTCCCTTATGGCGCTCTCTACACTATCGTCTTCTGCATCATCATTGAAGTAGTCAAATATTTCTTCGACAACATCTTCGTCCATGTTGTCGTTGAGATAATAATCTATATTGAGCTTGGTTCCAGCATCGACGATCATATTGAGTTCGTTGAGCAGATCTTCCATACTCATACCTACTTGTTCAGCGATATAATCGAGCGGTATTTTACGATCAATACTTTGTATGATTGCCACTTTATCTCTCGACTTATTAGCGACTTGTTTTACGGTATGTTCCATAGCCCTGTCGATGTCGTTTTCTTCTACATACTCTTTAATAAGTGCTACAAATGGTTTACCATATTTTTGTGCTTTTCCTACACTAACGCCCTGTATTTCATTCATGTCAGGTAGAGAGATCGGATAGTATGTAGCCATATCTTGGAGTGATGGCTCAGAGAACACTACCCAGGGTTTGACATCATGACGCTTTGCTTCAGATTTTCTTAGATCTTTGAGCATTTTCATTAGTGTCTCATCTAATGCACCACCTTTTGCAGATGCATTGGTGATTATATCTGATGTTTTTACAGCACTAAAATCTCTATTGATTGGGATCTCAACTTTGTATGGTTTTTTTAAGAAATCTTTGCCGGCTCCTGATACTTTTATGAGACCATATTGCTCGATTTCTTTATGTAGCAAATTGTTAAGTATCGCATGACGGAAAATAGAATGCCAAAATACTTCATCGTTATCTTTACCTACTCCGTAAAGATCCATTTTGTCAAACTTAAAGTTACGCATGTCTTTTGTCGATCGTCCTTGAGCGAAATCTACTAACATTTTGATCGTATAGTTTTCGCTTAGTTGGGTTACCATCTGTATAGCGAGACCCATTTCTTTAGTTACGTCTATCTTCTCTTTTGGATACTTACAATTGTCACAAAGTTCGCATTCATCTTTGCCATAGTCTTCCCCAAAATAATGGAGCAGAAACGATCTACGACACGAACTTGTCTCTGCATATGCTATTATTTCTTCCATAAGTTGAGTACTCAGCTCGCGCTCAGAAACAGGCTTATCTCGAAGAAATTTTTCTTGCTTAAGTATGTCTTTGTATGAATAGAAAGTAAGACATTTTCCCTGAAGTCCATCTCTACCACCACGACCTGTTTCTTGGTAATAGTTCTCGATACTTTTAGGTATATCATAGTGTATTACAAATCGTACATCTGGCTTATCGATACCCATACCAAATGCGATAGTGGCTACTATCACTTCTAGTTCGTCACCTAGAAAGTTGTCTTGCACCTTACTTCTTGTCTTGGCGTCAAGTCCAGCGTGGTAAGCTGATGCAATTACACCATTCACAGAAAGTATTTTAGCGATTTCTTCGGTAGACTTACGAGATTGTACGTACACTATTCCTGTTTTGCCAGGCATTGTTTTTACAAATTGAACGATCTCTTTTATCGTCTGATCTTTATTGATTTTTGGTCTTACTTCGTAATATAAATTATCTCTGTTGAATGAACTGATAAATATATTAACAGGATCCATATCCAAATTCTTCACAATATCAGACTGTACCTTGGGAGTGGCTGTAGCTGTAAGTGCTATAATCGGTATTTCTTTATTGATAGAATCTATCATGGTACGGATACGGCGATATTCTGGACGAAAATCATGTCCCCATTCTGAGATACAATGCGCCTCATCGACAGCTACGAATGAAATATTTGCGTTTTTGAAAAATTCTATGTTTTCTTCCTTGGTCAAAGTTTCGGGCGCTACGAATAACATCTTGGTTTTACCAGCAAGTATATCTGCCTTGACTTCTTTCATCTGCCCTTTGTTGAGCGAAGAATTGAGGAAGTGAGCAATTTCGTCGTTTTGATTATGGCCTCTTATGGAGTCGACTTGATTTTTCATCAATGCGATCAGAGGAGATATTATGAGCGCTGTGCCTTCTGTAAGTAGTGCAGGTAATTGATAGCATAAAGATTTACCACCACCGGTAGGCATGATCACAAATGTATCCTTACCACCCATGATACTACGTATTATTTCTTCTTGTTCTCCTTTGAATTTGTCAAAGCCAAAGTATTGACCTAAAGCGTCGTGAAGAGATTTTGTGTCTGTTGGGTTATTCATGTTTGCCGTTTCTGACAGTTTTTATTTTTGTGTTTGATAAGAAGCAGTAAAATATCAACTTTGTTCTTTTTCTATAAGCCTAGATTAGAATGTCAAAAATATGTTTAGCTTTTTATACCTTAGCTAGAACTCACTTAAACTATACAATATGTAATCTATTATAGTGGTGTGATGATATTTAATATTCGCGTTACTTCCTTTAAATGTAGCTATTAATTGCCAAATTATGGTTTGTTTTATAACAAAACATATTATTAATAAATATCAAGTAATGTTTGGAAATACTTAGCCATATATTATGTGGAATTTCGAATACTAACTCAAATAATACTAAGATGATCTCCAAGAGGTGTAGATTTGGGATTGTAAAACTAAAGGATTGTGAATACTAAAATAATGAATATACGAGAGATTGCACTACAGACGATCTCTATAGAAGCGCTAACCATACAAAGGTTGTCAAGTGCTATAGATGACACGTATGAAGCGGCAGTAAATGCTATTTACAACTCTACAGGTAGGGTAGTGGTGACTGGTATTGGTAAGAGTGCTATCATCGGACAAAAGATAGTAGCTACAATGAACTCTACTGGTACCCCTTCCATATTTATGCATGCAGCGGATGCTGTACACGGCGATCTTGGTATGATCAGGGAAGATGATATCGTTTTGTGTATATCTAAGAGTGGAGAATCTCCAGAAATCAAAGTGCTTCTACCATTCGTCAAAAGTTACTCTAATAAAGTAATTGCTATAGTATCTAATTCAACATCATATTTAGCAACGCATGCCGATCATAGTATCGTCATTCCAATTGAAGAAGAAGCGGACCCTAACAATCTCGCACCTACAGCGAGCACTACAGCGCAGATGGTGATTGGCGATGCATTGGCGGTATCTCTATTGAGTATGAGGGGATTTACTCAACAACATTTTGCTAAGTTTCATCCAGGGGGTAGTCTAGGTAAGCAACTTTATACCAAAGTATCAGACCTTATGAGTGTCAACGATCTACCGCAAGTAGCTCTTAATGATAGTATAAGAACTATAATAGTATCTATCTCTTCTGGTATGAAGGGCGTCACTGCTGTGATATCGGACCATGGTCTTGCGGGTATCATAACAGATGGTGACCTACGCCGTATGTTAGAAAAAGAAGAAGATGTAAGTAAGTATTATGCCAATGATATTATGAATGCTTCGCCTAAAACGATAGAAGCAAATATGCTTGCTGTAGATGCATTACAGATAATGAGAGAGTCTAGCATTAGTCAGTTATTGGTGTTAGTCGATGGTGAATATACAGGGATATTACACCTACATGATTTGATTAAAGAAGGGATTATTTAAAAGGGCCGCATCTTTCGGACCGCATATCTAGAGGTCATTATATAACCCTAATATTTTACTGTTGATTTTGTCCATACGCTCAACAAGTTTTTTTAAATAACTATTACTTCTCTTCTTGCTCCAGTACTGTAATTTCAACTCTTCGATTGGCCTTTCTCTCATTCTCATTGCGATTTCCGTTGAGTGGACGAGAATCTCCAAAACCTTTCGTCTCTATCTGGGATGGTATTGCTCCTTTTTTAATTAAGATGTCTTTTATTACATCTGCCCTCTCTTGTGATAGTTTTAGTAGAAGTTTTTTATCACCATTATTATCTGTATGCCCTTCGATACGCAGCCGAAGGTTGGATTGACGCGCGAGTACAGAAGCCAATTCTTCGAGTGCAGGAAATGACTCTTCTAGAATATCAGGCTTAGTTCTTACAAATTTTATACTCTTGAGTAGTACTGTTTTATTATTTACGAGATCTTTCTCTATTCCTTTTAGCTCTGGTTTTATTTTGTGAGCGCGGGTTCTTTCTTTAACTATTAATTTTTGCTCTCCAGACTTTGTCATAGTTAATAATAGGTCTACTTCATCAATCCCGGCCATTGACAATTCTAATGGATCTATAAGTTCTATTTGAGATAGTATTCTACGATTTTCGGCCATAAATTTCACAGGCTTCGTATCTTTAAAAGTATATACTAATTTACCATCACGAGTATTGAAGAAGTCCTCATAGCCATCTTTATATCCAGGACCCCAATTGATTACGGCAGTCATGGGTTTATTGGTTATGCCGTTGATTGCCTGTATGTTAATTTTGATTTCAGTGTTGAGAATAGAATCCCTTATTAGTTTGGCAGTATATATATCACTTGTGCCATCACGGTTGGTACTGAAATAAATCTGATCCCCATCAAGTGCAATGTATGGATGGGAGTCATCAGCCGTAGAATTAATCGGCTGTCCAATAAGGCGCGGTTCTGACCAGTTTTGGTAAGAATAATCTAGTCTATCGCATACATATATATCCATACCACCTATTCCTCCTGGTCTATCAGAAGAGAAGTAAAGTTTGCTTCTGTCTTGTGAAATATAAGGTGTTGCTTCACGGAACCTAGTATTGATTTCTGATCCGAGATGAATAGGTTTACTATATATATTTTCTAATATTTTAAGGCTTACGTATATATCTTGATCCCCGAAAGATTCTCGACCCTTCATTGCTAGGAATATATGCTGTGCATCTGTACTCATAGCTAGATTGATGTCAGAGCCCTCTAGTTCGAGGTCTTTTATTTCTATCGGTGTTGGGAATGAGAATGATCCGTTTTTATTAAATTTTACTTTAGAGAATCCTGCTGACATACCACCTTTTTCACCAAACTGATTAATCACTATAAATGTATTGTCGGTGTTGTAGTTAGAGCAGATTGAGTTTGGTAATGCATTGTTGATTGGGGAGCTAGGGTGCACAGGAAAGTTTATTCTTCCACTATCTACTCTAGCATACCAGATATCTTGGTTGAATGATGCTGTAGAAGGATCTGTTACGGATTTACCGGATATCAAAGAATAAATATGTTCGAGTCTACGTTCGTAATCTTCTTCTGATAAGGTAGCAGATTTGTCTTCACCATTCTCCATGAGAACCTTGACAAAATCTGGCGATCCTACTTTAGTAAAGAAAAGATAATCTTCACCATAACTCATTACTGGACAGATTTCGTCGTACAGATCCGTATTGATAGGTGCAGGCAATCGTTCTACGCTGTGTTGAGCTAGTAGAGATACACTAGATAGTGAGAGTAAAACAGCGAGAATAAAATTAATCATAGAAATTAAAAAAGAAAAAACATTGAACCGTAAAGTTACTTATTACTTATGTAATAGAATAGTGGTTTTCATCTATGAATAACTTATCAGTAACTGTTTTGTCATAGAGCTGGTTAATAATAAATCTTTTCACAACTTTAAGTCTGTAACTATGCATCTTTATGTTTTGTTAGAATTAACGAGAATATCTAAATTTTTATGAGAATTCTACTTTTGTTAGCATTCATATTTCTGTCTGTAGCTATGATAGCGCAGAAGACTTTTCACATGGCAGTTCCGCCAGAACCTGAGGTGAATATTAATGAGGAGCCTATCGAAGGGGCTCAAGTAATAGCGGTACAAGACAGCAATGTAACCATATTGGATTCGCTTCCAATGATGGAGATGGCACTCTCAGAATTATCTATCAGAGGTAAGGTATATTCAGCATTGATT